>ERZ857693.98-NODE-98-length-120828-cov-5.662872_pt1 | contig 120828 bp, 135 predicted proteins | sample MGYA00519765_ERZ857693 | MGnify/ENA primary metagenome ERZ857693 (study PRJEB31778, sample SAMEA3449354) | human gut metagenome | biome: human gut; feature: human-associated habitat; material: faeces | place: United Kingdom | collected 2010/2012 ... | reverse complement strand
ATTGGATTTAAAGCTGCCTTATGAAGAACTGGCGACAAAAGTTGCAGATGCAGTCCTGGATTATGAGAAGTGTCCGTACGAGGCGCAGGTAGAACTTCTTCTTACGATGAATGAGGAGATCCGACAGATGAACCTGGAATTTCGCGGAATCGACCGTGCAACCGATGTCCTGTCATTTCCGATGACGGAATTCCCGTCACCGGCAGATTATGCATATCTGGATACAGATGACAGTTCATTTGATCCGGAGACCGGAGAACTGATGCTCGGCAATATTGTGATTTCCAAAGAGCGCGCAAAGGAGCAGGCAGAAGAATATGGCCATTCGGTAGAACGTGAATTTGCTTTCCTTATTGCGCACAGTATGTTGCACTTGTTAGGTTATGACCATATGGAAGATGAAGAACGGCTCGTGATGGAAAAGAAACAGCGGGAAGTTCTGGAGATGCTGGGAATTACAAGATAGATAAAAGTATGAGGTTTTAACGTATGGGTAAAAAGAAAAAATCAAAGGGCGGCAGTTTTCTGATGCAGGGAAGCATCCTTGCGGCAGCCGGCATTATCACAAAGATCATCGGGGCAGTATACCGGATCCCGATGCTTAATATTATGGGGCTTAAAGGACAGGGCTATTATGATATGGCATTTCAGGTGTATTCTATTGCTCTGATCATTTCGTCTTACAGTCTGCCGGTTGCGGTATCAAAGCTGGTGTCATTCAAAATGGCGGCAGGAGAACGGAAAAATGCATTCAGGGTATTGAAGGCATCGCTGATCATAGCTGCGCTATCTGGTGTCACGATCATGGTGATCGTATTTTTTGGAGCAGAGGCGATCGCAGAATATCTGATGGGAGCCAAAATGAGCTGCTATTCTTTGAAGGTGCTTGCTCCCGGGCTCCTGATTTGTGCGATTATGGCAGTTTTTCGTGGCTATTTTCAGGGGCTGGGAACGATGATCCCGACTGCAATTTCGCAGATCATTGAACAGCTTCTCAATGCGATTGTCAGTGTTGTAGGTGCAGCCGTTCTTCTGGAAAATGGAAAACAGATGGCTAAGGTGCAGGGGAATAACCTTTTTGGACCAGCCTATTCCGCAGCAGGAGGTACACTTGGTACAGTAGCCGGTGCTCTGATCGGTCTGCTGTTCTTACTGTTCTGCTATGTGGTATTCCGCAAGCCGATGATGCGGCAGATGAAGCGGGATACCTCGAAAGAACTGGATGATTACCGTGCGATTTTCAAACTCCTGATTCTGACGATCGCACCGATCATTTTAAGTACAACGATTTATAACAGTGCAAATGTTATTGACAGTGCTATGTTCAATAAGATCATGGGCGCACAGGGAACCAGTGAGGCGGTCTGTGCAGAGCTTCTTGGTAAATTAGGACAGTATTATACCCTGTTCAACGTACCGCTTGCCGTTGCGAGTGCATTGGGATCATCTGTGATCCCGGGGCTTGTAAGCGCGGCAGAGAATCATGACAGAAGACTGTTACATAACCGGATTTATACAGTTATCCGTTACACGATGCTGATCGCGATTCCAAGCGCATTTGGATTCTTTGCACTTGGTCAGCCGATCATGGATTTCCTGTGGCCGAATGTAGATAATGTAACACAGGGAATTATGCTGAAGATCGGAGCGATTTCTCTGGTATTTTATTCACTTTCAACCGTTACGAATACAGTGCTTCAGGGTCTGGACCGTATGATGGAACCGGTAAAAAATGCAATGGTATCCCTGATACTACATATTGTATCTCTGTTTATTATGCTTGTTATGTTCAAATGGGGCATTTATGCACTGATTGGAAGTAAGATTGTGTTCTCTTTATGCATGTGTATCATGAATGCACATGATATCCGTGAAGCATGTGGATATCTTCAGGAGAGCCGTAAGACTTTTGTTATTCCGTCTATCGCCGGAGCTGTTATGGCAATTTTGGCATGGGCAGTGCATTTCGTACTTGACACCTTCATAGGAGGAAGAATCGCAACCCTGATCGCCCTCATCGTGGCAGTAGCGGTATACGCAGTCGTTCTCCTTAAAATGGGTGGCATGTCTGAAACAGAACTCCTCGGTCTCCCAAAAGGTCACCAGATCGTAATAGTCTGTAAAAAATGCCATTTATTAAAAGAACGCAGATATTACTAAGCTGTGGATGATTTGATATCACAACCTAAAAATTCCCCCATAATGAATAAAATCCTCCAAGCAGACCAATACTTGTAGAAAAAGGAGTGTTCCTTATGGAAACAAGATATCATATTGGTCTTTTAACGGGGACTCTTCTGATTCTTGCGATCTTATCTTATGCATATTATGCAGATTATAATTACAGGAAAGAAATTGCAAGGACAGAACAGACGGAGCAGCAGGAAACAGAACAGACAGTCAGCACTCAGGGTGGCGCACACAAAGAAGAGGTGTATTATCTGAAAAACCGCAACGGATATGTGATTGTTTATCTGGACGACCAGACAAGTATTTATGAATATACGAATATCCGTGTCGAAGAGCTTCCGGAAGAACTGCAGAATGAGATCCGGGAGGGAAAGCGGTTAGAGGGAAAAGACAAGCTTTATGGGTTCCTGGAAAATTATTCCAGCTGATTAAAAAGATAACATATTATATAGGAAAACAAAGAAGGGACAAAAGAAAAATGGAGACAGCAAAAATTGAACGCATTAATGAATTATATAGAAAATCAAAAGCAGAAGGACTGACAGAGGAAGAGAAAAAAGAACAGCAGATTCTCAGACGGGAATATGTAGATGCATTCAAAAGAAATCTTCGTGGACAGCTTAATAACATTTCAATCAAGGAGAAGGATGGATCCATTACAAATCTGGGCGAGAAATATGGACAGAAAAAAGGAAATTAGGGCAAAAATTCTGAAAATGAGACAGGCACTTCCAAAAGAAGAGGTTCGGGAGAAGAGCCTGCGGATCATGAGACGCATTGAAGAGACAGAGACATTTAAAAATGCAGATAACCTTCTTGCGTATATTGATTTTCGTGGAGAGGTGGCAACCGGAACACTGATCGAGAAGGCATGGGAGCTTGGAAAAAAGGTCTATGTGCCACGGGTAGCGGGAAAAGAGATGGAGTTTTATCAGATACATTCTTTTGAGGATCTGGAAAAGGGGGCTTATGGCATCCTGGAGCCGAAAAAAGAATGCCCTGTTTATGAAGCCGGAGAAGGGCAGACTACACTGGCAATCCTGCCGGGAAGTGTTTTTGATGAAAAAAAGAACCGTGTCGGTTATGGCGGTGGATTTTATGATTGTTATTTTGAAAAACGGAAAGATATCTGCCGGATCGCAGCTGCTTATGAAATGCAGATTGTAGAAGAAATTGAGACCGAAGAATTTGATCTTCCGGCAGATTATGTTACAACGGAAGAGAGGTTCTGGTAGAAATTCCGAAAGTGTATCATAGAGAGTTTTGATTGAAAACAGGAATGGGAGCAAACATACAGGAACATTTGAAGAAAATCAATGGATGGTATGTTTGGCTCCCATTTTCAGGTTCATATAGTAAGGCTTATTCAGGATAAACCAGCTGTTTTTCTGTAATATTTTCCAGAACCTCAGTCAGATATCTTTTTGCCATATAATTTGCCATCGGAAGGTTCATGTCCAGATAATTTCCGCAGTCTTTTGCAGCAGCTCCCGGTACGTCCCCATTGAAGTCTGCGATAAAAGCAAACATTTCTTTCATCAGTGGAACGATATCTTTTGATTCATAATCACCTACAAGAAGAAGGTAGAAGCCGGTACGGCATCCCATTGGTCCAAAGTAAAGTGTTTTTGATGCGTAGTCCCTGTGGTTACGAAGGAAGGTTGCACCAAGATGTTCGATGGTGTGAACCTCTGCAGTATTCATAACCGGTTCTTCATTCGGATTGGTCATGCGGATATCAAAGGTTGTAATGACCTGTTCGCCGGCAAAATCCTTACGTGAGACGTAAAGCCCAGGAACAAGTTTCAAATGGTCTATTGTGAAACTGGTAATTTTCTCCATAATCAAGTATCTCCTTTTTTGTACTACGTTTATTATAACTGTCATAAAGTTTAATAACAAGCCTTTTGGTGGAAGAAAGGTGAAAAATGTGCTATAATCGTTACTGTTAACTCCCGTGCCAATCGCTATGCTGACTGGCACGGAGGATGCGTGTGTTTTTAATGATAGCAGGAGGAAACTAAGAGATGAAAATATATATGATCCGTCATGGAGAGACGGACTGGAATAAAAAAAGAAAATTACAGGGACAGGTGGATATTCCGCTGAATGAATTTGGAAAACTACTTGCAAAAGAGACGGCTCCGGCACTCGCAGATGTTCCATTTGCGGTCTGTTACACAAGCCCGCTGAAAAGGGCGGCAGAGACGGCACGGCTCGTCCTGGGGGACAGGGAGGTTCCGATTGTTCCGGATAAGCGGATCCAGGAGATGAGCTTTGGAGAATTTGAGGGACTTTGTTGCAGAGAAGAGGGATGGAATATTCCGGATCCGGGATTTCGCAACTTTTTTAATGCACCGGAAGTGTACCAGCCGCCAAAAGGAGGGGAATCCTTTGAAGAAGTGCGTGCACGTCTGAATAATTTTCTGGAAGAGCTTTATCAGAAAGAAGATCTTCAGGATAAAAATGTACTTTTATCCACACATGGTGTAGCACTTTGCGGGATTCTGAGCCTGATGAAAGGTCTGCCGATTTCCGGGTACTGGCAGCAGGGGGTACATAAGAACTGTGCGGTATCAATTGCGGAAGTAAAAGATGGAAAAATAGAAATTTTACAGGAAAATGTGACTTATTATCAAGAGTCAGTGCAGGACTGGTAGAAAGTTATTTGATGTCCTAAAGGCTTTCTGATAAATTGCTTAATAAAAAAACTCCCATCCGGAGAAATGTGAGCTAATTATAACTCATTTCTTCTCCGGATGGGAGCTTTTTGATGTTAGATAAAATTCATTGGTATATTTAGACAGATAAGGAGCTATTTTTCAATCGCTTTACACGAATTCCGGACAACCAGCTTACACGGCAGTTTGATCTTAAGTGCAGGTCCCGGATGCTCCCTCAGGAGATGCTGCAGAATAGAAGCTCCGTACATTCCCATATGATAAGCTGGCGCACTGACCGTTGTCAGCGGTGGAGCAGAAAACTGTGCCATATTGATATCATCAAAGCCTACGATGGAAATATCCTCCGGAACACGGATCCCGTGTTCGGTAAAGGCTTTGATCGCACCAAAAGCGATCGGATCGCTTGCTGCAAAGATCGCCGTCGGCAGCTTGCCACCGTTGATCAGATTGCATGCCATCTCATAACCGGAAGAAATCTGGAATACACCCTCCTGGATATAAGGCTCATAAATCAAATCGTGTGCATCACAGTAATCAATAAAGACTTTTTTTCGGTAATCCGGATAGAGATGATTTTCGCCGATATATTCTTTTCCGGTAAAGAAACCAATCTCCCGGTGCCCGATCCCAGTCAGATAATCCAGAGCTTCTGTAACTGCTTCGCCGAAATCCGGAATGATCGTGGAAATCCGGTCATCGTTTACCGGCATATCTAGGAACAGGATGCACGAATTCATCTCATACAGATAAGAAATTTCCTCCTGACTGAATTTGCCGATACAGATCAGACAGTCTACATCCTTCAGAACGTCCATGTAATTGATGTCGCTTTTGTAGGTACGCACGATCTGGATATTGTGTGAGAGGCAGTAATCTTCAATTCCCTGACGGATCAGAAGATAATAATTATCCTCCAGTTCCTGCTGGGAAGAGAACCACTGAATGATCCCAAGGGTAAAAAGTGATTTGACAGAAGGACGTCCGCGCTTTACATAATGCAGCTCTCTTGCAGTATCCAGTACTTTCTGTCGGGTTTCCGGTGAGACATTGAGCGTCTCATCATTATTCAGTATACGTGAAACTGCTGCGGCAGAAACACCGGCAGCAGAAGCAATATCTTTGATTGTTGCCATAAGCGGCCCCCTTGTTAAAAAATTTCTGATTCTTCTATTATAACAGAGGAGTAAAAAAATGGAAAGTGAAAGAATTATGTAGAACTGTACAAAAATTCACTAGTAAATTTATCAAAATATTTAGTAAATATATATTGCAAATTTACTAAATATATTTTATAATGCAATTATCAAAGCAGAATCGAAAATGTATTTGGAGGAAATGAAGATGAAACAGCTTACAAAACTTATGGAAGAAATGAAACAAGGCGTGTACCGTGATACATTAAAAGATATTTATATTGATGAAAGTGTGATTGCACATCAGGAAGAACGCTATGTAAAAGCGATGGCAGAGTATCAGAAATTGTATGGGGACAGAGAAGTAGAAGTATACAGCGCACCGGGACGAAGTGAAGTTGGTGGAAATCATACAGATCATCAGCACGGAATGGTGCTTGCAACCTCTATTAATCTGGATGCGATCGCAATTGTAAATAAAAATGAAGATATGACCGTCCGTGTGGTATCTGAAGGATATGATATGATCGTTATCGATGCGAATGATGTAGAAAAGGTTGACAAAGAAGAAGGGACATCTATCGGACTGATCCGTGGCGTACTTGCAGGACTGAAAGAACGCGGATACAAGATTGGTGGATTCAATGCTTATGTGACAAGTGATGTGCTGATCGGAGCAGGACTTTCTTCGTCTGCTGCATTTGAAACAATCATTGGAACCATTGTTTCCGGACTTTACAACGATATGCAGATCAGCATGGTAGAGATTGCACAGATTGGTCAGTATTCTGAAAATGTTTACTTTGGAAAGCCAAGTGGTCTGATGGACCAGACAGCCTGCGCGGTTGGTGGACTGATCCACATTGATTTCAAAGATCCAAAGGCTCCGGTTGTAGAAAAAGTAGATGTAGATTTTGAAAATCATGCATGCAGTCTGTGCATCGTAGATACCAAAGGTTCTCATCAGGATCTGACACCGGATTATGCACAGATTCCGGCGGATATGAAAGCTATTGCAACATATTTTGGAAAAGAAGTTCTCCGTGACGTAGATGAAAAAGAATTTTTTGCAGCGATCCCGGCACTCCGCGAGAAGCTTGGAGACCGTCCGGTGCTTCGGGCTATGCATTTCTTCGGTGATAATGCGAGAGTTGCAGCACAGGTTGCATCCCTTCGCGAAGGAAGATTTGAAGATTTCCTTAATATGATCAAAGCATCCGGAGATTCCTCTTTCAAATATCTTCAGAATGTATATACTAACCGTGACGTGCAGAACCAGGCAGTATCCATTGCCCTTGCAGTCAGCGAAAATGTACTCGGAAACCATGGAGTATGCCGTGTGCATGGAGGCGGATTTGCCGGAACCATTCAGGCATTTGTGAAGAATGATTTTGTAGAAGAGTACAGAAAAGCATTGGATGCAGTATTTGGAGAAGGATCCTGCCACGTATTAAAGGTTCGTAAATATGGCGGAATGAAAGTAATCGCGTAAACGAAAATATGCTAGCTGTCAAGGTTAGACATAAATACAGATTTTAGTTTGCTATCTGAATAAATAAAGGATTCGGTGTAAAAATGTGCCGCATTGAAAATGGATGGATATAAGACGAGCAAAAAGATTTGGAGGAAGAAAAATGATCGATCAGGCAATTACAGAACTGGTACAGTATGGATTAGATACGGGGCTTGTAGCACCGGAAGATAAAATATTTGTTACCAATCAGATTTTAGAGGCACTTGGTCTGGAGTCTTACGAGGAGACACCAGGAAGCAGGGGTGCAGAGGAGCTGGAACAGATTCTGAAGGAGATTACAGATTATGCAGTGGAAAAAGAACTGATTGCAGATTCAATCGTGTACCGGGATCTGTTTGATACAAAAATCATGGGAAAACTGGTCCCGCTGCCGAGCATGGTAAGCCATAAATTCTATGAACTGTATCAGGAAGGACCGAAAAAGGCGACCGATTATTTTTACAAGCTTAGTCAGGACAGCGATTATATCCGCAGATACCGGATTAAAAAGGATCAGAAATGGATCACAGAGACACCATATGGGGAGATGGAGATCACCATCAATCTGTCCAAACCGGAAAAAGATCCGAAAGCGATCGCGGCAGCAAAAAATGCTACACAGAGTGGTTATCCGAAATGCCAGCTGTGTAAGGAAAATGAAGGCTACGCCGGTCGCGTCAATCATCCGGCAAGACAGAATCACCGGATCATTCCGGTCAGGATCGATGGAAAAGACTGGGGATTCCAGTATTCACCGTATGTATATTACAATGAACACTGCATCGTTTTCAACGGAGAGCATGTGCCGATGAAAATTGAGCGTGCAACCTTTGCAAAGCTGTTGGATTTTGTCAGCCAGTTTCCACACTATTTTGTTGGTTCCAATGCAGATCTTCCAATCGTAGGAGGATCGATCCTAAGCCATGATCATTTCCAGGGTGGAAATCATGAATTTGCAATGGCAAAAGCTCCGGTTATTAAAGAATATGTGATTCCGGGGTATGAAGATGTGCGCGCCGGAATGGTAAAATGGCCAATGTCTGTTATCCGTCTGCAGTGCAAAGACAAAGAACGTCTGATCAGCGCAGCTGACCATATTTTAATGTGTTGGAGATCTTATACAGACGAAGCAGCATTTATCTTTGCCGAGACGAACGGAGAACCGCACAACACGATCACTCCGATCGCCAGAATCAGGGATGGGTATTTTGAGCTGGATCTTGTTCTCAGAAATAATATTACGACAGAAGAACACCCGCTTGGCGTTTACCATCCGCATGCAAAATTACATCACATCAAGAAAGAGAATATTGGTCTGATCGAGGTGATGGGACTTGCAGTGCTGCCGTCAAGACTGAAAAGTGAGATGGAACAGCTTGCAGATGCAATCCTTGAAGGAAAGGACATCCGCAGCAATGAAGTGCTTGAAAAGCATGCAGACTGGGTAGAAGAATTCCTTCCAAAATATACAGACATTACGAAAGAAAATATCATGGACATTCTCCATGAGGAAATCGGACAGGTGTTTAACCAGGTGCTGGAAGATGCCGGTGTTTATAAGCAGACAGAAGAAGGCAGGGCAGCATTTGAGCGGTTTGTTGGAAGCCTGTAGTATAGAGCAAAAAAAGAATATAAAAGGATAAAAAAGGACTAAAACTCGGGTGTCGGACCGAACTTCAATTGTTCGGGGAAACTACCTGAGTTTTAGTCCTGATTTATTATACATCAGCACAAATGTACCGACAAGATAAATTTTTAGTCATCCTGTTCTTCTGTATTCAGATCCAGGATTGCCTGCCTTTTCGCGGCAGTTGCGTCTGCTCCACTCGACTTGAGAAGAGATTTGCACCGGAAATGACCGATGCGGGCAGGATTTCTCATAGGATGTTTTAAAAATTCCAATATATTTTGATTTCTTGTTTAGAAGTACCATCAGAACTTGAACATATGACGATATGGTCGATGAAAGTCTCCACCATACTTCTCGTGAGTTCTTTCGGACGCGAATAGGATTCGAGCACACCTGCTTTTTCTCTTAAGATTTCCTGCGAGCGAAGAATTTTATTGTAATTCTCAGTGCAAAGATCCACTTTACGTTCTGCCAATTCCTTTCCAGCTGACAGCTCTCTGGATAGGAATTGATAATCTGAATTTGAGATACTTCCTGATGCTTTGTCTAAATATAGACATTTGAGACCGCTCTCGTATTCAACAAGTTTCTTTTTGTGTTGGGCAAGTTCTGCTTTTAAACGTTTTATTTCAATGCCTATAGTACTTTCTTCATCCATTATTTCTGAAAATAAGGAGCCATCCTTGTATTTGGCCGCGAGGATATCCAATTGGTCGAGAATGGTTTTTTCCATCAAGGCGTTGGAGACCGCATGTACAGGACAAGGATTGATTTCAGGGTGCCTTCTGACGCATATTACGTAATTGTAGTACGTACCAGATTTTCTTTTTGACCTTCCGGTTCTCATCAATTTGTTGCAATGGCCACAATAAACTTTTCGGGAAAAGAGGCCTATTTCCTCCGATCGTGTAAAAGAACGCGCTCCGACAGCGAGTAGTGCCTGGGTTTGATTCCAAGTTTCCAGCGATATAATCGCTTCATGTGTTCCGATGACACGAATCCAATCTTCTTTTGGCAACGTTCGAAGTTTTTTTGTTTTATAAGATTCGGATGCTTGTCGGCCTTGAACCATATTGCCGATATACATTTCCTCTTTAAGGATTCGCGAAATAGAGCAGGAATCCCACTCACCTGCCATAAAGGCATTTTTATATTTATCTCCCTGTTGGATTTTGTATAGTCCCGGCGGCGGGATTTGTTCCGAATTTAAGATGCGGGCGATATCTGCTCTACTGTTTCCTTCAAGGTACATCTTGAAAATTCGTTCCACCACGGCGGCGGCAACTGGATCGGGAATGATATGTCCTTTTTGGTTCGGGTCTTTCATGTAACCATATCTGACCCAGGCACCGATATGGTGCCCTTTTCTGCGAAGGTCATCAAGGGAACTCTTGATGTTTTCAGACATATCTTCGAGATACCATTCATTTACAAGTCCGTTGATCTGCCTGGCTTTTTTGTTGCCTTTAACCGATGTATCCGCTCCGTCGACCATGCCGACGAACCGGATACCCCAAATAGGGAAGAGGCCGTGGATGTATTTTTCCACGAGCTCCATTTCACGGGTGAATCGTGCTTGCGTCTTGCACAGGATGATACCGAATTTACCTTCCCGTGCGTCCGTAATCAACCTGTTGAACTCTGGGCGAGATCTGTCTGCACCGGCATAGTCGTCATCGTTATAGATGTCATAGACAGTCCATCCATGTTTCGATGCGAATTCAAGAAGCATTGATTTTTGATTTTGGATCGAGAGACTGTCGTCGGTTTCATGAACCTTGTCATGGTCTTCTTCGGAAAGCCGTACATAGATTGCAGCTATCCGATCTCTGTTGTCTTGTGTTTTCATAAGTGTTCCACCTTCCTGATGGAACGACCGTCATAAGTATTATAGTACTACTATGTGGTATTGTCATATTTAGTTTTGAGCCGTGGACTAAAATTTCCAAGTTATGTCGATCGCTTGCGTTCCTGATTTTGGATCGCGTTTATGTACATAGACTGATTCGATAAGCATCGAAACCTTAGTCTTATCTAGGCGGTTAAAGTCGGCGGCTTTAAGAACTGTTTCCATTCTTATGGATTCAGCTGCTATTGATTCATTCAGATGGAGTAATTCGCTCGAAGCACGTTTCGATTTCAATCTGAGCTTGTCTACGTCGTTTCTGATTCTGCTTAATGCAGAATTAAAATCGTCAATAGACATACCATCTGTAGCGCGTTTGAGATATAGATCGCGGCTTCTCTGCTCGTAGGCCGTGATTTCCTTCTCAATGAGCTCGACAGCGGTTTTCAGCCTGTTTTTCTCCTGAATAAGATCGACGGCCTGGGCGTCCTGACATATGCCTATTTGGACGCGATCATCGGAGTACCTATCGGCAAGATTCTTCAACTCATGGAGAATTGCGCTTTCAAGATGCTTCTCGGATATGAATGCACCTTTGCAGTGCGAAGGGCTTTTTTTCTGGTCGGGCAGAAAAGGGTACGTTCGTATCCCGTTTTACGTAAAGTTTTTCCTTTTGTAAGAATTTTTCCACAGCTTGCACAACGGACTTCCTTACCGAAAATGCCTGGGGGAAAGTTCTTTTTTTGCTCGTGAAGATTGTGAGCTCCGGCTTCCTTCCTTGCTTTAAGTTCTCTACGCAATAACTCATCGTCAATGATTGCCGGATGGTGGCCCACTGTGCGAACCCATTGGTCTTTTGGAATATTTTTCTTGCTGTGAAATTGGCCTTCAGGTGTGAGTTGTCGTCCTTGGCACAATGTGCCCAGGTATGTTTCATTATGTAGGATCGAATATATGCAACCTGCAGACCAAAGTGAGCTTGAGGGACGATTATGCCATGAGTAGCCCGTTAATTTGGCATAAGACGTTGGGTTCGGTATCCCCTCTTCATTTAGTGTTCGAGCTATAGTAGGCGCCCCGATGCCTCCGGCGTGCATTTCCCAAATTCGCCTTACGACTGAAGCCGCAACTGGATCAATGATAAAACAGTTGATATCGTCTGGATCCGGACGATATCCGTAAGGTAGGACAGAGCCAGTGTATTTTCCCCTGATTCTTTTAAGTTTTAAAGTAGCCTTTATGTTGTCTGATAGGTTCTCTAGGTACCACTGATTTACAAGTCCGTTGATCTGCCTGGCTTTTTTGTTGCCTTTAACCGATGTATCCGCTCCGTCGACCATGCCGACGAACCGGATACCCCAAATTGGGAAGAGACCGTGGATGTATTTTTCCACGAGCTGCATGTCTCTGGTAAAGCGCGATTGGTTTTTACAAAGAATGATATTGAACTTTCTAAGCGAGGCATCTCGTATCAATCTATTGAATTCGGGACGGTCCCGTGCAACTCCGGAAAGATTATCGTCGCAGTAAATATCGAAAATTTGCCATCCGTTGATTTCGGCAAAATCGGTAAGCATCGATTTTTGGTTTTGGATACTTCTACTGAGATTATCTATTTTGTTTTCGTCGAGATCTTCCTTCGATAGACGACAGTAGATTGCGACGGCCTGTGGTGTTTCAATTTGCATTTGTCCATCCTCCTTTGGGACGATGGAATGTCGTCTGTTTGCAGTTCAGTATTATCATACTATCGTTTTACAGTATTGTCGATTTGGGTTATCTGTCCTATTTCTGAATAAGCAAGCGATTCTCTTTGGATGATTTTCGCTATACAAATGTTGAACCTCTTCTTGATTTCTTCCTCCGTTTTCCCCTTGAAGATATTTGTGCAGATGACGGTTGTTCCATTCTTCATTGTTTGATCTCCTTTTTTCTTTTCTCATACATTTACGCGTCGTTGTCTAAAAGTGCAAATCTTCATTTTGATACTACCGTACGCTAGTACTCCTAAAAGATGTCGGGCTCAATCGGCGCCGGCCTTTTTGGAAAAAGGAAAGTTCCCTCTGGGATCGGGAACTGGACCTATCCGAGGCATTGGCATTCTATGTCGCTCCTGCGCTTGACCATCAAGGGTGTCTGCACATCTTTCTGCAACTTTTTCCTCCGCATGCTCCGTAAAAACTGGCAGAAAGACTTCGCCCTTGATTCGCGCCCTCGCTCCACTACGTTGCATTCATGCCCGGTATAGGCACAGCAGAACAGACAAGCTGTTCAGCCTAAATCATTTAAAAATAGGAGGAAAACAAGATGGGAAGAACGAAGAAAAGCGTAGAGGTCGAGGCCCAGGTGATCGCAAGGGGAAATGTCGTTCCGATGATGACTGAAACGGAGAGTGAGGAGACAGTCCAGTATGTCTCCGACGAGGATGCTGCAAGGGAGGATAGGCTGGTTTCAGAGATCCGGATGATTACGGAACAGACGAAACAGGTCGTCCTGTTCAACTCAATCGAGATCGGCCGGCGTCTGACCGAGGCGAAAGCTATGGTGAAGCGCGGCACGTGGGGAACGTGGCTTAAGGAAAGGGTCGATTACAGCCAGAGGACGGCGAACAACTTCATGAAGATCTATCAAGAGTACGGTCGGAACGGGCTGGCAGAGAAATCGCAAGCGCTTGCGAATTTGAGCTACACGCAGGCTTTGGCTTTGATTGACCTTCCGGAAGACGAGCGTGCGAGATTTGCAGAGGAACGTAAAGCTGGAGAGATGGCGCTTCGTAAGCTCCAGGAGGAGGTGAGACAGGAGAAGGAAAAGGTCACAGCCGTTAAAGAGCTTGCAAACAGGAACGCTGACAAGGCGGAAGCCAAGTTCGCTGACGAGCTGAAACAAAAGGATACTCAAATGGCGAAATTGACTGCCGAGAAAGCCAAGGTTGCTGCTCAAATCGAGGTATTGGAGAAACGGGCGGCAGAGGCCGAGAAATCCAACCAGAAGCGGCAGAAAGAGGCAATCGGTATTGCCCTTGAAGAGGAGCGGAAGAAACTCGATGCCGCTGCCGAAAAGCAGTCGGAACTGCTTAAACAGATCGACGAACTGAATGGACAGAGAGATCGACAGGTTGCCGAGGCCCGACGAAAAGCCGAAGAGGAGATGAACGCTAAGTTTGCAAAGGAACGTGCTGAACTTGAGGAAAAGGAGAGGGCGGCGAAAGCCGTTGCAGACGTCGCACGGAAACAGATCGATGCCGCCAAACGCCAAGTGACTGAGACGATCGAGAACAGGGAGCTGACCGGAGCTATTGCGAGAGCCAAGTTCGCAATCGAATCCGCGCTCGACGCATATTCTAGGGCGGCCGACACGGTGATCGAGGTCGGCAGGCTCGACAAGGTGGAGGCGTCAAAACTCCTCGATGACATGGCGGAATCCAGCCAGAGTATTGTGGCGAAGTTCGTGAAGACTCTTAAATCTGAATAGCATTACGGTACTATGCTACCGAGATACCAGTAACCCGTAGTCGGAATGCACAGAAAATGATATATCACAAACCAGCAGGCAGGACGCGCAAAAAGCGTCCCGCCTTGCAAAAAATCGGTGTTATCGGTAGTAGTCTCGTACCGTAGTAGTATGGTATTTACACTACGTATTACACGTGTTATAATTAGAGAAAGGGTAAACAGAAGATGAGGTTTCGTGAACTTGAAAGGCTGATTGTCGCGGATGGCTGGATTCGGTGTGATGTAAGAGGATCGCATTACCAGTACCGGCATCCGTTGAAGAAAGGGAAGGTCACGATACCGAGGCATGGTGGCGATATTCCGTTGAGGGTCGCGGATTCCGTGCTGAGGCAGGCGGGACTGAAGTAGTTTTTGGTTAAGGAGGAAACGGTATGTGCTATATCTATCCAGCGGTGTTCTATAGAGAAGTGGACGGTCGCTATTCGGTTATTTTTCCAGATCTGAATGATTTGGCGACCTACGGAAATGATTTTGCGGATGCATTTGCGATGGCCCAGGAGGCATGTGGGCAGTATCTCTTCAATGAATTGAAGGAAGGCAATGTTCTTCCGGTGGCTTCCTCCATCGAGGATGTCATTGCGGAGGAGGATGGAGCGATTGTCAATATGGTCGACATCGATCTCAAGGCGTTCGAGAGGAAATACGGGGAGAAGTCGGTAAAGAAGACATTGACGATTCCTGGGTGGCTGAATGCATCATGCGAGGAACGCGGAATCAATTTTTCCAAAGTCTTGCAGGAAGCGTTGATTGCCCGCCTCCAGGCAAGATAGGTAGACGAAAGGGCTGGTAGCGGTTATACGCTACCAGCCCTTACCATGTCCAGTCGGCTGTTCCGCGATTCAGTCCCCTATCGGGTCGATCACATCAAGTCCGAGATTTCTGACATAGTCTTCATTTTGCCTACGTTGCTCATCCTCGCTTTTTGGCATTTCAGAAATTTTAGGATCGTCTCCCAAAGCAAGCGTTTTGGTATTTTTCTCCATTGGATTGCCTCCGTGACTGTATTATTGTATGGTAGTATTATACCACAGCGGGATCAGGTTGTACAACGTAACCAAGGGGAGACCGGTTCGCGGTCTCCCCTGCTATCTTTAGGTTTTAAGAGTCGTGTTTCGATTTTGGTTTACGTGTTACGTTTTGTATGTCCTCTCTCTGATATCGAACAGCAGGATTTTTGCCATCAGCTTCGCTTCCAGTCGCAGTTTCAGTTCGTTGTCGCATACGATGGAGACGTTGCCGTTTTCCGCAATGTATTCCCGGCGGCAGAGTGAAAGTATGTACGGTCTGTAATGTCGTATAACCTGTTCTAATGCCTGTGAGTCGCCCTGCGTTGCGAGGACGATGGTTTCGAATGGAACGAGTTTGTTTTTTCGCTTGCTCATCAGTATTCCTCACTTTCTTGTTCGAGCGTCTTTCGCATCATTGCGAGCGCACGCGAGCGATGGTATTGGACATTGGCGCGTCCGGTGCCGAGCGCGTCGCCGATTTCGCGGTCGTTCATCTCTCCGAAGTAGGATAGAAGGACGATCTTTCTTTTTGCTCCGGGAAGGGTCATGAGCGCATCGTATACGCCCTGATCGCACACAATGAAATGCAAACCGTCTTCCACGATATCCCGTTCGAATTGGAAATACCGGTCTGTCGTGATGAGCTTGTTTAGCTCTTCAGGCGACATCTCTCCGAAGAGCTGTTCGCGTTTCAGTTTGCGTTTACGCTGGTCGTATGCGTCCCTCGCTTCATTTCTGAGGATTACTTTGCAGTAGGCGTCAAACGCGCATTGGTTTGACTTCTCGAAGTCCTTGTCGCTGTTACCCATAGGTTTCACCTCCTTTCGATCTGTCGAGACGGCAAGAGAGGTGCAGTCCGCATCGGCTGGATGGCGGAAAAGGACATGATGTTTTCCGCCTACAACGATGACGAACGCTCTATGTAAAGCGCAAAGCCTTCGGAAGACATATTTGATTATCTGGCTATAAAAAGGCGGAGGCACCACCTGGAAAGGAATCAGGTGGTGCCTCCTCGTTAAGCGACAATAAGACTATAACACGATTCGACTTTAGTATCATCGAAAAATTTGGGTAATTTTTTCTCTAGTATTACAAGGCATTTTCGATTGAGCGATCACTTAGCATGCTACTGTGGTATATTGGTATTACGGCACCACGAGAGAAGGGAATAAGAATGATGCTGTATCGATTCGAGGTCGATTACACTGTTCCCGGGAAAATGGGAAGCAAGAATTACGTGACGGCGGTGGCAGCGACCGATGCCGCCCATGCAAGGGTGGAGGCCGGGAAAATCTTCGAGGGTTTGAAGGAGGACTATGGCTATGATAAGGCACTCGGGAAGCTGTACAGTGCGAGCGGCATCTGCAAGTGCATAGCCGAGTTCAATGAGCCTGTCGCACAGATGTCGAAAGCCTAATTGACTGAATTGAAGGAGAAAGAATGACTGACGAAGAGGCTATGGAAGCACTCCTTAACAGCGGTGTATATTCATTTCCGACATGGACGCTAAAGCTAGGTCTCCCTACCGATGAGATGTGCCTTGTCATGTCGTTGATTGCCAGTGACGAGGCACCGATTCCAGTTGATGTTGCATACATTTCAGAGTACTTGCATATGGACGGTGCTGTAGTGGAATCTTCGGTTAAAGAGCTTCTTGATCGCAGGCTCGTTTACAAGAAGGATTCATATCTTATTCTTGATTTGGAGATGTGCGATCATATCTTTGATGCCACCGCCACAGTCAGGCAGGCTAAGGTAAATTCTGATATCGATGAGGCTTTTTGTCCGCCGATTCCCTTGGTTGCCATGCGGGCCGGTGAGATATATTCGGATTCATCTCTGGTCGGTCGCCTTGTCCTTGGATTCATTTCTGCGTGGAGCTTTGCGGCAGATTTTTGCCCGTATTGTCCGCATGATATCGCAAAGCTACTCGGGGTGTATGACTCGGATGTCGAGGATGCGATCGCTTTTTGGAGTGATAAGGGTCTGGTTGACCGTGTGTGCGGCCCACTCTTCAACAAAGAGCGTCTGAACGTGAATCTTCTCGCCTGGAATGATCTTTACGGTGCGCTGGACTGGGGTGAGGAATGGGAGAAGTTCGGGGTGTGCTAAAATATCTCTAGGCATCTTTACTCCTATGGAAAAGGCTCTTGTCCTTTGGACAAGAGCCTTTTCCATGCCTAAATACCAGTTAGGAAGCTAAATGCAAGCAGCCATCAAATTCGCAAACGCTTGCGAATTTGATCACCGGAAGGCATTTCACATCCCTCATTTCGATTTCTTTGAAGAATCCGCATCGGCAAGTCCGATACTTTTTAATGAGTCCGCTGCCGCGGACAGGGGGCGAGTTTCCGACAAATCCAACAGCGCTACGAGCCTCACCCAGGGACTCTCCGCGCCATTGAAATTATCGAAAACTCGCCGACTTACTCCGAAAGACCCCAGCCGACGGCTCACGCTTCGCGTGACCGCGCGCACCATCCGCAGTCTACTTGGAACGGTATTAAAGAGAACTCGGGGAGATGAAGATGGTCTATTCTCGGTCGGGCTGGAAGTCTTTTCTGAGAAATCACCATTGTCGATAGTTGTACTACAGTACTATGGTATACTGTAGGCACGTTAAGCACAGAGAAAGGAATTGATATGTGCAAGCCTGTTTACGCTATCGACACGCCTGCTGGACGGATCGGGATTTTCGAGGGCGATGAGAGTGAGGATTTTCACGGCATCAGGATTTTCTGGATTGACGAAAACGATGCGGTGATCGACCTTATCGCCATGATTGAGGGGGAGAGTGCAAACTACCTTGAGTGTAACTGCCCTGCGTTTGTGACTTATGGGTATCGAGCAGATACAGAAGAACCGACTCCAGTTCCATTTTTTGTTAAATCGGCTGCTGCTAAAAGCGAGTAGGCGATCTGGTCTGTGCGCTTTAACGCGTTCTTATGAAATGCGATAAGGCGTTGTCGGATTGATATAAAGACATTGAAGGGCGACCGTTTCCGATCGCCCTTTTTGTTTAAGCTATTTTTTATTCTCAATGATTATACTACGGTACTATGGTATACTATAGGAACGTTAAGCGAACGGGAGAAAGGAACTGAAATGGGTTATTACGTTCGCATCGAGGAAACCGCTTCGGACTTCAAGATTAAGAAGGAGAATTTCGAACGCGGTTACGAAATCGTCTGCAATCTCAACAGCCGCGATTACCTTAAACGTGGTGGAACGTACGGTGGCAATCCGACGCCCAAGCCCGCAGAATCCAAGTCATGCGCGAGCAACCCGGATAAGTGGTTCTCGTGGATGCCTTGGAACTATGACGAGCTGTGCGGCAACCTTGTTGAAGTTCTCGAAATGGTCGGTTTTGGGGTCGAATTTGACGATGCCGGAAACATTTCCGGATTGTCGTATGACGACAAGACAGGGTGCGAGCAAGATTTTCTCATCGCCTTAAAGCCCGTTATCGAGGAAGGGTCTTATCTCATGTGGGTAGGCGAGGAAGGAGAGGAGTGGGAAATGGTTTTCTAGCCTGTCGAGGAAAGGGCGGTCGTTATCGGTCGCCCTTTTTTATATCGGCGATGCCGATTTTTGGTCGAGTCCGCTAGCGCGGACAGGGGGCGAGTTTCCGACAAATCCAACAGCGCTACGAGCCTCACCCAGGGACTCTCCGCGCCATTGAAATTGTCGAAAACTCGCCGACTTACTCCGAAAGACTCCAACCAACGGATCACGCTTCGCGCGACCGCGGCAGAAAGCAATAGAGGCTGAAGGAAATGAAAAAGGACGATCATAGAGTACATCGCCTGTCGAAACAGACATGCCCTCTGGTCTCCACTGGGAAGCGGTAAGGCGGTTCCGTTTCTTTCATAGCTGATCATCGGGCTGTTAGCAGACAGACGGAGCGCCAATTGTTTATTTAGATTAGTAGTACCATGGTATTGTGGTATACTTTAGTCACGTTAAGAACAGGGAAAGGCACTGATATGTTTACCGAAAATACAGTTTGGAAAGCAGTGGAGCGCCTGATCAACGCCAATGTCGATCTTGACAGCGACGGATTAAGTCCGTACGAATCCGGTTACGTCAACGGATACAATGATGCTTTAGTCAATTTGCTCAACGCGCTGAATATTGAGCATGATTTTCACCATTTTGATTAGGTTTCTGTTGCGGGACGATCGTAATGGTCGTCCCGTTTCTAAGCAGATACTTTTTCATAGTGCGAGCCGGTACTACTGTACTATGGTATAGTATACCTATACGTAAACAAGAGAAAGGATGTGGCGATGGGGACGAATTTTGCGGTCGCGCCCGGTGAATATCTACAGGAGTGGATCGATGGCAACGGAATGTCCGTTGGGGAGTTTGCGGTAGAGTTGGGCGTTACTGTTGCCGAGATTGAAGATCTCCTGACTGGAAAGGAAGCCATCGGAAGGGAAATTGCCTATCAGCTCGAACGGGTCACCTCTATTCCATCTGACAGCTGGATCCGGTTCGAGCTGAAATATCGTGAGGACCTGAAACGGATGTCCGTCGGATCAGAGGAATCCTGCACTTCCTCCATTCATGACGAGCTTGCGAGTCTTTTCAGGCAAGGAGGTCGGTCATGGGTGCCGGTTTATCTACTGATGAGGGACGTGTCGGAAAACGAGCTGTATAAACCGGAATACAGTTCATTTTCCGCTTGGCTTAAAGACGAGGCGGCACGATGCGGCGTAACGGAGACCTTGTTGTGGCAGCGCAAAAGTGCCGGCGATTTCTATCATGAGTGGTCTAGCGGAAAAACAGGTGTACCGAGTCTCGAAGATGGAAAACATCTGTCTGAGCTAAATCTTAACCTCGTGCGCAAGATTGCAAAAATCGATCCTTCCCGTGGCGACGAGTTGATGTATGAAATGATCGAAGCCGGTTTAAGCACGAAGATGCTCCGAAGTGAATGGCGGGCAATCAGGAGCCATGAGGACGGCAAGGGCATCGGCGATGCTACGAAAACGTGTTATGCCGATGCAGTTGGAAGAAAGATTTCATGCTCCGATTCGGAGACTTTCGAAGAAATCGTTAATATCCTGCAATCCGCAGGATATGAGGTTTGCGGCGTTTAGCGAAAGGAAAGGAAGGTTGATATGGCCAATTGGATTAAAGCCATATATTTCGTAGTTATTTTGGCTTGGGTGATTTACGCGTTGAGTGACGATGCGGTGAAGTACAAGTCATTCCCAAGGTGATTCGGTCTGTCTGTCGCCCTGACTGTCATCATAGGATTGGCCGGCTTTGCTCTATGGCATGCAGCTGTTCCTACGAGTATCAAATTGCTCAGCGAAGATTCCGAGGTCGCTGAGAGCCATTCCCTGGCTTCGCTCAAGACCGGATCTCACCTCGACGGCAAGGCGGCGCTCTCCTTCGGCTACCTCACGGAACAGGATGAGTACGTCGTGATGATGAGACAGGATGATGGAGGCTATCGTAGAAAGAGCTACCCTGCCGATGGAACGGTGGTGTATGAGGATGCGGAAGCCGATGATGCGAGAGTCGAAGTAGTCGATCAATATGTGGTCATCCGTGAAACCCACGAGTTTCCTATAGTAGGTGAGTGGACACGTGATCGGCGAAAGTTCTTAAAGTGCGAGATACGTATCCATGTCCCCGCGGGAAGCATCGCACAGGGCGAATATGACATTACCTAGCTGCTTGCAAATACAGCAGAGTCCGTAAAATAAAGATTTTGAAGGGCGATCGGCGACGGTCGCTTTTTTTGTTTAGGCTTTTTCTCATTCTCGATGGTCGTACTACGGTATCGTGATATGATAGCCTTACGTTAGGCGGTTTACAGAAAGGGTTATGGCCATGTCCGTTAAACACATTTTCTTGGAAACCATGTTCGATGACTTCACCCCAGATTCCGTGAGTCGTGAGGAGTTGATTTCTATCCTGCTCGACGATCTCATGGTTGTCGCTAGGGATAACCTGTCGATCGAGTATCTTGAGAACGGCGGGGATGCGGAGGAAGCGCTCAAGTTGTTCAGTGTCGAGATGCGCAAAAACCTTGAGGAGCGGATTATCGCGTAATTAGACGCTAAGTGTCCGGCGCTAAAGTATCTGGTGTCTGGTGCTTGATAGATTGGAGTAAAGAGACAACTTGGCACAGAAGACTTTTTTCGCTGTCAAGGATTTAGATGGTGATGGAAAGCACTATTGCGCGGTTTCTTTTGAAAGTAAGTTGGCGCGGGAAGCTTTCTGCGAGCTGAATGGATATGAACCGGTTTTGGTCAAGTGGGCGATCGATAATCTTGCCGGGAGTGTCTACAACGATATCCGACACTACCCGAATATCATCGTAGACAACTCCTTGCGCAAACCGATCGGATTTGTTCTTGAAGATGGATCGATTAGCTAATTAGCTAGGGTGAAGTTGATGTATTTCACTACATACATATTTGATCTAGCTTATGAAAGGGGAGAGCAGAAATGCGCCCCCTTTTTCTTGGAAATCAATCAGCGACCGCAGGGAGCGGATCATAGGTGCCGTCAGGCACCGCAGGAATAGCGGATTGTTGGCAAATCGCCGTGCGTATCGCTTGATCGTGACGTTCAAGGTTTGGGGCGAGGAGTTTCCAAGTATGATTTTGAACTTTCTCAGCGATAGTACTAGAGTACTATGCTATAATATCATCATGTTAAGCGCCTAGAGGGAGGAACCCATGATGAACGGTAAGCATCGCGCCCCGAGAAAGTATACGCATATTGAGAAGATTCGTATCATGAACGACGCTGTCGTATTTATGTTTGGATGCATGACACTTGTCTGTGAGATCAGGGTAGGTAGTTTCCTGTTCTTCGAGATAAACGTAATCCTGCTTCTTCTGGGAACGGCCGAGATCTGCCTTGCATGTTTCATGTACTACCAGGAGTTTATGCTTCCCGAAGTTAAGGCGTGTCGCGAGCGCGAAGCAAAGCGCCGCGCCGAACGCCTTATGCGTCAGGCCGAACGCGACGTCCGTAAAGAGTGGACCCTCTACGACAAGTAAGGCTCTGAAGAAAGAATCGATTCAAAAAGGAGTTCGGGCGAGCGGGCTCCTTTTTCGTTAACGATATATTGCACTATGGTATATTGGTACTATCCGAATATAGGAAAGGAGCTTTATGTATGGAAAGCGGTTTGTGACCGGTGATCGACAGAAAGCCTGCCTGTTTGAACAAAAGGGTTCATATATGGCGAGCATCAAGGATTCAAATGGGCAATTCAAGACGTTGCAGCTTGGAACCAATCGACCCGTGGCGTTCAAGCAGTTTTTCGTTGCCGCGTCCGCTGCCGGATACGACATGCGGTCCGTTGCCAAGGAGCAGGGAGTAGATCCGGAGGTGAAGCTGAATCGAGAGCAGCGCCGGAAGCTTGAAAAGGAAAACCGCCATATGAGCAATAAGGCAAAGAACCGAAAGCAAAGTGAAAGGCTGCCTGAAAGCGAAATGAGCGGACGGGAGGCACAAAAGCAACCTCCTGCTCCACAGGAATCTGAGGCTCTATGCGTGCTTGAACATGGGCGCTTGACAAGGCACCAGACGTCTCACGGTAGGTTTCTTTTCACCTACGCCCCGGCAGACGGCAGTGACGAGGTTGTCAAGAGTGTACGCGGTCGGCGCTCTGAGATCGTCGCCAGTTTCAATGAGTGGTACGCGGAGCAGGAAAAAGTTCATGAAGAGTCGCCCAAATGCCCCGCAAAAGTCTCATGCGGACATGAGACCGATTCTGTAAGTTCAGATGAGAAAAAGGAGAATTCCGTTATGTCTGGAAAAGAACGCAACGACACGGAAAACAAGATCGACTCGGCAGACGAGACTGTGTTTTCGATTATGGCAAACGGTCCGGAAAGTTCGAAACCGATCATGGCTTTCCGGAGTAGGGAAGATGCAGCTTATTTTCAAGAGTGCCTTCAGCAGGCGGCGGGAATAATGGGAGGGGATACCACCTACAGTATCGTAGATCTCATTTTAAAGAATTGAAGGAATTGGGGGCGGAAAGGGCAACCGCCGCTCACCCTCTGTCCCGGCAAGGCGGAGGCTTCGTATGGAACGGAAAAGAAAGCAACAGCTGTGCTGGAGACAGCCGGATTGGATTCAACCGTCCTTGATGCGGGTATAGCCGCACAGCAGCTTCAACTGGTAAACGCGATCGTAGATGAGGATAGACAATACGCGACACGCTTGACGATCACCAGAACCGATAATGAAAATGCCAGTGAGTCGGTGATCTCGACTGTCATCTCCTGGCTAATGAAAAAAAAGGTCCTATCGAAAGAGCACTGTGATTCTTTCCGAGAGGGTACCTATTCGACACCTGATGGTTGGAATGGGACAACTGAACTTGAACAGGGAAAGACCGCCCTTGCATCAAAGCGGAACAGTGGCGTCCCGGGCTGTGTCGTGTGGGCGATGGAGCTTGATGAACAGGATCACAGGCTGATCTATGGCCGTTGGCATACGAGGATCGGTATTATCGGAAATGCCGATTCCTGTATCGTCAACATCCAATTGAGCCGTTATATCGTCAGGGGGTTCATTGGGGAGGCTGCGCCGCCGATACCGTCTACGCCGCGGATCGTGAAGATGCTTTTTAGCGATGAGGCGAATGTCGTTCGCGTTGGCTCGACTTTTTTGAACGATAAGCCGATATACCTGACTTCCGAGACATTGACGAGCAAGTTCATACCGGATCTGACCGATCCGAATCGAACTCTTTCCTTGATCTTAATCACCACCGACGAAGAATCGAAACTGCCGGTCAGGAACTTGAAAAATCTGACCAAGCAGCTTTTCGGGATGGCAGATATATATGTCCTTGACTGGCACGACCGTGCTCTTATGGACACTTATCGAGAGGTCTTTCTGAAGAACACGCCGGCTTATGATTACGGCATGGAATGCTCAAGCCTGAAGATTTACTGTAAGCCGGTCGATCTCACGGTTCCAACTGACAATGAAATGGGGATGGCTTATGCCAAGTATCTGATCGATCGATATACGCGCTACGGCGAAAACCGATTCATAAATGTCCTTCGTCAGGGGATCTGCCGTGCGAGCGACAGGGTGGCTGGGGATATCCTGAGTATCGCCGATGTCCGATGGTTAGATGGAATAGATGAGGCCAAACGCCTCAGTTCACGGATTAAGAAACTGAAGCAGCGGGTGAAAGGCGATTCCGGTGGAAACGAAACGGTTGATTCGCTTCGCGATGAGATAAGCGGTCTTCAAAAGGACATCGCGGACTGGGAGGAAATTGCGGGCGAGTTGGAGACTTCGAACTCGGAAGCGGCTGCAAAAATCGACATGCTCACGCGCGATGCGATGCGACTTGAAAACGAGAAAAGGGCCGTCGAGCGTAAGCTCGAGATGGCAGAACTCGAGCAGCTAAACGCCAATGCGTTAAACGGCATCCGCAAGGCGCTTACGGTAGTGCCTGAAAACCTTACACAGCTGCTTGATTTGGCGAAGGTGCTCTATCCGGACAGAATCGTGATTCTTCCCGATGCCTACAGGAGTGCCAAGAAATTTGACGGCATTTTGACGGAAGAATGGGAAATCTTGGTTGCCGTCGCGACGACGCTCTGGGATCTATGCTTTAAGGAGACGGTGAACGATCGGCTGGGTTCTGAGTTCAAGAAACGAACCGGATATGAGCTGGCTCGCGGAGAGTCTGGAACGACTTGCGCGATGCCCAACTTAATGAAGCTCCGCAAGCGGATGTACAAAGGCAAGGAGATCGATATCTCGCCGCATATCAAGGGAAGGAACATCAAGGCCGCCTTCCGGCTCCACTTCTATATCGACAGGGATGAGGAGAAGATCGTGATCGGACACGCGGGGGAGCACATGGATACCGCAGGGACTCCACGTCGATAAATCCCCTTTCACAAGAAGGTACAATCTGTTAATTGTCCAGATTGTACCTTCTTTTATGTTTCTGCATAGCATTATGGTATCCTAGTACCATGGTTACATGAGTACAAAGGGGATTGAGATGTCGAGCGGACTGGAACTGTATCCACATAATGAAAAGGCGTATCGCAAACTTCTGGATATGTTGTCTGGGACCAGGCGTGCCTGCATCATTCATCCTACCGGGACGGGCAAGGCGTTTATAGCGTACCGTTATGCCTTCGATCATCCGAATGAGCGAATTCTCTGGATGTCGCCCTCGACCTATATCGAGCAGGAGCAGGAAGCTTCCATCAGGCGCGAGCTGCCGAATCATGAATTCAAGAACATCGAGCGCATGACGTATCAGACCGCCATGCATCGAGCGCAAAAGGGAAATCTTGATATTCATGCAGATACGGTTATTTTCGATGAGTTCCATCATACGGGGGCACCGCAGTGGTCTCGTGGTGTTGAAGGAGTTATCGAATGCAATCCCGACGCCAATCTGATCGGATTGAGCGCGACTTCGATTCGATACAGCGATAGCGGCCGAGATATGTCCGATGAACTTTTTGATGGGCATATCGCCTCATATATGTCGTTGACGGATTGCTGGGTTTTAGGCATCCTGCCTGTCCCGACATATGTGACTGCCGGGTACAGCATCAACGGCTACATTGAAGATCTCGGCGAGCGCATCGCAAAGGAAGAGAGTGCGGGTAGGCGGGCGGAGTTGCTGGCTGATTTTAACGAGCTGAGAGATTGCGCGAGCAGGGCGGCGAACCTTCCGGCCATTTTCCAAAAGTACTTTGAGGGAATAGAGAAAGTGATCGTATTTTGTCCGAATGTCTTCGAGCTGAATGAAATCGAGAAGATGTGCCCGCAATGGTTTTCCCGAGTAAACGGTAACGTCCATACCTATGTCGTCCATAGCTCGAATCCCTTCGGGACGAGTGAATACGATGGGTTCAAAGAGGACGATGACGAGACCGCAATCAAGCTTTTGCTTTGCGTCAACCAGCTTAACGAGGGTGTTCACATCAAGGGCGTGGATGCCGTTATTATGGTACGGCGCACCTCGTCGCCGACGATTTTCTATCAGCAGCTTGGGCGTGCATTGACCGCCGCAGGCAACTTCGAACCGTTGGTCATCGATCTGGTCGACAATTTCGAGATGATCGGGATTGAGCAGATTGTAAACATGATGTCGGAAAGCTACGCTCGGCTGTCAGATGAAAATGGTCCGAAAGAGCTCATTCCGCCTTCAGCCTTCAAGGTCATCGACCATGAGAAGGACGCAAGGCATTTGGCGAAAAACCTTGAACGACGGCTCGCATTAAGATCCGAGAAACTGACAATCGATGAGAAGATAGCGCTGTGGAAGGGGCTTTAACAGATGACTGACGGGAAAAAGGACCAGCTCAAACGGAAAAAGACTCTGGAGTACGAACTTCGCCGTCTTTATCGCGCGGGCGAGCTGACCGACCAGCAGATTGCCGAGTTGAAGGAAGCCGAGTTTCCATTCGATGCCCCTGTTCGCAGAACGGCAAAATCGGTTGTCCGGATTGACGATGGTAAGAGATGGCCGAGCTGCAGCGCAGCGGAAAAAGAGCTTGGGATCACCCAGGGCTGGATGTCGGATGTGTGCAATATGGCGATGCGGGGCAAATGGGTCGCAATCAAAAATCAGTTCTATTGTTTTGAGTCGATGTATTCGCCGGATATGGATCTGACAGAGATTCGAGGACTCGCCGGGTGGATCGTCAATTTGGAAACGGGGGAGATGTTCCCGACTACGACCGAGGCGGCGAAGGCTGCCGGCACAAGCAGATCGGTAGTCCTAGACCATGTGAAAAACAAGGTCAAGCCTCAGAATAAGAGGTTTTCGTATATGAGGGATTGGGACGGGAAAGTAGGAAGACTTGTAGATTTGAATGTGCAGATGATTTGTCTTGAGACGGACACCATCTATCACAGCTATGACGAAATCTGTGCCGCAATATGGTCCGATGGATACGGGGAAACGCGAAAAGAGATCGTTCAGAAGGTCGGAGATGCCATACGGCATGGATGCCCTGCCTTTGATATGCATTGGGCAAATCGTGAGAACCTTGAAGAGAGAAAAGAAGCCTACATGGAGGAGAAAAGGCTGTGCGCTCGTCCGGTTATCGAGTTGACAACGATGCGCGAGTACGCAGATGTGCACGACGCGCTGAAATTCGGCTCACGTTACGTCGACTGGAAGAAGATCGTTGCAATCTGTGATGCGAAGGGCGAGCCGACCAGCGAGACGACACGCTGGAGGGGTGAACGGTGGTTTTGGAAAGACGATTGGAATAAAAATATCAAACTGAAGTCCGGCGAGCGCATTAAGGACATGCAGCCGGTGATCTGCTATGAGCGAGGAAGGTGCGATTATTCGGTTCTTGAGCTAACGAGGTGGTACGGGTTCGACCATAAGTCTTTACTGAATTCAGGAAAGAAGGGAATCGTTTTTGACGGTCTGACTTGGAGACTTTTGCGATACGACGTGGATTTCGAGAAAAGGCTGAAGGAAACGCCTTTAATCTGTCGAGAGACCGGGAAGACGTTCGATACATTATCCGATTTGCTGGATTTGCTGGAGAGAGAGCATGAATGTTGCGCATATGATCGTCCATGTCACATGTACGATCTTCAGCGGGCGATCGAGGGCGGTCGGGAGTACAAGGGTTTTCACTTTGAATACATGGTTCCACCTTCCGTTTCAGGAGAACGTTAAGTGTTTAGTCTCAACATTAAGCCTCAATATATACCTGCTCGATATTTCTCTTTCTGTGTCCTATTGACGGTCTTGCTGGTGACTTTGAGCATTCGCTCCCTACAAGGAGAGTTGTTCATAACCGATGCGCAGTATATGGTTGCCGCCGGCCGTTGGATTATAGCCAACGGTCATCTGCCGACAACCGATCCGTTATCGATCCATTCGGAATTGACCTATATCTGCCAGCAATATCCTATCTGCATATTAGTTGCAGTTCTCTACGACACTTTTGGAGAGATGTCGGTTCGGCTGTTTTTTGCACTATTGGACATGGTGGCGGTTCTCTTCATTTTATACCAAACTTTTCCAAAAGCTGGAAACCGCATTCTTCACTGTGCTGCTTCATGCGCATTCGGAGCGGTAATCGTTTATAGCCTTCGGTCGACACCGCGTGCGCTCGATATCCTGTGCCTGGCTGTTTCCTGGGAGTTGATGGAGAAATATATTGAAAGCCGCGATATTAGATTTCTGTTTGGTTTTCCCTTCCTAGGGGTTTTCATGGCTAATGTGCATGGTGCGCTCTGGCCCTGTGCGATCATGTTGCCGCTTGCCGCTTTATTAGATAGTAAGCTGGATTCGAATGCGCGGATCGCATTGGCTGTGACGATCTTACTTACGATCGTTTCCGCGATGTTGAATCCATACGGACTAGACGTGCTGTCGCTTCCGTTTAAGACAATAGGCACGTCGGATGTCGCCACGGTTGCCGTGCCGGAACTGAAACCGATGTTCTCCATCGTTCCGGTTGAAGCGGCGATGCTAATTGTCATCTCGGTCGTGCCGGTGATCTTCCATGCCAAGTGCTTGGGATTTAAAAAGGCGGTATTTTCGTTCGAAACGATGATGATCTCAGGACTGCTCTTTCTATCCCTGATGACATGGCGAAACGAACTTTTGCTGCTTGGCATATTGATGATCGTCTACAGCACGTGGTGCTGGAAGCTTGAGCCAAAATGCAAGGTGAGCTCGAAGATGTTAAGCAGGATAGTCTTATTTTCAATCTCTGTGGTTGCACTTGAGTTTGGAGCGGTTCTGTTTTATAGCACGCTGTCTGCGACCGATCAAAAGTCCATCTCGATTGAAAGGGCGTTTCAGGCGATGAGAGAGGATGGCGCCGTATCGGGAACGGCAGTCTTGACGGACATTGACCCAGGATGCCGAGCGGAGCTAAACGGGTTCAAGCCGTATCTTGATACCAGAATTGAGGTGTTCAATGGGCAGAACGGGCAGAAGAATGTGCTTGCCGAGGCAGGAAAGGCGCTTTCTTCTGGAAGCCTATCGGCCATTTGCGATGACTATGGAATGGATTACGCTGTACTGAATTACGGCATCAATGATGTCGGTATTCAAGATTTGAAGGAATCGGGATTCAAGCCGATCTATAGCGACAATCTGACTGTCTGTTTGAAAAGAAGCACTGTCTAGGAAATCTATCAGCGACCACGGGGAGCGGATCAATAGGTGCCGTAGGGCACCGCATGAAAAGCGCATCGCCATACGTCCTGCAAGTCGACTCGCAGGACGACTTGATAGCGCTTCGTAGATTACATGATGCAATATGTTAGTATTATGGTATAATATAAAAAGGGAGAATTCCCTAAATATCGAATTGAAAAGAAGAGGCAGGACTTTATGAATTCAGATAGACAATACGATCGCACTATGGAATTGTGGCGCAGTTACAGTATCGCTACGTCGCTTGAGTTGGCAGCGCACCTGGAAAATTTTGCAATATTATTCTCTTACAACTCAGGGAAAATCGAGAATAGAGAAATCACTTACCATGATACGCACGAGATTTTTAAGAATGGCCGTGTATGCGGTTACACAGGAGACCTGCGGACGCTTTACGAGATTAAGAATCTGAAAGACGCAAGTGAGCTGATGTACCGGTGGTTCGATGAGCGTAAACCTATCACGCTCGATTCCATTCGGGAGATGCAGTTTGAACTGACGAAAGGCACTTACAACGAGCGGCGTTGGGAACTTGGGGAAAGACCGGGGGAATTCAAGAAAAACGATTTATGGGGAGTCGGCATGCATGATGTTGCCGCTCCTGTAGATGAGATCGAGGACGACCTTCAGCAGGACCTTGATGAGGTTTCCGAGTTTGGAGATGAAAATCCTCTGGTGGCAGCTGCGTTTTGGCACGCGAGGTTTGAGGGCGTTCATGCTTTTGCAGACGGGAACGGCAGGACTGGTAGAGCGATGATGAATTACTATCTGCTATTGCACAACCATCCTCCGATCGTAATTTTCGATGAAGACCGGAAAGACTATTATGCGGCACTGGACGGTTTTGATATGACGGGTGACCTGAAACCGCTGATCGGTTTTTTACGTCGGGAGACATGTAAGACATGGGAGAGTGCAGTACAGAGAGAAGATCGGTCCCATCAGATGTCGCTCGAAAAGAAGAGAGATACTGTGAGTAGAAGAGTCAGTCTAGATGAGATAAATAATAACTTTAATGCTCGGTAGGCGCAGTAAATTGAGAAGAAAGGCGGATAGGCAATTCCGCTATCGGTGGAAAATTAAATAGCAGAATGACGACGCATTACGCCAACTGAAAATAGGTGGAAGGAGTATAAACAGCTCTTTCTGCCTATTTTTCTTTAAAAAAATCGTCATTTTCACGCGTAATACTGAAGTGTTGTGGTATCTTAGTATCAGTCAATAACCAAGAGGAGAAAGGACCTCGAACATGTCTATCAACCGCGTCAACATTTCCGGTCATCTTACGCGCGATCCGGAGCTTCGTATGACTCCGAAGGGGACGCAGGTTCTCTCTTTCGATATTGCCGTCAACGATCGCCGACTCAATCGCGAGACCAACCAGTGGGAGGACTATCCGAATTTCGTCGAGTGCACCATGTTCGGCACGCGTGCCGAGGCCGTGGGCCGTATCGTTCGAAAGGGTGTGAAGGTCAGCATTGACGGCAAGCTTCGCTTTAACCAGTGGGAGACGAAGGACGGTCAGAAGCGTTCTCGCCTTACCGTCGTCGTAGATACAATCGACTTCATGAGCCAGGGTAACCAGTCTCAGAATGCTTCCGCTAACAGGCCGGCGGCACAGACTCAGCAGACGCCTGTTGTTCCGGATGTTCCCGCAGTGATGGACGTCTACGATGAGGATATCCCGTTCTAATCCTTTGCATTGCGCGTAAATAACGCGTAATAGATAAAGGAGAGAGGGTGGCGAAAGGAAAAACTTGCAACCGACGCAAGAACAAAAGGAAAGCGCCGCCACCCTCTCATCACATCGATTATACCAACTTCAAGTTAATTAGACAGGTTTATTGCTGAATGATTGGGCAATAGGATTGTTTTGTGAATACAAGTACTATGTTGTCATCATAGTATACGCATGTTGGTATTATCGTATTGTTGAAGGAGGGATCAACCTGTGAACCAGCTGAAAGAAAATCTAATTTGGATCGCTCTAGGTATTCCGGGAATGGTGTTGATTGGCCTTGTGCTACATAGTCTTGTTCATTTCGAAACGGGCGTTATTGTTATCACCTCGATGATTCTCGGAACGCTTTTAATGGTATGTTGTGAAGCTTTCTGCAAGGCGGCACATAATGGCGAGTTACTTTCAGAGATGAAAAAGGCTGCAACGAAATCAAATTTTGATCTTGATGGGAAAGGAAAGTTAGGAGAGGAAAATGAAGACGATTGCGATTTGTAATCACAAGGGAGGTGTCGGCAAGACCGCACTGTCCATGGCGATTGCAGAGGGGCTGCATCGTAAGGGCAAGCGCACGCTGCTCGTTGATCTTGATCAGCAGATGAACGCAACGCAACAGGCAAAAATTGATACGACGGATGAAGTGACGGTTTACGATCTTCTCACTTCGTTCGATTACACGGCGAAAGACGGAATCAAACATTTCGACGGTGGCGATATTATTCCCGGCGATGTCCTTGTTTCGAATGCCGAAAGCGATATGGCGAAACTGGATACGCGCCTTACGATGCTTGCCGATGCAATGGAGGGTATCGATGATGACTATGATTACGCAATCATTGATTGCCCGCCGTCACTTGGATTGGTGACGCGCAATGCGATGGTTGCCGCGGATGAGCTGATCGTTCCGGTAATCCCGAACCGTTCATCCCTAAAAGGATTTACCAATATCCAGAAATGCGTCAACTCGGTTCGCCGCAACAAGCGTCTGAATCCGAATCTCCGCATTGCCGGTATTGTCGTCAACATGTTTGATGGCCGCACGAGTCTTTCGCGCGGTGTGGTTAATGAGCTTCCATCGATCGCACGTGCCGCTAACACAAAGATGTTCCACACGATTATTCGAAAGTGCGAGGCTGTAAATAAAGCGCAGTCTGCTAACGTTTCGATTTTCGATTACGATCCGAACTGCAACGCGGTTGCGGACTTTACTGACTTTGTAAATGAGTATCTTGAAGGAGAGGATTACTAGAATGGCTAAGAGCAAGAAAACTTCCGACGCATTCGACATGGCTGCTGATATCCGCAAGGAGGTTGCCGCCGAGTCTGTTGCCGATGCGTGCAGCACCTCTGTGCCGGCGATCTACTCTCTCGCAAAGGGAGATAACCCTCGTCGTGCGAAATACGACAAGAATGCAGACGTGATCGGCTACAACCTTCGCCTGCCTGCGAATATTCATCGTCTCTTGAAGCGTCACTGCATGGAGACGAACGAAAGTATGAATAACGTTGTGCTGGTTGCTCTTTATAGGGACATGAAGAATTGGGAGGATCTTGCTCCTTGCCCGCATTGCGGCGCTATTCTTCCTGTCGGTGCGCAGTTCTGCCCAGATTGCGGCAAGGAGATTTAGAAGTCGGGTAGGAAGAAGATGTCCTGACGATTCTGTTGAAAAAAGAGGGGAGTGGATGAAGGGTGCAAAAGCTAAGCGCCTACAATTTGGCACAAAATAATAACTGTGGATTGATTACTTGTTCCATTTGCGGTAGGTCGTATCGGATAACGGAATTCGGAACCGATGCGGATTGTCAGAGTAATAGTCCATCTGCATCGGTTCCGAATTTCTGCCCGTATTGCGCATCGCCGTTTGAACGTCCTTTGACGCGAGTTAGAAAACAAGAGATTGAGGACTACATTCTGGATACGATTCGCATCGGAATGAAGTCTGATACAGTGCTTGATCCAGAAACTGTTATCGATTTCCTTTGCAACATAAGCGATGGCGGGTTCGAGCTTTATGATCCAAAGTTTGAAATTTATTTCAACAGCGGAATAACTTATGGTGCGGACAATCTTGAATTGCTTCATGTCACAAAACATGAAATCGATCTGACCGTGCAGCGCGGAGGCGTTATCTTTCAAGATGTTTTGAAAGACTGGTCGATTGAACCGGACGCAACGATCCATGTCTGGCGTTTTTCTGAATCAGAAAGTGATGTAATGACTTCCGAATTCAGTCTATTTATGTTGGGGCTTCTTGCAAAAATTAAAACAGGAACTATTTGGAAGAGTTCTTTATTTATTTTGAGCTGTCTCAGCGATCATCAGGTTTAATTTTCGCAAGCGCTTGCGAAATCTAATAACAGAAAGGATGAACTAATGGAGGAAAACGAGAAGAGGCGCAATGTCGAGCTTGCGTATCTTTCGCTTATGCTTTCAGGAAAGAAGGTCAGCGAGTGCGAGCTTGCATCCGAGGTTTTAAAGATTTCTCGCGCCAAAGGCGAGAAATCCCTTGCGATGCTCGTGCAGTCTTCTATTAAGATTACCGTCAAAGTGCTTAGCGTCGTACTTGAAGAGTCTTCAAAGCGCTATGTCATCACGTTCCGTCAACTTGGCGAAGATTCGGATGAGACGATTCGAAGCGAGCGTACTGACGGTCGACGTGGTAAGGATGTTATGCAGCTCTGGGGACGTGATCTGAAGAATCATATTTGCATTCTCTTCAAGCACAACGAGGAATCAAAGGATCCGAGCAAGAGCGGCGGATTTCGAGTTGCGTCGTATGTAATCGATCTTGGTTTGCAAAAGAATTAAAAACAGTTTGAAAGAAGGAGATATCATGGCACTTCCGAATGTCACACCTGAGCAGCGTGCAAAGGCGCTTGAGAAGGCAGCGCAGGTGCGCAAAGCGCGTAAAGAGCTTAAGGAGAACATTAAGTCCGGCAAAACTGATCCGGCTTCTGTTCTTAAGACTCGTAAGGACGATCCGCTCGTCAGTAAAATGAAGGTTAAGGAATTCCTTCAGGCCATTCCCGGCATTGGTGGCGCGAAGGCGGATAAGATTATGCACGACGTGGACATCCCAGGCAATCGTCGTCTTGGCGGACTTGGTATTCGTCAGGCGGAAGCTTTGCTTGAATATCTTAGTTAGGGCATGCCGTTAGATTTAAAATTGATGCCTGGGTCCAAGTGCATCGGACATCAAAACTGTTTAGGGCTTCTCGAATGAGGAGCCCTTTTTAATCGAGATTTTCCAATATGACGATCAAAACGATTTCTTGGTAATAGCTGATTTCACTTTATGTTTTAGTTGCTTACTATCTAAGAAATACCTTTATCAATAGTGCCGTAAAGTATGGCGAGTCTTGAAAAGGGATTGAGTAGAAGATCGCGAAGTCGAGTTCGTTTTTTAATTTGCTTGCTTTGATGACAAAAATGGAGCGGCCGGTTTTCGACAAATTCAACAGCGCTACGAATTACTTCCTTCGGATTCTCCGCGCCATTGAAATTATCGAAAACCGGAAACTGTGTTGAAAAGTTTCCAAAACATACTTAAAGACATCTTGCAATTCAAAATGTGATGAATTCAATATCATAGCGCCCAAAGGGCGCGATAAATCGACGCCGCAGGCGGCGTGTGAAAATCTATTCGTTGATCGTATCGCTACTCAAATCGCGCCACCTTTCGACAGTCCAACAACGCTACGAGTCTCACTAAAGACTCTTCGCGTCATTGAAATGTCGAAAGCTGTCTATCTCAGCAGAAGCCATCACGAAAAGATCCGGCGATGCCGGATGCTCCGGCCAAAACCTTCCGCGATCGGTGAGGCCTCTCACCGATTCGCTCCAGGCCTTGCCCGGAGCCCGCTGCGCGGTACTTCAAATACTCGGCATCCCTCGCGTTAAAAGTTCGCTTTCGCTCACGGTCTTCACGCAGTTACGACGCCGCGAGGCCTCTCGCTTGGAATGAGGCCTCTCATTCCACGTCTACACTGCGTTTCGCCCAATCACCGTTCCGGAGATTGCAAGATGTACGTAGATGATAATAACTACGGGCATAGCCCGTGTTATTATCATCTACGAATCTTGCTTTTCTCCTGTCACGGAGAAAAGGCGAAAGTACGAACTGCAGCACGCTTTTTACGTGTTGGTTTCGCACTTTCTACAAAAAACAAAAACCGGCATCATAAAACTGACGCCGGTCCAGTAAAGATTGCTTAATTTATATCGGAGGCCTCTCCGATAGAAAGGGATAAATGAAAAGAACTGAAAAGGTTGAAGCAACACTCACTCCAACTGAAAAGAAAATCTTTCGCGCTTTATGCGAGGAAGCCGGTTGTACGGAAGCTGAGTTGATCCGATCCGTGTTGATTCATCGTGAAATCTCACTTGAAAATCTCGATGACGATATGCAGGTTTCTGATAGAAAAAAGAAGGCTCTCCATCGACAGCAATCTGACTTTAGGAAAGCACAAAACGCACGCGAAGTTGATGAATGTGGCGAGCCGCTTGCCGAAAAAAGAAACTCTTATCTACGTGTAATGCTCACTGCTCCAGAAAAGAAGGCAATTGAGCAACGTGCGGAGGCACTTGGCATCTCTGTAAGCGAACTGGTTCGCCGCAGTGCAATTTACGGAAAGATTGAATCCTTCAACTTTGATATCGCGGAAGTTGAAAAACTCCATCATGAGTTATTGAAGGAAGGAACAAACCTCAATCAGCTGATGTATTTTGTGAACGCCCAAGGGCTTCCCGCGTACAACGAGAAAGCTGTTTTCCGAACGCTTGAAAAGGTTTATCAAAATGCTCGAAAGGTCGACCGGTTTATCGAGGAACTTGAAAAGCGTTATCACGTTGACTATGTTCCCCACGACTATCTGGCAGATGAACCAGACAACAGAAATCTTTAAGACGGAACGCAGCTGGATCAGATTCAGAAGTGAGTGCAATTACTCGTTTAGCTATTTCTGATATTTCATAAAACGGCTTTCGGAAAATGGAAGGAATGGTTTTATATATCTGAGGACGTTCAGCTATAACTACTCCGCAAAATCGAAAGGAGATGGCAGAAGAGATTGACAGTCATTAAACAGAAAGCAGTCAGCTCATCACGGCACGCGAAAAACGTCCGTAAATACATCAACGGAAAAGATGCGCTTGCACGTGGCGGCTGGAATCTTCCATATAACAAATATTGGTACGCAAAAATGGCGCGGACGCGAAAATCTTTTGGTCATGATAAACCGGCACGAGCCGGTGCGAAGAACACGATTATGTATCATCAGGTTCTTGCGTTTCTTCCCGAGGAGTGCAGCTGCAACGGAGGCAAGATGACCCCCGATGCATGTATGGCTTACGCGGAGCAATGGCTTGCGAAGCACTATCCGCATCAACAAGTGATTCTCGCCTTGCATGAGGAAAGTGATAAGGAGGGAAAACGATTCGCGGTTCATATGGCGATTAACCGCACGGATCTTCTGACGGGTAAACGTCTTTGGGAGGGAACTGGAGCGCAGGCGAAGCATAAGCGTGCTTCATGGGTTCGCGAAATGGACGAGGTTTGGAATCTTACTCAACTTGAAAAGGGTAAGAAAAATTCAAAGATTCGAGATCGTCAGCCACGTGATATTGAAAAGGAGATTGTCGATCGGGGAGAGTACAGTTATAAAAACAATCTGCGCGAGTTGATCCATATTGCAATCAACGACTATCACCCGAAGAATATGGAGCAGTTCAAGAAATTACTTGCCTCATGGGGTGTAGATATTTTCATCAAGAACAATCGAGTCTATGCGACAGATCTCGATATCAAAGAGGCCGGTAATCCAAAATGTACCTTCAACTTGACTCGTCTTGACGGGCGCTTCGCGTTGAAATCACTGCAGACGGCTTTTGAAACAGGAACTACGGAAAGCGAGAAACCGATGACATTCGAACAGCGTCGAGATGTTTATATCCAACGACTTAAGAAAGCTTACTCGGCGTGGGTTGAGCAGGCAAAGGCGAACAAGGGCGTGGCCTATAACGCATTCCCTAAATTCGTTGCCCCGAAGTGTGACGAAGACCTGCTCGAAGATCCCGCTGTACGCGATGAGCTTCTTGCCCGGTGCGGTTACGCAAAAGAGATTCGCAACCGTTATGCCAGTGCCGTGCCAGACTATGGTGAGGACAGTGTTCGTGCTGTCGGCCAGGCGGGAACGCACTCTATTCATCAGCCGGTTATCGAAAGTGGTCGCACTCGCGAACAGAGCGATAGGAATGTCGAACACTAAATAAAATGTTAAATTGGAACAGGAGGTAGATGCTTATGGCAAAGCCAGCTTGTGGCGCAAGGAAACCTATTAAGAATCAGGAAGGACAGGGCATGCTGGACATCGACGAGAATTCATCTGTTGAAGACGATATGTTTGAAAACGTGAAGACCGATGAGGATATGGATCACGAGATGGAAGAAGAGGAGGGTGGTTCAGCGTTCGAGGAAGAGAGCGACCCGAACGAGAGCGATCGACAGGAGCAGGCAGTTATTCCAAAAAGTCAGACCCCGTTTCTAAGTGATAAAGACACTCCGGAATCTTACGGTGAGCTTATCGGATTCATGGAAAGGTTCATTGAAGATCAGAAAGCCGAGAACGATGCGTTCCGGAAGGAGGTTAAGGACTCACTGTCTTCTACTGCAACAGATTTCAAACAACGCACGGATTTGATTCTCGACGAGATGAAATCAATCCAAAGCGATATGAAGCGAGAGGCGAGCGCCACGCGTCGCGCTCAAAACAGTCTCAGTAAAATGGTCGCCAGTTTCGAGCAGGGTGACAAGTATGCTGAGACCGTGACGAAAGCTGTGACTGACGGCGCGACGCAAGCTGTTGAGGAAACCGTACAGGCGGGAACGAAAGCGATCGATGAGATCGCGAAGAAAAGCGCCAAGTCAATCGAAAAGCTTGAACAGGCTGCCAATGCGAGAGCGAAGCGTTTCATGCGTATCACAAAGCCGGAAGTGATGGTGAACATCGCGATCTGGATTGCAGTCGCCGTTGCTTCCGCGATTATTTTATCCTTCTGCTATGAGTTCTTTACGAAATAGCAAAAGCGTCTATAATCGTTATTGCTTCGATATCGACCTGAACTTGTGAAGCAAACGAAAAAAGGGAGACGTGGATCTCCCTTTTTTCATGTCTATATATTGTCGGTTTAGATCAGCGATCCAGACTGCCGGTGCTGTCTGCATTGAAAACTTCAGTCCTGGTTCCATTCTCGTTGAGGACGAGATTGACGATCTGGGAAATATCCCCGCCAGTGATCTTATATTGGGTAAGTACGAGATCCATCGACTGAACTTCACTGTTGCCATTATCGACATAGACGATGAGCGTTCCCTTTTTTTGTTTCACTTTCGCAATCTTGCGATCCGGGATGGAGCTGCCGGAAAGCTGGAGATGAATGTAATCGTCGCATCGTTTCCAGCCGGATCCGGAAAGGGGAGTCGCCTTGCCCTCTGAGATTTCAAAGGCCAGGGGGTTGAGTTTATCGTCTTTCGCCGCGGTCCACTCGGGTTCTTTTTTCTTGCATCCGGGAAGTGCTGTATTAACGGCAACGCAGACGGCGAGACCGATGAATTGGCGTCGGTTGAAATTGGGATTCATTGCGTTTTCCTTTCAGATTCTGTCAGTCAGCGAGCAGGAGAGCGGATCAATAGGCGCCGTAGGGCACCGCATAGGAATCAACCTGTGTATCGTCCTGTTCAGACGAATCGTTATCCGACTCGGGTTCGTCTCGATCGTTCGTCTTCTTACGCGTCTTCTTATGCTTCTTGGCGAACTGTTTGTTGCGCTTCAAAGCATCATCCAGATCCGTTTCAGAAGTCGAGCAGGAGGTTACGATTTCGTCTGCATGCTCGGAAATATACATGGCAAAAAGATCAAGGTCGATACTGGTCCAGTTATCGAACGCATTGACAACCTCTTCACCGATAAGCTCTTTACAGGAGCGAAGACCTTCACGCTTTTTCTGGGCGATTTGCGCTTGCTGCCGTTTTTTCTGTTCCTTCAGGGCGGCGATTTGGCGATCGATGTCTTCGATACTCTTTGGCATGGTACTTTCCTTTCTTTTGGATATTACAGATCACTGAGTTCATTTTAGCGGATTGGCCCTTACCATTGCTAAAACCAATGGTTTTACAACCGTTTTGGTAAATTATAAGCTGCATAGGACGATAGTATTATGCTATAATAGTAGATATTGAAAAGAAAAGGGAGGAGCAGCATGACGAGAGAGACTAAAAGCTATGAGCTGAAGATCTATGATCAGAGCCTCATGAGATTCGAAGCTGCCTATGACGCATTCGGTAGTTTGAAACTGGAGATTACGGATATCGATTCGGCAAATGCGCATTTGCTTCCATTGAATTTAATTGTAGATCAAGATGAAAAAAGCCTTGCGAGTTGGATGGAAGGTAGAACCATTCCGAAAAACAGGGCATTTGTAGAGCAGATTCTTAGTACGGCAGGATTGACAAGGAATGATATCCTTGGAATTCTTGATGTATCCAAAGGGCTTTCCATTAACGATTCGTATTGGCTTGATGATGGGAAATCAGATGTTACCTTTGATGGGATCAATTTGTTCGACAATCGCTTTGATGAAGTATTGGGACTTGTAGCTTATACCGGCTACACGCCATCACAAAAGCATAAAGCTGGCGTTTCAAGTGAGTGGACACTGGGAGGGCAATTTCCGAAAGCAGTTCGACGGATTAACGATAGGCTGCTGTTGTTCAAAACAGGTACAAGCGGTGCCAGAAATCTCGGCAAAGAACCTTATTCTGAATACTTTGCAGCACAAGTCACAAAACGGATGGGAATAGATCACGTTTCCTACGATTTAGAGATGTGGAAAGGGAAACTTGCGTCTGTCTGCGGACTTATGAATGACAAAGAAATTTCTTTTGTTCCATTTTTCGTTGCTGCTGGTGATGCGAGTTTCCCGGCAGCGTTATCGATCTTAAATGAGCTTGATCCAAAGATGGCATCGAAATACAGGACAATGGTTGTTTTTGATGCCTTGATCTGCAATCGGGATCGTCACGGCGGAAATTTTGGTATCTTACGGGAAAACAGAACAGGACGGCTGTTGGGATTAGCCCCGTTGTTTGACCACAATCTGTCCTTGTTTGCGCAAGATGATGAGACAGACTATGCGAATTTCCTTGATCGTTCAAATCGATATTACCTACCTGCAACAGCGAATATCGCCTTTGATGATATGGCTGGAATTGTTATGGGAGCGGAGCAGCATGAGCTTTTGCGTAGGATGATCGGTTTTGAGTTCCAGAATCATCCAACATATCCGCTTCCACAGGATCGGCTTGAAGCGCTGAACCACTATATTACAGAGAAAGTAAGGGAATTGCTACGGATTCCTATTGCGGATGAGCATGCGCTTTGCAAAGCGATGGAAGAGAAATTCAACGAGATCCAAGCAACAACCAAAATACCGATGCTTCTTGATTCCGTTAAGATGATTCACAAGAAAGGTCTTCCACTTAGCGAGAAGGCAGAAGAAGTAAAAAGAGGCTCCAAAGTATTTGAAAATACGCTGAACAAGATTATTCCGGAAGAAGACCGTTGTAGGTAAGGTGATATGGATGCCGAAAGCATTACTTTGATGCTGAACGCTTGGATTTTGGCGTTCCGAAAGCTATTCGAGGATATTGGTCTCGACAAGGTGATTCGCAAGCGCTTGCGAAAAGCCTTGGTATTCAAATATGACAGTTTGAATCAAAATGTTCTATAAAGGGGTTGCTGGAAATATTCCAGCAACCCCTTTTCTATGAGAACCCATTCTTCTTCAGTAAAAATCGCCAAAAAAAATGCCCCATACGGGGCGCCCCAAAGGGCAGTTTGTGGCTTTGAAGCCGTATTTCGACTTACACATACCGTAAACCAAGCGGTAATTCACCACGACCAATATAGCACAGCAGGAGAGCAGGCGACGCGGGAATTGAAAGTTTCTGAAGAAATTTTTAGAAGAAATTTTTTGAGCGATAGAGAATCATCAATCACAACTGGAATATTTTGGTACTGTGGTATAATGACACTACAAAAAGAAAGTCGCATACCGCCTATGTGTGGGAAAGGAAATACGCTATGAAAAAGTTGAAGCAGATGAGTGGACCTTATTCCATCGGGTTCGAGTTAAGTTCGACGGCACATGGATTCGTTGCAACGGATCCGAACGGGAATGTTTTGTACCATGGAAAGCAACCGGTTATGGGAACCCGTGTTTTCAAGGAAGGTCAGCATGCAGCTGAGGCGCGTATGCCGCGAACTTCCCGCCGTGGAATCCAGCGCCGTCGTGGGCGTGAACATGAGATGGAGCGCGTTTTCGCACCGGTGATTTCCTCTATTGATCCGGATTTCTTTATCCGACGCCGGATGTCCTACAAGCTTGGAAAAATTCGGTTCGAGAGCGACCCGATCGGATTCAGCTATAGTCGTCTGTTCCATTCGTTCCCGACGCTTGCCTATCTGGACGTCGCCCTTATGGAATCAGATAGCGCTATGGATCCGCGTCTGATTTTCGAGTCCGTTGCGAATCATGTTGTCCGGCGCGGTCATTTTCTGCTCGAAAACCAAAATGTTTCGTCTACGAACTCTGACATCGATACGCAGGTTGCAAACTACGCGGAAGTTCTTGTGTCCTATTTTGAGGACACTCTTGACGAGCGGATCGAGCCGTCACTGGAAGCTCTTGACATCAATGGAAATGTAACGGCGCGTGAGTTGCAGAAGCGGTTCGCATCTGCCATGTGCGTGTCGGGCGATGATATTCAGAAGAAAACGGAGAAGGCTCAAATTAAAGCCATTGCAGATCTTGTCGCCGGCTATAAGGCAGATCTGACGGCGCTTGTTCCCGATGCTGAGAAACTTCCCAAAGTATCGATTTCCGATGGCGATGCGTTGGAGGAGTTCCTGTCGGATTCCTGTCCGGATTCCCTCGTTCCTGTTCTGATGGCAGCGCAGGCGCTCTACACTTCCTGGAAGCTTCAGGGGATGCTTTCTTACGCACCTGGCAAAAGCCTTTCGCACAATCAGGTTGCCCAGTATGACGTGTATGGGAAGCAGCTTCGCATGCTTAAAAATCTTGCACTCAAGTATGTCGCGAAGCAGGATGCAGACGGTAATATTGACGAGGACGGATTTAAAGATTACGTTCGGTTCTTTGGCGGTCCGAAGCGTGAGGACAGGTACCGTTACGACAAGGTTCAGGTAAAGAAGCAGGATAGCCCGAAAAAAAACATGGGCTATACCGCCTACAACCTGAATGTTCTCGGTTATGAGGAGTTTGCCAAGCGTGTAGAGCTCCTGTTCAAAGATACCGATGCCGTGAACGATCCGCAATACAAGACGATGATGGAGGCATTTGCAAATCATGCTTTCCTGCGCCGTATTCATACGGTCGACAATGCTGCGATTCCCTATCAGTTGCACGCCGAGGTTGTAAATCGAATCATCGACAACCAGGGGCGTTTCTATCCTTGGCTCATTGATGCTCGCGAGCATATTCTGAAGGTTCTGACTTCTCGAATTCCCTATTATGTCGGTCCTCTTGACAGTACGGACCATGGTAAAGCCGGCGAAAATGGCACGCGTTTTGCATGGGTGAAACGTCTTGCTGGTCATGAGGACGCATTTGTGTCTCCCTGGAATTATGAGGATCATATTGACATCGACACGACAGCCGAGCTTTTCATCCGCCGCATGACAGGAGAGTGCTCCTATCTCGACGGCGAGGATGTTTTGGCGAAGAATTCTCTATTGTATGAGAAATATTGTTTCTTTAATGAGCTTGCGAGCCTCAGCTTTACGGAGGATGGAGATTCCTGGATGCCATTCGATGCTGGAATGCGGAAGGCTATCTATGATGCCGCTTCGGATGGAAAGACGATGACGGTGAAACGCATCGAGTCCGTGCTGCAGCGAGACTTCTTTATCGCACATCCTCATGTTCGTGGTACGTCGAATCCGAAAGCCATGTCTTCCAAGCGGTCCAATTATGCATATTTCTGCAGGCTCTTCGACGTGAAAGCGCTCAGTGCTTCCGACATGAGCATGGCGGAGGACCTGGTTCTGTGGAATACAGTGTTTGAGGATCGCGATATCCTGCGCCGAAAGATCCTGAAAACCTATGGCGACCTGCTCACGGAAAAGGCGGTTGACGATTTCTGCCATAAGCGTCTTTCCGGTTGGGGAAAGCTGTCTGAGAGGCTGCTGACCGGCATCTGGGCAGATACGGCTTCTGGCGATATGTGCGTCATGGATGTCCTTGAGCAGGGCAGGCCTTATGGTCGCTATCGTGGTTCATCTATGAACCTGATACAGATTCTGAATGACGATGTTCTTGGTTTCAAAATGGAAATCAAGAGGCTTAACGATTCGCATATGCAGATGGCAGAAGGTTTTGATCTGAACGCACTTCCCGGTTCGCCGGCACTTCGTCGAGGCGTGAGTCAGGCGATGAAGGTGTTGGATGACATCGTTTCTGTTGCCGGTAAGGCTCCGGATCGCATTTATCTGAAGGTGACGCGAACCGCCTCGAATAGCCGAAAGGGTAAGCGAACCGCCAAGCGCTGCGATAAGATCAAGCAGGCACTCAAGGCATTGGATGCGGATGCAGCGGCGGACCTTGGTGCGGCGAAGCTGCTTCGTGAGCTTGGCATGTTCGATGAGAAGGAGATTAACGAGCGCATCTACCTGTATTTCCATCAGGCAGGAAAATGCCTTTATACGGGAAAGCCGATCGACATCACTCGGATTGCATCGAATGATTACTATGTCGACCATGTTGTACCGCTTGCTTACCGTAAAGACGAGTCACTGGATAACAAGGTGCTTGTTTATGCAGAGGCCAGTCGTTATAAGAGTGAAACGCTGCTCGTGTCTCCAGCGGTGCAGCGGAAGATGCTGCCATTTTGGAGGATGCTTCGTAACGCCGGACTTATGTCCGAGCGAAAGCTCAACGCGCTGAACCGTACTGAGGTTTCCGAAGGCATGCTGAAATCGATCATCGGAAGGCAGTTCACGGAAAACAGCTGGGAGGCAAAACTGTTTACGGCTGCGATTGCGGCAAAGTATCCGGGAACGGTTGTCATTCCCGTTAAGGCTGGGGTTATCGGTGCCGTACGCAGCCGGATCGGAATTCCGAAAAGCCTTAAAGCGAACCAGTTCTATCACGCACACGACGCTCTGCTTGCAGCCGAGGTCGGGCGCTATATGGAACTTGCGAAGCCAGCGCTCGTCCATAATCGCGTTAAGTATGAGCAGTACATGCGCAAAATCAAGCTGGTTGATGAGGAGAACAAGAAGGCTCCGAAGTCACAACTTGATTTCTTTGCCGGCGGTTTCTTCTTTGACCGTGTCGACAAGGACACAGGTGAGGTTTACTGGAACAAGGATGAAGAGGTGGAGCGCATCTATCGTGCATGTGGATGGAAGAACCTTCGTGTCACATATGCCGCCTTTGAAGACGGCGGCGCCTTTTGGAAACAGACGATTTACTCTCCAAGGGAGAAGTCGAAACTGATTGCCACGAAGTCAGACCGTCCGGCAGAAATTTATGGTGGGTACAGCTCTCAGACGTTTGCCAATTTCTTTGTCTATGAAGTGATGAAGAAAAAGGTGAAACAGCTTCGTTTCGGTGCGGTACCGGCTGCGATCGCATCGAAATCTGATCCGGATACTTACAACGCTATGCTTGAGATGTATGCTCGCGGTTTGGCGAAAACGGCAAAAGAGAAATTCGTTCGCATCGTTCGTGCCCGTGTTCTTAAGAACACGATGATCGAGCTTTATGGCGAGCGCTTCCGGATCGCCGGTGAGAAGCAGGTGTATCCGGTGCGCCAGATGCCATTGGCGATTGATGAGGTGTACCTGCTGAAGGGAGTTGAGACGATTGCAGCGGCAGGAAATGCCGGAGCATCCGCAAAGATTGATTTTGAGAAAGCCGCAGAGTCTTTGGTTGGATTTTGGGATCTGCTCCTCGAGAAACTTCCGGTCAATTACCCGAAACTGACGGTTCAGCTGAAGCTTGGCTCGCTAAAGCATCCGAAGGACATCCTTGCGGCAACGAGTGAATCCGAATTCCCGGCTATCGTTTACAAGATTGCAGAGGCTGAAATTCAGGTAATGGAACAGGCAAGCGGACTTCGGAATATGTCGGACACCAAGATTCTCGGCGGCAACACGTTTGGCGGAAGACTGGTGTTCACCTTTAACAAGGTGCTGAATGATCCGAAGTCAAAGGCTTGTTTTATTGATACTACGCCGGCCGGTCTTTATGAGGTGAAAACGAAGATTTGGTAAAACGGCGTATATCGAGCATGCGCGGAAGATGAGGTACGAGGCGGGGGACATGGTTGTGCAGAATCAGACATCTGAACAACCGGCAAAACTCCGCCTCGATGGATACGACACGATTCTTCTTGATGCTCACGGTGTTTTCCTGACTGATTATCAAAACCTTCGTAAAACCCCTGGTTTCAACTACGGGGAGTGTCAACTGTTTGACAAAGTTGAAATACTGTTCAAATTGGTGTCTTGAAGTACTTTGATACTCTGATAATATGTACATGCTCTTTGAAAAGATAAAATTGATTGGCTTCATGCGCATTAAAAGCACGGAGAAATGTGCACAGCGCATCAGGAGATTTTTAAAAATCTCCCAGAAAATAGGCTCAAAACGGTGATTTTTGCCGAGTTTTTTTGAAAATCTCGGCTGGTATTTGAGAGATTTTATTCAGCTTGATTTGCATAGTGATATTCACCATTTTTCCTGTTGAGAACAGGATTTTCTTTTATTTGTAATTAGTTAAGACCTAATTTAATGGGCACAAAACTACTGCTCGGTTTCGGAGGTACGGTAATCCAGGTAGTAGTTCACCCTCTATGGCATCCCCGACCACGAGCTCGTCGTTTCGGAGGTACCTTAAATCAAGCAGTAGCTCACCTTTACAGATAAGCGCGGGGCGTTCCATTCGTTTCGGAAGCACCGTAATCCAAGTAGTAATTCACCAAGCAAATGTTTAACGAATCTCTTTTCTCCGCTTCTGAGAAACCGTAAATCAAGTCGTAATGCAGAAAGAACAACGAAAAGGTCAACGTTCCGCTTGCTTTTGAAAGTCCCGGAAGTTTTTGAGTCCGCATGCTACTATATAGGGGTATGTAAAATAACTGGTTTTAGCTAATTACCTGCTGTTCCGCCTCAAAGGTTCGCTTGGCCTCTTTAATACGTTGATTGCATATGTCGATGTAATCAACGGGCCGCTTCTTAAACAAAGCAACATCTTCGTTTTTCTCAATGCCGATGAAAGAACGCCCTTCCAGCACGGCTGCAACACAGAACGATCCGCTTCCGCAAGCGTTGTCGAGAACGATGTCTCCAGGATTTGTGTATGTCCTGATCAAATAACGACCAAGCTCAACCGGCTTTTGGGTAGGGTGGTATACGGCACCCTCGGATTCGGCCGTCTTAAAAAAGACGATGTCAGTTGGATAACGGCTGCCGTCGCTCTTTACGTGCTTCGGGGAAAAAGCACCATAGCTTCCAGTGAGCTGATCTTTGCGAACTCCCTTGTCGTAGGCTTCACCTTCGCTCATCTGCGGATTGTAAGTAGGCTGCGCCTTATAGAAAACGCATATGTCTTCGTATTTGCGAAGTGGCTGCTTTTTCGCGTTCAAGAAGTTGGTTGCTTTTGATTTAACCCAAATAAGCTTGTATTTATATATCTCAGGGGCGTGAAGCATCAGCTTCGCGGTAAAAAGACCACTGCTTGTCAAAACGATAGCGCCATGTGGTTTGATGATGCGCATGTACTCGGTAAAGAGCAGGTCGAGATCGATAATCGAATCCCATTTATTCTGGGTGGTTCCGTAAGGAAGATCGCAAAGAATCATATCTATGGATTTGCCGGGAATGCCCTTCATCACCTCAAGACAATCGCCCTCAATAATTCGGTCGCGGAAAGGCTCTAACGACCTCGTGTCCTCTGCTCTAATTACCTTCATCCGCGCTCCTTAAGTTTAGTCTTTCATTATACGTCTAGGCAAAGACGCTTCAATCCATTTGCGGACGTATGGTTAGAAGAACGTGTTCATAGGGGCACGGGGGATCCCCCGCATCGCCGCGCGCAAGTGCGTAGCGGTTACAGGGGTAATGGCGAAACGCGACCGTTTGCAAAGGTCATCCGTTTGGGTGACCTTTTTTCGGCGCCATATTCCGGTATTATGGTATAATAGCCCCATTCACCAAAGCATCAACAGAAAGGAATAGAGATGCTTTTTGACTTGTTTGGTCCTCTGCTCGGACCGCTTCTAATCGTGATCTTGGTGATCGTCGTGTTCGAGTCCTGTTGGAGGAAGTGCCCGCCGGACAAACTGATGATCGTATCTGGATTCGGGCAGACGCGTAGCGTGTCAGGAAAGGGCACGTTCGTTATCCCCGGTCTGCAGCGTGTGGACACGTTGGCTCTCGGTGCTGTGCAGGTTCAGTTGTCTACGGAGAATGAAATCCCGACCCAGGATGCGATTCTTATCCATGCTTGCGCCGTCGCAAACTTCCAGATTGGACAGACTCCCGAATTGATCGAGATAGCATCGAAGAATTATCTCAATATGGATAAAGCCGAAATGACCCGTCAGGTCACCGAGGTGATGCTCGGAAAGATGCGTGAGGTTATCGGGCAGATGGACCTGAAGGAGCTCATGCGTGACCGTGAGTCCTTTAACCATAAGGTATTCGAGGGCTCGCGTGACGATCTTGCGAATCTCGGTCTTGAGCTTCGCACGTTCAACGTCCAGGATTTCTCAGATTCGCAGGGGATTATCCGCTCGATGGGTGCCGACCAGGCAGCTGAGATCAAGAAGGAGGCGGAGCTTGCCCAGATCAGGGCAGAGCAGGAGGTTGCCGAGCGCCAGAACCAGCTTGATTTGAAGAAGGCGGAGCTGAAGAAGACTGCCGACAAGGCCGCGGCCGAGGCAGATATGGTCAAGCAGACCGTGACGGCCGAGAAGCAGCGTGAACTCTATGTCGCACAGCAGGAGGCGCAGATCGCGGCTGAGACCAAGAAGGTCGAACTCGCCGAGCGCCAGGTTGCCGTGAAGGAGCGTGAACTGGACGCCACGGTCCGTAAACAGGCTGAGGCTGACCGTTATGCCGCCGAGCAGAAAGCGGATGCCGAGCTCTACACACGTACCAAGAATGCCGAGGCTGCCAAGGTCGAGGCCCAGAATAAGTCTGACGCCGATCTCTACAGTGCCCAGAAGACGGCTGAAGGCGTCTCGGCTAAAGCTAAGGCTGAGGCAGAGGCGACGCGCCTTAAGGGTGAGGCTGACGGCGCCGCTGAAAAGGCACATGGCGAGGGTGTCGCCGCCGGCATCAAGGCCCAGACGGAAGCATACAACGGTATGGAGAACGCCTATCTTCTCGCCAATCGCTACATCGATGTCATGCCGGAGGTCGCCGAGGCTGTCGCAAAGCCGCTGACAGCTGTCGACTCCATTAAGATGTATGGCGATGGCAACGCCACGAAGCTCGTACGTGACACGACTGGCATGGTCGATCAGGTGACCAGCGGTCTCAAGGATGCAACGGGCATCGATCTTACCGAGCTGCTTAGCTCGTTCCATCAACCATTTCAGCCTCGTGAAGACAACGAGTAGTCAATGTTAGCTGCGTGGCTTTAAGCTGAATTTACCAAGGCGCCTCGTTGGAACGCGGGGCGCCTTATTTTTGACAAAACGGAAGAAGTTCAGGGCGATTGTATCGTGATACCACTATGCTATACTAATATATACGGCATGGCACAACCAAACGAGCTACAAACATCAAGCCATGCTCTTTCCGCGCCCCAGCGAGGAATATTAGATGGATATGAGAGTCACTTTTAAGGCGCTCATATCCATCTTCATTTTTTGACCGACACGATAGACCATATCCCGTTGTCGCAGATGAGGGAACGTCTAGTCGTTTTTCCATGTCCGACAGCGATGAAAACATCCTGTACGGTCGCAAGTTCGGGTCCGGTTTTCGAGGGACACGGTACGATGGCACCACAGCTGACGATGTTAAAAACACGCCCATCATTCCAGACGATATGTTCAGGCGAATCGTTTTGATTCATCTCGACATTCACCTCGATCGCGTTAAGATCGAACGGTTCCATTTTTGCCTGCCTTTCATGCATATCGCAAGCGCTTGCGAAAATCAATCGAGCGAACGAAGTAAGCGGATCATAGGCGTGCCTGCACGCCGCACAGATGGCATTTCGCTAAATCGTCCAGAAATTCTCCTCGTCATACGTCTCGTTTCGTAATCCTATGCTACAATAGTACCGCCTAAAGGAAAGGGAAACAAGGATGAAAAACAGCACGATCAATGGTGAGGAAATCACGGATGAGCTGCGCCGCAAAATTGCAAGCCGACTTCGTGGGAAAGCGAAAATAGCGACCCCGGACACCGTGGATTGCCTGCTTATGGAAGCGGTTTACGGTGATGATGTCATGGCGGTCTATGCCAAGAGATATCTAACGGATATCGCGGACCTGATTGATCCATTTGGTGTCGATTCCGCAGCATCCACTGAGATGGGAGATTAAATGAGCAAGCTCAATATCGATATGATTCGCGAGATTAAAAACAATCATCCCGCGGTTCCGGAGCCGTTTCTGAATGAAAGCAAACTCCTTGATGTCGAGGAGGACTGCAGGAAAGCATTCCTTTCTTCCCGAACCGGCAGACTCGGTGCCTTTGGCAAGGCTTTTCACAGTTTTATTGAGGCTCCGTCCGGCGATCTCGTCTCCGCATATATCCTGGCAATCGATTCCGAGGACGAGCGCAAGGCGGATGTCCTGCTTCGGTTCTATACGGCTCCAGGAGAAAGGGCGGTTTTGCTATATCGCAATACGATCGCATTCGTGTCTGAGACGATGCCGAAGCCCGGCGATACGGTCACAGTCAAATCCTCACGTGAGCTCAGCAAGGATGTCATGCTGAGCCATCGTTTCCAGATCGGGTAGATATGGCTATTGCAGTTTATTTGTTGGATGCCATGATTAGCATCTACTTGGGTGTCTTAAGGGCAGTTTTCGTTATGCCGATGTGGCGGAAATTAGAGATCTCCAGTATCTCACTTCTGTTTTTGTCTCTCTGCCTTTTCTTTTTTGAATTCAGGCGGCGAAAGAGTGAGGCACATGGATAGACCTAAAATCGACGGGATTGTCGACTACATCAAGGCTGCCTACCCGGACAGCTGGCGTGATTACGTCCTGTGCCGCGCTGGAACCGAAGAACCGATAGCGGTTGTGTTTCCACATATGGGTCGAATATATTACGCGCCGACTTTGTCTATGTTCGAGAAGGCCGGTCCGCATGGTCGTCACTTTGGAGAATAAGATGTTTTTCAATCCGTTTCGCCTGGGCCAGGCTGAGAACGAGAAAGTTCAAATGGACAGTCCGAAGAAAAAAGCAGTAGGGGAGAAGATCGTGATCGATGCCGAGGATCTTCTTTCTATCGCCCGCGAGCTTGAAAGTAGTTCGAATATCGTCAATATCAACGGCAAGGAATACACCGGTAAGAAGAGCTGGATTGCCAACCGTCTTCGTGAGATCGTCGCTTCCGCGCCGATCAATCGGTAGGGCTGCAGCTTGCGAGGCAGAATCTCAACTCCATTGTTTCTTTAGGCAATTTTAAGCAACGGGGAGTTGTATGAAACAACTTATATCTTCCAGAAACATCAAAGTCGTCCTTGCCATAGTATTGGCAATCACTTGCATAAATGGAATCGGGCTGAATCTTAACGATCATCCGATTCAGGTGCCGGATGGAACGTCTTCTTCGCAGTCAAAAACCACTTCGACATCAAGTATTCCGGATTACACCGGGCTTGCGTCAGTTGTCCTTTCAGATGAATCAGGTCTAGACATATCCGATCTTCCTTCGGAGACTGTGCTTTCAGAGCTGGACAGTCTTGGACGGTGCGGTACCGTCGAGATGGTCGTAACGCCGGACACGATGCCCGCGGAGGGTGAGCGACGGGGAAGTATCGGGATGGTGAAACCTTCCGGTTGGCATACAGTGCGCGACGACAGCCTTGACGGCAAATACCTTTATAACAGATGCCACCTCATCGCGTGGTGCCTTTCCGGTATGAGTGCGGAGAAGCGGAATCTGATCACCGGTACGAGATATATGAACATAGAGGGCATGTTGCCCTATGAGACGCAGGTCGCGAGCTACATCGAGCGCACAGGGAATAGCGTTCTCTACAAGGTGACCCCTGATTTCCGCGACAACGAGCTGATGGCTCGCGGCGTTCGCATCCAGGCGCAGTCAGTAGACAGTCAGGATGATGAGCTTTCATTCGATGTCTATTGCTATAACGTTCAGCCCGGATATGCCCTCGACTATCTGACCGGGGCGGCCTCTAAAGGCTAAACGGTAGGAAGGTAACTGCAAAGAAAGGAAAGCAGATGCAGAAATTCGTATGTTCGATTAGCCGCAAAGACCTACAGGGTCTTTCTGACCTGGCGATGCAGGTCTATAGAAACCCAGATGAGCTTCCATTCACATATTTTCGTCCGATTAGAGATCGTCTGTACTCTTGGGGGTTCGACGCCATCAAGGACGCACAGGCAGTGATGTATCTCGGACGTGGCGACTACGATTCATATCAAATTGCCCGTAATGACCTTGAAGACAGCGGTTGGCTTTCTCCTGAGATTGAGATCAACAGCCTCGATAAGATTCCGCTTGGAGAATATCTTCAAGCCGGGATTTCGAAGATGAAATCAACTGATTGGGCTTAACTGAATCGCGAAGACCTCAAGAAACTCGTCAATCTTTCCGTCTTTTCCAGAGTTGTTTGCAGTTTGATGGGGAAGTTCGTGGTAATGGGAGAGGGGATGGCATTCCGAGTCCAAAATTCGGTACTGTGGTATGATGGTGCTATCCTAACAGAAAGGCGAAATGCATGACGACCGGTATTACTTCAATCCTGAAAAATATTCTGAAATTCATAACGTTCATCGGCGCTGTCGTGGCGGCGGTCTTCCTCTTGCGGGCGTTTGTGATCGAACCGTTTGTCGTGCCGACGGGATCGATGGAATCGACGATTGAGGTGGGTGACTGCATACTTGCGCAGAAGATTACCCTTGAGACGGGAAGTGATTTGAAGCCAGGCGACATCGTCGTATTCAAGAATCCGAGGCCGAGGAACGGAGTTGACATCCTTGTCAAACGTGTCATCGCGATGTCCGGACAGACCGTCGACCTGAAAGACGGCAAGGTCTATGTCGATGGCAGGCGCCTGGATGAATCCTATGCGATGGGGGAGAGCAAGCCACTGGATGCACATCTGTCATCAGCACCCGATTCCTATCCTTATACAATCCCCGACGGATGTATTTGGGTGATGGGAGACAACCGTGAGAATTCGGCAGATTCACGCTATTTCGGACCGGTGGAGGAGGATAGCGTGATCGGTATCGTATTCGCACGCTATTTCCCATTTGACAGGATCGGTTCTGTATCATAAGCCAGAGTCCTACGACACATGAAACGTGCCGTAGGACTTTTTTAATGCCCTCTGAGCTGAACCTAGGTTTTGAAGAATCCAGATCCATCAAGCTTTCTCGCTGTAGTATCTTCCTACTGTGGTATGATGGTATTGTCGCGAAAAGGCCGAGGTACGCGAACTCGTTGTTATCCGTAGCGGCGGGTATGAGAGGTGCGTGGCCTATGTCGACTGCGAGGATTTATTTCGCCTACCTCCCGATTACACCCATGCTGACGTCATCGATTTCTCCCGCGACCACATCAAGGTTTTGGACCATCAAGGCACATACGTAAGCGTTCCGTGCACCTGTCTGGATATCAAATAGGGAAGTGCTCTGGGTGGATCAAGACGAGATCTGTCCACACATATGGTTTTGCTGGCAAAGGATTTGGTACAGAAAGGAAGTTTTAGATGGCTTGTGAATATTGCGAAGGCGATCGAAACATGCTCGCAGTCACATCAACGTACACAGGCATGACTGCCGACGAAACCCTGATAGAAAGCCTATGCATCCTCCCTGCATCTCCAAATGAGAAACCGATCCGCAAACATGTCATCGTGACATATATGGCGGACGGGAGCGAGATCCACACCAAACCGATTACCTACTGTCCGTTCTGCGGGCGAAAGCTGTAGATGAATATGCTGGACGGAATGCAGATTGATTCCAAAGATCGACACGGGGCTGTCGATACATATGACATCGATCCGAGAACCCTGCTTACGTCGGACAGGGCGAGGCGGTCCGCGGCAAACCGTTTGCTGGAAGTCTATGGCTACTCGAATGAGATCGGCGAGGCGGATCTTCATGATTTCCTGGCCGCTGTGCTGTTTGGACCCGGAATCAAGATTACTGGTAATAGACCGATTATCGGTAGGTTGGTTGAGCTGATAAACCGCCCGGTTTGTGTTGTTAGGAGACTTGAGACCGATGAAGGGGAAATCGTTCCCGTATGTTCCAATTGCGGGAACCGATTTTCCTGACCGATTCCTTCTGCCCGCATTGCTCTGCGGAAGTAGTCGGCAATGAGTTCGATTGCTGAGTCACGTCACCACTTCTAGGTTGCAATCCGGCTGGAATATGCTGACAGGCTTCGTCTCAACTACGGAAGCCATGTGGTGTCCGGCTTAGTACATGGCGTCACCGATGCTGCGTTGATACCACATATGCCTTTTAAGGAAAGGAGTTCAACTGATGATTCCGCTGACGACAAGGGATGCTGCCGATTGGAGCATGATCTGTGCGTAACTTCGACTTGATGATGAGGGAAGAAAACGCGTCATCGAAGAGATTGAATATCAGACATCGAGAATGATGAAAGAGCGTGAAGAGGAAAGACGTGCATGGCTTTCTAAAGATATTTAGGACGGAAAAATGGCCCGGTATCCGATAAGGAGCCGGGTCATTTTTCCGTCCTAGTAAGTAGCACCGTTGTATTGTGGTATCATCGTATCAGCAAATGCAAAAAAGGAGGAACGAATGGGCTTAAATGGGCTTTCGAAAGAATATATCCTGATATCAATCAAGCCGCATTATGCAGACCTGATATATACCGAAAGGAAGCGCTTCGAATACCGCAAGAGGGCTCCAAAGCTGGTTGACTTGCCGATCCTCCTATATGAGACGGCGCCGGTCCAGAAAGTGACAGGAATTATCGCCGATTGGTCGATACTACAGGCGTCTCCAGAGGCCGTGTGGACGTATTCGAAGACCCATAGCGGCTTGACGGCTGACAGGTTCTTTGGATATTACGAAGGGTACGATAAGGCCGTTGCCATCCGTATCTATTCAGTTGTTCCGTTCAAGGATTCGCTTGAGCTACAAACCTTGAATCCTGAACTGAAACGGCCGCCCCAATCGTTTTGCTATGTACAATCCGAACTCGACTTGCCGATGAAAGGATGAGCTATGGTTTCTGATGATGATCTTCGCGCTTCAGTCAGTGGATTTCAAAAAGAACAGGCACGGAAGAAAAAGGTCTGCAGCCTGTGTGCACATTGCATACAGAACCCCCATGTTCGCGACAAACGTCATAGACCAGAGGACACCCAGATTCAATATCTGTGCGTCAGGCGCGGAGAGGAACATGCCTTTGAAACCGGACATGGCAATACATGCAGCTATTGGAAGGAACGGCCGTGAGCGATATCGACATCTACGCAGGGCTTGGAGGCGGTAAGAAGCGGGTCCGTCGCGATGACGGGAAGATCTTCGACAGCATCGCCGCGGCGAGTATGTCTGCCTACGGATATGCGGGGAGTGGGATCAAACGGGCGATTACCACCGGACACAAGGCGAAAGGGCATCATTGGTACTGGGCAGACGAAATTTCAGAAGATTCTCAGAGGTAGTACTCTAGTACCGTGGTATACTGATACACGTCAAGAAAACAGGGCGTTATTAAACGAAATTGGCTGTCATCCGCTATAGTTGACAGCACGTTTCGCAGAAAGGACGAAAGATTCATGTACGAGAAGAAGCACGCACTGCCAAACAAAAAGATTCACACTCCGAAGGGGATCGCGCGTCTGACCGTCACCGCAGCGACCATGGCCGCCATGACCGGATCGAGCCTCATCTCACCGTTCACGGCATTCGCCCAGACCGGTGACGGGGGCACGCAGCACCCCGCCGTGATGTCGCCGATCGCCGCCCACGCCGGCGCGGCATCCGGTACCGGCGCGAAATCCGCCGCACAGACCATCGCGGACCTGCAGAAGGCAGTCGACGAGGCGAAGGCGAAGGAGGACGCCGCCAAGGCATCCTACGATGAGGTCGCCGGCCCCTACAACGAGGCGGCTTCCGCCCGCGACCAGGCCAAGGCATCCTACGATTCTGCAGTCAACGCCGGCACGGCAGCCGACCGAGCGGCAATGGACGAGTACGCCCGTCAGGTCGCGGAGGGCAAGGACGCCGCCGATGCCGCCGGCAAGGACCTCGAGCAGGCGAAGGCGGGTCTCGCAGATGCCAAGGCGGATGCATCCGAGAAGGACGAAGCGTACCAGTCCGCCATCAAGGCGGCCCAGAATGCCAAGGATGCCCTCGATAAGGCCAAGGCCGATGCCGTAAGCGCCACCCCGGAGGCAATCAGTGCCGCCGAGCAGGCCGTGCGCGACGCCCAAGATGCCGTGAGCAGGGCACAGGCCGACCTCGCCAACGCCAACGCGACGCTTGCCGATGCCCAGTCCAAGCTGGTTGCGGCCCAGTCTGCAAAGGATTCCGCAGATACCGTCCTCGCCGCAGCCCAGCAGAACAAGGACACGGCGGATGCGAAGGCCGCAGCCGCCAGCGCCGCCTACGAGCAGGCGAAAGCCGACCTCGCCGCAGCGGAGGCCGGTGCCAGCGGTCCGGAGTACGATGCGGCAAAACAGAAGGTCGCGGACGCAGAGGCAACCCTCGTCGCCGCACGAGCGGTGCAGTCCCAGTGCGAGTCCGAGCTCGAGCAGGTGCAGTCCGCCGCGGCAACGGCACAGACCGAGCTAGATGATGCCCAGGCATCCCTCTCCGCGAAGCAGCAGGCCGCGGTCGATGCCGCGTCCGGCGTGAACGACGCCCAGTCCGCACTCGATGCCGCGAACTCCGACCTCGATGCGGCCAAGCAGGCGAACGCCGATGCCATCGCCAAGCTGGATGCCGCGAAGCAGGCTGTCAAGGACGCCGAGTCCGCCAAGGCAGCCGCCGACGAAGAGCTTGCGAACGCCAAGACCGCAAAGGATACCGCTGACGCGGCCGTGACCGCCGCCCAGCAGAAGGTCGACGAGGCACAGGCGAAACTCGACTCCGCCGACGCACAACTCAAGCAGGGAGCCATCGGCTTCTTCAAGGCCATGGGTGCCGATTCAGCCATCGAGATCATCCAGAACTGTACACACAAGGACTACACCGAGGTCGGAAACAGCCTCGATGCGACCAGTCTCGACAACATGCTCGCGGCAATCCCGTACATGAAGTCCATCAACGAGTATCGCAAGTCCGTCGGTCTCTCCGAACTCCAGGTCACCTATAAGCTCATTGCAGCGGCGATAGCCAACGCAAACTATTCCGATGTCAAGTTTGGACATTCCATGCAGTTCGATACGACCGAAAACCTCGCATGGAATTATGGAACCGATCCGAAACCGCAGTGGGTTGACCAAGAAAAGGCTTTCTTCGATCAGGCGGTTCAGGAGCTCTATGGCGTCACCGGTCTAACCGGTAAGGATGCCGTAGATTTCTACAAGACGCATAGCGGGATTGAATCCTATGTCAACCAGCACTTCAAGGTTGCCGGATATCCCGCAACCGTCGGTCACTACCTGCATGTCATCAGCCCCGAAATCGGCTATATGGGCATGGCAGTCTGCAGCAAGGGAACCATGAACGGCTGGAAGACCGACAGCTTCGATACCGCAAACCTGGGTTGGGCAGGCTCCGGTTGGAACATGAACCCCATGTCCGTCGACGAGTACGAGCAGAAGCTGACCTCCTATATCAACGGCCTCAAGAACGCCAAGAGCGCACTCGACGTAGCCAAGGCCGATCTCGCATCCAAGAAGCAGGCAGCCGCCGGCGCCGCCACAACCGTCCAGCAGAAGCAGGTCGCGGTGGATTCCGCACAGGCAGGTGTCGATGCCGCAAAGCAGGGTGTTGCCGATGCCCAGCGTGCCGTCGATGCCACCAAGGCTGATGTCGCCGCCAAGCAGCAGGGCGTCACGGATGCCCAGACCGAGCTTGATGCGGCGAAATCGGACCTCGATGCCGCCAACGCGGCAGTCGATACGGCAAAGTCGACCGTCCAGCAGAAGCAGGTCGCCTTTGATGCTGCCAACGCAGCCGTAATGACCGCACAGTCTAAGTTGGATTCCGCCAAGGCGGACACCGCTGCTAAGCAGCAGGGCGTGGACGGTGCGAACGCCGACCTCGCGAAGTTCTTCCAGGACGTCGCCGACGCCAAGAAGGCGGTCGATACCGCAAAGAGCGTTCACGACGCGGCGGCAGCCGACCAGGCCGAGAAGGCGGCAGTCCTCGCAGCCGCCGAGCAAAAGGCGGACGCCACCGCACGCGCCCTCGCGGATGCCCAGCGTGCCGTCGATGCCGCAAAGGCCGACACCGGCGTTGCCGCCGACAGGCTCACCGGCTCCCAGACCGATCTCGATGACGCACAGTCGAACCTCGACATCCTCACCGATCTTGCCGCGAAGCTCGCAGAGTCACAGCAGCGCGAGCAGGATGCAGTAAAGGCCGTCAATGACACCAAGGCCGCCCTCGATGCTGCGAAGGCGGATACCATCGCCGCCGAGTCCTTGGTCTCCGCCGCCGAACAGGCGAAGGCGCAGGCAGACGCCAAGCTGTCGAAGCTGAACTCCATCGATGCCGGCGCGGCGATCGCTTCCGGCCATGATGTGAACGCAGATGACGCCCTCAACGCGCTTTTCGCCGCAGCAGTCGAGGCACGTGCCAAGGTCGCGCCCGCCAAGGCCATTCTGGACGAGAAGCAGGCCGCGGTGGACGGGCTCCAACCCGGCTATGATGTGGCACTCGCCGCCTACGAGCAGGCGAAGTCCGTCCGCATCGCGGCGGAGCAGAAGCTTTCCGATGAGATCGCACGACAGGAGGCAGAGGAGGTCGCAAAGCAGCAGGCGGCATACACCCCGAAGCACCTCGCCGGCACGGATACCGCCCAGACCGGCAGCCTCGCCCAGACCGGTGACCGCGCGGGACTCATCGGCGAGACGTTCGCCATCGGCGGTACCGTCCTCGTGGCGGCCGGCGTCTTCCTCGATCAAAAGAAGCGCCGCGAGCAGATGTAGTGCAAATCGCATAACGACTCGGAAAGGGGAATCTCGCAAAAGGGATTCCCCTTTTTCGTCTCGCCAGCCACGGTTTGCGTCTTAACCGTCCATTTCCCAGCTTCCGCAGCGCCCTTAAAATCATACGGTTTACCTGCGCCGTTGGGACAATTGACGATGATTCATTGGGACGATTGACGGTAATCTGTGGTGACGATTTTCCCTTTTCCGCAGAAGCGCGAAGCAGGCAATAAAATATCGAAAATGAGGACCTATGGGTTCTTTCAGCCCATAGGCTAAACCGCCATTCCGGGCTTGAACTTCGTTTTTTCTGGCACACAGACGAACGAGGCTTTCGTTCTGGTTATCGAGGTTCCGGCGGCGACGCAGGGCTTTTTTAAGTGCAAACAGTATGGTATTGTGGTATAATCCTACTACACCAAAAAGACCGACGTACAAAAGGGGAAAGTGATACCGATGTTCGAGTATGAGCAGGAGACCTACGGCAGCAAGGGCCGTGAGAGGATCCGTGCGGCGGCGATGGCCCACACGGGAAAGAAGGGGAAGGTCCTTCTTCCTCCGACGCGCCGCCAGAAGGCTGAAGGTCTCGATAAGGTTGAGGTTGATGTCTGCTTTGAGTCGGCGAGCAGTAATTTTCTGGTCTGTTCGACGTTGCCGATGCGTAGGAACAAGCAGCATCGCATCACCGTGACGTATGCGCAGATCGCCAGTGGGGAAGTGGAAGTGAAATGGTAATCGATGAGACTGAGCTGGAGGGTCTGACCGAGGACCAGCGGGACGCCTACATTGCCCTGAAGGAGGGGCGTAACGTCTTCCTTTCCGGTAACGCCGGCACGGGCAAGAGCTATGTGCTCAACCGGTTTATCGATGACCTTGAGGCCCGTAGCGTTCCCTACACGGCGATGGCGCCGACGGGTATCGCGGCGCTCAACATGCACAATGGCTCGACCATCCACCGTACTCTTCAGGTGAGCGCCGGTGTATGCAACCCATCCGAGAAGATTCGTCCCCGCAAGGTCCTGACGGTCGCGGAGGTCATCATCATCGATGAGATCTCGATGTGCCGCATCGACCTTTTCGATTACGTCATGCGCATGATCTCTGATGCCCAGGTCTCGTCCGGGCGAAAGCAGGTCGTGCTCGTCGGTGATTTCTTCCAGCTTCCCCCGGTCATCACGGAAGATGACCGTGCAATCCTCATGAAGCTGTACCCCGGCAATTTCGAGGGTTGGGCGTTTGAATCCGATTACTGGGATGGGTTCGGCTTCGAGCCGCACATCCTGAAGAAGGTCGTGCGCCAGGACGATCCGGAGTACATCGGGAACCTGAATCTCGCGCGTAACGGCGACGAGTCATGCATCCCGTATTTCAACGAGCATTCCGTATCGGATTGCAAGTACGCGCCCAAGGATGCCCTGTTCCTATGCTCGAACAACAGGCTTGCATCGAATATCAATACGAAGAGCGTGTCGGAGCTGAGCGGGAAGAAATACACCTATCAGGCCAGCGCGACGGGAAAGGTGAACAAGGGAGATCGCGCGGCCGACGATAAGATCACCCTATGCGCCGGTGCCCGCGTCATGTCGCTCGTCAACGACCCCGAAGGTAAATATGTCAACGGCTCGCAGGGCACGGTCGTGAAATGCACCAAGACGAGCGTGACGGTCGCCTTTGATGCCAATCCTGACGAGCCGGTGAAGATTGAGGCTCACACGTGGAAGATCCTCAAATCGGTTGTCGAGGAGTTCGTCGACCCGAAGGGCAAAACGAAAAACAAGGTGACTTCCGACACGGTAGGCGAGTTCACGCAGATCCCCCTCAAGCTTGCTTACGCCATCACCATCCATAAGTCCCAGGGTCTTACCTTCGATCGCTGCACCGTCCACACGAAAACCTTCGCCGCCGGGCAGCTCTACGTTGGTCTGTCCCGTTGCTCCAACATCGAGGGGCTTACCATCTTCCCGAAGATGGAGAAGAACCGACTCCATGCGAGTCGCGAAGTCATTGACTTCTATGCGCGTATGGAGAAGAAGGCGAGTGAGGGCACAGTCCAATTGGAGTGCCCACAGCGGTTCAGTGAGCAGGTCAAGGCCTACATCGCCGACCTTCTGGAGAAGGAGAAAGCTGCCGAGAAGCAGGCCGTACCCGCCTGCTCATCTGCAGGGGAGGCTCTTCCATGGGAGCGCGAAGACGCACCCGGCAGGGACTATCAATCCACGTGGAATCAGTTTTAGGGAAAGGTATTTCAATGCAAATCGAGACTGTCGCAAAAGAGGGGTTCCTGCCCGTCCGTGTTCACCCGACGGACGCCGGCGCCGATCTACGCGCCGATATTCCGGAGCCGGTGACGCTCCAGCCGCGCGAATCGACCTTTTTCAATACCGGAATCGAGGTCGCCATCCCTGATGGCTATTTCGGTGCGTTGGCGATCCGCTCCAGCCTTGCCTGCAAGCACGGTCTGATGCTTGCGAACTCTCTTGGAATTATCGATTCGTGCTATCGGGGTCCCGTAAAGGCGAAGTTGGTGAACATTGGAAGGCGCCCCTACACGATCAACCCCGGGGATCGTATCGCTCAATTGCTCATTATCCCATGCGTCCATGCAACGTTTGTCCAGGTTGATGAACTTCCTGAAAGCGATCGCGGGACAGGCGGGTTCGGCAGTACGGGCGCCCAGTAGGCAAATGGTTGAAATGACGGGCTTCTTTCAAGGAGCTCGTTTTGCTTGGCGAGAGGTGGAGAGATATATGGTGTTGAACCGAGCGCATACCGAGAAATCGGACAGCGGGGATAGCACGCGCCCATTGCGCATGCTTTCGTACATCACTGCGGTAATGGTATCGATTTTCGTTGCGTGGTTTACGGGATATATCCGTATAGACGGGACGTTGGACACGGACGGCTGGTTCCTGTTGGCAACGGGACGTGAGATCGTGCACAACGGGATTCCCTTCGAGAACCCGTGGTCGCTGGATCCCGGGCAGGGCATTATTGTCCAGCAATGGCTGCACGATGTATGGCTTTATGGCTGGTATTCCCTTGCGGGCTATACCGGCGTCGCCACATCGGTGGTGGTTCCGCTGGCGATAGCGGCCATCGCCTATTATTTTTTAATTGAAAGGCTGACGAGAGGTTGCCGGCACCAAGGGATCACTTGGCTGCTATATGCGGTCGGTTTCTTTCAGATGTTTACCTACATCTCGATACGACCTACCTTGTGGTCTGCCGGCTGCCTGTTCGTGACGTTGAATATCCTCTTTGCATGGCACGAGGACGGTAACGTTCGGGCACTTTGGCTTCTTCCGGCAGTCACCTTGCTTCAGGTGAATCTTCAGGCGGCAATGTGGCCCCTATGTTTGGCGGCGTGCCTGTCTTTCCTTTTACCGGAAATAGGGGAACTGCATATCAAGACGTTTAAGACCGACATGGACGCCTGGTACACCTATCGAATTCCTCTATTGAGGGCGTGTCTCTTGATGTGCATAGCCTCACTTTTCAATCCCTACGGATTCGGTGGGGCGATCTACACAGTGCTCTCTATGGGAGCCGCGTCCTACGGCAATGTCATTAGCGAGATGCGTCCATTTATCTCAAGTCCGAATGATTCCTATGGCATCGTCTGCACGATGGTGTGTATCGTCATTCCCGTTGCCATCGCAATCATTAAAGGAAAGGTTCCGAACACCGGCGTGCTTGCATTTTGGATTGCAGCGGTGGTGATGGGCGTTCTGAAAATCCGGTGTTTTTGGATTGCCTGGACGGTTTCTTTTGTTGTTTGTGCCTATCTGTGCGGCATCGGCAGAACCGGCATCGAACGCGAGGAAGAGGGCAGCGCGATACGGCTGATGCCCGTCCTGTTTATAGGAGTGCTGTTGGCGACCTCGGTTTTAAACGCCTCGGAAGCGGCCAGTTCTTTGGATGGCACGACGGCGTCTGGGTGGTCGGCATTCGATCAAGAAACGGCACCGATTGTCGACGCACTAAAGGGTACGGATGCACGCATTTTCTCCAGCGACGAGACCTTGATGAATTATTTTGAGTGGGAAGACATAAAGGTAAGCTACGATATGCGACCCGAAATCTGGGCTAAGGCAATTTCCGGCGAGCGTACCCATGATGATTACAAGCGCTATGTCGATGTCGTGAATGCAAAAAGCTTCAAGACACTTAATGACGGATATTGGGATGTGGCTATCATTCGAAAGGATGAGCAGCGACTATTTGAAAAAGAAGTTAGGGGAAGCGAGAAGATTGTAAGTACTTCCCGGTATTGCCTATACAGGCTGAAATGAGATTTGGGTTTGATTGCATTATATGGTAGTACCGTGGTATGATTGATTTTGTAAATCATACATAATGCAAAAGGGAGGTAGGGAAATATGATCTGGTTTACTAGCGATACCCATTTCGGGCATGAGAACGTGCTGAAGTTCACCGACCGCCCGTGGGAGACGATTTGGCAGATGAACGACGCCATCGTCGACAGCATCAACGGCAAGGTTGCCGTGGACGACGAGCTCTACATCCTGGGGGATTTCTCATTCAAGATGACCGCCCAAGACGCCTACGGGCTGCGCAAGCAGATCGCCTGCAGGCGCATCCACCTCGTCCCGGGAAACCACGACAAGGACTGGACCCAGCCGGCGGTCGCAGGCGCGTTCACCGTGGAGCCGCCGATCTGCGTGCTCAAGATCGACGGGCAGAAGATCGTCCTGAGCCATTACCCCATGGCCGACTGGCAGGGTATGGGCCATGGATCGTGGCACCTCCACGGACACATCCACAGCGGCGGCGGCGCGTACAACGAGTTCAACCGCAAGCAGGGCCTTCTGCGCTACGACGTCGGTTGCGATGCCAACGGGCACTCCCCGGTGAGCCTCGACGAGCTGAGGGAATGGTTCGCCGGAGTCGACGAGCCGTGCGACCGGGTGAAATGGCCCTGGTGGGTCAACGAGACCGGCGACAGGCAGGTCGAGCGCGAGCTGGCGGCGTACAAGCGGAAAGAGCAATCGTAATAGACAGAAAGAAGCCCCGGTAGACAACCGGGGCTTTGTCAAAGGATTCCGCTGCGCGGGTTACACCATGTAATGTGAGGGGGTATTTGCGATAAACCAAATTCCGCAGCGGTGAAAAAATGTCTGTACAGAATGCCAGACCCATTACAGATCGGAATGAAAAAGAGAAGAAATTTACCGATCTCGCAAACAAACACGATCTGGATAAGAGATATGCAAAGAATTGCCGTAACTCTTTTCTAATTGTGTACTTTTAGGGGTATCGACAGGGTGATTCGCAAGCGCTTGCGAATTTAGAGGAAAGAGAGAGTAGTGACAACGATAAAGGAAAGTGGTCTTGACCTACTGCTAAATTTGATGGTCAAGATTAAGATCATTGAACACCGCGGCTCTGATGCGAGCACAGAACGCCGGTGGTTGCGCTACCAAATCGTTGAAAGCTGTCAGGCGAATTGCTGCACGAGAGACGAGTTGATGAAACAGGTTCGGGATACATATGACATACGTTACCCGGATGGACTTTTTGTCAGCCGCACAACCCAATAGGTATACGAAAACAAGCCTTAAAGTTTTTCAGCAAGAATCGGATCAAGTTTGTTCTTGATACAGGTGATTGACAGATCGTATTTACCGTTCAGATGCGAAACAACAGGCAGCGACATCAGATGTGGAACTTTCACTCCGCTGATGCATGCGACCTGTAGTTTCTGAAAAACGGTTTCGGATTCAACCATTAGACACCATTCCTTTAATCCTGGTCTTCTGATTACATCTTGTTTTCGAACGCCTTGATGAACTTTTCGATGTCATCAGGTGAGACAGACGAATCGACATGAGCGTTCCGGGGCGGTGAGGAGTGCCCGAAGAAAAGCACCTTGAGGCCGTGGAAGACTGCCATGATCCCACGGATGATGAGCATGATGATGCAACCGACGAGCCCGAGCACACAGCAGATCAAATCGAAGATCGCACCGACGAAGCCCGGACCGTACCGAACGATGAAGATCAAGATCCTTAAGATCAGAGTGAGAATCGGCGGACCGAGTATAAAAAGTAAAAGCCATTCCATTTGAATTCCTCCAATACAATTAAGTCTAGTTCTATACACTTATATTATAGCACTTTGGTATTAGAAAAGAAAGTCAACCAGAAATTCAAAGATCATACAGAAAGGAATAGGCGGCCTACGCGAAACCGCGCAAGCCGCCTATTCCCTGTGCTGCAAAACGTTCTGGATAGGGAAGGAACGTAGAATAAATTATAGCACTCTTCTACAGGAGAAGTGTGCCTAGTCGTCTTGCTCGCTGACCTGATCGTTGCGCAATTGGTCGCGTTTCATGGTCTCAAGGACGGTCGGAGGCAGGCCCATCCAGCCGGCAATGATCTCATCGGGCAGCTCCGGATTGGCATTCTTGATGAATTGGCTGATCTTGCAGGCACGCTCCGTGATTGACGCGCTGCGTCCGTTGCTGAAATACAGCAGCTCTTGGCTGAAGAACTTGACGCCGTTGACGAGCTCGCCGCCCTGGCGCCATTCGACAAGTTCGCCGTCAAGGGTGATTTTCGCCACGTCCTCGAGTTCCCTCTTGGAAATCAGGCGGATGCGGGTACTCGCCTTGAGGAGTGCATTGTTGAGCGTGGCGTTCTTCTTCTCGTCGAGCGTTGTCACGGCATTGTCCTTGTCATGGATCTTCGCATCGTACCAATAGACGTCGACGACAAGGCCCTCATTCGAGTTCTTGTCTTCAAGCAGGTCGAAGCGGATTGCGAATTCCGTGATCAGGTTCATACCGTCCCTCTTGAAGGGATCGGTCGCCGTGAAGGTGGCGGTGTCGAACACATCGATCTTGCCGGTCTGATAATAGGTTATAAGTTTCATAGGTCACTTTCCTTTCTTCGATAGCGTAAATCAATTATAAATCAGCGAGCGTGGCGAGCGGATCATAGGCGCGCGTGCGCGCCGCACAAAAAGCGGCCTGCCATCCGAATGGAACGACAGACCGCATGTCTGATTGCACTAAATCGATGACAACCTAATGCTCAAGATTGTCCTTAGCGGGCGCGGCCTGGCTTTGACCGTCCAGCTTTTCGGACGCGCCGCGGGCGGATGCGGCCTTTGCGCCGAGACTCTTGCCCTGCTCGCGCTCGGCATCCTTGCGCTCGAAGAAAGCCTCGCGGGCGGCCTTGTTCGCCTTGGACGCAGCGAAGGGATTTACGGGAATGGTGCGTACTTCCTTAGATTCGTGGTTGTAGAAATTGACCTCGATCTTGCCGTCCTTGAGCTGAGTGCTCGGAAGCCCGACATTGATCTGCTCACCGTTAGCTTTCTGCTCAGCAGCCTTGAAATACTGCTTCTCGGTGAGGAACACGGTCATATGGCCGGAGATGCCGTTCTGATCGCCGAGATCGATGCCGTTTGCGACAGAACCCGGCATGAAGCGGCAATCTGCCAGATACATCTGACGGTCGTCCTTCTCGATGACCTTGAGTTTGACCTGATTATTGAAGAACTTGAAGTTCGTCCAGGTCGTCTCTTCCTTGACATTGGTGTTCTTATTCTCGTTGGACATAGTAAGACTCCTTTCATTAGTCATGTCCTTGTTTACATCATCGGGAAACATCAGTTCATGGATCGGGACTCCAAGCTGGTCCTCGATGTCATGCCAGATGTCTTCCCGAAATGTCCCGATAGGGTAGCCGTAGAATTCCGAATCGATACATTCATTATCGTCTATGCAGACATCTCCGAGTTCATCCCAAATCCTTTTTGCGGCGATTTCCTTTATATCCGGTCCGTTTGCATCCGTGATGACGTAGCAGTTGTTGAAATTGACGATTTCGCCTTCAGCGAGGTCTTCGGCTGCGCAGGCATACGGGCCGAACCCTTCTCGAAATCCGCCGTTGCACTGGTCGACGAGACGTGAGGCGTATTCGATATTACCGTGTGCCGCCTGGTAGAAATCGCGCCAGCAAAGTGTTTCATATTCATCATGCGTATATTCGACGCGCAGGTAATCTGGATCGATTGCTCCGCTGTGGAGCTGGGATGCATAGCTAATCGCTGTGCGGAGCGAATCGAATTCGACATCGTCATGGAAACAGGCTCCATCGCCGTAACTGTAGACGATGAAAGGATGATCTCTATGGCTTGGTTGGCTCTGGATGACCATTGCGACGCCATTGGGCAGTTCAAAGCCGTAATAGTCGGTTGCCGTTTGAGTCGGGTCCGCCTCACCAATATCGATGACATGCTCGAAATTCATCCACCTGGGTAGATCATGACCGTATTCATCATGCTTGCCATCATAAGCGTTCGATATGGTTGAGTTTTCGTTCATGTTCAGTTCCTGCTTTCGTGTGCTCCTGGAAGTCCATGTTCATATGCTTCCTTCGTTTTGAAACGATAGGATCGGTCTTGATAGGAGGATACCCGGTTTCCTTTTCCCTGCCTACACCCGCTGACGGAACGTGCTTTCTGCACCTTCGGCAGGCTTTCTTCGAGTTTCTTTGGAGAATAGTTATGGGTGAACTGCTCACCTTCGAACTGGACTGGGATTACGCCGCCCTTTATATATTTAAGCTTCATCCCGAAATGGATAGGAGAGTTCTGGTTTTGGTCCTTGACGGCCTTATCGTACTGCCATTTTGCGAGATGCAGGGTAAATGAGCAGTTTCGCCCGGCGACTTCGGACGTCACATCGGCACGATAATCCGTTCTCGCCGTGTCTGGGTCGATGGATTTTGAAAGGTCGACCAGGTCCGGGAAGAAGCGAAAATTCACCCATTCGTTCCCGTCAAAGGATTGTTCCGTGGCACCGCGATACTCCTCGGGACTTTTGGGCAGTGGGTTGGTTTTTCGGACATTGATATCGGCGGCAAGGTCTTCAAGTGCGACCATCTCGCCGTCGATTTCGACTCCATCTGGATACCTGGCGGTTTTCAGTCCGAGACTGACCGGTTTACCGGCCTTTTTTTGAGCGTCGGCGCGTGCGTACTGCCTCTCACTCAGTAGGATTTTAAATTTGCCACCTGGCTTGATTGAAGATTCCTCTCCGAGAGTGCAATCGGCACGATACCATGGTCTGTCCGTCTTCCTTGAGACACCTGTGAGGAGAATTACACTGTCGGGAGGAACTTCAAGGTTCGTCCAGACCGGCTTCTTCGGTTGTGTGGGATGGCTTTTGGGCTCTCGAATGGAAGTATCTTCCATCTCGGCGATGGGAGGCTTTTCCTTGGAAACGCCTGCGTTTTGTTCCACCTCGATACGTTCTGGTTCTTCGGGGACATCGATTCTGTTCGGATGGCCATTTTCTACTTTGCCTACGTTGTCGATCGCCGCACTGATATCTTCCAGGCTCGTACCGAGAGGGAAACCGTGGAAATACCCGGTGATATGCCCATTCCCGTCAGTCGGGACGCTATCGAGTTCGAAGCGCAAGATTTCCGCGCTGTTCAGACGGTTCTTCTGACCGGCATCTCCGGTCATGATGTACTCGCTGCCGAACTCGGCAATGACTCCGTTGATCAAGTCTTCCCTTGCGCATCGGCGCGGGTCCATGCCGTCGTGATCACCGGCTTGGCAATCGAAAAGGAGCTTGTTGGCATATTCCAGGTTGCCGTGAGCCGCATAGAATAGATCGCTCCATCCGGCGAAGCCGCCACCCGGCATGGCTTTAAATCCCGGCTCTTTGTACATGATGAAACTCGAATGCAGCTGGATATCGGAGATGAAACCGGAACGGACGTCCTCGCAGTAGCGCAGCGCCTCGTCGAGATCATCGAATAGGATATTCGATCTCCATTCCGTCTCGTAGTCGTCGAAAAAAGAGTGGATGTTGTCGACCTCGCCGACAACAAGGAGATCTTCACGGCGGGCGGACTGCTTGAGAAACATCTTTTTTTCTGTTTTCGGCACGGTGAAGCCGTACCAATCTACCAATTGCATCCCCGGTGCTTGAGGCTTTCGCTTGATGTCTTGATGCGGCTCAAGCCAGGGATGGGATGTCACCGCGTCCTGAAGCTTTTCCTGCCACATGTTCCCTCCTAAGAAAGTAATCCGTCAGCGAGCGTTGCGAGCGGATCATAGGTGCCGAAGGCGCCGCATTTAACGTTCATCGTAAGTCTTCTCGTTAGTCGTCTCGCAGTCGCCTCGCACGACGGCACGATTGCCCTTCAACAGCCCACGCATCTTGGAAAGGGATAGATCGCTCTTCCGATCAGCCTTGATCGTCTCGACGTATCGCTTTCTCAAAATGAACTCGAGCGTCTTGCCCTGCGGAATACACTCGGTTCCATCGATAAGCCTTTGGGCATTGTTGACGACTTCACGGTATGCGTTCTCGTTCAGCATGCTCCCGAGCTTCGTCCCGAGTACGGCGGTAGCGATAATGTCCTGCCCGATATATGGGTCGACGATTGCCTTTGCAAGCCTGAGGTCACGTTCGCTGATCATTTTGCCTCGATTTGGGTCGGCTTCTCGATTCCCGGTTCACGTTGTTCAGATTCGGCGATCTTGCTGCAGGCAGATTTGGCGAGTTCGGCTTTATCGGAAAGCCTCGTGTGTTCATGGTAAGGCGCTCCGCCGTCGGAAACACCGCCGACCGGTCCGTTTTCGATAATATCGATGATGTCTGACGAGCTGACGAGTGAATTTGAATCATGGAACAGCTGGTCGAGATCGCCTATGAACTCATTGCTTTCCGGACGACCTTCAAAGGAGAACTTTTCCGTCACGGTATGGGCATTGGAAAAATCAAGTTGGTGGAAGGTGAGCAGCTGATCCACATACTCACCTTCACGATAGAATCCGGTATGGGCGAGCATGGCAAGGTGCTCGCGGTTTTCATCGCAGCCAAAGTTGATACCGCTCTTGAAATCGTCCATAAACCACTCGGTGAAATCTGCAAGGTCCTCACCGGAAGTAGGACCGAGAGGAAGAAGCTCATATTCGGGATCGCCGATTTGTTTTGTGCCGGAGAAATTGACCTTTTGCACGACGAAGGCGGTGTCCTGTCCCTCGGCAAATTTAGAGATCAAACCGAAGATATGGTCATTCTCTTCAGCATGGGCAAGCTGGTCCGATTCGGGGACATCGGCCTTGATCTGATTCAGGTAGATAAAGTTCTCAATCGAGACATCATCGGCTTTTGGTCGGATTCGTCCCTGCAGATCGTCGATCTTATCCACGAGGCCGGAAAATGCCGAAAGGATATAGTCCGGCTTGGAATCGGGATCCCATTCATTGATTTCGAGAACGTCAGTCAATCCATATTTTTGTGCAAAAGAGTCCAGTTCATCAAGTTGTTCTTTAGTGAACCCCCATGAGGCCAGATCTTCAGGATCGTCGATAAAGACCATTCCCGCATAGCTGTCTCGGACGTTCTCCGTAATAGCGTTCAGCATTTCTGGAAATTTCGATGGGTCTACTTTCGGAACCATTGCATAAGTCCTTTCTTTGAATACCTTTTGTAAGATTCTACCACTTCGCATTGAAGAAAAGGACCCTGACCATGAGAAGAGATCGAGCCCGGCGATGGTATATGACGACTACGCGGATATTGGTATATTTGCAAAATGGGTGATGGATGCGCCCGAGATTGGGGAGCGGGCACATCCATCGGTGGGAAGAAGATGTCCCTGCACGAAAAAGGGGATCAAACTCGTGCTTTTAATCATAATAGCAATTTACAGACCGTTTTCGTGTGGACTTTCCAAATTCGCAAACGTTTGCGAATTTCACTTCCAAAATTTGTCGAAGAGACCTTTTATCCTTCCGAGAATCCCGTGCGGTTTCGTCGGCGTTTCAAAACCGGTATCTTCGGTCTGCTTTATTTGTCGGCCGGCGGGTGCGCTGTTTTTATAGGAAGGGCATCTGGAACTGAGTGACCTTTTCTTCCTCAGTGCCTCTTCTTGCTTCTCGACGGTCGCTTCGGAGATCTCCCGGAGTGTGAGGTCGATGTTGTCCCATGAGGTCTCACCTGTCGGTGCGCCTTTCACGGCATAGACCGTGATTGCCGGAAGCGGTGCCTCCAGCCTTACGAGATCTGTTCCTTTATGGCGGAGCGGTTTATCGGATGGTTCTGCCTCGATATGCCAGTTACGCTTGAAAATCTTTTTAGCTGCAGGAGAGTAGAGCCATTCGCGACCGGCGAAACGCGTCGCATGGCCGGTTCCTGTAATTCGTTCTGCCAGGCTCTTTCTGGTATCCCCCGCATTTGCGATATCATCTGTGATGGATATTTCCATGACCGGGAAATCCACGGTGGCATATTTCCGCACATCCTCGATGGCTTTCGGATGGCTGACGCGGAATTCGATGGCGACCCAGATCTCTGTATCGGCATGCGACAGCAGTGCGACCGCATCCGGAATGAGACCTTCAGGGCACATCGCGCCGCAATCGCGCTCCGTTTTGACATCCTCGATTTTAGTCATGCAACCGGTACCGGGAATGAACGATTTGTATGTTTCGGGACCGAACTTTAGGACAGAAGAGCCGGGAACGGGAAGGACTGTCAGTTTGCCATACTTCTTGAATTCGAGTTTGCCGGCGTTCCGATAGCGTGACGTATGCGGGACGCTATCGATGAGTGACAGGTTGGGGAGGTAGAAATCATGGCCGATGAGCCCTTGAAGGACGGCTTTTGCCTCCAGGTGGAGAAGGGACTCTGGATTCGACTCGACCGCGCACCGGCTGTTTGCCTCGTGGGCCAAATAGTGGATGCCTCTCTCCGGGTCGTCCTTCGACCATCGGACTGCCTTGAGTCGTTTCCCGCAATTCGAATCGGGACAGACAAGTCCGCACTTGAACCCATTGCGGTCGTAGGGGATTTGGTCTGCCCATACGGCATTGCCGTGCGCATCAAGTCCAAAAGGAACCCTCATTTGTGAACCGTCTTTCTGTCCCATAGCCTGGTGAGGACGATCGGCTGTGTCTTGTCTTCATTCAATTCAAAAAGATGCGCAGCGCCCCCGAAGCGAGGGCGGCTGCACGCTGTTTTCTTTTTATGGGCGTCAAGGAGCCGTTTCAAGGAATTGACTTTTACCAAAACTGTTTTTCCAAACTCCATACCTCGGGGATCCTCTGGGATTTTAACCGATTCTAGGACGTACGTAGATACCGTCGCTTACTTTGCCGTTGCAAATTGCCTTAGGAACAAATGTCTTGCGTTTCCCGTTGACGGTCAAGGTCACCTCGCAATTGATGTACGATCCCTGTAAACCTGAGAGAGACAGAGATGGGCTGGAGCCGAGTTCCTTGACAACACCCGCGGCCCCGTTTCCAAGACCGAAGCATTTAAACCATCTGTAGGTGATATTGCCCTGCGGGATATCGGAAAGCTCGTTGTCGAAGACGATGGAGGCGTAATCCCCTTCACCCAGACTTGGAATCTGAGTTGATGAGTTATAGGGGGCAGCGCAGCATGCGAGCGAGTTTCCATTAAAACGCGGGCGATATTAAAAGGCTAACGTTGTAAGTGTGACAACGCAATTATGCGATATCGCATTACCTATTATGCTATCATAGTATCATCCAACCACCTCAAATAGAAAGACTCCATCATGCAAGTTCTGACTTCCACGTTCTGCCGCGAGCTTTTCACGTCACTCGGCTTCGCTTACGACGATATACGCCACTGCGATCTCGATGCCCTCCAGGGCTATATCGCCATCGAGTGCGCCAGGTCTCACCGTGACGGGATGACCCCGCACTTCATGACGCCACGTCGGAAATCTGACAGTCTGTGCTGCAAAATGAAGCCGGAAGGCGGTCTTGAGAAGGCATATATCAAGATCGACTGTCTTGACCAGTGGAACGGTCGCGAGGCGATAAGCTTTAACTCTGACGGTTTCATCGGCTTCTGTGGATGGGCCGACACGCAGAATAGCCAACCGTTTCTCAATGCTTTTCGACGTTGGCTGACTGAATACATGTTGGAACGTTCGCGCTAATTTCAAGTGCCTAATTATGGTGTCGTAGTATTGTGATACAATTGCTTTCGACGATAAATAAAACCTGGCTGATAGGAGTGGCTATGGGCAAAAGGAAAGTGACCGATAAAGACATCCGTTCGATTGAGTTTGCAATTGATAGTGTGTTTATCGGTTCATCGGAAAAGGCCGCAAAGCAAGCTTTACATTCTTTGGTTGAACAGGCAGACGAGGCTGGGAAGCTCCAAAACGATCTGGACTCTCTGCGCCACGAGTTCAACACGCTTGAAGGCGAATATAAAAAGATATCCCGCCGCTTCAAAAATTTCCGTAGGCTCTGCCACGCGATGGCGCGTAGGGAGATTGTCGATGCGAACGGGAAGCCGATTATGTTCGGCGACATTCTGTATGGTGAGGACGGGCGTGCATGGACTGTTCTCGGACCGTATACCAAACGTTGGCTTTTTGTCAGCGGTGTGAATCTCGATGGCGAACCGGTCAAACAGCCTGTCATGGCTAAATGGATGACTCGTGTACCTCGCAAAGCAGAAGAGAAGTAGTGCGATCTCAAGCTGATATGTCTAAAGAGTCGTCTTTTCCGGGCGACTCTTTTTTAAGCTCGATAACCGATGAGCTGTAGATAGGTTAAAGGGGAAGGTCAACTAAATGGCAAAGCTAATCGTCGGTCAAAATGACCTGGCGACAGTCAATCCGGATTTGACAGCGGAGTGGCATCCGACGAAGAATAACTGCCTTCTACCGACGCAGGTGACTGCCGGATCCAACCGAAAGGTCTGGTGGAAAGGAACATGCGGGCATGAGTGGGAGGCGGTAATCGGAAATAGGAGCAGGGGAATTGGATGTCCCCATTGTTCAAAGAGACATGTCGTCGAAGGCGTTAACGACCTCGTCACGGTGAATCCAAGTCTGGCCGCCGAATGGCATCCCACGAAGAACGGTAGGCTTCGCCCGATGCAGATTGCCGGAAAGTCCAATAAGAAGGCGTGGTGGCTGGGAAAGTGCGGGCATGAGTGGGAGGCTGCCATATATTCAAGGGCGGCAGGGAAAGGCTGTCCCTATTGCTATGGCAAAAAGGAAAGGTAGTGCAAAATGGAAAAACGGCGATCGGTACCAATGATCTCGGGATGCATATTGTCATCAGGCCTATTTCAAAAGATCTTCTCTCGAAAGACGAAATCGTTGGGATGGAAACCGGAAAGATCAACTCCCTCTTGACGGCGCGTAGGCCGATAACTTTCGTTGATGCTATATCCGCGCTCCCTCCGTTGCTGCCGTCATCGGCTGACCCCATAACTGGCAGGCGGCTATACAGTGTCAATGAAATAATGTCCGGTTCATGCGGTATACACTTTGGACCGCCTGTCCCTGAATTGCTCAGATATGAGACCGAGTTGAGCGCGAACACGGTCTTAGAATCGAGCATAGCTTCAGCACGAAGTGCAGCCAAGCGAATCCCATGCAATGGTCAATGGCTCACGGACGTACTCGGTAACGCGGATCCGGATTCTACTATGGTCGCGGTGGAGACCTTTGCAGATTGGAGCATGGCGCGTTCTGTCATCTTCTTGGTAGCCAAGCTGCTCGGTTTTCTTGCTGCTGGATCCGATACGCCGATGAAGGACACAGGTTTCGCTCGCTACTATGTTGAGCGTCTTGATAAAACGCTCTGGTGCATTCCATTTGCATTTAATCCTTTTTTTCATCGGGGAAAAGAGGCTGCAGATTGCTAACGGATAAGTTGACGGATTATCGTTCCTATCAGCAGCTAGCCAGCATTTTGACTCATCGGGAAAAGATCGGTGATTTTGGAACCGAAGATATCTATGCCGAAGTATTCGGATCCACCTCTTATGAAGAGAGCGGAGCGACCTTTATCCTTACATCGTCTGTTTCTTCCAAGAAATATGCAGGTCTATTCGATGGGTGGAACGACAAAGCAGAAAGGAACTATTTGCTTTGTACGCAAGTTGGCTATACGCAACGAAACGATGCGGAAAATATCATAAACGCGATGATCGACTCCGTCTCGAGCCTTGTTATTTCTGACGGTCAGATAAGTCTGGGGTGGAAAACCGACACGTCTGCATGGTTTTCCAGTCGCCCGGTGCCGAGCGTGAAGCGCAATTCCCTGTTCGCAGAATTGCTATATCGGATTGTCTACAGGGACTCTTTGAACATCGGTATTTGTCGGAATTGCGGGGCACCGTTCCTTCAAAATGGAATCGGATCCTTGAATGATGTCTGCTCGCAAGCATGCCGAATGGCTCAACGCCGTAGAAAAGGATTGGCATAGGAATTGAGACTGCAGATACCGTTTCTGGGTTATCACGGAAGACAATGATTGGTTTTGCAGGAAAGTTTTTGGGAATTTTCAAAACTAACCGGTAGAAATATTGGTAGCAGCTATACTAAAGATGACGCGAGGGTGCGCTTAACGGTTTTGCAGAACCGGCGCCCTACGTGGATAGAAACAGGTTTTGAGGCTTTCACCTCGTCACTGAAGTCGTCCTTGCAGGGGCGGCTTCAGTCATTTAATAGGTCGAATTTAACGACCCAGAATGATCTGCACGGTCGTAAGCAGGAGAGCAACGACTAAAAGACGTAGCATGTCCATATGACCACCTCCCCGAAAACTCGGGTAGTGCTTCAGCGCACCCCGCGCCTTTGCTGATTTTATCAGGTATCATTTCGTCCTGCAAAAAGACCCCGGATTAAACTCCGAGGTCTTTCTTTTTACCGGTAAATTCTCACGGCTAATGCCATAGTACTATGGTATAATATATTTACCGAATGTAAGAGGAGAGGAACGATGTACATTACTCCCAGTGACCGGCGACGTCGACAACCCAATGCTGTCCCGTAGCCTGCTGTTCATAATGTCCCTGGTCTTCAGATGTGGTATACGAATCGTTTACGACAGATCCTCCGATGCCGCCGTTGTCCATATCATTATGAACCCACGAATAGGCGGCATCTTCGGAATCGAAGGGCCCTACCATAGTACCACCATGGTTGACCCAGAAACGAGGATGGCGCGTATACACTACATTCGGCACCCAGACCTGGCTGTAATCTGTCTCCCAGTGTCCCTGCTCGGCAACCCACTTCTTCTGGCTACCGCCGTTGGAAGAGGAATTGTTGCTGCCGGAACTCTGCGAATTGCTGGAATTCTGCTTGGAGTCGGAGGAGTTTCCCTTGCTGTCAGACTTCGACGAGTCGGAAGACTTGTTATCCTCTTTCTTGGAGTCATCGGACTTCTGGTCCTTGTCGTCGGATTCTTTCTTCTCCTCGGTCTTGGCTCCAGTCGAGATAGAGGTCCCATCCGGTTTCTTCACGGTGCCGGCATTCTGGTCATAGCCCTGGTCATGCACACCATCGGTGGACCAGATGTCATCGGCGATCACATGTCCGCCGGATCCGTTGATGATGTCGACTGTTGATCCTCCGGTCGGCGCCTTTGTGACATCGTATGCGACGGCGACCTTGATGTTGCCGTCCTTGTCAGTGGCAACCCACGTCACATCGACGGCACTGACGCCCTTGATTTTCTTTCCGTTGAGTAAGGCAGCGAGGGCGGCGGAACGTCGGGCAGTCGAATCGACCATCTTGGCTGCATCGTCCTCGGAAACCTGGGTCACGAGGACGCGGCCGCTTTTGGCATCGACCCGTACCTGGTCAGAAGCGATCGACAGATCGGCATCGTCCAGCTTGAGCGTCGGGCATAGCTTGGCGATATCAGAAGTCGACAGATTGTCCGTCTTTTCCTCAGAGTTGTCCTTGACCGGTGTGACGGTTTGCTCCTGCTCGGCCGGCTGAGTGTTCGCTGTCTTATGGGAACTCAACGCGAATGCGCCGATACCGAGACCGGCGATGAGCACGACGCCTGCGGCGATCGCGATGATCTTCTTGCGCCCGCCTCGGTCACCGGTCGACGTATCCTCATACATCGGAAGTTCCTCGGTGAGCCCGGCATCGTTCTCACCCTCGGTGGGGATGGGATCTGTCGGTTTCATATCGCCGCTGTAGTAAACGGGCGGCTCGTTGTTCATGTTCATATCATCCATTTGCATTTCCTCCTTATGCTGTCTTTGGTGCTTCATCCTGGATGGATGAATTCGGGAGCGGTACGATCTGGACGATCGGCTTGCTTCCCTTCAGGACGACGACCGGCTTTCCAGTCGTCGCCACGTCTTTTGCGATGCGGGAGAAATCCCGTTTGACTTGTGAGATTCCAAGCATCGGTGGAATATCGCTGTCCATTGTATCGCCTTCTAAAACTGAACCCGTACCTATATCTACAGTTCTTATACCACAATAGCGCTGTTTTTAACGCTATTTTTGGAGTTATCTAATATACTTTTCAGTTAAATCATATGTTCTGTCTGCTTGCATGGACAAATGGTTTCTTACTCGAAGAAGTCTTTTGTAAACAGCGTCTATAGGTAGACTGCTGTTTTTATTAAACGGTATGGCAATTTCCTTGAAAATTGCTTTTAAGGCAGTCAAGTCGTCATTGAGCCTGGCAATTTTAGACGAACTTTCCATGTCTCGACTGCTAACAGAAGTCCAATCTAAGTCATATCCTGCTTCCATTGCGCATAGTGACCAAAACACTCTTTGAGTCCTCCCGTTACCTTCTCTAAAAGGATGAATATAGTTCACATTTGAAAAATGGTATGCAAGACGATCGGCAAACGATAATTGATTTAAACCTTGGAGATTATGGTCTTCACCAAGTTCTTGCATCGAATTATAGAAAGCTGGTTCGATTAGGGCCGAAGGCGCAAAATTAGAATTGTCTGGATCTCCAACTTTGTGTATTTCAACAGTTCTGATTTGTCCAGCCCACGGATATACTTTGCCAAATAAAGAAGCATGGATATATTGCAGGTCTTCAAGCGAATAGCTGACTCTAAATTTTTCGTCATATAACTTCAAAAGCCCAATAGAAACGAAGTCCGCTTCTATTTGATCGAGTTCTGATTGAGTTTTTGCACCTATCGAATTGATGAGAAGTCCTGTTTCAGTATCAATATATGGGTCGACAAAGGACATAGGTGGCTACCTTTCTAGCTGAGACGGTGAAATGCCGTAGTGCTTGCAAAGGCGGCGATCAAATTCAGCAAGGTCGATTTCATCGTTGCAATACCTGCTTGCTTCTTCAAGAAAGAAATCAGAAACTCTTTTACCTTCCAAGGTGTTCGTATATATAGCTTCTGCAACAAACTTTGGGCGATCGTTTTTTTTGATCATTCTTTTGCTCCTTTCTAAAAGTATAATATCATTATACCATATCTGTATTATGGTACAAGTGTACTACGCCCTTACTGAACAAAAATAAGAAGCGTTCTAGCTCGACCGCCCGTATTCATCGAAGAGCAGGTGACGAGTGTGATTGCGCGGGTTGCGTTTGCAATCGTGGCGTCGCAGTCATCGCTGACGGCGGTCGCGTCTTTTTTCATATCCGAAAGCCACGACCGTACTTCCTCTGCGGAAGTGAAATCGAACGTCTGGATTGGCTGGTATTTCTTATCGACAGACATCGCCATGACAGGTTTGAGAACCTGCCGTCCTTTATCGGGGGTGAACCAATACATCTCGCCGATCTTGTCGAATTCCGCTTGCCTGTAGGTCGCGAAAATAGGGGAGAAGATCTGACCGGTAAACCCCATGTGGTGTCCGTATACGAGTGCGTGCGCACCTTCTGCTGTGCTTCTTGCATCCAGGTATGGGCAACCCGCGAACGACGGGTTGCGGTAGAAATCGTGGCTCAGATAGAAGTCCACGGGGTCTCCCTTGCGCGTGTTTACGACGGGAAGGTCGATAGTTGTTCCCTCGACCCTGAGCCATGCCGCGATATCCTGATTACGGCTGCGGAGCATAGCCCAGTCGATTCCGTCTGCGGTCTGGGTCTCGGCATCCTTGGCGAGGTTATCGTATTCCCATCCCTCTTTAACCGTCTCTCCTCCCAGCAGGAGGGCTGCGGCCGCGGATAGGATGCAGATGCAGAGCAGTATCCCGTTAACGATCTTGCTTATCCTTTTCCTTTTCGTCATGTTCAGTTCCTTTCCTTTTTAGTGAAAAAGGGGCCATCGGGTTACCCCGAATAGCCCCTTCAGTAGGCGATGGAAGCCCCTCTTAAAGGTTACTCCATCATATCGTCGGCGTCATCGATTTGATGGCGCTTGCGGTAGATATACGTACCGCCCGCACCGGCGGCGACGGCAGCCGCGATTGCGGCGCCGATCAGGATGTTGCGGCCGGTTTGAGCCATCGAGGACTTGTCGCTGGTGACGGTGACGGTCTGGTTCGCATCGTCGATGTCCTTGTGCTCGGCAACGGTCTTGTCGACGGTTGTCTTCTCGCCGGTCTCCCTGTCGGTTTCCGTTTCCTTGGTGGTCAGCGTCTCGAATGCCACGAGATCGTGGCCGTCCAGATGTGTCGTATCGACGGTGAACTTGACCTCAACGGTGCCGTCCTTCTCCTCCGGAGTGAAGGTGACGCTCGAGCTGAGTGGGTTACCGTCCCCATCGGAGAGGGGAGCGCCGGTGGTCTTATCCATAAGCGTACCGGTGACGGTATGCTCGACACCTGCCTCGATATTCGTGTAGGAGACGGTATCGGTGAGCTCGACCTTCTCGCCGACCTTGACGGTGTGCTTGCCGTCTTCGCCGGTGAGCGTGGTGCCGATGATGGCGGAATCGGACTTCGGGGTCTGCTTCACCTTGTCATCGTCATGGTCCTCGAGCTGGTCCTCGCCACCGCCGTTGCGGTAGAGGTCGACCTTGGCGTAATTCTCCAAGGAGTCGCCAGCGCGGTAATCGTCGGTGACCTTCATATGGACGATAGCCGGTGCATAGTCACCGGAAACGCCCTCGCTGATCTTGAATTGACCGGCGGCGAGGTCGACCTTGGTCTCCTTGCCGTCCTTATCAGTCATCTTCGCGGAGGCGGACCCGTCCTTGTTCAGGGTGAGGGAATAGACGGTATCCCCGTCCTTACAGGTATAGGTGCCATCCTTCTGCTTGATCTTACCGCCGAGACCGTTATTGCCGAATGCCGTGAACTTGCCGGAGCCGTCGAGATCGACGAGGATGGAGACCCCATCGGAGTACGAACCGTTGCCCTTGGCGGTCTCGGTTGCGTCGTTCACGTCATCATGGGAGTCCTTGATGCCGTCACGGTCCCAATCGTCCTCACGCGTGGTGAAGCCGGATTCGACGCGCCCGTACTCGAAACGGATTGCAGTGACGTGCTCGCCCTCGGCAAGCTCGAGGTCGGATACCTTAAGGTCCTCGGCCTCGGTGGTGGACACGTCGGCTTTCCAAAGCTTCCAGCCGGTGTAATCAATCTTGCGGCCGTCTTCGCCAAGGGTTTCGGAATTGGACTCGTCGGTGAGCCACGGGTTGCCGTGTCCGTCGGAAAGGGTCTGGTTGGCGCCGGATTCGTCGGAGTAATCGGATGGTGTCTGATCGGTCTTGTACCAGACGTTCATCTTGCCATCGAAGTCCTTGTACGCCTGCGGGGTCGTGATCGAATCGAGGGTGGCCTTACCGGTCATGACTCCGTAAAGGTCGTCCTCGACGGTGAACTCATCCGTCCAGGTGTTAGAGGTGGAGCGGAAATCGAGGGTGTAATCATAGCTTCCGTCATCTGACGTGCTGGTATCGGCGTTGTTCTCGCCGTCCCCGTTAGCCTCCGTATACGGATGCGTGGGGTCAGCGATCTCCTGGCGCTTGTCGATCTCGCCCTTGATGGAGATCGGCTTGTCGTACATGACGGCGGTCTGGATCTCGCCGGTCTTCTCCACGGTGAAATCGATGGACTCTGCTACATCATAAGTGTGCGGCGTGCGCTCTTCGGTGAGCGTGTACTTGCCGGGCGCGAGGGCATTGATCACATGGTCCTCCGTGGTGGAAGTCCACGAATCGATGACCTTGCCATCGGAATCCTTGAGCGTGAGCTTCGCGCCTTCGATTTCGGCCTCATTCGTGATATCGCGCTTGGAGACATGGAGCTTGGTGTAGTCGTCCGTGACATCGATCGTGTACTCGATCACGCCCTCGGTCATGCCGTCGGAATCGACTGTGAAGGCGAAAACGTTCGGGTTCTCGATGTAGCCGGCTGGAGCCTTGGTCTCGACCATGCGGTAGGAACCGGTGGTGAGGTGCTTCACGTCGAACTCACCCTTTACATCTGTGGTGCGCTCGGTGAACTTCTTGCCGTCTTTGAGGAGGACGGGCTCGCGCTTGACCGTGTCATTGGAGATGGATGCGTAGGCGATCTCGCCGCTCTTGACGGAAATCTTTCCCACCGCGACACCATCGACGGAGACGGTGTATTTGCCGGAGGCAAGGGCCTTGTCGGTGGTGTATGCCATGCGGGCGGCATCCCACGTCAGTTTCACGCTCGGCACCGAGTCACCGGTCTCGCTGAGTTCTGCGGAAGTTCCGAAGATATGATTCTTGATGGCGACGGTATAGGACTTACCCTTGTCTACGGAAATCGTGGCGTCGGAAAGCTTCACCTCATCGTCGCCCTTCTTAGCCACGACGGTGTAGTCACCAGCCTCGACAGCCGTGTCGCTTCCGACCTCGATCTCCTTGCCGTCCTTGTCCTTCAGGACAATCGAATATTCATTCGAATTGATCGTGACGGTGGAAGAGGAGACATTCTGCTTGACGGAGACCTCTTTGCCCTCATCGGCGCGGATTGCGACGGAAGTTCCGGTCTGGAAGGTCTCCTGGTCATCGATATTCCAAATGTCGAACTTGGCGCCGGCGAGGACATCATCGGTACCGAGAATGGTCTTGTTGACCTTTACCTTGGTCGGCTTGTCCTTCTGCTCTACGGAAGCGGTCACGAGATCGGTCTTGTCGTCCTTATAGGAAAGGGTGAACTCGACCGGGGTCGTATCGAGCACATGGCCCTTCGGAGCCTTGGTCTCGATGAAGGCATAGGTTGCGGAACCGGAACCGAGATAAAGTTTCTTGGTGGTGGCGGTTCCATCGTCACCGGTGGTCACATGGTCGACGACCTGTCCCTTGGACGCACGCACGGTGCCATCGGGGGAGACGACATTCTCCTGCGCGACGACATCGTACTCTGCATCTTTGAGATTCTTGCCGTCATCGGCGCAGGACTTGGTGATGGTCGCCTGCCCCATGACCTGCCTGTCGAAGACCTTTACGACGGTGATGGGAGAGGCGTCTTTGTAGTCCTTGGAGACCTCGAAACCGACCGTCTTGCTGTTGAGCAGATACGGGGCGGAGGTGGCGATTTCCTTGACGGCGTACTTGCCGGACTTCAGCTTTCCGGGCATGGAAACTTGACCGTTCGCGTCGGTGGTGAACGTGTCAACCTTGGCGTTCACGTCATACGGGTCGTCAAACGATACGACCTTGCCGTCAGCATCGAGGATCTGGAACTTGAAGCCGGAGAGCAGAACCGTGTTGCCCGTCTCCGCGTCGCATTTAACGATCTGGAGTCGGCTCGTCAACGTCTTGTCGATCACAGAGTAGTACTTCGTGCTCTGGTTGACCTCTTCATCTGCCGAGATAGTCCAGTCATCGACATGGTCGTAACCCTCGGGCACCGTGGAATCCACCTCGTGGATCGTGTAGCCCTTCTGATCGATCGGCAGCGCGCCGTCGATGCCGGCATTACGCTTGCCCTCGCCGAACCACGGACGGGTTGCATCATCCGTCTTGTCCTCGGAGATGGAGGTCTCGTCACAGGTATCGGAATCCTTGGTGGAGGCGAATCCGCTCTCGTTGGTGGTCAGCGTGCCGACGACCTTGCCGGTGGAGTTCGAGATGATCTGGAACTGCACGCCGACGGCGGGCTTGCCATGGCCGTTGTCGGACTCCCAGCTATCGTCCTCGCCGCCTTTGGTCTTGGCGATCTCGACATCGAACGCCTGCGGGTTCTCGGCGAAATCGTCTTCCGGCTCAAGCTCAAAAACGCCGGTGTCGGTGCCTTGATTGGCATTAACCGTATAGGTATGCACAGTTGTATCAAGCTTATAACCGGCGGGTGCCTTGATTTCTACGATTTGAATATCACCAAACGGAACGCGATCAAAGTACAGAACGCCCTTGGCATTTGTCTTTCCGGTCGCTTCCCAGCCAGGAGTTGAAAGCGAAGTGATCTTGTACTCGGCGCCTTCAAGCGAAAGGCTTGTCTGGGCGGTACCGCTTGTCGCGGAATCCTTCTTTGCGACGGTGATCTTCACGACACCAGGGTCGTCCTTGAACTGCTGTTCCCCGGCGCTGTTACCGGTCGAGAACTCGATGCGTCCCTCGTACTTCTGGAAACCCTGCGGGGCCTTGGTCTCGACGGCGTAATAGTTCTCGTTCGGGTCGAGCTGGTAGTTGGCATGGCCGTTATCGTCCATGGTGATATGGGCGACCAGCGCGTTGTCGCGGGTGCGGTAGATATCGAACTCGGCGCCCGCATAGGAGTACACGCTGTTGCCGTTCGTCACCTTGGCATCGGCGGAAATCTTGCTGAAGGTCACATTGACCTTGTTGAGCTGCCAGTTGACCTTGAAGAAGCCGGCACCTGCCTGCGTGAAGGTGGTCGGGACAGTGACGCCCACGACGGCCTCGTTGCCGTATACGGCGGCGACACGGACGGTCTGACCGTAATCGTCATCGGTGTACTTCGGCTGGTTGTAGCCATTCTGGAGCTGGCCGGACGGGTTGACGCCGACATGGCCGCAAGTCAGATTGAGGTTTGCGGCGTTGGGGATCTCCACGCCGGAGGACGTGGTCTGCGCGTTGATTGTGCAGGTGCGCTCGATGGAGTAGTTGCCGGACTGCAGGGCGGAGACGTCCACGCCCTGGGTGCCGAGCGCCTGGTAGATGGTCTTCGTCTCGTAGCGGCCGCCGGACGGATTCTCGACTGCCGGCATGGTATAGCCGCCGGTCGGGGTACCGGTGTACTTGTTGTGGCCGTTGGTGTGGAAGGTCATGCCGACATATGGTGCCGTATTGAACTTCCAGGTGCCGATGTTGTTCACGTTACCGGCGAATGCCTTGGTGGCGATAGAGGTGAGGAAGTTGCCGACAGTCTTGCCGGTATCGTTCGTCAGCTTGACCTTGACGGTACGGACGCCGGCCGGAGCGAGCTTGAGATCGAGCGTACCGGTGCCCTCATCGTAGGACCACATGTCCATAGCGCGGGTGTACTCGATGCCGTTCGCGATGACGGAATCGATCGAGCTGTCTTTCAGCGACTCGCGGGCGGCCTTGTCCTTGGCGAGAACGATCTTCGTATCGGTGGCGAGGATATCGACCTTGGCGGTTCCGTTCTCGGCGACATCCCCGTCCACGCCGTCCTCGGAGATCTTGACGCTGATGCTGTTCTCTGCGCCCTTGTCTGCAGTTGCATAGAGCAGCTGGATACGAGAGGAAGCGACCTTGAGCTCGCCCTTCTTGTTCTTCTCGGTATACTTCTTCGGCACATAGATGAGACCGGTGGCATCGTCGAACACGAATCCGTCGCGCATCTTGGCGTCGGCGTTGTTCTCGGACGCACCCCAATCGGCAAGGGTGGCACCGGAGATGCGGGAGCCGGCGTAGCCGACATAGTAGTCGGAATCCTCGTTGAGGTCATAGAGGATTGCATGGCTCACTGCGTTTGCTCGCAGCGCGTCTGCATGGTCCGACATGCCATCGCCGTCATCGTCTGCCCAGAGGTTATCGAGAGAGGCGTTCGGGAGGATATTGGAGTCGACGACCGTAGTGGTCACGGTGAGTACATCCTTCTTCTCCAGCTTGTCGCCGAGCCCGACGTACTTGGAATCGGCGTTTCCCTTGATATAGGTCTTCTCGTCGATAGCCTTGTTGGCCTTACCCTCCTTGACCTTCACGGCCTTGAGGATGGAGGAGCCGTTCGAACCGTTCTCATAGAACATGGTGGAAACGGTGGCGCTGCCGGTCACCTTGAAGGTGCCGATCCCGTCCTTGAGCGAGACGGCGGAGGCATCGTTATCGGAGTTATTGAAGACGGAGAGGCTGTCGGCGAAATACCCGTCGGCGGGAGAGGCCTTGATTGCGACCGTCTCGCCGACATTCACCGTAATGGTCTTGGTGTCGTCGTCCCTGCCGGCAAACGACAGGCTGCCGTTCTCGGTATCGGCGAGGGTGACGGTTGCCGTCTTAGTTGAAGTATCTGCATAGGCCGTACTCGGCGCGAATGCGGCACCGAAGCTGCCCAGGCATTGCGACAAAACGAGCACGGTACCGGCGGCAACGGTCGCAGCGCGGCGACCGACGGCCTTGATCTTGCTAAACATGCCTCCTCCTTTCTTTTGCTTGTTGTCTGTTTCGTTCATGTCTTGCATCATTCCTTTCCTTTTCCGGCTGCAACTCTTGCAGCGTATTCAAGAGGATCGATTTGATATTTTACCAATTTCCGCATTGCAATGCCTTTGCAAATAGCCCGCTTCGCGTGCCGTTTCGCCAATCGCATACCTCTTGCCAAACAACCACGTTTCAACCTGGGGAGTTGCAAACAGGAAAGCCCGGTCTTTTATGGTTGGGCTGAATGTTAGAATAGATTTAACTAGAACCCCGAGGATTCTTCCTCCTCTAAATGAAAAGTAGGCGGGAGATGAAGCGAGGACTCATATCGCGGGTATAGGAACAACATCGGTCGTAAGCAGTCGAAAGGTGGCGTTACCTGTGGAACTGGAGTCGAATAACCACTCGGTGTTTCTCATGCACTACCACCTCGTGCTGGTGGTGAAGTACCGCCGCCGGGTCATCACCGACGCGGTATCCGACCACGCCCGGGAGATCTTCGAGCGCATCGCACCGACCTATGGAATCACCCTTGAGGAGTGGAACCACGACGTCGACCATGTGCACATGCTGTTCCGCGCCCAGCCGAAGACCGAGCTGTCGAAGTTCATCTGCGCGTACAAGAGCGCGAGCAGCCGCCTGCTGAAGAAGGAGTTCCCCGAGATCAGGCGCAAGCTCTGGAAGGAGTACTTCTGGAGCAGGAGCTTCTGCCTGCTTACGACAGGCGGAGCACCCATCGAGGTCATCCGCCGCTACATCGAGAGCCAGGGGCGGAAATGACGGTCATGATGCACAGGGCAGTGGTGTACCGCGCCTACCCGACACGTGAGCAGGCGGCTCTCATCGAGCGCACGTGCGGCTGCGCCCGTTTCCTCTACAACCGGATGCTCGCCGACAAGATCGCCCACTACAGGGAGACGGGCGAGATGCTGAGGGTCACCCCTGCCAGATACAAGCGGGAGTTCCCCTGGCTCAAGGAGGTGGACAGCTTCGCCCTCTGCAACGCCCAGCTGAACCTCGACGCCGCCTACCGGAACTTCTTCCGCCGGGTGAAGGCCGGGGAGAAGCCCGGTTTTCCGAAATACAAGGCGATGCACAGGAGCCGCTGCTGCTACAAGACCAACTTCGTAAACGGCAACATCCGCTTCGAGGGGGACGGGCGCTACCTGCGCCTACCCAAGCTCGGCAGCGTGAGGGTCAGGCAGAAAAGGGAGATAGACCCGTCGTGGAGGATCAAGAGCGTCACGGTCGAGCACACGAGGTCCGGCAGGTTTGAGGTGTCCGTCCTATTCGAGTTCGAAACCCAAGAACCCGAGCGGGTCGAACTGGAATCCTTTGTCGGCCTCGACTACTCAAGCCACGACCTCTACGTCACGAGCGACGGCGAGCGCCCCGGGTACCCGCGCTGCTTCCGGCGGACTGAATGGAAGCTCGCACGCGAGCAGCGAAAGCTCTCACGGATGCAGAAGGGTTCCGCCAACTGGGGAAAGCAGAAGGCCAGGGTCGCCCGTATCCACGAAAAAACGAGAAACCAGCGGAAGGACTTCCACCACAAGGCGGCGAACGGACTCGTGGAGCGCTACGACTGCGTGTGCGTGGAGGATCTTGACATGAGCGGCATGTCCCGGAGCCTGAAGCTCGGCAAGTCCACGATGGACAACGGCTTCGGCATGTTCCGCGCCCTTCTCAGCTACAAGCTCGAAGACCGGGGCAAGCGTCTCGTCACCGTCGGTCGGCTGTTCCCGTCGAGCCAGCTCTGTCATGAGTGCGGCTACCGCTTCTCGGGAACCAAGGACCTGTCGGTGAGGGAGTGGACGTGCCCCTCGTGCGGTCGCACCCATGACCGCGACGTTAACGCTGCTCGGAACATCAGGGACGAGGGTATGAGGCTCGCGCTTTCGGCCTAGAGGAAGCGAAACCGTGGGGCACGCGGGGATAGCTCGTCGATACTGGCGACATCGGTTGCCTTGAGCGAGAAGCCCCCACCTCTAGCAGCGAAGCTGCAAGGTGGATGGGAGCATGTCACACCAGTGGTATGGCTTGTCCATTTCGTTCATCAGAAACAATTTCGACCATAGATTCCGCGGTTTTAAGACCTTCTCGTTTGTTAGGCAATCATATTGCCGCAGGTCGAGAGAAAGGAATCGAGATGGCTGACAGGCAATTTGCCATATACTCCGTAGACGATGAATCACTCACCTTTTACCGCTATGGGCGTATTCCTGTGTTGGGAACAGAATTTGCTGGAAAGCATGTAACGAAGGTCTTCGAAAATTTTAACGATCATTGTTGGACAACTGACGCTATAGCAAATCGCGTTACCAGTGTTTCCGTTGCGGACGGCGGGATAAAACCGAGGAAACTCTGCCATTGGTTCAACCGGTTTAAAAATCTCCGTGCAGCCGATCTGGAGAAACTGGATACGACATACACGACTGCAGCTCAAGGCCTTTTCGAAAGCTGTGGTAACCTTGAGCAGGTCAGGATGCCGCGTTTCGGAATGCCGTTGGTGGCTGATACGAGTCGAATGTTCTATGGTTGCAAATCGCTAAAACAGCTCGGCATGGACGGCTACAACCTCTACAGTGCTGTTGACTTGCATGAGATGTTTTTCGAATGTGAAAGGCTAAGAAAAATCGGTGCCGAAACATGGAATATTTCGCGGGCAGTGGATTTGAACAGGATGTTCTATGGCTGCATGAACCTATCCGAAGATTTGAGTTCTTGGACCCTAGAAAATTGGAGGGAAAACGCTCGCTTTAGTACAGGAGCACCAGGTGTGATCGATCCGGATTGGGACTATGTCTTCACTAGACAATTTTCCAGATGTCCAATTTGAAATTCTCTAAACAGAATAATTAACTAAAGGCAGCAAAAAGGGGCTATCGCCGTACTGGCGGTAGCCCCTTTTGCTCTAAAAAACAGCTAGGCACATACCAGCGTTTCATTAAGCTAAATTCGCAAGCGCTTGCGAATTTCATCTAGACGAATATCTGGACGAGGTTGTTAAGGAAGATGATGATCGTCGCGAGCTGTGCGATGGTGAGGAGAGAAATGAAGAGATACGCCATGACAAGCGTCTTGTTCTCCTTGTTGGCACGAACATGCTCATAAAGCTTGCGGTCGGAATAGATGGGAACGAGAGAGTATCAGCCGGACATGCCGAGCTTTGCATACACCTTCCACTTGCCGACAATGGTCACACTTGCAATGCCTAACAGCAAGAGCAGCGTAAAGAAAAACGCACCGAACAGGGCAGAATAGAAATGCATCAGATTTTCCTTTCAGACATCATTGCCGCACGGCAATTTACTTCATACGGCTTCACTAGAAAAGAGACGCCGCCAAAGAATCTCTTCTTGTTTATTCCCACGTTCTTCCCGCTCTAATTATTTCATCGCTATCTGGATCCGTTTTGAAAATACTTACGTAATTTAATCCAATCTCCTCCGGATTTGCCTCATTGCTTTTGATATATTCCATGGTAATTTCGTATTCTGTACCCTGATCATCTATTGCAAGATAAGACAACCGGTATACCCGAACGCTACAATAATAATTGCCTTCATCGTCATGAGGCCAGATCTTTTTTTCGATAACGTTATCTGGGGCTTCCTTATAGTTTTCCGCGTGGATTAAAGTTCCCCAGCTACGGTTACTCGTCTCTACAATTTTACCGGGAATAAAATTCACAAAATCTTTTAGCTGTGATTTAAGTTTGTCTCCATCTTCTCTCAGATCATCAGATATCGTCGTGACATGCTTTCATCGTGAGAGATACCGACCGTCGGAAAAGCTCTATCAAAATCAGCAAGCTCAAGTTGTGAGTTATCGACGGCATTGTCTTGGAACATGAATCAAGCCATGGCATTTCTTCTGTCATGGCTTGGTAGATAGCGATTGTTTGGTTGAGAGAGATCGATTCAGTGGAAAGATATCTAGACCCTTGTTTGTGTTCGAAGCCACAGTTTTCTAGGAATTGTCTGATCATGGAATAGGCAACTGTATATCTCTTTGGTCCGAACTCTTCTTTAAGAGCGGTGGTGTCAAGATCAAAAAGTAGATATTTCTTTAACGTCTTTCCCATGGGCACTCCAAAATATTAGCTGACTGGAAAATCGGCAAAAATCATATCCTGAATCGCATCCTCGATATCGAAATCTTGCGTATCGGCATTCCAACGATAGCACTTCAGGACCTTCACGTAGTTCCTGAACCAGTTCTGCTTCGAGAGACAGAGGGCGATATGGGTGATTGCACCCAGACCGTCTTCAGGATTCTCCTCGATATAGAAGTTTCCCTCCCTGCGAAGACCATTTGTCTCGACGATCAGCTTGGCGAGCGGATCATAGGTGCCGCCAGGCACCGCATGGAATGCGGGTCGCGGTACGCATCGCCCATTCGAGTTGCCATTCGTCCGGCAAATCGAATCGATTTTTTGCATCACTCGTCAAGTAACAATTCACCCTTCTTTTTGGCCTCTTCGACGAGTTTATCGGCACCCGCTCGCGCGATCTCGCCCTTCACGGTCAACTTTCCATCGTCTCGCCCTGGCGAATCGCTTTTTTCGACTCGCCCCTTCAATTCGAATGCCCTCGATACCGCACCGCGGAAATCGAAAGTCATATTGCGACCCCTGGCCTCTGCGATGCAGGCATATGTCCAGAACTTATCGCCGATCATGCCGTCTTTGTCGGCAAGCCTGTCAAACCGCTCTGCGAAATCGCTTCTGACGGCGACGACTGGCACGGTCTGCTTCGACATGATGTCGCAAATCATGAGTTCCCCGGTCTTATCCGCCAGCAGGAGGAAAGGCTTGATGTCGTCGATCCATTCCCGTCCGATTCCCGAGAGGTCGCTTGCCCATTTCTCACCTGAGATAATCCGGTATCCTTCAGGGATTTCGATTTCATCGAGCAGGGCGCCCGGACCATCGCTGAATCGCGTGATAATCTTCTGGTAGGCATAATCGAGGACATCGGCATCGCCGTATGCATCGGCCCAGGGTCCGTTTTTGACCCCATGCTGCCCTTTGACCTTTATCACGGCACTCCTGATAGCGTTCCTGACGCTCCTATCGGTATCTTTGTCCATGTTCTCAAGAAGGAATCTGTCTTCCATCTCTTCTGAAACCGAACGTGTCAGAGCTGAGCGAATTCCGTCGGGAAGGGTAGTGCTCCATGGGCTATCGATTGCGGAACGCAGTTGCTCCAGAATGTATCGGTCCTTGATTTCCGCGATGTTGCCTTTGGTGAGTTCGAATAGGACGAATGTCTTGGCTCCATTTTCCCTGTCGACGATGATTTCCCTCAAACACTTGCCTCCTTCCCTGTTTTGTTAGATTCTACCACTCATTCTCATCCGACCATCACGTTTCTCTCCATGTTTTTGCTGAACCGTATTTTGGCAAACGCTTGCGGATTTCGTCAAAGCCGCGACATCTGTCCATCTTTACGACCGGACCCTGTTAGTTCCATGTGAGCGGTCCCCGTCGCTCGCGGGTTTCCTAGCCCACCGAGGTCCGGAAACGCAAGGGCTGCCCTACGGCGCATCGTTTCACTTGTCCCTTGTCGTTTCAGTCCCATCGTGGTCTTGAACGGATACCGGCGACGGGAAATCGCCAGCACATTGAAAACTGAACAGGGTTCGGAAGCGCCGACGGAAGAGCGGATGTTGAGTGCCGAACCTGCAAGAGCACCAAAGAAAACAGCAGGTTGAAAAACAAGGAGGAAAACCAAATGGAAGAAAGAAGAGAAATGAATGGACAGAGAATGATGACCAGGGATGAGCTGGAGATGAGATTGCCGGCGCTGAATCATATTGCGGAACAGAGGGATGCCAAATTCAGGCTTCGCTACGCTGAGAAGACGCTAAATAATGGTATCGAGCGTGGGTACACCTTGGATGCCGGAACAAGGGTGTCTGTAAACGTTTACCAGAACGAGCGCTGGGCGCAGATGCCGGACGAGGAGCTTTTCGATACCCTAAACGATCTTGATGGAAGATACTGTGTGACGGAAGACCAGGAGACGATCGGGGAGAGGCTGAACGCCTTTTTCAAGAGCGGCGAGCTGTTCGAGAAAATCTATCCGGTTGTCGTATCCGAAAACAATATGGAAAGCTTTGCGAAGGCCGGTATCACATTCGATCGATATCTCGACATGCTGATTACATATCGCGTCGAACTGATGCAGATGAATGATGGAATCGGAACGATTCGACTTCAGGACAACCATCTTGAGACTTTCGGAATTTCCCGTCAGAAAATCCGAAAGGCTGCTTTTGCAAACCTTGAAGGGATTGTCGATTTCATGACGCTGCGTGATGACGCGTCCGGCTTCAAGATGATTGCGGTGGCCAGGAAAGACAACCAGTTCGGTGGGGCCGCGGCGATGTTGCTCCCGTCGGTTCGCAGGAGACTTGCAGAGATATTCGGGACCGACAGCCTCGTCTTCCTTCCATCGAGCATTTCAGAAGTCATTGCTGTACCACAGACAGCCGGTGAACCGGGAATGCTTCTCGCAATGGTCCATGAAATCAATGAGACGGAAGTCGCGCCGGAGGAACGCCTCACGGACAGTATCTATCCGATGCGCCTCGCAGACGGCGAGTACCGCCTTTCAGGTATCCGCCCTCGATAAAGGGGCGGAGCCCCTTCAGGGCATTCGGGTGGCATCTGATTCGCGCTGCTCGAATGTCTCGAATCAAGTCGAGCGCTCGAGATTGAATCGTCGTGCCGGTAATGGTATTATTGTATTAGTATATCGAAAGGGGAAAGCATGAAAATGGCTGAATACACATTGATGAACAAGAACCACCCCGTTGTTTCCTTCAGATATGACCGAGATATTCACGCAGTGGTGAAGATTGTTGATGTTCATGATCTCAGATATGCACCCGTGGCTCTCGCTGATTCAAAAGGTATCGTGACCAGGCGTGCGCTCAACGACTGGTGGCGCCGGCGTGCGATTCCAGCGTCCCGGCATCAGATTCAGCAACTTCTCGATTCTTTGAATCTCAATAGCACGTTGGAGCTGGCGGAGGAGAATTTTGGACTTTCGCTGTCTGATCGTTACTGGATCAACAACAGTAAGAATCCTTTGAAATGGGAGGATGTCAATTTCTTCGACAATGACTTTACAGACGATCTTGGAATGTTGACTCTTGGACAGGAATCGTCCGGCAATCCGAATCTGATGTCACCGAATTCGACGCTTGGCGGCGATCTCAATAAAAAATGGAAGATCGTCAATGGCAGGCGAATCCTCGTGAAAGGCGGGACTGGGTCGACACGACAGGAGGTTCTGAACGAAGTTGTGGCGACGGCGCTGTATAACCGCCTGCTAAGCAGAAACGATTACGTTCCTTACTTCCTATTTGAGGAGAATGACCGAATCTATTCCGCATGTGAGAACATGCTCGGAAAGGATGAGGAGCTAGTCACCGCATATGACGTACTTTCAACACGAAAGAAACCTGATTCTATAAGTGACTATGACTTTCTGGTGGACACCTACAAGAGCCTTGGTCTCAAAAATGTAGAGGAAGGTCTGGCAAAAATGTTCACCTGTGATTATATCCTTGCCAATCAAGACCGGCACTGGCGTAACTTCGGGGTAATCCGAAATGTTGAAACACTTGAATTTACAAGGCTTGCGCCGATTTTCGATAATGGGACAAGCCTTTGGTGTCACGCCTACAACATTCTCGCTGAAGATAGCTATATCGCGAAACCGTTTGGACCGAAAGGTATGGCTCCGGACAAGCAGCTCAGCCTTTTCAGAAATTACAGCTGGTTCGATAGGGACAAGCTTGTCGGTTTCCCTCTTGAGGCAAAGGAGATCTTGTCCCATGGGAACGATGGTATCCAAGCTCGACTTGATGTTATCGAAAGTCGCATCGAACGAAATATCGGCAGTGTTCAACGGCATATTGAAAAGTTGGCAGTCGGGCAAAAGGAGCCATTGCGTGTCAAGCGAGATAAGGTTTTGCAGATACCGCGGATGAATGACTCAGTTTCAAGAACTGAAAAAGCCTCATCTTTCATTTGCGATGAAAGATGAGGCTTTTTCAGTTCTTGAATAGAGCGCATGTATTCTTTTCTTTGTTCAACCTATGGATTAGTGGCAGAGGAGACCTGCTTGTTTCCGCGGTTGCAAATACAAAGATGGTTTTGTCTAATAGTATCAGAGGCGAGCTTAGAGTAGTATTCGGGGAACTGGATCCCGGCCAAACGCTCTAGGTCTCGCCCTTTTTCTTTGTCTTAATATTCACGTTTGAAAACGGCTTATAGTAAAAAAGAGGGGCAGATGAAACTCCATCTGCCCCTCTTTCAGTTCCTTCAGTCGATATCCGCTACGACCGTGCGCTCATGACGCCGTCGTAGCCGCTCCAAGGCCAATCGACGTAAACCGTCGTGTTGCCCTTGATGGTCGCTGAAAGGATCGGGGATCCGCTGGCGCCCGCGGTAGCGTATACACCGGGCGTGCTGGACACGCAGCGCGTCTTTCCGGCATCCTCGCACCAAGCGGACCACGGACCGGCAAACGTCAGCTTCGTCCCATACTTAACGATTTCGTCCTGTGGGTACAGGGCTGCCAGATCAAGCGCGGTGCCAAGGTCGGCGTCCGTCGACCAGTTATACGAGGTGTCCAGCACGCTACTGCGGGTGGTCGTATCGTATTTCACCGAGCAAGGGTTGTAACCGTACAGATTCAACGAACTATGGAGTGCCTGCGGCTCATACGGTTGCGTGTACTCCGGGTCCGTGTACCAGCAGACCAGGTCGAGGCAGTTGTCTTTCTGGCCGGCGGCAGTGGCATCGGGATTCACCTGATAGGTCGTTCCCATCTTGTACTCTTCCTCGAAACACGGATCGGTTTCACCGTCGACATAATAGAACACCTTGATACCGACTGTGACTGGAGGAGTCGGCGGTACGGGCAGAGCTTCCAGGCCCTTCGAACTGTCGCCCTGATACGCATCGACGATCATCTTGTGCCCATCGAACCCCGACGTGTCATCGAGGTTGAGCGCGAGCATCGCCTGTGCCGTGAGATAGCCACCCGAATGGGAGTTTTCCGGGATAAACGAATTGTCCTCGGCGAACTCTCGTGCCAGCTTGGCACCGCGCGGCTTCGGGATGGCGAATACCTGGATACACTTGATGGCTCCCTTGCTACCGGATGCATCATCCGAACCGCACAGCTCCGCGTCATCCTGAGAACCGCCGTTGGAATGGAAACGTTCCGTCCAGTCCTGCCCATAGATGAAGGCGCGATAGGCGATATCATATTCCTTGGAGATATCTCCCTCAAGCCAGATCTTGATGCCGGTAATGCGGTTGCTGACGCCGCCCTTGCCAAGTTCCTCGCCGTCGCGGCAGACATCGGACCAAGAGAAATCGCCTGAATTTTCGATGCCCATGCATCCGGCGTAGCAGATTGAACCGAAGTCGGCATTGTTCTCGATGAAACCGTTGCCGTACTTGATTCTCAGCTTGAAGGCCTCGACGAAGAAGTTAGTGTCGCGGACGGGGTATCCCGCGCCGGCATAGGCGTCACGCCAGATCTGATCGCCGCAATTTGCAAGATGGCACCAGCTGCTTAACGTAAAGGCTTCAGGATACTTGTTTTCGGCAAACGGGCTTTCCCTCTCGTCTTTCATCCAGTACCAGCGGTACAGGTATTTCACCGAACCGGTGCCGCTCTGATCGTAGGGCGTGCATGTCTTTGACGGGTCGATGACAGAGATCGTCTTGCCGGGCTCAACACGCTCGGCATCGAGCGAGATCGTGCCCTTGAAGAACACTTCCTCGATACGCCACTTGTGCGCCTCATTCGACCATTCGGAACCGAGAATACCGTCGGATTGCAGCCGGACAATGGTTCCTTCGGCGGTCTTGCCGTCGGCTTGGTCGAAGGCAAAACCGGACGCATCACTGATGATGTTGTATCGGCCGTTCTTGTCGACACTCTTTGTGACCCAGAATCGACCGGCGATTGTATTGTCATCCCCGTAGAGTTGGAGCGTTTGAGTGGTAGAAGGCGCGGTGCGGTTTTGTGCGGCTTGCTCTAGATAGTCTCTTCCTTTCCACGCATTGAGCACACGACTGAAACCTTTCACATGGGCCGGGAAGATGGTGAATGTGATATTGCCTCGTTCGTCCATCGCGCCGAGGCCCATGATGAAATTGCGCTGCGTATAATTCGTTCCACTTCCGTCCGCGCCGCAAAGATGAACGAGCGTGCCGGAGGACTGTCCTGCGGCATCGACATCCAGACATTGATATCCGCTTTTGACGGAATCCGGAACGATCGCGACGATCTTGCCGAACAGGGACATGTCCTGGTCGAGGGTAATTTTATCGATTTTTGCGTGGATATCACTGCCCATGAAGCTATCAGGGGAACTTGTTAATCCACTAAGAAAAACTCTGTCAGGTGTAGCCCAGTTATTGACGCCTCCGCTTACGACGTTATAGACATAAACTCCAAGGCCGAAATAGGCGTCTTGAAGACCATTGTTCCGCTTATAGAGGTATGTCGGGGAGTCGTATCCCGAATCGGACCAACCAGTAATGCTCCACCAACTTCGTCTTCCGCCACCGAGGTTTTCGTTTGAGAAAGCGAGGTATCTATTATCTTGCCAGTCATTTTTTTGGCAACTGCCGGCGATTCCAAGATTGCTCACAAAAAAATGGAGATAGTTATCTTTATATTTGGAAAACCAGATTCGATTACCGCTTGCAGTGTTTACATCGCCGCACTTTGCCTGGACGTGAACCTTAAAAATATCATAGAGCTCATCCGTGAAAATCGATTCGACGTATACCCTGAAGGAGAGGCAGAGCCATTGGCTTGCATCCCAACTATATCCGACCTGCCACCACCAGGTTTTAGATGTAACACCGATATAGTTTCCACCATGATGGACAACAGATCCATTTCCTGAACCGAACCAACCTTTTTCGTCCGGAGGATTTCCGCCCGGGCAGGTTGCTCCGAACGCTAACTTGGGCAACATGAGCAATGCCAGCGCCGCTGCGCCGGCTTCGAGTACACGGCGGCGGGAGAGTGCCTTATCATCACTTTCAGCAGAATTATCCTGTGGGATGAGTTCCGCATTGACGTGGGTGATCTCGTTACTTTTTTCCATTGGATCGTTCAGCTCCCTATTCGGCATAACCGGTTTCTTCGTAGTTATCTTGGACGCACAATTTTAATGTGTAGAGGGCAAGGCAGATGGTAGCGCAGAGCTGGATTACAACTGGCTCAGTGCTCATATGGGAAGCCGGAAGTAAAAAATAGATAGTTGCGACGATACCAGCCGCAAGTGCAACCTTATAGTTATTTTTGCAAAACGCAATGGCTGCGAGGGCGAGAATGATTACTGGAATTGCCGGTTGCAGGACAGACCAGACAGAATGCGAAAGTGCAATGTACCTGATAGAAGTTACCAAATTGCCTATAGCGTCCGGCACGGGCGCCACGCTCGCCACGACCGCTGCAAACCCAAAAGCTTCCGCTGAGATAGGGATGTCTTTCACTCCGTTTTTAATCTTATCTAGCATGAAATTCTCTAACCTACTTGAACGTTTATAGTTATCGAAAATTATAGCGCGGCAGACTGTAAAAAGTTACCGGTATGTCCGGGATTATGGAGAAAAAGGAGAGCAGCCGGGGTGCAAATCTGCACCCCGGCTGCTTCATGTCATTAAGCTGATGCTCCCGGTTACATGATTTCCATGAGCATGCTTGCGGTTGGAATGATGAGCGGGGGAAGGATGAGGACGAGCACGGCGATCAGGAAGAAGACCAGCGGGACAGCCATCTTCGTCGAGAGCTTGTTGATCTGCGCGGTCAGCGCATCGTAACGCGCCTTGCGTGCAAGCTTTGCCTGCGATTCGAGGACGCCTGAGATCGAGGTGCCCTTTCTAGTCGCCTCGATTAACGCCGCGCAGAAATATCCCATGAGCGGTGAATCGCATCGGCGGCGCATATGGTCCAGGGCATCTACGCGGGACACGCCGAGGTGCGAGATCTCCATATCGGTACGCGCGAACTCGTCTGCCAGCGGACCGAGGGCCTTGTTCTCGGCAAGCTGCCTGAATCCACGCTCCACGAGCACGCCGGCTGAGACGGAAATGGTGAGCAGTTCAAGTGCCGATGGCAAATAGCGATCGATCTCTTCGCCGCGCGTCTTTCCCGCATGCGACAGCCAGACTCCGCAGACCGCCCATCCGCCGACGGCGCCGATGATTCCGACTAGGAGTGCCATCGCGATTCCATATCCGCCCACGAGGGCGGCACCGGCAAGCATGATGGCGGTGAAGATTGTGATCCCGAGGGAGATGGCACGCCAGGTCGATGGAGTTATCTTTAACCCTGCCAGGTCGAGCTTATCCTGCAGCTCTCGGGATACCGACAGCTTGAGCGGGACGATCTTTTCGAACGCCTCTCCGGCGCGGTCGATTGCCTCGGCGATCTTCATGCGCTGCGTCGGTTTGGCGTGCATCCCCTTACGGGCGGCGATGGACATCCTGGCGCGCGCCAGCGGCTTGCGGAAGGGCTCACCGGCGAGAACATAAGTCATACCGCCGGCAGCGCAGGCGAACAGGAGCACGAGGAGATATTGGATATTCATTTCGATTGGCTCCTATTCCACGTCGATGTCTGCCATTTTGTAGATGATGACGGAGCCCGTTGCGGCAAATAGCACAACGACGATCAGCACGGGAATGCCGAGCGGGTCCTGCGTATAGAAATCATATGCCTGAGGGATACCGACCATGATGATTGCGAACAGGATGAGCAGCATCACGATAAGCGCCTTCATGGATGCGATCACAGATGACGTCTCCGACTCGATATGCCGACGGAGCGACAACCGGGCGTCGATGGTGTCTCCGATGCGCTCGAGCGAGTCGGCCAGCGATCCGCCAACCTCCTTGTGCGAAGCCACGGCGGCCTGCAGGAGGACAAGATCCTTGCTGCCGGTTCGTTTTGCCATGTCATCGAGCGCGGCGACGATATCGCCATCGATCTGCATCGCACCGGAGCAGGCCAGGAGCTCGTATTTCAGAGGGTCGTCTGAATTCTCCCCGACAGAGCGCAGGGCTCTTTCAATCGAGGATCCGGCACGCATGTTTTCCGCGACCATGGGAAGCGACCGCGCCAATTGCTCATCGAATCGTGCTTTTCGGCTCTTTCCGCGGGAACGAACCCACAGCTCGGCAATCAGGGGCCCGATGAGGGCGAAACCGATTCCGATAAGTCCAAGGGCCATGAATCCGATAAGGGCACCCGCTCCCGCGAGCAAGACGAGGAGGAGAATCCACGTCTTGCCATTGACTTCGATACCGGCTTCCGCAAGACGTGGAAGGGGCGTGGGGGCTTTTTTGTCTTTATCGTCCGACTCGCCGGTTCTAAGGGCAGTCGAATTCCTCATGCGGCGTACATCGCCGGCAGCCGACAATCCGCAGAACAGGGAGTAGAGGCCGACGGCGATGGAAAACAATAGGAAGAAAACGCTCAGCATCATGATGATGACGGCAGGTTCCATTACCAGACACCGCCTTCGAACCAACGGGGGTCGTACTCCGCGTCCGCGTCGAGGATCTTTTCCTTTAGACGCGCCGGCTGGTATCCAGTGGCGACATGCCTGCCGTTTTCCGGCGAGCCCTCCCAGTGGAACAGTTCGTTGCGGGTCACGTTACCGTCGGAAAAGCCCTCGACGGCCGTGATGGACTCGATACGGCGGTAGCCGCCCCTCCAGCGCTTCACCTGCACGACGACATCGATCGCGGCACCGATCTGGCGGCGGATCGCCTCCATGGTCATGTTGCCCTGGCTCTTCAGGATCATGTTCTCGATACGCGTGAATGCACCGGCGCAGTCGTTCGCATGGATCGTCGTGAGCGATCCGTCGTGACCCGTCTGCATGGCCTGAAGCATCTCGTAAGTCTCATCGTCACGGCACTCGCCGACGACAATACGGTCGGGACGCTCACGGAGTGCGCCGACCAGGAGCTCATGCATCGTAAACTCGCCCTTGCCCTCTGAGTTCGGTGGGCAGGCGACGCGGGGGATCACGATGCGCTGCTTCAGCTGCAGTTCTCGCGTATCCTCGATGGTCACGACGCGCTCGTTATAGCCGATGAAGGCGGAGAGTGCGTTCAGCATCGTGGTCTTACCGGAACCGGTGCCGCCGGAGATGATGAAGTTCGCACGGGCCTTGACGGCCGATTTGAGGAACATGTACATAGGCTCGCTCATGGCACCGCGCTCCAGCAGGTCCTCAGCGGTTAGCTTGTCCTTGCTGAATTTACGGATATTGAGCGACCAGCCGTTGGGGGAGACCTTCGGGTGGGCTGCGTGCACACGGGAGCCGTCGGCAAGGGTAGCGTCCATCTCGGGAAACGAATCGTCGCAGCGGCGGTTCGCCTCCTCGGCGATACGTCCGATAAGCCGACCGACCTCATCATGCGAGACGAGGTCGATACCGGGGCAATCGACGATCTGGCCGTCCACTTCGGCGCGGGCGACCGGCGTGATAAATGTTCCATTCGGCTCGACGCCGACGGGATCGATGAAGATCTCGGCAACCTTGGGATCGTCCTGCAAGGGCTGCAGGGGACCCAGACCGATAAAGTCGTCAACGGTGCTTTTGATGATGTAGCCGATCCAGTTTTCGTCGGAGATGCCGAAATCGGCGCACACTTCATGGGCGACACCGTCGATCTGGGCCGAAAGCGCCTGGCGGTCGATCGAGCCGCCGTCGGCCATGGTCACGCCGAGCAGGTCGCGCATCTCCTGACGGATACGCTCCTTGATCCTGAGAACGGTTTCGTCTGCCATGGGCTACTCACCGCTCTCGGTGGTATCGGCAGAAGAGGGCAGGGTAAGGGTAAGGCCACCGGCGGTGCGGATCTTACCTGCCTGCTCGGGCGTGACCTCGAGCGTCACGGTGCTGTATCCGTCAGAGGAGCCGCTACCGGAGCTGAAGTTGCCGTCGAGGGCTGCGATGCGCACGGAGTCGGCGATGACGGTGAACCCATCGCCGCCGAGGGAGCCGTCGTTGGGCTGGATCACCTTGACCCTGTCGTTTACGCGGAGCATGCCGCTCATGCCGGACTGGGCATCGACGGAGATGGTCACAGCCTCCATGCCGTCCCCGATCGCGGCGGCAAGGGACTCAGGGTTGTCCTTACCTGCAGTCGATGCGTTGGTGAGCTGGGAGCCCTTGGCGATGTACTGGGTTGCGACGCGACCGACGGGAGTCTTGGAGGAGTCGTCGATATCCTTCTTGGTGATTGCGCCGTCCGCCACCGTACTGTTCGGGACGGAGACGAAGGCGAGGTCGCTTGCAGAGATCTCGTCGCCGGCGCTGATGGTCTTCGTGGCTGCGACGACTTCGGTGGTGCCGGAGAACGCTTCTTCGATTCGATTGTTTGCGTCGATCTCCGATACGACGGCGACACCTCCCGCGAGGACGGCGATGACAGCGAGACCGGCGGTGACCTTCTGCAGGCGGGAGACCTTCACGGCAATCTTCTCCATGCCCGTGAGGCTCGGACCGTTGGGGGACGCGGCGCCGCGGCGGCCGGCTGCCTTCTTTTGGGCTTTCGCTGCCTTGGCTTCTTCTTTGGCCTTCTGCTTCTCGGCCTTGCGTTCGGCATGGGACGGCTTCGATGGCTTTGCAGGCTTCTCGCGCTTCTTTTTCGGTTCCTGTTCCTCAGCGGGTTCAGGATCGGTAAAGAAGCTGGAGGATTCCATCTCGTTGACGGGAATGTACTTGTCGGTCTTCTGCGAGGGATTATACGGAAGGGGCGAGGCCTGATGGTACGCGGTTTCCGGTTCTGGCCGGGATGCGGTGGCATCCTGCGCCGGAAGCGTGGCGGTCGTGTCGGGTGCCGGCTGGCGGTACGGATTCACGGCAGGGGAGGGCTGGTCGTAGACCGGATGCGGCTCGGATGCCGATGCGGCCGGGACATATGCAGGCGGCTCATAGGGGGCGGGGTGCTGCACTGTAGGTGCCTGAGGGTGTTGCGGAACCGTCTCTTGCGCCTTCTCGGCAACCGTATCGGGCGTCGGTGCGGCATATGCCGGCATAGCCGGAACCTGCGGCTGATAGCAAGGTGCGGCAGCCGCGACCGGTGCCGGCTGGACGGGCGGCTGGGACATGCCCGGCTGGCTGGCGGCTTGAGGTGCGGGAGGCTCGGGCTGCAAAGCCTGTGCAGTCTGCGCGTCCTGCATCGCCTTGTAGGATGCGGCGTGGAGATTCGCGATCAGGGCGGCTGCATCGCCTGCCGAAAGCTCGCCTGAGCGGACTTTCGCGAGGATCGCATCGGTATCGTTGGTGTCTGGCATGGTGTTCCTTTCTCGCTTTCCTGTGTAGAGATGCCGTCAGACACGCGGCATAGCAAAAGGATATCAGGCCTTGGCACGTAGTGTCGCCTGATATCCTTTCATTTTAGCTCATCGGGAAGGCTATTTATTGTTCGTTGCCTGGTTGACGGCTGTTTTCATCTCGTCGATCACTTCTTGCGGAAGTTCTTTCGTGGACGTGTACTCCTCGTATTCGGGAGTGTCCGAACTGGCTTTGAAGGAATACTTTCCGTTACCCGAGTCCGCCGGTCTCCATGCCTTTCCCGCAGTATAGGGGACGGCATGTGCCGTGACGTGCGCTCCGATGGGGATATTGAAATCTCCGAGCGAATAGGTCGCAAAGTATCCTTTCAAGGACGATTTCGTCTGGATGCCCCAGGCCCACGCGCGTTTGCTCTGCGGGACGGCCGAGGAAGGGGCTTCATAGAACCAGACCTCGACTTCGCCGTTGAACCCGTTGGCACGCAGGGACTTGACGGCCGCGGTCGCGATTGCGAGTCCGGGGTCATCGGAGTTCTTCGCGACAAGGAGGTTCTGCGACGCCATGGTGGCATCCCTGGCTGCTGAGCAGTCGTTTGTCTGGGCGTTCTGCTGGTCGAGGGCTGCGGAAAGCTCGAATGCGAAGCCGAGTGCAATGAGGAGTACGAGCATGATGATGACGTTCAGGATGTTGATTGCGCCGGATTCGCTGCGGACGCGCGTCATCGCGACACCTCCATTTTCTCGGAAACCGGGACCTCCACTTTGATCGTTTTCGATATCTTGAGACCGTCGAAGCTGCCGACCGAAATCAGGGTCGGGATTTTATAGTCGACGGTCGATTCGAGAAGCGCCGTGGTGCTTGATTTCGAGATGGTCGTGATTCCCGTGGAACCGGTATCGGTGACGGTGGCCTCATCGGACCTGTCCGAATAGGAGACCTTGGAGTTCGTCACGGTGATGTTGTCCTTGACGATACCCGGCGTGTTCGATACGAGTTCGTCCTTTACCGCCTGGTTTACATTTCCGGATGCGATTGCGGCGGAGAAATCGGACTTCATCGCGGCCGACTCGATTGCGGCGCTCATCGCGGTGCCCTCATATGCTATCAGGCAAACTTGGATAAGACAGAATGCGAGGACGATGAGCATGGGGAGGACGATGGCGGCCTCGAGGACTTCCGAGCCTCTTTCAGAATGGGTCTTTACCACGAGGACGCACCTCCTTCCACCGTTGCATCCTTTAACTCCACGGCGTTGGATTCGATCGTCATGCCGCCTCCGAACCCTCCGGCGGCATAGATCGCATCGCCGAGGACGGTCTGTGGCTGGATGGTCACGGATACGGTCGCGGTGCATTTCCGGGTTGAGACATTCGACTCCCTGTCCGTATAGGACGATCCGTTTGAATCGGGAATCCGGTGCGTATACGCTTCCCTCTCGGCATCCGAGACATCTGTCTTGATCTTCATGTTTTCAGCGAAAAAAGAGGAGGCGGCATTTACGGCTGCCTCCTTAGCTGATGAGGCATCGCCGCTGGGGTTTACGGCGAGCTCTCGGGCGGCTGCATGGGCGGCGTTGTCAACAGCGGTTGTCGCCGCCGAAATCTGGCCGAATTCCATGGCAGCCATGGCAAAAATCAGGAGGAACGGGACACCAAACGCAAATTCGATGATTGCGGCGCCCGATTCGGACTCCAGTTTCTTGAAGATGCCTTTCACGTCCAGTTCCTCCTTGGTTGCACATTTCTCGATTCTCGAAACAAATACCTTAGTAGTATGGTATTATGCTATCAGAGAGAAAGGAGGTTGACTACTTGCCAATGCCGTCGATCGAGGAATTGGCAGCGTTGCGGGCAGCCTGGAACCAGCGGGAGATGGAGCTGCCAGTCTCGGTCATCTGCTTCTGCATCTGGTTGCCGAAGGCGATCAGAGCAGCGCCGATGATGACGGCGACAATGGCAACGAGGACGTACTCGACGGTGTCGGCGCCGCCGGCGATCTCACCGGCATAGACGCGATTGCGGATAGAATTCATGGGAATTCTCCTTCCTTTGTGTCCATTCGGACGGTTGCAAAGACTCTATTCTCAGTTGTTCCTCGCAGATCGGCTTCCCTAACTTCTCTGCGGGGAACAGCGGGATAGACTGCTACATGATACACCCAAGGGGCACGCCGACGCAAAGCCAGACGAGCAGGAAAGGCCCCATGGGTACGCGGCTTTTAAGGGTGATCTCTTTCGCACGGTAGCGAGGGATGTAGTTGGCGAGCATGGTGATGCACATCGCGCCCATGCCGTATACCGTGCCGTGGAACCCGCACGCCGTCGCGATCGCCGGGACGAGCCTGCGGTCGCCGGCACCGACTGCATCGGCGCCGCCGGTGATGCGGAAGAGATGGTTGGTGATGGCGAAAATCGCATAGATTCCCACACCGCACAGCAGATTGCCGATCAGTCCGCTTACACCGCCGTGCCCGAACGCCGTGAGTACGGCGAGAGGGTATGTGGCGATAGACAGGCCGAAGGGCAGAACGCGTGAGCGCTGGTCGCACATCGCGCCGACCGCCGTGACGAGAATCGAGGAAATCCCGCCGAGAAGAAAGAGCAGCGGGGAGTGGAGGTTGCCGGTCATCCCGACATAGCAGGTCGCGGCGGTGGCGAGGCTGACGGCAAGGGAAAGCATGGCAGAGGTCATCTTGGAGACCGGTGCGACGTATCGGGCACGGTACTCCTCGACGGTCTCATAATCATCGAGATTCACGCCGTCTGGCATACGGCTGCCCGTCTCGATAAGCGCCTCGACTTTCTCACGCATGAGTTCCTTGGTGCGGACGAGCCTCATGGCATCGAGCCACCAAATCGCAAGGTCTCGTTCCTCGCGTTTCTCGGCGCGTTTGCTCGGTTCGCGGTCGGGATTCTCCGCCTTGAACTTCTTGTAGACTTCAAGGTTCTCATCCCACCAGGAAAGGATCGCATCGCGCTTGCGACCGAGGATACGCCCGCTGATACAGGGGAGGGCGAGGGCGCACACGCAGCCCGTCAAGCCGCCTGCGGCGATTGCCGCGAGGGGCGATTTTGTGAGCATACCGATGGTAATGGTGAGGGTTTCGCTTGCAGCGAGGGCGGCGACGGGCGTCGCGTCATATGCCTCTCCACAAGAGGGCTTCATGGTTTCATTCATAAACACGCACTTTCCTTTTGGTGTTTCTCTTGGGCTATTATACCGACCTCGTCTCATAATTCAATGCGCAGATGTCGCGAAATTATTTCTTATCAAAACCGTCGTAAAATCCCTGGTTTCAACTACGGGGAGTGTCAAACCACGATGTCACCGGAGAAAAAAACGGGTACGAGATGGTTGAGCAAAATGAGGAACTGAAGCATATCCTCGACAGTTCGAGCCAGATTGAAAGTGCCTTTGACTATGAGAAATACGGACGGGCTTACACCGAAGGTGGCGAAGTCACCGTTCTTCGAGACGGCTATATCGATAACTGTGCAGACGGACCTGACGTAGATTATTACGATCGGGACGAACTGGCTTCCCTCATTGGCGACCGTTATGACGCGAAGTATCCCGCGACCTCGTCCAAAGCGGCGGACCGCAGCCTGTCACATAGGCAGGAAGTCAGCCGCAACGCGGCCGAATTGCTCAATGATGGGAAACAGGTTAAAGAGACTTCAACCCAGGAGCATTAACCGAAAACGGCATATGGAGCCATACCGAGAAAGTCCCTTGCACGGGTTAACGTGCGGGGGACTTTCCCTCTTTTGGAAGATCAATCTTTAAGCGTTCATCGTCGAGCCGGTGATGGGAGACCTTGCACTTCATGGCTTTGGAATTCAGACCTTGTTGCATCTTGAATCCAACGGCATCGAGGATTTCCTGTTCCGTGCACCGTGAGATATCGGATACGGCGGCGACCGTCGCGCCGCATCCCGGAAGCTCGAGTTGCTTGGGACCGGTGAGGAGTCGATGTCCGATCGGTCCTTTCCGGTCGATCTCGGTAACTTGGAGTGCGCCGTCCTGCCTGGTGCTCCGTGTCAGAACCGAATAGTATTTGCTGGAGTCTCCGCAAAAACAGGCGAGGTCGAGGTGCCCTGACAGGACGGCGTTATAGACTTTCTCGCCGATTTCCCTGTTTTGGAGATAGAGCTCTTTATAACTATCGTTTTTGGGGTTCTTAAGTCGGGCGATCGCGGCTTCGTGCAGGGAGGCCAGCCTGTAAGTTTGGATAACCGGACGAGCACTCATCGGAAATCACGCCCATCAAAGTTTTCTAGCCCTTCGCGATTGCGCGCGGCTTCAAGCTGTTTGCTGCCCTCCCTGCCGATGGCAGCTTTTTCCTTCAGGGTTCGATCGCCCTTCTGTGTGAATCCGATCGCCTGCAGGATGTCCTGTTCATTGCATTTCGAGATGTCGGGAACGGCGGCGAGGACGACACCGGATTCCGGATACGGCCTGCATGACCGTTTTCTAATATAGGGGAAATTAAATGTGGACAAGGGCGATCTCCTATCGACTGCAGTGAGAACGGGACGATGATCCCGCTTTGTAGATAATTCTAGCCCCGAACTAGCCTTTGTGTTTCTTCCCCTTGAACTCGGGGAATTGCATATCAAGCGACCATGTCTCGCGATTCAGCGTGAGATACGCGTCATAGGTTCCATCCCCGCTTTTCTTCTTGATTCCCTTGATGAGCGATGTCTTTCCTTTTTCGGCAATCTCCCTGCCATTCTTGTCGGTGAGCTTCTTCGGCTTATCCTTTGGTCCGACAAAACGGTAGATGAAAAAGTCGCAGGTGCCAACATGGGCGAAGACGGATTTTCCATCTTTCTCACCTGTTTTCTTGAAATGCACTCCGGCGCAGCGGAACTGGTTTTTCGTCGCATAGAGGTCCTTGCCGCATTTCGGGCACTTGCCGATGACGATTGCGTTTCCGTCGCCCAGTTTCATACCGTCCAATGCACCGATGTTATCCTGCATTGCCTTCATATCGTGCACGACCATATCGGTGACGGTATTGATGACATCGGACGGTTTGCGTGAAAACCGTCCCACCTCGTTCATGGATTCGAACAGCTTCTCGGTGACTTCCGGTGAGGCAATCTGGCAATTTGACAGCAAGGCGTAAGACACCTCGCCGCACTTCGTCATGGTGAGTGCGCCCTTGTTTTCCTTCATGAGGGCGCGTTCCTCATTGGCGGTGATTTCCGCAAGCGTGCTCGTCCTGGTGGCGCCGGTACCGACGTTATATTTCTCGAGCTTCTTCGTAAGCCATTTCATTGTCGGTTTTTGCGGGCGTTTGTTGGCTCCTTCGTGCACATACGGGGAGGCGACCTTACCGAACTCGCAGGCGTTCTCCGCCTCCTCCCCTTCCGATTTCTCGGTAGAAGAGGAGTCCGAATCGAAAATCGCCTTGAACCCTGGTTTGATTGGGATCTGGGTCTGCCCGACATATTCGGGAAAGTCCCTTACATGGCCTTTGATCAGCTCATATTCATAATCTTCAGCGAGCATCGCTAGATAGTTCTTGGCAAGTACGGAATAGATCGCGGAACCGATTTTTCCGTAACCATTTTCAAGCTCGGCAAGGGATTCGGGAACATTGATTCCCGGTCTGTTCGCGCCGTGCGCCCCGCCTTCCTTGACATGTGTCTTCCTTGCGGCGCGATGGGAGAGCAGAGACGTATCCACACCGACCACGCTGGCAATCTTATCGACAAGCGGAAGCAATTCGCCGAATTGTTCCGGCGTGACCTCCTTATCCTCGGTACGCGGGTAGCTTACGATCTGGTTTTCGTACATCTCCTGATATGTCTTCAGGACATTTGCCGGCTTGAACCCCTGCTTCGCGAGGATAGCGGACAGGCCGGCGAGGTCGAGGAGTTTTCCGGGGGCAGTGTGTTTCTTCCCCCTGGAATCCTCTACGACAGCGCTGTCGTGCAACTGCGAAAGGTCTACCTGATCGGGGCTATCGAACCGGATATCTTCGGGGTCGTCGGTCTTTCTGGCAAAGATGTTGCCGTTCTCATCTTTGAAACGCGCCTCGTAAAACGGCTTGCGGACATATTCGTTATAGGCTTTCAACTGGTCGCCGGTCAGTTTGACCATGACCGATTTCAACCGACCCTGGCGTACGACCGTTCGGAACCCCTTTTTTCGCGCTACGAGTGTTGCCGCACGGGTGAACTGCATGCTCGCGAGATCCCAGCGCTCGCGGACGACCGCCTTCACATAGTCGCCGTCCTTGTCCATAGATGGAAGGGTCTTGCGTTCCCTGAAAGCCTTCTGCACGCTTGCCGGCGCCTCGTCGGCAAAGTACATACGCTTGGTCGGACCTCTCCAACCGCATTTCTCCAAAGCCTCCCAGGCAAGCAACTCGCCCTCGCCGGATGGGTCGACATCCGTTGCGATCACGACGCAATCAGCCTCTTTCAGCTCATCTTTAAGACCGGAAATGATGTCCTTGCATCCGCTTAGGATCCCCTTCTTCCATGCAAAATCGTTGAGATTCCACGGCAGATTTTCAAGATCCCAACTCTTATAGAACTCGATCTTTTCAGTAGGAACCTGTTTATCGGGAGGCAACAGCCCCATAACGTGTCCGCGCAGATTGGTAATTTTATATTCAGTTCCGGCATAATTACCGGTTTTTCCACCCAATGCTTTTGCAAAATTTCGTGCAGCGCTAGGCTTCTCGGCAAGAATCAATTCCATTATTGCTTTCCTTTCTAAAAGACTCTCACAACGATAACGTTTTAATGCTCAGTTTTGTCAAAGGAATCTATTTGCCGATCTGTTCGTTCGTTAGAAAGAGCTTTTGACGCCTGGCGTAAATCATGGTTTCGCTCTGACAGGCGTTGATGCGCACTTGGTTTTTTAATATTGCCGAATGCTTCTCGGTGAATATCAGAAAGATTTGAGATCATTTTCAATCGATAGTTGGGATCTAGTAAGGTTGTTTCAACAGTCTCAACAGGAAGCATCTTTTTCATTTCCTGCAGGAATTCATTGCTGTTAATGAATTCTGGGATATTTTTGATGGTGTTCTCCAAGTTACTTTTGTATTCTTGGGAATCTGTTTTGTAATCAAGAATTTTATATTCAAGTAATGGGAAAGTAGCTGGAGTAATATCCGATTTTTCTATCATCCAGTTCATATCCCAAAGATCTCGCCATCTTGTATAACTGGAAGCAGAAAAGGAGAGCAGTTTATCAGCCATGATTTCATCGCAGGATTCAACGTGAATCTTTAAATCAGGAAATTCCTTAAAGAACTGCGGGTAATGGCAGATGGCGTTTTTCGTGAGCGATGTATGGGCTCCGATAGAAGCGGCTTCCAATTTAATTTTCTGCAAAGGGATATCTCGCTGATTTGGATTTAGATCATATTTGACAAACCATTTAGCAACTTTCGTCTGATTTGAAACGTCATTTCTATTCCAAATGCTGTCTTTAGGTTGCTTAAGACTGACCTCACCATTGCACTGTTTAATGAGATTTTCATTGATAAGCGAGTTTAATTTCTCTGCTTGGTAAAAGTCTGAACCGACAGAAAAATCAAGGTCTTCGCTATACCGTGGAGCACCATAACAAAGACGCAGTGCGGTTCCACCTTGAAATACAAGGGATGTATTCTGCATCTGGGGAACAAAGGAATTGAGCAAGTCTATATGAAGGAGTTCTTTTTCAATAAAAGGAATGAGAGATGAAGAATCAATTCTGAAAGCTTCTTGTTGAGCAAAATCTCTGACTTGGGGAAGAGAGGAAACGTAAAGCAAAATGACTCCAAAAAAATAATAGGAAGATGCACACTAGAGTACATCTTCCTGCTTATCAAGAAAATCCCAAGTATCGTCGTCTTCGCAAGGATAATATTGGATATTTCCGTCGCGACAGCCATGGTCTTTGTCGTATTGCTCTCTTAAAAGATCAAGGGAACGTTTTGTTTTTTGTAAGTCCCGATATGTTTGAAGTTTGTCTGCAAGCGGAACCCTTCCCATCGACGACCTATCGATGGTTCTTGGTTTCTCATCTGTTTTGCTGTAATGAACGAAATCGATGCTTCCGTAACCCGTGTTATACCATTTTGACTTTCCTGTGGTCATATAGGTTACGACCGTGGGGATCTGTGAAATGAGGCTCCATGCTGAAGCAGAGGATTCAAGGCTTTCATAGAAGGAGTCATTTGGTCGGATTTTCTTACCAATCAAATCTAAAGTACCGAGTCCTCCGTATTGAGAAAAGCGAAAAACGTATACATTATGGTATGCACGATTCAAAATGTTTTCTTTAATAAGTGACTTCAATGTTCCATTCAGTTTGCTGCCGGTTTCGTTGAAAAGCTCAGACAGCTCTTTTTTAGTGTAAACATGAGTAAATCGCCCATCATTGCGGGCAAGTTTTTTCATAGCGTCGATAGTACGCATCTTATCACCTGCTTTCAAAGTATATTATATCATATACTTTGATTAAGTAAAACTCGTCTAACCGTAAAAGAGAAGCAGGAAGCCGACTGAAATCAGTTTCCTGCTTCTCTTAATTGTAGATTGATGTTTCAATTAAAAATTTCTGTAATTCAGAATCATCCGCTGTCTCATAGAAGCGCTTGAGCTTTTCACCGAAGTCATGTTTACACTCTGGTGGAATCGCCAAGATTCCGCGCCCGTCAGCGATCAACATCTTGTTTGCCACGAGCTGTGCCGTTCGCTTATTTCCATCACTAAAAAGTTGGGAACGACAAAGATAACCGAACATCTTAAGCGCCCGTTCTCTCCCAGGTTCCATATTCGCAATTTTCTCGATAGTGGCTTTTGCAGTATCGAAGTCCGGCATTTCCGGTTGCCAGGCGGTCCCACTGATACCTACTGGTATGTTACGAATACATCCAGCGTTATGAACAAGCGATGCACCCAAAATGGAATTTATTTTGGCAACAAACTCAAAATCTACAAGTGAGTTTAAATGCTCAAAGAGATAATTCCAAGCAAGTTTAAGATTGTAGACGGTAATTGTTCCGGTGACAGTCAATCCTTCAACGGTTTGGTTGTGCTCAACGATTACTTTTGCTTGCGGGTATGTGATATTGACACCTTCAATGATTGCCTCTTTCCAGATGCTATCCACAACATTTTTTTTCGCATAGAAGACATTGAATTTAACAGCTTTTTCAGCCTCAGCGATTGTAGACATGGTATTTTTACCTCCATAATATTATTATACCATGTCCATATACATTCATTCAATATGCTCGATGTGCGCTGCACGGTCAGCGTTTTGTGTCTTGCTAATGCCCACAGTATTGCTTCTTACATGGAAGGTCCTTTCAATCAAAAATTTGTTCGGCCTTAATCTTTAATGACTCGGATTATCGTGCACGGAACTAACTTGATGCCCTTCGTTGACCTTGTCGGCAACGGCCGTCTTGGCATCCCTGACGGCAGCGAGAGAGCGGTGGTGTTTACTGTTCTCAGCGAGCATGTCGCGGGCCTGTTTCCCGAGCGTATGCCATTGGGAAATGTCGCATTTAGTGCGTTTGCCGGCCAGCTTGGCATCGATTGAATCTTTCATATCTGAAGCCACGATTGACGCGAATTCCGGACTGATCGGTACCGCGATGTGGCTTTCATCGACAAACGCCCCGTCCATCGGGTCTCGGGGATCCGATTTTTGAGACAGATGGTCACCTGGGTCAATGATAAGGACATCCATGATGATCTGCTGCGGCTTCTGGGATGCGGCGATTGCTTCCAGCTTTCCAAGCTGCTTAGCCGAGATCGCCGTATCTACGGAGATGGCGGTGTTTCCCCTCGCCGATGGATGCCATGCCTGATATTCCTCACTCGACATTCCGAGCCTATATCCTTGCGGGACGATCAGGCGACCGTTCTTTTCCTCTAGCATACCGGAGGTAAACAGGGTCGCTTCGCGCAGGAGGTTCTTTTCCGCGAGATTGTGGAAGGTGGTTACCCGTGCGAAATTATCCATCGCTTTCTGAACGGGTTTCTCTAGGGATCCAAGGCACTCGAGAATATGTTTCGCGGAGGGATCCGGGTCTTTTAGGTCAAATTCCATATCCGAGAAATACTTGCCGGTCTCTACGCCCTCATGGAAGTCCCTGATCGAGTCGATTCCGTCTTCCCCGATGAGGTTCGTGAGTTTTGAATAGTTCGTTTCGACTGCTTCCGCGTAACCGGGATGCTGTGGATCGGTTGTCGGTCGCTGCCCATCATGCGCGTCGATGATGCTCAATACGACAGATGTCTTATCTGTTTCAATGGGCAGGTGAGCGTATTTGAAATGTTCCGCGTTGCCCGCATAGGAGAGCTTTACATCGAATGCAGGCCCTTTTTCGGAATCTTCGACAGTGATATCTAGATCGAGGTTCTTATAGACCTGGAGCGGATGTGGCATCTTCACGTAAGCCAGCAGTTCCGGCACCAGGCTGCTCTTTGGATAGTTCCCTTCCGACAGCCATGCGATAAGCGACGGCATCTCGCCTTTGAGTTTACCGATCAGCCTTTGCGTCGTTTCAGGCGAGAACGGATCGTCCGTTTCGTTCCATTCAGCCAGTGCATTGTGGATAGCGGCGTTCTGGATATGGTTATCGGCCATCTGAGCCACATCGATCAGTACGTTTCCATCGTTGTTCAAGACATTTACCAGGCCAAGCGTGTTCATTTTAAATCCTCCTATTCAGTGGGCTTACTGCGAGTCGTGGCTACTTTACCTCCTTGTCTTTTGCAATATCGTTCCTGTCGACGTTTCGATCCGCATCGAGGCGCCCCGACGACTCTCTTGCATTGCAGGTTTTTTCGAAAACGCTCTTGTTTTTAGACGGTTCCTTTTTGCAGGTGCCGACATAGTGCCCGGCGCCCACACCGGTGATGACGAAGTCTTCCCCGTTGTCTTCCCTGCCGATCATGTCCACGAGTTCATTCTGGGTATAGCCGGAGAACGTAACGCTATCGTCGATGACGTCGTCGTAGGTTCTGATTTTCGTCTTGATTTCACTCATATCGGTTCTCCTTTACCGGGCGATTTCATCCTGTCCGCAAACAGGCGCATTGCCGCCGATGTGCGCAAGCGACTCGATACAGGACGCCTTTTTGGCAGCGAGGCCGGCTTGGTCGGGAAGGACGCTCTTGCGGCGCTCGGCGATATCGATGTCGGCGTTTGCACGGATGGTTTCAGATGCCTTGTCGTAAGTGGAATCTTTCGGCAGGGCATCGATAGCAATGGCGAGGGCGATCAGGTAATTCGTGTCATGTTCATTGACCACTTCTCGGAATACCTGGTAAGGCAGTGATGCTGCCGTTCCGGGCATACCCTCGGCAAGTACATATCCGTCGGCGGTGTCTTCAAATTCGGGATGTATGGTGGAAGAGGAGATACCCCATCCGCCGAGAACATCGCGTTCCCAGACCTCCGCGATGATATTCCATCCGCGGTCGTTGGCTGGATCGTCGATAGCTCGGCAGTAGAGGAATTTCGGCTGCATGTTCGGTTCTTTGACGATCCAGGCGTAGGCATGGTGCACGATATCGTTGGCTGCGGCAGGGCAGGAGTAGTTCTGGAAGCGATCAGGGGTCTTCTTCGTTCCGGTTTGCATGTTACCCTCCGTTCCGGCGGCGTGTTTTGTAAGATTCTACCACTTTGGCTGCGTTTCGCCTATATATCGATGACGGATACGGCACGTCATCTGCAAAAGGTATCGTGTAGAAGGGCACGGGGGCTCACCGAAGCGGCAAGTCCCCGTGTTTGTGTCGTCTATCTGTCCCGTAATGGCGAATCAGGTGCGTCCTGGTCATGGCTCAGATTCCTTGACGCATCCGTGACCGCTGCACGGCGTTCCGTGAGCCCCCGCGGATTGTGGGTTTGCACGAGTTCGTCCTTATGCAGGCGGACATCGCATTCCTTGACATATTTGAGAAACGTCGGATGCGTGATGCCGAGCTTCGACGCGGCGGATCTTGCCGAGATGTCTCCGTTCTTATACTCGCTGTAGAGACGGTCGAATCCCTTGGGAAGGGGTTTCAATCCCCTTCCTCGGGTATCCTGTGCATTCGTGATCTTGTTCACATGATAGGAGAATGCCTGTTGGCTCAAGCCGGCGATCTCGGCGGCCTGGGCTTGGCTTAGATCCCAGTTCTGATATCTGCCGAAAGCCTCGCGAAACCGTAAATCATATCCGTCCAAAGGATCGCTAAGTGACTCTTTCAGCTCAGTCTCGATATCGGCAGGCATATCGATAAGCTCACCGGTTTCATCACGTGAGAGGGCGACGATATTGCCGAAAATGAGAGAGAAGGGCTTACCGTCGTTTGTTCCGACGATGAGGCTCTTTTCAGATAGGAAGCCCGAGTCATCCATGAAGGCATCGGGGTTGATGGCGCGGTTTGGCAGCAAACTGTCTGCACCGGCGGCATTTACATAGATATCCACATCGGCGAACGTGGCACCGAGTTCGTCATATTCGCCTTGGACTGCCTCACGGATGTCTCGATACGGCCTGTCCCTGTCGGCGAGAAAGGCCTGTGCCTCCCCACCGACAGGGAAAATCAGACCTTTGACTTTATTGGATTCCATCGTTTCACCGCCTTGTTTCTTTAAAACGATTCATACAGCTCTGGTTAGTGGCTGATCGGATACTCGTGGTCGATTGGACGCGAATTACCGATATCGTTGCCGCTGTCGTCGTGGTTGCCCTCGTCCTGGCTGAGTACTAATGAACTCTCCCTGGCTTCTGTAGCGACTTCGGCGAGAGACTTCGTAGATTTCTCATGCTTGTCGCCGGCGGCGTGATCATTCTGAAGCTGATATCGATCCGGTTCGATGCCGTACTTAATATGAATATACTCTTTGTAACCGGTGGACGGGTCCGCAAAGGTCTCTTTCAGCTTGTCGATCGTCTCCTGAGGAAGGCTTGCGATTTCGCCTTCCTCGTCGACACCGAATGCGACGAAATCACCGCAGATTAGCGAATAGAGCTCCCCTTCCTTGACCGGATGACCAAACGTCAGCTGGTCGAGATATCCGACTTCCTCCATATGCTTCGTCGCATAGATGGCGCGATTGGGTTGGCTGCCGTTGAATAGGCCTTCATCATTGACCCACAGGTCAACTCCATTACCGAGAACTCTCAATACTTCAACGTTGCCGTTGACGAGGTCCTGCAGTTCGGCCAGCGAGTTATTCTTATCGATCCAAACCTCGAACGGCTTCGATCCGACGGGGATTAAAAGGCCGTGGGCTTGCATTTCGTTCATACGGGGTACCTCCTTGCGTCTTGATGCTTGGTAAGATTCTACCATTCAATACCGGAAAAGGGCACCTCGGTCGGGTGCCCTGTTTTTTCTTTCAAATTCGCGAGCGCTTGCGAATTTCATCTAGTTCACGGTCACCGTTTCATCCCAGGCTTCCTTGACCACTTTCGCATCGTAGTGGTACCACGGATGGCCGGTTGACTTCTTGTGGCCTTCGATATCATCAGTGATATCCGCCCCGCATGTGTCGCAGATCGCGATCTTAATTGTCTCAGCGGGATGATGGATAGTCTTCGTGGTTGTCGGCGTCGAAGTAGAAGAGGGCTGTCCGTTACCAGACGATGGAGCGGAAGTACCACTATTCATATCGGCAGAAGAATTTTCTGCCTGATTATTCTGATTTTGCGAAGCCCCGTCGTCTGCCGGAGTCGCTTCAACATTATCTTCAGACTCGCTGCTCTCAGCAGTCTTATCGACATGTTTGGCTAAAAAAGCGAAAGCTGACACCTTTTCCCCATTACCTTTGACGGTGAAACCGGTGCTTTTTGCTGGCTTATCATAACCGTCCGGTGCCGACTCAACGGTCAGCAAATACTTGCCTTTCGGCAGAGTACAGATTTTGACTTCGTCGTTGACTGCAACGGAAATATCTTTGACAACAATCTTTCCGTTCTTACCCTTTTCGGAAACCGAAACGGAAGCCTTAGAATCCTCAGCAGCTCCGTCAGCTGTCACCATGACGGAGATAGCACTCTTTTCAGCGGATTTTTTCTTCTTTGCATTCTCAGTCGAGGTCTCTTTTTTCTGAGTTTGCGTTTGTTCTTTCTTTGTATCTGAGTCGTGACCTTTATTACTTGAAAGAACGGTAAAAGCAGTCACGCCACCGAGGAGCAGCACTAGAACAATACCGATAACGGCTGCAATAATGATGAACTTCTTGCGTCGATCATCCTCATCTACATAACTGTAATCAGATTGCACTTGAGAGGGTTTCAGAGTTTCGAGATTTCCCCACCAAGCTCCCTCATGCTTATCATTTCCATCGTTCATGATGCTACACCTCCCTGGTTAATAAGTTATCCGCCAAAAACGTCACGCGCGATTGTGCCGGATTTAATTACGATTAGCATCAGAGCAACAGATGCACATACAGAGCTCCACATATCGCCCTTGAAGCCGGATATTTCTCCTCCGCTAAAGCCTGAAAGCAGATTTGGGAAAAGTCCCATTGCAAAAAGAATAATTACGCCTGCAAGACATGTCGCTAAGAAGTTCTTGCAGAAAGATACTCCATAGTTTTTTGTTTCGTCGAATCCAAGTAGCGCAAACGGAAGCGGTGAGAACGCAGCCATAACATATAGTTGCATTGCTCGCATATAACACATGACCGAAACCGAGCCCTTGATGATAATCGTGATCAAATCGAATATCATGCTCTGAACCCATATACCAATTACCGCTCCAAAACTCTCTTTACAAGAATCGGCTATTGTGACAGTTTTTAATTCATCAACGGTCGACTGATTGATCTTACCAATCATTTCGTTAAATAGATCATATGCTCCAGCGCAGATCTTCAATGAGTTTTTGAGAAGCCAAATGAAGATCGTCGCATAGATAATTAAAAAGACAATGTCTTTAATTGCTGGTAAGGTAGCTGTTCCATCAATACGCTGTGATATTTTTATCAATTGTATCAACATCACAAGGCTTAGGATGGAAGCTGCTGTTGGCATGACGACTGACTTATTAACAAAGCTAACCGTGCTGTAAAAGGTGCCTGTTTTCTTGCCCAGAAGATTATTGAATGATTTTCCAAGAATCGATTTTGTAGAAGTAGTCTTGATATTTTGAAGACCATCATTGAAAAAGAACTCAGCTCCTTCAGCAAAACGATCGGTAATCCATCCACCCGGATCCGAAGCAAAGTCAACAACGCCGCCAATGATTGGGATATTTTTGACCCAATCGGAGTCGTCATCTGCAAGGGCTACTTTCGGAGCAACCAAAACAGCAACAAGAGGTAGAACAAGGAGAAAAAGTACTATTTTCTTATTTTTAAACATAAAATTCCTCCTTTACATCAGTTCACATTGTTTTGTGCTCAGATGGTAAACCACAGTAATCCCCGTAAGCTGCTGGTCTTCCGTGTCTTTCAGGGAAAAATCAACCCTATATTCGTTAGCGTTGAAGTCGGCCGTAAGGATACCGTTGCACTCGGCTTCGACCGCGGTCGGATAATAGAGAGCACATTGCTCGCGTAGAAAATCTTCAATGATGCTTCTCGAATCGCCAAGCAAAGCAGACATATCTTCACTAATGCCGTCGATATCAAAAGTACCAGCGGCTTGAGTTCTTACATATTCCTCGTTCGTGCCGCTGTTTTTCACATCGATAGACATCTTGAAATATGTACCGTCATCGTTTTTATCGACGGTCAATACTCTGGTTTTATCATCGTCTGATTCATAGGCGCAATTGTACCTAGTGAGATTTTTCATCTCACCGACATCGACCTTTTCAGTTGAAAGGCCTTTGATGACAAAGGGCTTTTCAACTTTAGATGGATCGGCTTCCGGATCAGCGATAATGATTGACGAGTCTGTGAAATATAGCGTTCTTCCGATGCCGCTGTAAGTTGCCCAGACATTAGAGGACAGCAAGGCAGAAAATTGCGCTGTTGCATCATCATATTCATCGATGGTTTTCTGTTGGTCTTTTTTCAGTTTTACTGAGCTGTTTTTGATCTGTTTTTCTTTTTCCTTTTTTTTCGCCTGTTGTTCTTGCTGTTCCTGAACTTTCATCGTAGACGTATAAGAACTGACACCGATGGAAACGACGCAGAAAATAGCGATTAGGATTGCAAGGATTTTCACGATTCCCTTATGGTCTGTTATTAAAAACCAGATGTCTCGCATGCTTTTATTCCTTTCCTTTTATTTAGATAGATCGACGCCGCCGAGCCATCCCCATTTACATCCAGTACCATTTCCATAAAAACCGACAAATTCTTGAAGGCTCTTGATGGTAATAGCCCCCTCGTTGCTGATGACCTTATTATCGCCGATATAGATTCCGACATGCCCATAAAGACGACCCGCCTCGCCTGTTCCAGGATGTGACACGTCAGCGATAATCATTCCAACTTTTAAATCCCGAACGTTAGTGCTGGTGCAGTAAGCGTGGCACATATCGCAAGCGTTTCCCCCAAAGTAACCGATACCGGCGCTCTGGAAGACGTTCGTGACCCAGGCAGCACACCATCCCTGTCCTGGGGACTTAGTTGTATTGGCGGCATTAACTACGTCTTTTTGCCTTCTGGTGGCTTTCTTTAAATCCTGACCGTTTCCGTCAATTCCGTTAGTTCCATTACTGGTTCCCAGTGCATCGTAGATACGCTGAGCCTGCGCCAAACGATTCGCGTCGGCCGCTTCGCTTTCTCCGCAGCGCTCAAACTGGCTTCTGAAAAGATAGACACATTGTTTGAGATCGGACTGGGCACAAAAAACCTTATACTTTGCTTTATTCCATCCCGAACACGATTCGGCGAATTCTTCCCAGAACCAGTCAAGTTGAACGGAAAGGTCGGACATATCTTTGCCTTTTTCCTTGGCAAGGTTTTCCAGACCAGTCTTTCGTCCACCAAGCCACTGGCAGATTCCATAGGCCCCGGATGAACTGTTCAAGGCAGTAGGGTGACAGCCCGACTCTTGGAACATATTTCCCATGATTGCAGCTATATGGGTGCGATCGACACCCTTGTCGATAAGGTATTGCGCTATCGTGGCCTCGTCACCAGTCAAAGAGCCCACGGATGCATTTTCGCCTTTACTTCCACCAGAAATAGTGCAAATGACGGCGATTATGATGATCGCTGGAATAATAAGCACACCTATGGCGCCGAACAAGGCACCCAAAATTGCGCCAATGCCATTTGCTGCCATGCGTACGCTCCAGTATGCATAAGAAAGAACGTTCTTTGCTGTATTGATGATTCCACCGCCGGTGGAAACAGATTGGTACGCGGCTGAACGCATATACCGATACATCTGCTGGTTGAACTTGTTGCCGGCGCCGGCGGTGAATCGTTTTCTCGAAAGGGCTTTAATTCGCGCGGTTGAGCGTTTTAGCATCTTCCAAGATTTACGGGTATTGCTGACTGCGCCTTTTGTAGAACTGACAGCCGCTTTGCTTAATCCTTTTGCTTCTTGATAAAGGTTGTCCACATCCTCAAGTTCGGAATCCTTGATGGCGGCACGCTTTGCGGCTCGAAATCCTTCCTTGGCAGCTTTTTTCGTACCCTTCGCCAGATTACTTCCGGAACGTGATTTTGTTCCGGAAAGATCGATATCCTCGCCGTTAAGCCCTGCTTTAAAAGCCTTAGCCGTTGTTTTTGCCGTGTCAACGGTGTCTTTCACAAGGTCAGAACCGACACGCGCGGCACCTACAGATCCTTTTATAGCCGATTTGCCAGTTTGATACATCTTGTCGACATCACCGAGTTCAGTGCCGCCGATGACCATGTTTTTGGCAATTGCAGTGGCGGAGCCGACAAGACCGGTGTTGACTGCATTCGTTGTTTCGGTACCAACAAGAGAGCTTTGTCCAGCTCCTCTTGCAGAATCACCTGTGACGAAATCGTCTGCTCTCATCTTGTCAGCTCCTTTCCTTTTCAGCGAATTTTATTCAAGGCGGGATTTTTCGCGTGCTGCAAATTCCTGCATGCGCTTCTTGTCGGCAGCCTCATTCGGGTTCGTCGAGAAGAGGTCATAGAGTACGTTACCGGACGGGAATTTACCGCGAATCGGAACACGCGCACCGCCGGCGATAAGCAAACCGTCGCCCGGCTCGACAGATTCGTCGATGAACTCCTCCTCCTGTTCGGAAAGACCGAGCAGGCGTACCCATTCGGCACGATCGAGCGGAGACTGTTTAAGCAGGAGCAGGAAGTCGGAATTCAGGACAAGATTTTGAGCAGCTTTGTTCTTCAACATTGCCACGGCGTTCTGACTTATACCTGTCAGCAAAAGTCCGAATTTACGACCCTCGTTCGAGAAGCGCGAGAAGTAGTTCAGTACTGTAGGGTAGGCGAAGAGCGACTGCATCTCCTCGACATACAGCCATGTACGTACTCCGCGTTTCGCATTGAAGTACATACGATTACGAACTGCCTCGCAGACGTTGATTAGACCGAAGACGAGCATCGAGTCCGGCAAGTCCTTCAAATTGAAATCCACGATACGAGACTTGAAGTCGACGTTGCTCTGATGGTTAAAGAAGGACTGGGCACCTGTGACAAAACGCTCGTAACGCAGCGCGATGGTCTTTGCCTCAGGCTCAGGCTGTTCAAGCAGCTTGTTGTAGAAGTCTTCAAGGAGGGGCGGCTGTTCGCCGCGTTGACGCGCGTCGAAGAAAGCCTCCTGTACGCAACGCGTGATGATCGACTGGTCTTCCTCACCGAGATCACGGCCTGCTTCGGCGGCCGAAGCGCCGGCTTGGGCAAGCATGGCATCGATCTTGAAGGCAAGCTGGGCATCCGGGCTGAGGCTTTCGACGGAAACGGTATCGAACGGATTCAGATAGGTATCCGAATCGACTGCAAAGTTGTAAGTCACGCCGCCGTAGCGACTTGAGATACCCGTATATTCGCCGGCACGGTCGATGATATAGATTTCATCTGTCGGGTTGCTGAGAATCGTACCGGTCATCTCGGTCTTTACGGCCATGCCCTTGCCGCTACCGGTCTTGCCGCAAACAAAACCCATCGGTGATGCGAGGAGCTTGCGGTTACAGAAAATCAGGTTAGAAGAGTGCTTGTTCTGACCGTAATAGTTGCCGCCCTTATCATCCAGTTCCATTGTTGCGAACGGCATGAGGATGGAGACTTCGGCAGTTGTGGACATACGGGAGATCTCGCAGTGGTTGTGACCTAACGGCAAGATAGAGTTGAAACCTTGCCGCTGTCGGTATTCATAGGTGCTGACCTCGATGGAGTTTTGGCGGGCGGCGGAGATGATGGAAAGCACCTGGTTATCCAGTTGCTTCTTAGTCGGTGCGTATGTATAGAAAAGTCCCGTGAAAACATAAAGACGTTGGTTT
>ERZ857693.90-NODE-90-length-123764-cov-6.849178_pt1 | contig 123764 bp, 110 predicted proteins | sample MGYA00519765_ERZ857693 | MGnify/ENA primary metagenome ERZ857693 (study PRJEB31778, sample SAMEA3449354) | human gut metagenome | biome: human gut; feature: human-associated habitat; material: faeces | place: United Kingdom | collected 2010/2012 ... | reverse complement strand
AGAGCAGAGGACTGAAAATCCTCGTGTCTCTGGTTCGATTCCGGAACTGGGCATTTTTTATTGTCTAAATTCGGTCATAAAACAAAGAGCATACATAATTAAGTATTTGTTATGCGGTGTTTTATGGCCGATTATTATTATCGTAATATACTATCATTTATGTTATAATCGTTTTTATGAAAAAAGAGAATTTATATGATAAATTAATTGAATATAGAGACAGCGGTATTTACCCATTTCATATGCCGGGGCATAAGAGAAGAGATCGATTATTTCATGGTATGAATATTGATCCATATGAAATTGATATTACGGAAATAGATGGATTTGATAATCTGCATAATGCTGAATCTTTAATTAAAGATGCCATGGATGAGGTAAGTGATTTTTTTGGAACAAAGAAAAGCTGGTATTTAGTTAATGGAAGTACCAGTGGTATTTTGTGCGCTATTTTTGCATCTGCAAATGTAGGAGATACTGTTTTGATAGCAAGAAATTGTCACAAATCTGTATATAATGCAGCTGAAATAAGAGGATTAAAAACTAAATATCTGTATCCGGATTATATTGAAGAATATGATATGTTTGGTGGATACAATCCAAAAAAAATAAAAGAAATATTGAAAGAAAATCCTGAAATTAAGGCTGTGTTATTAACATCACCGACATATGAGGGAGTAATTTCTAACATTAAAGAGATATCTGATATCGTTCATGATAATAACTGCATGTTGATAGTAGATGAAGCTCATGGAGCGCATCTTGGATTTAATAATAAATTACCGACGGCAGCATATAAGTGTGGTGCCGATATTGTGGTTGAAAGTGCACATAAAACATTAAGTGCCATGACACAGACAGCTTTTTTACATGTAATAGGTGAAAGGGTTGATATTAAAAAAATTGAAAAGTATTTGTCGGTTTTTCAGTCAAGTAGCCCTTCCTATGTTTTGATGGCAAGCCTTTATAATTGTGTGGCAAATTTGAAAAAAAATGGTGTGTCGAAACAGAATAGGCAGCTTGAATGTATAGATAAATTTCTTCAAAAAACAAAGGGTCTAAGGAACTTACAGATTTTTAAAGAAGATGATGTAGGAAATAAATCTATTTTTGCTTATGATAAAACAAAAATTATAATTGGCATTAAAACAAATATAATTGATGGTAATATTCTAATGAATATTTTGAGGGAAAAGTATAGTTTTGAAATGGAAATGGCATCATTAAAATATGTGGTGGCAATTACTTCAATGGAAGATGATGAAAAAGCAATAATGAAATTGGCAGATGCTCTAATTGAAATTGATAAGGAATTAGAGTTGAAGTATGGAAATGAAAAACAACTGAAAAAAATCCCTAAAGATATTTTTATTAAGGAAAGAGAACAAAAACTTCTGTTGGCAGAGGCTGAAAAAACAGAGGGTGAGTATATAAAGTTTGATGAGTCAGAAGGTAAAGTGTCCCTTGAATATATATATTTATATCCTCCGGGAAGTCCTATAATAACACCGGGCGAGGTGATAACTGCAGAAATTATTAACGCTGTAGAGTATTACAAAGAAAGAAATTTAAATGTTATAGGGGCAAAAGAAAATATAATAAAGGTGGCAAAGTAAGGTTTACATAAAAACAGGTGGTAATATGTCAAAGATATTTTTTGTTTTGGGAAAGAGTTGTAGCGGAAAAGATACTATATTTCGTTATTTAAAAGAAAAAAAGGAATTGAATCTTAAGACAGTGGTAGGTTATACAACAAGACCTATGAGAGTTGGGGAAGAAAACGGAAAAGAATATTTCTTTGTTGACAGAGATGAACTTGAAAAATTAAAGGGGGAAGGAAAGATAATTGAATGTAGGGATTACAATACGGTTTATGGCATCTGGAGTTATTTTACAGTTGATGACGGTCAGATTAATCTTGGAAAGGATAACTATTTATATATAGGAACATTACAGTCTTATATGGAAATGACTAAATATTACGGAGATGATGTTGTAGTTCCTTTATATATTGAAGTTGAAACAGGGGAAAGACTTTCCAGAGCCGTTAAAAGGGAAAGAGAACAAAGCAATCCAAAATACACCGAGTTATGTAGAAGATTTATTGCAGATGAAGAGGATTTTAAAGAGGAAAATATTAGAAAAGCAGGAATTAATAAACGCTATATTAACAGTGATTTAGATAAATGTATAAGTGAGATTGTGGAAACAATCAGGAAAATATGATATTATGAAAGACATGCGATTAGCATTTTATATTAGTAGAATTATAGTTGTTATTTAATTACGGAAGTTTAGAAAGGTTTTTATGGAGTCAGGAAGAATTCTTGGACAAAATCATATAATAAAACATTTTGAAAATGCCATCAAGATGGGAAAAATTTCCCATGCATATATTATTAACGGAGAAGATGGCACGGGAAAAATGAAGCTGGCTGTGGAATTTGCTAAAGCCCTTCAGTGTGAGAAGAATAATTCTGAATTTTATAAAGAAAAAAATCTGCAATTTGATTTTGTGGAAAATAATGCCGTGGAGGAAGTTACAGGAAGAGCATGTGGACAGTGTAAATCCTGCCATCAGACGGATTCGGGAAACCAACCGGATATTAAATATGTAACATATGAAAAATCAGTTATAGGTGTAGATGAAATAAGAGAACAGATAAATGACGACATTGATATCAAGCCTTACAGTAGCAGATATAAAATATACATTGTTCCAAATAGTGAAAAAATGACAGTACAGGCACAGAACGCATTGCTTAAGACAATAGAGGAACCGCCTGAGTACGCCATTATTATTTTGCTGACAAATAATGCAGATACATTTTTACAGACAATATTATCGAGATGTGTTTTGCTTAATATAAGACCTGTCAGGGAAGAGACTATAAAGAATCAGCTTATGTCGGAATATGATATAAGTAGTTATGAGGCAGGTGTTGCTGCGGCATTTGCAGAGGGTAATCCCGGAAAGGCAGTAAAATTTGCAACGTCAGAGGATTTTAAGGAGTTGAAGGACCAGCTAGTGGGAATGATTTTGTCATTGGAAAATGCAGGTATGGACATTATCTCTGAAAACATAAAAAAAGCAGGTCAGTATAAGAAACATTTAGATGAATATTTTGATCTTTTGAGAATCTGGTTTAGAGATGTGTTAATGTACAAAGCAACAGGAATTTCTGAAAAGATTATTTTTCAGGATGAATATAAAATGATAGAAGAAATGTCAGACAAAATTTCCTATTATAATTTAGACAATATACAAAAGGCTATTGATAATGCCCAGGACAGAATAAGGGTAAATGCTAATTTTGACATAACAATGGAAGTTTTGTTTTTAGATATAAAAGGAAGGATAGGAAAATGATAAAAGTTATAGGAGTTAGATTCAGACAGGCGGGAAAGATATATAATTTTGATCCGGTGGATTTGCCTGTAAAAAAAGGCGACCATGTAATTGTGGAGACAGCAAGGGGAATTGAATACGGATATGTAGTTGGCAATATAACAGAAAAAAGAGACGAAGATGTAGTAATGCCATTAAAGCCTATTATCAGAATTGCAACAAAGGAAGATGACAAGAAGGCAGAAGAAAATGTTGAGAAAGAAAAAAAGGCATTTAAGATTTGTAAGGAAAAGATTGCCAAACACGGACTGCAGATGAAGCTGATTGATACAGAATACACTTTTGACAACAATAAGGTGTTATTCTATTTTACTGCAGACGGAAGAATTGATTTTAGAGAGTTAGTTAAGGATTTGGCAGCGGTATTTAAAACAAGAATTGAATTGAGACAGGTTGGAGTAAGAGATGAGACAAAGATGCTTGGAGGTATAGGAATTTGTGGAAGACCTCTTTGCTGTAACACTTATTTGTCAGAATTTATTCCGGTATCCATTAAGATGGCAAAGGAGCAGAATCTTTCACTTAATCCTACAAAGATATCAGGAATTTGTGGAAGATTAATGTGTTGCCTGAAGAATGAACAGAGTGCTTATGAATATCTTAATTCAAATCTTCCATCAGTGGGAGAAACAGTAAAAACTTTTGACGGATTTAAAGGTGAAGTTTTAAGTGTTAACGTACTTCGCCAGAGAGTCAAGATTGTTATAGAACAAAATGATGAACGTGAAGTTAAGGAATATTCTGTAAATGAATTGAAATTCAGACCAAAGAAAAAGAAGTTTGATTTAGCAGCAGAGGAATTAAAGGAATTAAAGGGACTGGAAGATACAGAAGAATCAAAATTAGATTAGAAGAGGTTTGTCTTGGATATTAAATTAAATGAAGGCGAGAGAATTGATGATTTAGAGCGGAATGGTTATAAAATCATTCAGCATAAAGATAAATTTTGTTTCGGAATGGATGCTGTTCTGTTATCAGGATTTGCCACTGTAAAGGAAGGTGAGCAGTTACTAGATATGGGAACAGGAACCGGAATTATTCCGATTTTGCTTGCAGCAAAGACAGATGGAAGAGATTTTGTAGGTTTGGAAATTCAGGAAGAAAGTGCATTAATGGCTGAAAGAAGTGTAAGCCTTAATGACTTAAATGAACGTATAAAAATTATAAAAGGGGATATAAAAGAGGCTTCGAAAATTTTTGGCGGAGCCACTTTTGATGTTGTAACATGTAATCCACCTTATATGACAGAAAATCATGGGATAAAGAACTTTGAAGAACCGAAAGCAATCGCCAGACATGAAATAAAGTGTACTTTGGAAGATGTTATAAGAGAGGCTTCAAAGGTTTTAAAACCGGGAGGCAGATTTTATATGGTTCACAGACCAAGGCGTCTGGTGGAAATAATAGAGTTAATGAGCAAATATAAAATTCAGCCGAAAGGCTTGAGAATGGTTCACCCCTTTGCAGACAGGAAAGCAAATATGCTTTTGATAGAAGGACATCGTGGCAGAAAGGCTATGATGAGGGTTGAGGCACCATTGGTGGTTTACAGGGAAAAAGGCATATATACTGACGAAATTCTTAAAATTTATGGAAAAAAATAACTGTAAAAATTATACGGGATGGTGGAAAAAATGGCAGGAAAATTATATTTATGTGCAACTCCAATTGGAAATCTTGAGGATATTACTTATAGAGTTATAAGGACGTTAAAGGAAGTGGATTTAATTGGTGCTGAGGATACAAGAAACAGTATAAAATTACTTAATCATTTCGACATAAAAACACCAATGACGAGTTATCATGAATTTAATAAGTATGATAAGGCAAAGAGTCTTGTGGAATCCATGCTGGCGGGAAAGAATATTGCTTTAATAACTGATGCAGGTACTCCTGGAATTTCTGATCCGGGAGAAGAACTGGTAAGGCAGTGCTATGAAGCGGGAATAGAAGTTACGTCATTGCCGGGGGCAGCAGCATGCATCACGGCTCTTACAATGTCAGGTCAGAAAACAAGAAGATTTGTATTTGAGGCTTTTTTGCCAAAGGATAAGAAAGAAAAAGCAAAGGTACTTGAGTCATTAAAAAATGAAACAAGAACCATAATTATATATGAGGCACCGCACCGGCTTCTTAAAACTTTAAGAGAACTGGAAGGAATTTTAGGTGACAGACCCCTTACAATATGCAGGGAATTAACTAAAAAGTATGAAGAGACATGCCCTATGTCAATTAGCAAGGCAATATTGAAATATGGTGAAAAGGAACCTAAGGGGGAATTTGTTTTAGTTATTGCCGGAAAACCGGAAGAAGAATTAATTAAAGAAGAAAGACAAAAATGGGAAGATATGAGTGTTGAAGAACATGTGGAATATTACATGAATATGGGAAAAGATAAAAAAGAGGCAATGAAAGCAGCGGCAAAAGACAGAGGGGTATCAAAACGGGACATATACAATGACTTAATAAATAATGAATAGTTTATGCCTTTAATGTAATATTTAAAAAATTTTCAGCGTATTATGTAATAAAATTTATTTTTTGAGGAATATATGCTTAATTATATATGGGCATTTATGATCGTTGTTGGAGTAATCTATGGAGCAGCAACAGGAAATATTGAACAGGTTGGAAATGGAGCTATTGAGTCGGCAGAAGATGCCGTAAAAATGTGTATCACAATGCTTGGAATTATGAGCATGTGGATGGGATTTATGGAAATAGCAAGTCGAAGCGGACTTATAGCTAAAGCTGAGAAGGGATTGAATCCTGCAATTAACTGGCTTTTTCCAAATCTTCCAATGGAACATAAAGCAAGACCCCATATAATTACCAATATTATTGCAAATATATTGGGACTGGGATGGGCGGCGACACCGGCAGGACTTAAAGCAATGGAGGAATTGTCTAAGGATAAAATACCACAGCATGGAGAGATTATACCTGATCATATCTCTACTAATGAAATGTGTACATTTTTGGTTCTTAATATTTCGTCACTGCAACTTATTCCGGTAAATATGATCGCATATAGAAGTCAGTACAATTCAACCAATCCGGCGTCAATAGTGGCACCGGCAATATTGGCAACAACAATTAGCACATTAGTGGGGATAATTTTTTGTAAAATAATGTGTAAAAAGAAAATAAAAATGTTGTAAAATCTAATAAAAAAATGCTATAGTGTATTAGAAAAAAATTACAAAGGAAAGAGAAAATGTTGGAACAGAAAGATAAGTTATCATTTCTTAGAAATGACAGGAACAAAATCAGAAAGTGGCCAATTGTCAAATGGGCAATTGCAATGGCAATTTTAATTGCAGGAATTGTTTTTGTAGCAATTAATAATTCTTTATGCTACAACGATTATAGTACAGCGAGATATAAGGACCCAAATCAGAAGGTGGTTCTACTCCAAAAGAACAGTGTGTGTGAGCAGAAGTTCAAGGCACATGCCGGTAAGCTGGAAGTTATAAGAATTTATTTTGATAATCAGGGTAATGAAAATTCCAGCGGAATTGTAAGACTTGAAGTAAAAGACAAGTCCGGTAATGTAATTGCAACATCAAAGAAAGCAGCAAAAAATATAAAGACAAGAAAGTATATTCCGTTTCATTTCCTGACAGAGCCGGAAATGAAAGGTGGAGAAGAATATACACTGTCAGTTAAGTGTGACAATGTATATAATGAGCAGGGATTTGGAATTTATACTTCTTTGAAGGAAAACCCAAATCTTGAAGGTAGTGCCATTGTAGATGGGAAAAAAGTAGAAGACGGAGCACATATAAGACCGGCATTTGAATTTAAATATTATTCATCACGTTCGCTTTTTGTTATGCTGTTTATGATGATTTTTGCAATGATAATCATATCAGTACCATTTCATTGTTTAGATGGAATTATCAGGAAAAAATATAACAAAAATGTTAATATTCAGAAATATATTTCAAGAGTGTTATTTGCTGTAGCACCAATAGCAGCATATTTTATGGTGGAAGTATTGTCAGGATATTCAATAAGGGAAATCATGGGATTTTTCTTTGAATTAAAGGGAATACTCAATTTAGTAATTTATTATATTCTTCTGATTATATTCTATGCCATAACTAACAGGACGCAGTGGGCAGCAATTATCCTGTGGACAGTATCAGTTGTTCTGGGACTTACAAACTATTTTGTATTCAGTTTCAGAGGCATTCCGGTATTGGCAGCAGATATTCTGTCTGTAGGTACTGCTTTAAATGTTGCAGATAGCTTTGAGTATACTTTTGATATTTCGGCATTATGGTCCATAAGTATGTACGCGGCGGCAACATGCACTATGCTTGGAATGTTGCCATACAAGGGATTTAAGAAAAAAGGCAGAATTGTAACGGCTGTAGTTGCAGTGGTTCTTGCAGTTGCAGGGGTTCAGTTCTATGTAAATACAGACACAATTACAAAACTTGGAATAGAGGATAGCCAGTGGAAGCCACAACTTACATACGAAGTAAATGGTACAATGCTTTCATTTGCCACATCATGGAAGTATGTAAAAACTGAGAAGCCGGAAGGTTATTCAGTAAAGGATGTGGAAAAAGTAGCAGAAAAATATAAATCTGATAAGACAAGCAAAACAAATGCTAAATCAAAGAAGATGCCTAATGTTATTGCTATAATGAATGAATCTCTGGCAGACTTTAACTTTGACGGAACATTAGAAACATCAGAGGATTATTTACCATTTATAAGAAGTATGAAGAAAAATACAATAAAGGGTAAATTATATGTTTCCATAGAGGGTGCTAATACGGCAAACTCAGAATTTGAATTTTTGACGGGAAATTCTCTTGCATTCTTTGCACCAAGAGCAGTTCCTTATAATAATTATGTAAAGGGTGAAGTTCCTTCTCTTACGAGGACACTTAAGGCTCAGGGATATGTTGGAAACAATTCATATCATCCATATAAGAGAAGTGGTTGGAACAGAGAAAACGTATATAACAGTTTAGGATTCAATGAATTCTTTTCAGAAGAACATTATGAGAATCCAACATATATAAGAAACTTTATATCTGATGAAACGGATATGGAATACATCATTAAGGACTATGAAGAAAACAGAAAAACATCATCTGATCCTTTTTATCTTTTCAATGTTACAGTACAGAACCATGGCGGTTATGTTGGAAACAGAGGTTTTGTAGACATTGATGTAAGGTCAAAGAGTGCGGGAATGGATGATGATGAAGTTGACCAGTATCTTACATTGGCAAAGAAGTCCGATGATGCATTTAAGAAGCTTATTGAATACTTTGAGAAGGTTGATGAACCTACGGTTATAGTAATGTTTGGTGATCACCAGCCACCCCTTAGTGAAGATTTTTATTCTAATTTGTTTGGAACGAAAGTTTCTAAATTTACACCAAAGCAGACATCAGACTGGTACTCTACACCTTATGTAATCTGGGCTAATTATGATATTGAAGCAAAAGAAAATTATAATATGAGTGCCAACTATCTGTCATCAAATCTTCTTAAACTAATTGGAGCTGATTTGACTGGATATAATAAATATCTTTTGGATTTACAGAAGAAGATTCCTGTACTTACAGGAATGTATTATGCAGGAGATGATGGAGTGTTCCATAATCCTGATGATAAATCAAAGTATACGAAGTATATTGAAGAGTATTCAAAGGTACAATATAACGGTCTTTTAGATAAAAAACATAGAATTGATAAGTTTTTCTTTCTAAATAAATAATGAATGGGCATCGCCTCCGGGCGGTGCCTGTTTGACATTAAAGGGGGATTATAATAGAATATTAGCGACAATTATAGAAGGAGAAGAAGAAAGAAATGAACAAAGTATCAAAGAAAATTTTATCATTAGTATTAGCATTAGCTTTAGTTGTTTCTACAATGACAGTTACATTTGCAGAAGCCAATGATAAAGTTACAGTAACAGTTACAATTGAGAGATTTACAATAGGACAGGGGTATTTGCTTAAGCCAACATCAGTAGAAGTAGATAAGGATGCTTCAGTAAAGGATGTATTAGAAAAGGCAGCACAGGAGAATAACATAAAGTTAAATGCAACAACAAGTTCTTATGGATATTATTTAGACAGTATCAGTTATGCAGATACAGGAGTTGTTAACATACCTGAATCTATTTCAAGTATGCCGGGTATAGATGCTGATTATGGTGGAGGTTACACAGTTCACTATGATGCTCCAACAAATACAACAGTAAACAGCCGTTTCGAAGATGAACAGAAATTAGGAGGCGGTTCATTTACAGATTTAGCGGGATGGATGTATGCACTTAACAATAAGGAATCAGACAACGGTATGGATGCACAGCCTGTAGCAGACGGAGATGTTGTAAGAGTTCAGTTCAGCGTTTATGCAGCAGGTGCAGATATAGGATTTAAAAGCTGGTATGCTGGAATTGAAAGTGCAAAATTAGCTGACAAGGATAGTTTAATAAAGAAGGTTGCTGAACTTTCTGCAAAGGAAAATCAGGACAAAGACCTTACTGAAGCAATTAGTGTTTTAGAAAAATATGATGCAACGCAACAGGAAGTAGATGATGCTCTTGCAAAATTACAGGCAACAGATGAAACAACAGAACAGGCAACAGATGAAACAACAGAACAGGTAACAGATGAAACAACAACACCTGCAGTAACAACACCTGCAGTAACAACACCGGCTGTAACAACTCAGGTACCAACAACTGAAGCACCAACAGTTGTACTTGGAAATACTAAAATCAGAAAAGTAACAAACGTAAAGAAATATAAAGCAAAAATTAAGATAAAGAAAGTTGCAAAAGCAAAGGGTTACCAGTTCAAATATGCAGATAACAAAAAATTTAAAAAGAGTATAGTAAAGAATACTACAAAGCTTACACTTACAACAAAGAAATTTAAGAAAAACAGCAGATGCTATGTTAAGGTAAGAGCATACGCTATTGTTGGAAAAGTAAAAAGCTATGGAAAATGGAGTAAGGTAAAATCAGTTAAAATAAAGAAATAGTTAAAGTATGGGGTTACCATGGAAAGGTATTTCTGTGGTAACCTTATTTAAATTAATGGGATTGTAAAGGATAAAGATGAAGAGAACTTATAAAAAAAGTGTTTTAGCGCTCATAATGCTGATTTGCGTTGTAATGGCTGTAACGCCGGTAATGGGAAAGACAATATTAAATAAAGAACAGACGAAAACATATCTGGATAACATTTCACAATATGAAATGGGAAAGGTAACTAATCCTGTATATGGAAGCGTAGGGGGAGAATGGCTTATTATAGGGTTGGCAAGATATGGAAGTCTTACGCAGGCATATTTGGATAAGTATGTAAATAATCTGGAAACTGAAGTTAAAAAAAAGTCAGGAATTCTTTCAGACAAAAAATATACGGAATATGCAAGGGTAGTTCTGGCACTTACAGCTATAGAGCAAAATCCGGCTGATTTTGCGGGATATGATTTGTTAAGCCCTCTTTCAGAATTAGATAATGTGGTAAAGACAGGTATTAGTGGAATAACTTTTGCACTGATTGCCTTTGATTCAGGAAATTATGATGTTCCTGACCCCAAAAAAGATTACAAGGGGAAAAAGGCAACGAGAGAAAAACTTGTTTACATGCTGATTGACACCCAATTATCTGATGGGGGATGGGCATATATGGGAACTAAGTCAGACGTGGATATGACAGCAATGGTTATTCAGGCACTGGCGAAATATTATAAAGAAGCAGATGTAAAAAAAGCCGTAGATAAAGGCGTGGAGTTACTTTCTAAAAGACAGCAGAAGTCGGGAGCATTTATTAGCAATGAAAGTGAAAATTGTGAAAGTACTGCACAGGTAATTACCGCTATGGCAGCATTGGGAATTGAAGTGTCTGACGAGAGATTTATAAAGGATAATAATACAGTACTTGATGGTTTACTTGGTTTTTATAAAGACGGCGGATTTAAACATACGCATAATAGTTATGTAAACCAAATGGCAACAGAGCAGGCTATGTATGCCCTTACGGCTTATTATAGACAGTTAAAAGATGAAAATGGGCTGTATGATATGAAAGACAACAATAAAAATATAAGAAATAATAAGACAGTATCATATAAAGTAAAAAATAAAAAGACAGAAAGACAGACAGGGAAAAAGAATAAGAAAAAGGTAATTCAGACTGAAGGAAAAGCTGAAAGTATTACAACAAAAAAAGAAGTTCAGGATAAAAATAAGAAAAGTAAAAATAACAGAAAAAATAAAAAAAAGATTAATGGCAAATCAGGGGAAACAACCATATCCACGGAAGAAACTTCAGAGAATATTGTTAGAGATACAATAAAAGACAATACGGAAAAAAAGATAGCAGAAAAAAGTAATACCGGAAAAATATTTGTAATGTTTGGTTTATTTGCTACTTTACTTGGAATAGGGTTTTATTTGCTTAAAAAGAATAAGAAACTTTTGTCATTGTTTCTGGTAATATCTGTTTTATTTTCAGGATGTGGTAAAAGCACCAATAATAAAGCTGTTGGAAAATGTACTATTCTAATAGAATGTTCAACAATTTTTGATAACAAAAAAGATTTGGACAAGGCTGTGGAGGATTACATTCCAAAGGACGGAATTATATTAAAAAAACAGGAAGTGGATTTATATAAGGATGACAGCGTATATGACATATTAAAAAGAGAACTGAAAAAAAATAACATTCTTATGGAGGCATCATTTGCCGCTAAAACAGCATATGTTGAGGGGATAAATAATATTTACGAATTTTCATGTGGAAAGCTTTCAGGATGGATGTATGAAGTAAATGGTGAGTATCCAAATGTTGGATGCAGTGATTATAAAGTAAAAGATAAAGATGTAATAGAGTGGCACTATACCTGTAATTTAGGAGAGGATTTGAAATAGCAATGGACGGATTTTCCAGATATCATCCAATGGTTAACATAATATTTTATATTACAGTGTTAGGATTGACTATGTTCCAAATGCAGATGGGAATGATAGTAATATCCTTTATTTGCGGTGCAATTTATTATTTTAATTTAAAGGGAATGTCAGGAATTAAATATTTCGGCGTAATAATGGCTGTTTTTGTAGTGTCATCCCTTATTAATCCTGTATTTTCCCATAGGGGAGCAACCTTGATTTTTTATATGTTTACAGGAAACCCCGTTACATTAGAATCAGTAATTTATGGTATTTGTGCTGCACTTTTAATAAGCTCAGCATTTTTGTGGTTTGCAACATTTAATCAGGTAATAAGTGAAGATAAAATAATGGCAGTGCTTGGAAAAGTAATGCCTCACGTGGCACTTTTAATTACTATGGTGGCGAGATTTGTTCCAAAGTATATAAGACAGCAAAAAAATGTAAGGCAGGCAGGGAATGATTTAGGAGAAAAGCCTGACACATTTATCAAAAAAATAAAGAAAAGCGGAGAGGTCTTTAGTATTACCATGACCTGGGCATTGGAAACATCAGTGGAGACGGCAGATTCCATGAGAGCCAGAGGATATGGTGCGACAAAAAGAAGTAATTATAATAACTATAGGATTTCCGGACGGGATTTTGTGGCAATAATATGGATTATATCATTGTTTCTGATGATTTGTTTTGCACTGTTCCTTGGAAAAGCGAATACGTATTATTATCCATATATCCGGATAAGAAACAGTGTTCCGGTTTATCTGATGTATGGTTTGTTATGTTTGACACCGGTGGTTATTAATGTAAAGGAGGCAGCAGTATGGCACAGATTGAAGTAAAAAATTTGACATTTAGTTATCCCGAGACTAATGGGAAAGTCTGTCTTGATAATATTTCAATAAGCATAAATAAGGGAGACTTTATATTAATATGTGGAAAATCCGGTTGCGGAAAAACTACGTTGTTAAGACAATTAAAGCCTTGTATCGCACCTCGGGGAAAATCAGAAGGACAGATATTATATAACAGACAGGACATAAGAAAATTAGATGAGAAGGATCAGGCAACAAAAATAGGATACGTTATGCAAAATCCTGAGCATCAGATTGTGACAGATAAGGTATGGCATGAATTGGCATTCGGCTTGGAAAATCTGGGAGTAAAAACTAATGAAATCAGGGCAAGAGTTAGTGAAATAGCAGAATATTTTGGAATAACCGACTGGTACTTCGAAAAGACGGATAAATTATCAGGAGGTCAGAAGCAGTTATTAAATCTCGCTTCTGTCATGATTATGGATCCGGAGGTCCTTGTGCTTGATGAACCAACTTCCCAGCTGGATCCCATTGCGGCAGAGCAGTTTCTTGATGTAATAAAAAAACTTAATGAAGAGTTGGGTATAACAATTATATTGTCAGAACACAGAACGGACAGTGTATTTAAAAGGGCTGATCAGGTTATCTTAATGTACAGGGGAAGGATTTTAAGTGCCGGAAAACCGGAGAAGGTTATTAAAACTGACATGGACTGTGACCTTGAAAAAATAATGCCTATGTCAGCCAGAATATTTAAGAACTTCGACGAAAGTGATGTAATTCCTCTATCTGTTTCAGAGGCCAGAAAACAAATGAAATATTTAAATAAAAGTTTTAGCATTTTACCGGATACAAAAAAGGACAATATCGAAGATCCTGCAATTATATGTAGGAATGTCTGGGCAAGGTATGAAAAGAAGGAAAAAGATATTTTGAAAGGTCTTAACATATCAGTAAACAAAGGTGAAATTTTTGCCATTCTCGGTGGAAACGGAACAGGAAAATCAACTCTGCTAAAGGTTTTGCGTGGAAGTTTAAGGCCCATAAGGGGAAAAGTAAAGGCAAAGGGGACAATTGGAATGTTGCCTCAGGATGTGCAGACATTGTTTAGAAAGGAAACCGTAAAGGAAGAGCTTGAGAATGTTCCTGAAAATATTATTAAAAGTATGGAGCTTAAAGGTATTTTGGAAAGGCACCCTTATGACATTAGCGGCGGGGAGCAGCAGAAAGTGGCATTAGCCAGAGTATTGGCAGCAGATCCGGACATACTTTTGCTGGACGAACCTACAAAGGCAATTGATAACATTTATAAGGAAACCTTAGGAAAAATGTTAAGAAGTTTAAGTGATAAGGGAAAAACCATAATAATTGTCAGCCATGACTTAGACTTTTGTGGAGAATATGTGGATAAATGTGGATTACTGGCAACCGGAGACATACTCTGTGTTAATAACTATAGAGAATTTTTCTCAAACAACAGATTTTATACTACAACAGTTTCGAAAATCACAAGGGATGTAATAGAAAATGCAGTAAAACCGGAGGATTTACTATGATAAGAGAATATTATGTTATTTCCATAGTGATTATTATAGCTGCAATTCTCTGGTTTATGTGGTCATTTGAGCGAAGAAAACCACAGGAAAGAGAAGTTGTTATGCTGGCTGTAATGACTGCAATGGCGGTAGTTGGAAGGGCGATATTTATTGTAACCCCACAGTTTAAACCCTGCGCAGCCATTATAATAATTACGGGAATAATGTTTGGAAAGCAGTCGGGATTTCTCTGCGGGGTATTAACGGCATTTGTGTCGAATTTTATTTTCGGGCAGGGACCCTGGACACCATGGCAGATGATTGCATTTGGTCTGGTGGGATTAGTATCGGCAATTATTTTTAATGGAAAAAGAGAATATTATGCAGATAACAGAATTTTACTGGGCATTTATGGATTCTTAATTACATTTTTACTCTATGGATTCATTATGGACACGTCAACAGTTTTGATGTATACGGATAAGTTGCGCTTTTCAACATTTATGGCAACCTACTTAAGTGGCTTGTATTTTAATATTATTCATGGACTATCAACTTTGATTTTTCTTTTGATTCTTTCAAAAAGCATCTTTTCCAAAATCAGGCGTTTGAAAGTTAAGTATGGAATGTTTAATTAATTAAAATTAATAAGAAAAAATGAAAACAAAATAAATTGAATTCAGTGTAATAAAGTGTTAATATATATCGGGCTACAAAAGAAGAGTAAATATAAATGTAGTTACGATAATAGAAAAGAGGATTTACAAATGGAAGAATATGGATATTTGTGGCAATTGGCATTAATACTCGGCAGCACAAAGTTATTTGGATTAATAACTAAAAGATTTAACATGCCGCAGGTAGTCGGTGCCTTGCTTGCAGGTTTGTTATTAGGACCGGCAGTTTTAGGAAATTTCTTATCAGGTGCAGTAATAGGTGGACATCATTTAGTCAATCTTACTTTATATCAGACTCCATTTATTGACCATTTAGCAGAAATTGGTGTTATTGTTCTTATGTTCTGCGCAGGTTTGGAAACAGATATTAATGAACTTAAAAAATGCGGACTTGCATCTTTTGTAATTGCAATAATTGGTGTTATTGTACCGCTTATCGGTGGTGGAGCATTAACATACTGGTTTTTGGCAGAAGGCTGGATAGCTCCTGATAAAACAAGTACATTATTTATGCAGGCAGTGTTTGTAGGTGTTATTCTTACAGCTACATCTGTTAGTATTACCGTTGAAACACTTCAGGAAATGGGCAAACTTAAGACAGCATCAGGAAATGCAATTTTAGGTGCGGCAATTATTGATGATATTTTAGGAATTATTGCACTTACTATTGTAATAAGTCTTGGAACAGGTGGCTCTTCATCAGCAGGAAGCAGTGAACCGCTTTGGTTAGTTCTTGTGAAGATAGTGTTGTTCTTTGTATTTGTTGTCGTTTTTGGATATATTATTTTTAAATTTTACAAGAAATGGTGCGAGCATGACGGAAAGGGTAAGCACAGACATGCAATTATCGCTTTTGTTATTTGTTTATTAATGTCATTTGCAGCTGAATACTTTTTTGGAGTTGCAGATATTACAGGTGCATTCTTTGCCGGTGTAATAATTTCAATGACACAGAAAGATCAGTTTATTGCATCAAAATTTGATGTAGTGGCGTATATGTTTTTGAGCCCGATTTTCTTTGCAAGTATAGGACTTAAGGTAGATGGAAATGCAATTACCCATATGGGTGGAATGATTGTATTATATGCGGTTTTACTTACCATTGCTGCTGTATTAACAAAGATTGTAGGTTGTGGTCTTGGAGCTAAGGTTTGTGGCTACAAGAATTACCAGTGCTTAAGAATCGGTGTTGGCATGGTTTCAAGAGGAGAGGTTGCCTTAATTGTAGCTAATAAGGGAATTGAAGCAGGACTTATGAGCGCAAGTATAGTAGCTCCTGTAATTATTGTAGTTATTGTTACAACAATAATTACTCCAATTATCTTAAAGCCTGTATTTATGATGAAGGGTCCAAAGGGTGGAGCCGATGTACCTGCAGAGAGCAAACTTGTAGAAAACTACGAAGAAAGAGAATCTTACAACAGACCAAGATAAAAAATAAATAAATTTGGAGAAATGTTCTCCCAGACAGGATATAGAAACACTGTTAATTAAAACATGTTGTATTTCTATATTTGCTGCGCCGCATATTAACGATTGTTTTCGCAAACTCAGTCGCTATGCGACTTCAGACAGTGCTACAGCAATCGTAGCTATGCTCGCAAATATTACGAAATACTGCCAATCGTTTTAATTAACAGTGTTTTTATATCCTATCCGGGAGTATGTTCCCCTCAAAATTTTATTTATTCTTTTTATACAGAGCTGTCATAGGTTCTTTTTTTATTCCATAAAATAGAATAGTAAAATTAGGGGGCAGTGTTATGTCAATAATTGTAACTATTTCTTCATTTATAATACCGGCGGTTATGTTGTTTATAGTAATTTATGGTGTAATAAAGAAAGAGAACATATATGATGATTTTGTAGAGGGTGCTACAGGAGGATTAAAAACGGTAATCAAGGTTATGCCTACCTTAATTGGTCTGATGGTGGCAGTGGGAGTGCTAAGAGAGTCCGGGTTTATGGATTTTCTCAGCAGGTGGCTTGGTAAATTAACAAATCCTATTGGATTTCCGGGGGAACTTATGCCAGTCACCATCGTAAAAGTATTTTCGTCTTCCGCAGCCACTGGAATGGTTTTGGATATTTTTAAAAAATATGGTCCCGATTCATACCTGGGAATGGTTACTTCCCTTATGATGAGTTGCACGGAGACTATTTTCTACACAATGTCGGTATACTATATATCAGCAAAGGTAACGAGAACCAGATGGACTTTGGCTGGTGCAATTTTGTCAACAATTGCCGGAACAATTGCCAGTGTGCTGCTTGCAAATTTAATGTAAATAAATTATATTGATTTTAAGGTAACAGATGGAGGAAGAAGAATATGATATATACAGTTACGTTTAATCCATCCATTGATTATATTGTGGATGTTAAAAATTTTGAATTGGGAAGTGTTAACAGAACATCAGCTGAGTTAATGTTTCCAGGGGGAAAAGGAATTAACGTTTCCATGGTACTTAGCAACCTGGGATTTGAGAACACGGCTTTAGGTTTCCTTGCAGGATTTACAGGAAAAAGTGTTCAGAAAATGCTTGAAGTTAATGGTGTAAATGCCGATTTTATTGAGGTTGAAGAGGGATTAACAAGAATCAATGTAAAAATCAGAGCCCAGCAGGAAAGTGAAATTAACGGAATGGGTCCTGCAATTAAGGAATCTGACATTAAGAAATTATATGAAAAATTAGATAATATAAAGGACGGAGATATTCTGGTGCTGGCAGGAAGTATTCCGGCTGTTATGCCTGAAACTATGTACAGTGACATTATGGAACATCTGAAAGATAAGGACGTAAAAATTGTAGTTGACGCTACAAAGGATCTTTTGTTAAACGTTTTAAAGTACAAGCCATTTTTCATAAAGCCAAATAACCATGAATTAGGAGAAATATTTGGCGTGGAATTGAATACAAGGGACGAAGTGGTTCCATATGCTAAAAAGATGCAGGAGAAAGGGGCAAGAAATGTCCTTGTATCTATGGCAGGAGAAGGTGCGGTTCTGGTAGCAGAAGATGGACAGGTTTATAAGAGTCCTTGTCCTGAAGGCAAGGTAAAGAATTCTGTAGGTGCCGGAGATTCAATGGTTGCGGGATTCATAGCAGGATATTTGGAGAGCGGCGACTATAAAAAGGCTTTAAATAAGGGACTGGTTACAGGAAGTGCCAGCGCATTTAGTGATAACCTTGCTACAAAGGAAGAAGTGGAAGAACTTGAAAAAGTGTTCTGTAGTGAAGCCTAGTCAGGTAATACACAATTATAGAAAAATTAAATTTAGTGTTTACTATTGCGGGTGAAATAGTATTGATAAAAGAGATTGTGTGAATGTTATTTTGAAATTGACGTTTCCACAATCTCTTTATGTTTTGGAGAATTTATGTTGTATTTTCCGCCCGGAAAAGCGTCGTTGGCAAGGTAGAAAGCCACATGGGCAAGAGAAATCAAGAATTCATGTTGCTTCTTCCACCTGAAACATCGCTGATTCAAGCAGGAAAAGCAACAGGGGAATACAAAATCAATAACAAATCTTGCTTTATTTAGTATTCATTATATTTTACAGGGAGCCATTTCCTTACGGTGTCGAAGTCGGCGGGACCGATTGAAAGAAAGGCTGCATGAAATTTCTTAAGATTAAATTTGTCTCCAAGTTCTTTTTTCAAGGAATCTTTTATTTCTAAAATTTCTAAATATCCTCCATAATATTTCAGATAATTTGCAGGTTCTTCAACAACAGCCTGAAAAATAGAAGTGCAGACCTTTTTGTCTTTTATATTATAATTTTTTAGAAAATTAGTAAGGTCTTTTAAAGTCCAGCCTTCATAGTTTACGCCGATATCACAGAGAGAGTAAAGGGCAAGGGAGTAGGAACTGTTGCAGGCAAGGACCTCGGCAAGTTGCCGGTTATCGTATTCATATTGATAGGACATAAGTTCTGCGTAGGTGGCCCACCCTTCGGAATAACCACCGTAATTTATAACATGGCGGATTGGTAGAGGTGAGGTGGATGCAAAAAAGTCAGCCTGAAGCATATGCCCCGGGATTCCTTCGTGAGCGAGAATTGTGTAAAGATTTTCAGTGTTGTTTTTATTGTTGTTAATATATATTGTGTTTTTGTTAAGGTCATCAATAGGCGGAGTGAGATAAAATGCCGGGCTTAAATAATTTTCAAGACTTTTATCAACATATTTAACCTGATATTGGGCATTGAAGAGTTCGGGAAAATCTTTTGAAGCCTTCTTTTGCAGGTGACTTAAAATATCTTTTGGGTTTAGGTTTTCGGAGCCTAAAGAATTAAGTTGCTTTTCAAGTTCCGGATTTATATCAAGTAAAGAGTATAGTTTGCGTACATCTTTAGAAAGAGCATTTTGAATAGTTGACTTAAGTTCCATAACGGATTTTGAACTTCCGGTATACAGTGTAGCAAGATACTGGTAATAGTCCTTGCCGTTCTTTAGGTAAAAAAGACCATTTTCATTTTTACAGTAACCATTTTTTAATAGTTTTTCTAAAGTATTAATAATCTCCTCATAGGCAGGGAAAACAATTTTTTCCAGAATTGATAAATTTTTGCTGATATATTGTTGCTTTTGATTCTTAGACAAAAATTTGCAGTTATTCAACCGATTTAAGAAAGAAGTATGTAAGAGATTTTCAGAAGACTTTTTATCTCCAATAAAATCTTTGCATTGGGAAATTATGTTTTTACAGCAAAAAGAACTTATAAAACAATTATTTTGGGCTTTATAAGTTTGAAATTTGCAGATTTGACTATAATAATCTTTTAGCGTTGAAAGCAGAGTAAGATAATTGTCAATATCTTTAGAATTTGCAAAAGAATATTCAGAAAAAAGAACAGGAAATTGTGACTGAATGCCGGTAGTCGGACTTAAAACTTCAGAGCACAGGCATAAGTCTCCAAAATCGAGACCGCTTTTAAAATAGTTTTGTAAAACATCATAAGTAAGCTGTTGGTTTGGAAGCAGTTTTTTATATTCAAGGGATTCAAGATAATTTAACTGGTCAATATAATACTGCTGACTGTCTGCCATATTTTTGTAGGAATAGGTTCCAAGGCTTAGAGGAACATTGTCTATGCCAAAATCCTTGGGATTTGATAAATAAAAATGCAGGCTTAGTGCGTCAGAAGACAGTTCATTTACAAAAAGATCATTGGCATAAAGGTCAAATTTGAACTGTTCATTATTGGAGTAATGTACGGTGTAATTATCCTGTGGAGAATTGCAGGAGAAAAACAAAAAAGTTGCAATCAGGCAAAAGGCAATAATAATAAATAACTTATGATTTTTCAATTTGCAAGGAAGCGAAGATATAATGGATTTTTTCATAATGCATCCTTTAAGTCTATTATTATAAAATATAGAAAAAAAATAAAATTTATGATATTTTATATATAAAAGATATTACAATTAGGGTAATAATGTGCGTTGAAAAATAATGAATCATATATAGGAGGATGGACAGAATGAACATACTGAAATTAAAACCTGTATTTAAAGATGCAATCTGGGGCGGGAAAATGCTTTCAGATTTTGGATATGAAGAAGCAGGAAGTCACGCAGGAGAGTGCTGGGGAATCAGTGCACATAAAAGTGGTGAGTGTGTAATTGAGAATGGAGAATATGCAGGAAAGACGTTGTCATGGTGTTTTGAAAATCATCGTGAATTATTTGGAAACATAGAAGGAAAACAGTTCCCATTATTGGTGAAGATCATCGGAGCAGAAGCAGATCTTAGTATTCAGGTACATCCTAATAATGAATATGCAAAAGAACATGAAAATGGAGCACTGGGAAAAACAGAATGCTGGTATATTTTGGATTGTAAGGAAGATGCCACTATTGTGATAGGTCATAATGCTAAAGATAAAGACGAGTTAAAGGACATGATTAACAATGCAAGGTGGAATGAACTTATAAGAGAGGTACCGATTAAGAAAGGGGATTTCTTCCAGATAAATCCGGGATGTCTCCATGCAATTAAAGGTGGAACTTTGCTTATTGAAACACAGCAAAGCAGTGACGTAACCTATAGAGTTTATGACTATGACAGACTGCAGAATGGAAAGAAGAGAGAACTGCACGTTAAGCAGAGCATAGATTGTATCGAGACTCCGTTTGTTGAGTATAAACAGGACAGAATTGTTAACAACTATGGCGAAACAACATGTGAAAGGTTAGTAACATGCCCTTATTACACAGTGGAAAAATGGGATATAAAAGACTCATATATTTATGAAATGAACAAAGCATTTGTAAATGTCACTGTAATTGACGGTGAAGGACAGGTGAATGGCATTGAAATCAAAAAAGGCGATAATTTTATTATTCCGTCAGTTGTTGATAAATGTGAATTCATTGGAAATATGACTATAGTTATGTCATACTGCTAAAGTTAAAGGAAAGTTGGAAGAGATATGTTATCAGAGAGAGCACTTCAAATAATTGAGAAGTTAATAGAGAACAATAAAACCCCTATAACATCAAGAACATTAGCATTATATTTGGGAGTATCGGAAAGAAGTATTAAAACATACATTAAGGAAGTATCAGATTTTTGTAAAGACAAAGGAATGATTCTGGATAGGAAGCCCGGGATAGGTTTTGTTGCAAACTTTTCACAGGAACAAATCGAACTGATAAATAATCTAAAAAGAGAAAAGAAAACGGTAATGTCAAAAAAACAGAGAATGGGATATATTATGTACATTCTTTTAAGTGGATGGGATAATTACACATTAGCGTTGTTTTCTGAGGAATTAAATGTAAGTAAGAAGATGATTGGAGAGGATATTAATTCTATTTCCGATGAACTTAGAAAATATGGAATAAAAATCAACAGAGTATCAGGTCACGGAGTTTTTATAACAGGTGATGAATTTTCCATAAGAAAAGCAATGAAAAATTATTGTCTTTATCCTGTTGACAATAAAAAGACTCAGGAAAAATACGACTACCGGATGAATGAAGAGGAGGTAGAAGTATGGATAAACAATTTTGGAGAAAATAACTTAGGAAAAGTAGTAGACATAATTCATAAATTAGAGAAAAAATATGACGTAGCATATACGGATTATAGTTTCAGAATGTTGGCGGAGTATATGCTTATACAGTTGTTTAGAATAAAAAAAGGAAATGAATTGCAGTCTAAAATCAGTTTAGAACAGAGCCCTATCTGCGAAAGAGAGGTTTTGGAGACTGTAACAGATTTATATATGGAAATCTGTAACATGGAATTAAATGAGTACGAGCAGCAATACATTGATATTTTATTTGCGTCAGCTGTAGTTCAGGCAAAAACAGATTTTAATATGCCGAGAATATATGGTAATGAAAGATGTGAAGAAATCTGCAATGAAATTCTTGAGTATTTGTCAGAAATTTTAAATGTTGACTTAACGGAGAATGAACTGTTAAAGACAAGCTTAGAGTCATTTGTTCCGGCATCTTTTATTAGAACACAGTATGGAATTGAAGTTAGAAATCCATTCCTAGAAGATATAAAGGAGATGTATTCGGGAATATTTGCAATTTGTTTTACATTGGGAAAATTCTACGAAGAGTACAGTAAGGCTATCCCAACAGAACATGAAATTTCATTTATAGCATTGTTTTTAGGAGGCGCATTACACCGAAACATTAAAAAGGCAAAAGCAGTCTTAATAGGAACAAGCGGAATTGCAGCAGCCAATATAGTAGCAAGAAAAATCGAAGACAAAATAAAAGAAGTAAAAATTGTCGCTATATTATCTTCAGGAAAGATAGATAATATAGGTGATTATGATTATGACATTATATTGTCACTACTTCCAAACATAGATTATGATGACAATGTAGTGTATATATCACCAATGGTGAGCACCACAGATGAGAATAAAATAAAATCAGCATGTTTTGAGGCTGTGTCGAATCCTCATATGGATAAGGATTCCTTTACAAAAATGATTGATGAAGAGCATATAATGATTGTGAATGAAAAGGTAAAGAGAGAGTCTGTATTGAAAGATGCATGCAGTATTCTCTGCAAAGACGGATATGTTACAAAGGATTTTTATCAGGATGTTATTGACAGAGAGCATATTGAGCCTACTACAATTGGAAACTATGTGGCAATCCCGCATGGAATGCCGGAAAATGTAATAAAGCCTAAGGTGTTTGTGATAAATCTTACATATCCGGTAAACTGGGGCGGAGAAATGGTAAATGTTATATTTCTGTTGGCACTGAACTTCCATAATGTGGCAACAACAAAAGCATTTTTTACAGATTTTGGAAGAATGGTAGGGTCTGAAGACAAGATAGAAGGCATTAAAAAGATTGATACGCCTGAAAAGATGGTTGAAACTCTAAAAAAAGAACTAAATTGGCAAAAAGTTTAGTAAAAATAAAAATGTTACAATAATAGAATAATAAGTTGTTTGTTGGAAATTGCACTAACCTAAGTGCAATTTTCTTTTTTGGGAAGAATTGAAAAAAATATATTCTCAATATAGAATAAAATTACACAGTGGTGATAAGTTAAAAAGAAGGAGGAAAGTAACATGGCAAAGGAACTTATGAGTTCGGCAATAGTAATTTTTGATGCAGAGGCAAATAGTGCAGAAGAAGTTATTAATCTTATTGCAGATTCCATGGATAAGGATGACAGACTTATTGACAGGGACGGCTATGTCAAAGATGTTTTGGCAAGAGAAGCAAGTTCAAGTACAGCAGTTGGTTTTTCAGTAGCAACACCTCACGCTAAGTCAGTACATGTAAAGGAACCATCACTTGCATTTGTTCGTCTTGCACATCCAATCAAATGGGATGACTCAGAAGAAGTTGATATTGTGTTCCAGATAGGTGTTCCATCACCGGGACATGGTGATAGGCATCTCGAAATTTTGGCAGGCTTGTTTAGAAAAGTTATGCATGATGATTTCAGAGAACAGCTTGCAAAAGCAAAAACAGCAGAAGAAGTTATAGACTTAATCGGAGCTGTATAAAAAAAGTTAGAAAAGGAGAGTGTTATGAAAGAGTTAGTTGATATTTTAAAACATACCAAAACACATCTTATGAATGGTGTATCATACATGATTCCAGTTGTTGTTGGTGGTGGTATATTAATGGCAATCGCCGTTTTATTGACAGGTGAAGGAGCAGCTCCAGGATGGGGTTCAGGTATTCCTTATTGGTTATGGACAATCGGAGTTGATGCACTTGGATTAATGTGTCCTGTATTCGCAGCATACATTGCTTATTCAATCGCTGACAGACCTGGTATTGCAGTAGGTATGGCAGGTGGATTTATGGCATTGAACATTCCTACAGGCGCAAGTACTGTTCAGAACTTAGTTGAGATTACAAAAGGCGTAAAGGTTCCGGATGGAGCAGTTTTAACAACAATTGACAATGTTCAGTATTACGTTGATAAGAGCTTATCAGTAAGTACAGCATCAGCCGGATTTATCGGAGCAGCTATTGCTGGTTTGCTTGCAGGTATTATTGCACATTACTTAAAGAAGATTCCTCTTCCAAAATCAATGCAGTCGCTTAAATCAATTATCATTATTCCAGTAGTTGGTGTATTAATTGTCGGTGTTATTATGTTCTTATGTGGAACACCTATCGCAGCATTTATGACATGGTTAGAAGGTGTTATGAGAAACATGGCTCACGGTGATCATGGAAACTTAGCACTTGCAGGTATCAGTGCATTAGCATCACTTATGATTGCAACAGACCTTGGTGGTCCTGTAAATAAAGTTGCTTACTCAATCTTAATGGTAGCATTTGTAGGTACAGGTATTTACACATTCGCAGCTCCTGTTGGTATTGCTATTTGTATTCCTCCAATTGGATGTGGTGTTGCATCATTACTTTTAAAGAAGAAGTTCTCAAAAGAAGAACAGAATGCAGGTATCGGTGCTATAGCAATGGGCTTCTGTGGTATCACAGAAGGTGCTATTTCATATACAGCAGCAGATCCTACAAGAATGATTCCTATCAATATGGTTTCATCAGCAATTGCCGGTGGTATCGCAGGATTCCTTGGCGTTGGCGCTAAGATGTCAGCTTGTTGGGGTGGTTTAATCGTAGCTCCAGTTATTCAGGGTGAAAGCTTCATGTCAGGTTGGCCACTTTACATTATTTGTATCTTAATCGGTGTTGCAATCTACGTTGCACTTTGTGCAATCTTCAAGAAAAATTATGTTGAACACGAAGAAGTACTTGAAGATGTTGACATTTCATTCGAATAGAATCGAGAGTTTTAGTTAAAATTAAAAATAAATGAGAACCACTTTTAAAGGTGGTTCTCATATAAGAATTAAGTGAAAGAGAGTGATTAGATATGAAATTTTTAGCAGTTACAGCTTGCCCATCAGGGGTAGCACATACTTATATGGCAGCTGAAGCAATTCAGCAGGCTTGCGAAAAAGCTGGTGTAGAATGTAAGGTTGAAACACAGGGATCAATCGGAATCGAAAACCAAATTACAAAAGAGGATGTTGAAACAGCAGATGCAGTTATTTTAACAACTGATATGCCAATCAAAAATGTTGAAAGGTTTGACAATCTCAAAAAAGTAAAAATTGGCATTAGCCCAGCAATTAAGCAGGCAGATTCTATTGTTGAAAAAATGATAAAGATGCTTCAGGCATAACTGAGCTAAGGCAGGTCTAATCGCCTGCCTTTTTCTGACAGAAAGACAAAAAATTAACGAAAGAAAAAATTTTTGAGAAATCAATGAAATAAATAGAGTTTGAAGTTATATAGGAGGAAGATATATGTTAAGTAAAACAATAACAATAAACAATAATGAAGGATTACACATGAGACCTGCAGGTATTGTAGCAAAAGAAATGGGAAAATTTGTATGTGATGTTTCAATTCTTTTTGGAGACAAGAAAATAAATGCAAAGAGCTTAATTAACATAATTTCAGCATGCATTAAAAAAGGTGCAGAAGTTACATTTGAGTGTGATGGAGAAGATGAGGAAGCTGCAATGGCTAAGATTGAGGAACTTGAGGCAGCAAATTTTGGAGAGTAAGAGGTAAAGCTTATGTATAAGGGTATTGCAGGATCAGAAGGTATAGGAATAGGAAAAGTTGTCATAATTGAAGAAAAAGAAATAAATATCGAGACAAAAAAAATCGAAGATACAGATGCAGAATTAAACAGACTTCAGGAAGGAATCGAAAAATTTGTTGAGGCAACAAATGCTATGGCTGACAGAATGGACGAAACAGTAGGAAAGAAAGATGCTGACATTCTCAGAGGTCATATACAGATGTTACAGGATCCAATGATTGAGGAACAGATATCTGCGCTTATTGTAGCAGAAAAAGTTTCAGCAGAAATAGCAGTGGATCAGGTTCTTGAACAGACTGCAGAAATGTTTGCTCAGATTCCTGATGAATTGTTACAACAGAGAGCAACGGATTTTAGAGATATTAAAACAAGAATGTTGAAACTTCTTCTTGGAATCGAAGATGTTGATATATCACAGGTTCCAAAGGACACAGTATTGGTGGCAAAGGATCTTACACCGTCTATGACAGCAGGAATTAATCCTGATAATATAGCAGGAATAATAACAGAGTTAGGTGGAAGAACTTCTCATTCAGCAATACTGGCAAGAGCAATGGAAATTCCGGCAGTTCTTAGCATTGAAAATGTATGTAGTCTGGTAAGCAATGGTGATGAAGTGATTGTTGACGGTACATCAGGAGAAATAATATTAAAACCGGATGAAGCTACAATAGAAGAATATAAAGTAAAAATAGATGAATTAAGAAAAGAAAAAGAATTATTAGTTAAATATGCAGGAAAGCCATCCGTAACAAAAGATGGTGTTAAGGTTGAACTTGTCTGCAATATTGGAAAGCCGGAAGATGCAAAGAAAGCGGTAGAGTGCGATGGCGAAGGCATTGGACTCTTCAGAACAGAATTCTTATTTATGGATAGAGATTCTATCCCTACTGAAGAAGAACAGTTTGAGGCATACAAGAGTGTTGCTGAGAAAATGAATGGCAAGCCGGTTATAATTAGAACTTTGGATATAGGTGGAGATAAGGAAATTCCATATCTCGGATTAGATAAAGAAGAAAATCCGTTTTTGGGATTTAGAGCAATCAGATTCTGTCTTCAGAGAGATGATATTTATAAAGTACAGTTAAGAGCATTATTAAGAGCAAGCGCATTTGGCAAAATAAAAATAATGGTTCCTCTTGTTACATGTATCGAAGAGTTACGAAGTGTAAAAGCTTTAGTAAAGGATATCATGAAAGATTTGGACAGCGAAAATATAAAGTACAATAAAAATATTGAAATAGGTGTTATGATGGAAACACCGGCAGCATGTATGATAGCAGACCTTCTTGCAAAAGAAGCAGCATTTTTTAGTATAGGAACTAACGATTTAACAGGATATACTATGGCAGTAGACCGTGGAAATGCAAAGGTTGCATATTTGTATTCAACATACCAGCCGGCAGTTCTTAGAGCCATTAAGAAAATAATTGAATGTGGTAAAAAAGAAGGTATAATGGTAGGTATGTGTGGTGAAGCTGCAGCGGATGCTAAACTTGTACCATTATTACTTGCATTTGGTCTTGATGAATTCAGTGTTAGTGCTACAAGCGTATTAAAGACAAGAAAAATAATTTCAGAATGCGATGTTAATGAATGCAGGGAACTTGCAGATAAGGTAATGCAGTGTAGTACACAGGAAGAAGTATTGGCATTATTGGATAAATAAACATTAATTGTATTGGAGATTGGTTATGGAAATAAAATTTATAGCAACTGACGTGGATGGAACTTTAGTGATGGATGATCATATGACTATTCCACAGGTTAACATAGATGCTATAAAGCAGGCAAAGATAGAAGGCATTATTACAGCCATAAGTACCGGAAGAACAAATGTGGCAACCATAGAGGCAAGTAAAGCACTAGGTGGTGTGGACTATTTGATTTTATCCAATGGCGCGGTTATAATGGACGGAAGGACTAATGAAATTATTTACAGCAATTATTTCCCAACAGATACAATTGAGAAGGTTATCAGTATAATAGAAAAATATCCAATTATTTATGAAATATATGCTGATGGAAAAGGATACGTTAATCAATACACAAATGACAATTACTTTGACATAAAGGCACTTCCATATGATTTTCTGGTTGAATATATAAAAATACTGGAGACTACTGATGATGTGTTGGAACTTGTCAGAAGTCATAATGTTGAAAAAATAAATATAAATCAGGTGCCAAAAGAATATATAGAGTCCGTTACAGCAGAACTTAAAGACATTCCATCATTGGTATTTTCAGCCGGTTTTGATGGAAATATGGAGATTGTTGTGAAAGGTTCAGATAAGGGGAGTGCAATTAAAAGAATTGTGGATAAACTAAATATCCAACCTGAAAGTATTATGGCATTTGGTGATTCCCTAAATGATGCAACAATGCTTAAATATGCAGGGGTTTCCTACGCATTGTTATCCGGAAAGGATGCAGCTAAAAATGCAGCCAAAAATATTACAAAAGTGGGAAACAATGAAGGTGGAGTTGGATTGGCAATAAAAGAATATTTGACAAATTCTCCAAAATAAAAGAAAATAAAGTTAAGAAGTTGCTAAGGAGGGAGAAATGTTAGCTAAAGAGAGACAAAACAGGATTGTTGAGTTAGTGAATGAAAATGGTTCTGTTTTGGTGAAGGAATTAAGCGAACAGTTTGAGGTAACTGAAGACAGTATTAGAAAAGATCTGTCACTGTTAGAAAAAAAAGGGCTGCTCAAAAAAACTTACGGTGGAGCAATGAGAAACCGTGTAAACACACATGAGCGATATGTTTCCCAAAGAAAGGGCAAGAATATCAAAGAGAAGCAGGATATTGCAAGAAAGGCATTTGAATTAATTGAGGAAGGGGATGTTATCTTCCTTGATATATCAACAATTAATATTGAATTAATAAAATTGATAGTTGAGGCCAATTTGAACATAACAGTTGTAACCAACATGATAGACATAATGCTTAATTTTACTGCAGAATCAGAAGTAAATCTTTTGTTTGTAGGTGGAAAACTCAATAGAGGAAGAGATGGCTTTGTAGGTGGATACACTAATAAACAGATTTCGGAATTTAATTTTGATAAGGCGTTTATGGGAGTTGTAGGTGTTGATTTAGAAAAAAATAAAGTTTACACATATGCAACGGACGACGCCCTTACCAAGAAGGCAATTATGGATTCAAGCAATGCTACATATATGATGATGGAAAATAGTAAATTCTCAAGAGAGGGAAATTACAGATATGCATATGCAGATGATTTTACAGGTGTAATTGTTGATGAAATAACGGATTCCGAAATTATAAACAAAATCGGACAGTATAATTTGAGATTGTATATGTAGGGTAACTACATGCATAGAAAAAAGAGACGAATCATAGAAAAATTATGAGATGTCTCTTTTTTTATGCCTGTTTTTTACAGTTTACAAACATATGTTCGAATGATATAATTTCTTCAAAAGATAAATTTAATGGTAACTATTATGGAGAGAATGTATATTTGTATAGATTTAAAATCCTTCTATGCATCAGTAGAATGCGTAGAGCGTGGACTTGATCCTATGACAACGAAGTTGGTAGTGGCGGATATTGAGCGAACTGAAAAAACAATATGTCTTGCCATTACCCCGGCAATGAAGGAACTGGGAATAAAGAACAGATGTAGAATATTTGAAATACCTAAGGGGGTAGATTACCTTGTTGCCCAGCCAAGAATGCAGAGATATATAGATTATGCGGCGGACATATATGCCATTTACCTTAAATATATATCAAAGGATGACATACATGTTTATTCCATTGATGAGGCATTTATGGATGTGACGGAGTATTTAAAATTATATAATGTTACGGCAAGAGAACTGGGGCAGATGATTATGAAGGACATATATGATACCCTGGGAATACGTGCCACCTGTGGCGTAGGCACTAATTTATATCTGGCAAAAATTGCCCTTGATATAACGGCTAAGCACTCTGAGGATTTTATAGGTGAATTAGATGAAGAAAGGTTCAGACAGCTTTTGTGGAGCCACAGACCTTTGACGGATTTTTGGAGAATCGGAGGTGGAATATCCAAAAAACTGGCATCATATGGAATAATGACTATGAAAGATATTGCCATGGCAGATGAAGATTTTCTCTATGGCATTTTTGGCATTGATGCGGAGCTGTTAATAGATCACGCATGGGGAAGAGAGACTACTACAATAAAACAGATTAAGGAATATAAGCCTGACAATAATAGCATTTCCGGCGGACAGGTGCTTGCCTGTGATTACAATTTCAGGGATGGAGAAATTATTATAAAGGAAATGGCGGATACGGTATGTCTGGAAATGGTGGACAGGAATCTGGTAACAAAGTCCATTACCCTTCATGTGGGATATTCTAACAGATTTAATATGAAACCGGCACACGGTACGGTGGCACTTGATATGGAAACTAATTCGGATATTATGATAATCCCGAAGGTAGTTGAATTGTACCAGAGAATTGTGAATCGTAATGTACCTATAAAGCGGGTTAATATTACATGTAATAATGTTGTTCAGGAAGAATGCAGACAGTACAGTTTTTTTGTGGATACCTGTGCATTGGAAAGGAATAACAAAATGCAGAAAGCCATGATTGAAATAAAAAACAAATACGGAAAAAATGCAATTGTTAAGGGAATGGATTTACAGGATAAAGCCACAACAATAGAAAGAAACGGACAAATCGGCGGACATAAGGCAGGTGTGTAGAAATGGCGGGCAGACCAAAAACGAAAATGACTATAGAGAACAGGGCTAAACAGTTTATGCCTTTTGCTGCTTTAAAAGGCTTGCCGGAGGCAATGGTGGCAAAAGAAAAAATAGTAGTGGAAAAAATAGAATTATCCGGTGACATGGAAGAAGAGTTAGACAGAAAAACGAGAGGTCTTGAAAAGGGAACAATAGCAACCGTAATATATTTTGAAAAGGATGAGTATCAAAAAATTACAGGTATGGTAGCAAAAATAGACAGAGACAGCAGAGTTTTACAGATAGTAGACCGTAAGATTTGTTTTGAAAATATTTATAGTTTGGACTATACTATGGATTGATTGTAGCGGTGACGTTTGACAGGATTAACAGATGCCGGAGTATTTATTGCCGGAAGAGTCACCGGGAGAGGAGCACAAGTTATGACAAGAGAAGAAGCCTGGGATTTATTAAAAGAGTATAATAAGGACGAATTTCATTTGGAACATGCAGAAATAGTTGGTAAGACTATGAGATATTTTGCAGAAAAATTAGGGTATGGCGATGAAGCAGATTTCTGGGAAGTTGTAGGAATACTTCATGATCTGGATTTTGAAATGTATCCTGAAGAGCACTGCATTAAGGAACAGGAGATTATGCGTCAGCGTGAAGTTGATGAAAGAATAATTCACGCAACAGCCAGCCATGGATATGGAATAACTGTGGACATTAAACCTGAACACCAGATGGAAAAGGTACTGTATGCAGTTGATGAATTAACAGGTCTTATTGGAGCAGTTGTGATTATGAGGCCTTCTAAGAGTGTACAGGATTTAACTCTTAAATCAGTAAAAAAGAAATATAAAAGTAAAAATTTTGCAGCAGGATGCTCAAGAGAAGTAATTGAGCGTGGAGCAGAAATGCTTGGCTGGACTTTAGAAGAATTAATTGAGAATACTATTGAGGCATTAAAGACATTTAGACCATAATAAGAAATACAGGGGGACAGTTGCTTGATTACACAAATATAAAGTAAGAAATGAACATTGGTGTAATTCATGTGCTAAATCAAAATAAAACAAGTCAACCCCATCGGCTAATGAACCGGTGGGGTTAACCAAATGTCTATATTTTAAATATTGTCGTCGCAATATTAAAGTACACAATAATAGAACATGTATCAACTAATGTTGTAATTAATGGCGAAGCCATTAATGCAGGGTCAAGACCAATCTTCTTAGCAAAAAGCGGAAGAGTACAACCTATGATTTTTGAAAGAGTCACAGTTACTATTAATGAAAGCGCAATCACTAAGGCAAGTCCTAAATTATGATATTCAATGAATATTCTAAGTCCGTTGGCTGTAGCAAGAACAATTCCTACAATAATAGATATCTGAAATTCTTTAAAAACTACACGGAAGAAATCACCGAAACGAACTTCGTCCAAAGCAAGACCACGGATTATAAGTGTTGAACTCTGTGAACCACAGTTTCCGCCTGTGTCCATAAGCATTGGAATGAAGGAAACAAGAAGTGGAATTGCGGCGAAAGCATTTTCGTATTTTGTAATAATACTGCCTGTTATAATGGATGAAAACATAAGAACAAGTAACCATGGAATTCTTCTTTTGGCGTGGGCAAATGAAGAGGTTTCAAAATATGTTTTCTCACTTGGAGCAACGGCAGCCATTTTTGTAATATCTTCTGTGGCTTCATCAATTACAACATCCATGGCATCGTCAACGGTGACTATGCCAACAAGTCTGTTGTCAGTGTCAATAACAGGAAGTGCAAGAAGGTCGTATTTTCTAAAAAGTCCTGCAACTTCTTCCTGATCCGTATGAGTTGAAACAGAAATAAGTTCAGTTTCCATAATATTTTTTATCAGAGTGTTGTCATTTGAAGTCATTAAGTCTTTAGCTGAAACAATGCCAATAAGTTTACGCTGCCAGGTTACGTAGCAGGTATAGATTGTCTCTTTATGAATACCTGTTTTTTTAATATGAGCCATGGCTTTTGCAACAGTCCATTCAGGACTCAAATCAACATATTCAGTTGTCATAATGCTACCTGCGCTATCGTCAGGGTAGCTAAGTAGCTGATTAATAATGTTGCGTTCGTTCTGTGGAGTAACATTTAATATACGTGTAACAAGGTTAGCAGGAAGTTCCTCTAACATATCAACGGTATCATCCATATAAAGATTGTCTAATAATTCACGTAATTCCTTTTCAGAGAAAATCTCTACAAGTGCAGACTGCATGGAGTTGTTCATGTTGGAGAAAACTTCAGCAGCCTTATCCTTAGGAACAAGTCTGAAAACAATTGCGATTTCCTTGTCATCTAACTGTGAAAGCAGTGAGGCAATGTCTACTGCATTCATTGTCATTAAATTTTCTTTTAATTCTTTGAAGCGACGTTCTGATAGAAGTCTGATAAATAATTCTTTTCTCATTTTCATAATACATATACCTCCAGATAATTAAATTTTTAAGTTTTATAAAACAATGAGCTCCAGAATCCATAACCTCACCACCTTTCTTTTTTATGTAATAAAAAATCCTTCAAAGCCTGAGCAATGAAGGATATAAATCACAAATTAAATCACCGTTCAAGCTTTAGCATCATAGGGCATATATTAATTGCATTAGGTTATGCCTTAACGACATAGCCTGCTAACCAACTAATTGTGTCTCCACAATCTCGCGGCAGCAATCTTAGGATAAAACCAAATCCCTATGGTAACCTCACCTACCGATAAAGTAGTACAATATTTTCTTTTCGGGGTTATAATACAATCTGAAAAAGTAAAGGTCAACCTTTTTTTGAAAAAATAGTTTTTTCTCTCGCTTTCATGTATGCAATCCCTGTAATATCTGCCAGCACCCAGCCTATAGGAATTGCCAGCCAGATTCCCGTTTCACCTATTATGGCTGACAGAATATATGCCAGAATTACTCTCATTCCGAGGGAAATAACCGTAAGTACTACGGACATTTCAGCCTTATTAATTGCGCGGTAATATCCATACAGCAAAAACAGGCAGCCTATTCCGCAGTAGAACGCACCTTCTATTCTAAGATACTTTACGCCTGCTGCAATTACCTCCACATCTTTTGAACTAACAAATATTTTCATTAAAGGTGCAGCGAATATACATACTAATGCCGAAATAATAATGCTGAATATTATGCTGATTGCGAAAGCTTCTCTTGTTCCTTTCCGGATTCTATCATGCTTTTCTGCACCATAATTTTGTGCCACAAATGTTGAAAATGCATTTCCAAAATCCTGTACCGGTAGGTAGGCAAAAGTATCTATCTTTACACCTGCCGTAAATGCTGCCATTATTGTAGTTCCAAAGCTGTTAACTAACCCCTGAACCATCAGAATCCCAAAGTTCATTACAGACTGCTGCAGACATGTAAGGGATGACAGATTTATTATTTCCTTGAATATTTTTTTATCCAGATGCCATTCACTTCTCTTTGGTAATAATTCCCTACAGGATTTAACCACATATATACCAATTCCAACTGCCGATACATATTGGGATATTACCGTAGCAATGGCAGCACCTTTTATTCCCCATGGAAAAACCACCACAAATAATAAATCAAGCCCAATATTTAAAACCGTGGAAACTGCCAAAAAGATCAGTGGCACAACTGAATTTCCCAAAGCCCTTAACAGGCATGAAAAAAAATTGTACAGCGATGTTGCTATAAGCCCAATGAATATTATTAAAAGATATATTTTCATTCCCCTATACACTTCATCCGGTACCTGTAGAAATATCATTATCGGGTTAATTAAAATGTACACTGCAATATTTAAGACAATCGTAACTAACATAATGAGGCTGAAAGCCTGTCCCACTGCGATTCTTAAATTTTCGTCGCTGTCATTTCCCCTGTATATGGAAAATAATGCTCCGGCCCCCATGCTCAGCCCCAGAAATATGGAGGTCAGAAAAATCATCAGTGTATAAGCTGAGCCAACTGCTGCCAATGCATTTTTTCCAAGCACCTGCCCCACTATTAATGTATCCGCTATATTATAGAACTGTTGCAAAAGGTTTCCCGCTATCATGGGGATTGTAAACATTATAAGACTTTTTGAAATTTTTCCCTTTGTTAAATCATAGTACATATCGTATCTCTCTTATTTTATCTATGTTTTATTCTATTTTAGCATTATAAATATTCTTTTCAAACTTTTATAATTTGTACTAAAAAAACTATTTTAGAAAATTTGGAAAATTGGAGGCAAACTGTAAGTAAGAAAAACATTGTAAACAATATGGACTAATGATACAATTAATAAAAGAAAATAAAGAGCGATTGTATTATGAAAAACATCTTATGAAGAGGATTATGTACCTGTGTATGCACCAACAAAGGTTGCAGACAATGTTCTTAAAATATGTGCCGGATCTGAAGAATCATTGTATATAACAACAAACAATGAACTTTATTTTGCAGGGCATAATCTTGACGGACAAATGGGAAAGGATACTAATGGAGACAGCGTTGTAGTTCCTATAAAATTAGCAGAGAATGTAAGGGATGCAGCAATCGGAGAAAATACGGTATATGTAACTCTTGATGGCAAAATGTATACAGCAGGATTTGCCGTAAACGGAACGGAGCATCGTAATGAAATTTTAGAGCCGAATTATAAAATAAGAGAAAACTTTGATTATAGTAACCTGCTTAAATATGAGGAACCGCCGAAGGAACAACCGGATGCCGGTAATATAAATAATAAGAAGACCATAAAAGTCAAAAAAATAAAAATTAAATAAATTATAATTCAGGTAAAGCACTTTTGTTGAAAATGCAAGGGTGCTTTATGTATTATATTTATAAGAAAAAATTAAAAAGTAAAAAATAAAAGTTAAAAACAATAAAAAATAATAAAAAACAATAAAAAACAATAAAAAATCTATTGACTTAGCATACTACTAATAGTATTATAGAAGCAGAGTAAGGAATCACATTTATAGTGTTGATATCCCTTAAATATAGAAATTGAGAGGATGTTACTATGGTAGATAAGTTAGTTAAAACAGAAAGAATTGAAAGCCTGAAAGACAGAATGCTTTCGGTTCCAAGATATGCTTCCATAGAGCAGGCGAAGATTATTACTGAAACATATAAGAAGCATGAAGATGAACCGAGAATTTTGCAGAGAGCATATTCTCTTAAGGCTTGCCTTGAAAAAATTGCTATAAGTGCTGAACCGGAGGAACTTATAGTGGGAAACAGAACGGCAGGAGTCAGATACGGAGTTGTATTTCCTGAAAGTGGAAGTACATGGGTTGATAAGGAATTTGAAACTCTTCCAACAAGACCACAGGACAAGTTTAATGTAAGAGAAGAAGATATTAAATATTTTAGAGAGGTTATATACCCATACTGGCAGGGAAAATCTCTGGAAGATGTTCTTAAAAAGAGATATGGTAAAGAAATTGATGAAATTTCAAAAGTTGCTAAGATTAACCAGAAGGACCACGCACAGGGACATATTAATCCTGATTGTGCAGGATGGCTTAAGAAGGGACCTGCCGGATTGAAAGCAGAAGCAGAAAGCTATCTGGAAAAAGAAACAGATGAAGAAAAGAAATTGTTTTACAAGAGTGTAAGCATAGTTATGGAAGGGGCAGTCAACTTTATCTTAAGATACAGGGACTTGCTTAATGAACAGGCAAAGGACAATGATGAATGGGCTGAGAATATGAGAAAAGTTGCAAATGTTTGCGACAACATATCAAAGAGGCCGCCTGAAACATTCCATGAAGCAACTCAGGCATTATGGTTTTTGTTTGTAATTTTGCAGATGGAGTCTAATGCATCTTCATTTTCTCCGGGAAGAATGGATGTATATATGTATCCATATTATAAACACGACATTGATGCAGGGATTGAAACTGATCAAAGTGTTTTGGAAATCATTGAGAACCTCTGGCTTAAATTTAATGAAATAGTATATATGAGAAATTCAAACAGTGCAAAGTTTTTTGCAGGATTTCCAATTGGATTTAATATAGCAATAGGTGGACAGGATGAGGATGGAAATCCATACGAAAATGAACTTTCATACCTTTTCCTTAAGTCACAGGAGCATTTGGGACTTCCGCAGCCAAACCTTTCAGTAAGATTGTGTGAAGAAACAAGTGATAAATTATTAAAGGCTGCGATTAAAGTTGTATCCTTGGGAAGTGGAATGCCACAGTTCTTTAACGACAAGGCAGTTGTTCCGGCAATGATTGATGATTTGGGGATTGAACCAAAGGACGCAAGAGATTATGCTATTGTAGGATGCGTGGAACTTACAACTCAGGGAGATAATCTTGGCTGGTCAGATGCAGCAATGTTTAATTTAAATAAAGCATTAGAATTAACATTAAATAATGGAAAGTGTCTTCTGACAGGAAAGCAATTAGCACCTGATAGAGGAAACCTGACTACGTTTGAAAAATATGAAGATTTAGAAAAAGCATTTAAAGAGAATATTGATTACTTTATGGACAAGATGCTTTTGGCATGTGAGCAGGTTGAACAGGCTCATATGGATCTTCTCCCAACACCATTTTTGTCATCAGTTATAAGAAACTGCATGAGCAAAGGAATTGATGTTACAAGAGGAGGCGCAAAATACAACCTTTCAGGTATTCAGATGATACAGGTTGCAAATCTTGCCGACAGTCTTGCAGCACTTAAAGAAATGGTGTATGACAAAAAGACAGTAACAAAAGAAAGAATGCTTAAAGCACTTCAGAATAATTATGAAGGCGATGAAGTATTAAGAACAATGCTCCTTAACAAAGTACCTAAATATGGAAATGATGTTGAGTGGGTAGATAACCTTGGAGCAAAGTGGGCAGGATATTTCCGTGAAAGAATCGGAAAATTCAAAAACTATAGAGGTGGTAAATACCACACAGGAATGTATACAGTTTCGGCACATGTGCCTATGGGCAAGAATGTAGGGGCAACACCGGATGGAAGATATGCGACAACGCCATTGGCAGACGGTGGTATGTCTCCTGTTTATGGACGAGATGAGCATGGCCCTACGGCGGTGCTTAAGTCAGTATCAAGACTGGATAAGAGCTGGACAACAAATGGTGGACTCTTGAATATGAAGTTCTTACCTGAATTTTTCAAAACTGAAACGGGAATTAATAAATTTGCAAAAATGTTAAGGGCATTTGTAGATCTTGAAATACCACATATTCAGTTTAACGTAGTTAGAAAAGAGGATCTTGTAGCAGCAAAGAAGGATCCTGAAAGATATAGAAATCTTACGGTAAGAGTTGCCGGATATACTGCATATTTTGTGGAACTTGCCGGAGAATTACAGGATGAAATCATAGCAAGAACAAGTTATAATGATATTTAATAAACATCGCTAAAAGGCATTGATGGAGGTATGGAGATTATGAAGGGATATGTTTTTGACTTCAAGAGATTTTCAGTCCATGATGGTGAAGGTATCAGAACAACGGTTTTCTTAAAAGGATGTACATTAAGGTGTGCCTGGTGTCAGAATCCCGAAGGACTTTCGTTAAAACAGAGGCCGTTGTATTTTCCAAACAGATGTATACATTGTAACACATGTGTTCATTTAGCCGAAAATGGTGGAGTAAGGGAAGCGGACAGACAAATAATTTTGGATGTCAAAAAGAAGGAAGATTGGGAACGCATAGTTGACAATTGCCCTTCGAAAGCTATTTCCATGGATTCCAGATATATGACGGCAGATGAGGTTGTGGAAGAAGCCTGTAAGGATGAGCCGTTCTTTAAATATGGAGGAGGTGTAACACTTTCCGGTGGAGAGCCTCTTATGCAACATGAGTTTGCAATAGAGATTTTGAAAGGGTTAAAAGATAGAAATATAACAACAACAATAGAGACGGCATCTAATATTCAAACAAGAATATATCAGGAAGCAATGAAGTACATTGATTACGTTTATGCAGACTTAAAGATTTTTGATAGTGAGCTGCATAGGAAATACACAGGAGTTGATAACAATTTAATTAAACAAAATCTGGAGTGGCTGTTAACATCCAGAAAGCGTGAAAATGTGATTATAAGAACTCCCCTGATTCCTACCATGACGGCAACCAACGACAATATTGCAATGATTGCTGAATATATAAGCAGCATATATCCGGATGTGAAATATGAATTGCTTAATTACAATCCCCTGGCTCAGGCTAAGTACAAAATGGTGGATAAAGAGTTTTGTTTTGAAGAAAACCCATCAGTATACAGTGATGATCAAATGAGGGCTTTTGGAAAAATTGCTACAGATAATGGAATAAAAAATCTTATTTTAGAAATTTAAAAAATAATGTTGGAGGTATTAAAAATGAAGTTAATTATTGATGATGCAAACATTGAGAAGGTAAGAGAAATTTGGGATTTATACCCATGCGATGGTGTTACAACAAATCCATCTATTCTTGCAAAGAGCAAAAGACCACCATATGAGGTGTTGTCTGAATTAAGAGAAATCGTAGGAAAAGACGGCGAATTACATGTTCAGGTAGTATCAAAAGATGCAGAAGGCATGGTTAAGGAAGCTAATGTTATTAGAGAACGTCTTGGTGCAAATACATTTGTTAAAATCCCAACAACACCACAGGGACTTAAGGCAATGAAAGAATTAGCACCACAGGGTGTAAATATTACAGCAACAGCAATTTACACACCTATGCAGGCATTCCTTGCAGCAAAAGCAGGAGCTAAATATACAGCACCATACGTTAACAGAATTGATAACTTTGGATACAACGGTATTCAGGTTGCAATGGATATCCAGGATATATTTGAAAACAACAATTTACAGTGTGATGTTCTTGCAGCAAGTTTCAAGAATTCACAGCAAGTACTTGAACTTACAAAGTATGGCATCGGAGCATCTACAGTAGCATGTGATGTTATAGAAGGTCTTATTAAAAACAAAGCAATTGACGCAGCAATCGATGCATTTAACGACGATTTTGAATCAATTACAGGTAAGGGCAAAACAATGGCAGATTGTTAAAAATACCCTGAAATAAGGCAGATAAACAGGTCTCCCTTAAATAATTTTTATATTGAAAAAAATTATTTGAGGGAGACCTGTTTATCTGCCTCTCTCGTATTTTTTAGTAAAGACTGCCAATGTTTGAGAACAGACTTGAAACTGAGCCGAGAGCACCTGATACGATAGATGAGATGAATAAGTAGAATATAATCACTTCAACTATAAATATGATGCTGTATGTAATAAGTAAAGCATAAGATTTTTTGTCAGTGTCAAGTTTAACTGTTTCAACATAGTTTGCAATAAATATTACAGATGTGTAAATAAATGCAACTACAGATAAAACTAATCCAAGCTTTGCACTAAGAAGTGTAAATATAATTGTAACTACCTGTAAACAAACAGATAAAACAGATGTAACCCCCTTTATTGCAAAAATGTGAGCTATGGATGTATTGGATTTGAAAGTCTTATTAGTAAAAGCATATAACAGTCCGGCAGCTCCAAATGTGTTAATTACCGCTATTATTACTGTAACAAGTAAAAGTTTTGCAACAGGTAACATATCATAAAGCTTATTGTTTAAATAAAGGAATTCAATAAGTGAAATAATAAATATTCCAATTATATTAATTGCCATCATGATTACACCATAGTGTAAATCATCTTTTGCTATAAATTCTTTTATTGTTGCAGATGGTGACTTGAACATACCTGCAATCTTTGAAAATACAAATTTAATTTTATTTCCTAATTCACTTGAATGAGCCTGCTGTGGAGCAGCACCGTAAGGCATTCCTTGATTTCCGTTATAATTTTGGTTGAATCCCTGATTGAAATTCTGATTAGGAATTGGACCGCCCTGATTAAAGTTCTGATTAGGGTTTGCTCCCTGATTGTAATCGTTCTGAGCAGCAGTTTGCGCCTGAACATTAGTGTTATCAGGTTGAACATTAGCTTCAGCTGCCGGAGCGTTAGCCTGTGTGTTAGTGTCAGCTGTCTGTGGTGCAGTTTCCTGAGTATTAGCGTTGTTTTGGCAGTTACATACCTCACCTTCCGCTAAAGGTCTGCCACAGTACATACAAAATTTTGCCATTTTAAATCCTCCTTATTAATTTGAATATATTTATTATTTTATTTTAAACCATCTGTTGCATCAATTGTAAAGCCTGCTTTATTAGAGCCAATAAGTTCGTTGTACATTTTCTTAATCTTTGTATAACCGCTTATGTAGTAATCCCCTACTTCAGAAGATCCCGGTATACTTTCATTATATTCTTCATAGATAACTTCATCCTCGCCGCATTTATTAATGTCTTTGAATAGCACAGGGAAGTATACGGTTTTGGAATGTTTATTATTGGTAACTTTTGCACTAAATACGCAGTAATAGTCGTTTGAGTCTCCATAATATGAGTCATTACCGATTTCTTTAGAATATAAAAGGTATGAACCTACGTACTTTAAGTCTGAAGCTTCAAAGTATTCATCTTCCTGTGCCAGATATGCTTCGACAACATCCTTTGCCTGATTTTGAAGCTTCTTGTTGTCATCATCAGATAACTGTGACAGAGAAGAGACATATTCAGGAACATTGTCTAAAGTAAAATCCTTACTGTTGGTTTTGAATTTGTATCCGTATTCTTCTTCCGCAGATTCTAAAGTCTCATTGTTAACGTAAACTGTGACTTTATCACCTTTAGCATAATGTTCAGCCTCATTCTCAATATTGTAATCGTATTCAGAGAATGTAGAGTTGTTGGAAACAATGCTTACTGAAAGGTAAGGGGATACGCCTTCTACACTAAGAGATACACCGTCAAAAGGATCAACCTCCTGTAAATCCTTTAAGCCTTTTACCTTGTAACTTTTTTCATCCTTTGTAAATTTAATTCCAAATTTCTTTGCAACTTCGTTATCGTATTTAATAACAAGTTTTACAGTGTCTCCGTTGCTTAAGTCTGATGAAGGATCAATAGAGAACGAGACACTGTCCATAAGAATCTCAGCATAAGAAGATTCATCAGTTACACTGTCAAAAATTCCCTGTAGTCCGTCAAGAATGTCGTCGTAGTCTTTCTTGCCTTTTGTGAAATCAGAAGCCTTAGGTTTCTTTAATTTCTTTGCAAGGTCCTTCTTTAACTGCTTTTCGTTAACTTTGATATCAGCTGTTCCCCTTGTATCAAAGCCCTCGAAAGTTACCTTATCAACATAGTTTGTTAAATTAACTTTCTTTGGCACAAAGAAAACATAAGCAATAATGCTTACTGCAAGAATTGCAATAACTGCTACCGCAACAATGATTGGAATTAGTACTTTGTTGTTACGTTGTTTCTTTGGAGCTGATCCTGTAGGCATAGATCCGTTTACAGGAGCATTTCCCATAAAAGCAGGATTTGTCTGTGATGCGGATTCATTGGCATTAGATTCAGCAGCAGATTTATTAGCAGCTGCTTCTTCTAAATCCTTTGTCATATTGTATCCGCAATGTTCACAGAATTTGCCGGTCAGGTTCAGTTCTTTACCACAATTTGGACAAAACATAAATTTTACCACCTTTCTTCCTTATTAGAATATATTACTCGTAACATTATTTTACAAAAATTTACATAGTAGTGTCAAACTATATTAAAAATATGCAATAAAAAGGCTAAAGATGATAAAATAAGTTTGACAAAATATCCATTAAAGAATAAAATTCTTTAGAGAGAATAGGGATTTTTTAGTTAGAAAGGAAGATAAAATGAGTAAACCATATTATTTGACAACGGCTATTGCATATACATCAGGAAAGCCACATATAGGAAACACATACGAAGCTATTTTAGCAGACAGTATTGTTAGATTTAAAAGACAGCAGGGATATGACGTAAGATTCCAGACAGGAACTGACGAACATGGCCAGAAAGTAGAATTAAAGGCAGCAGAAAATGGAGTTACACCAAAGGAATTCGTAGATGGAGTTTCAGGTGAAATTAAAGAAATCTGGGATTTAGTTGGAACTTCTTATGATAAGTTTATAAGAACTACTGATGAGTACCATGAAAAACAGGTTCAGAAGATTTTTAAGAAATTATATGATCAGGGAGACATTTACAAGGGAGAGTACGAAGGGATGTATTGTACACCTTGTGAATCTTTCTTTACAACATCACAGCTTGTTGACGGAAAATGCCCTGACTGCGGAAGAGAATGTACACCTGCGAAGGAAGAAGCATATTTCTTTAGAATGAGTAAGTACGCTGACAGATTAATTGAATATATTAATACACATCCTGAATTTATTCAGCCGGAGTCAAGAAAGAACGAAATGATGAACAATTTCCTCCTTCCGGGACTTCAGGATTTATGCGTTTCAAGAACATCATTTAAATGGGGAATTCCTGTAGACTTTGATCCTAAGCATGTTATTTATGTTTGGATTGATGCCTTATCAAACTACATTACAGGACTTGGCTATGATGTAGACGGAAATAATGATCCTAAATTTGACAAGTACTGGCCGGCAGATTTGCACCTTATTGGAAAGGATATTTTAAGATTCCACACAATTTACTGGCCAATTATGCTTATGGCATTGGACCTTCCTTTACCAAAGCAAATTTTTGGACATCCTTGGTTATTGCAAGGTGACGGTAAAATGAGCAAATCAAAGGGCAATGTAATATATGCAGATGATTTGGCAGGACTTTTCGGAGTTGATGCAGTAAGATACTTTGTTTTACACGAAATGCCATTTGAGAATGACGGAACAATTACATGGGAATTAATGGTTGAGAGAATGAACTCTGATCTTGCAAATACTCTTGGAAATCTTGTTAACAGGACAATATCAATGTCAAATAAGTATTTTGACGGTGTTGTAAGCAACAAGGGTGTAGATGAAGACATTGACGCTGAATTTAAACAGACTATTCTTGAAACACCGGTTAAGGCTGCCGAAAAGATGGAGAAATTAAGAGTGGCAGATGCCATTACTGAGATCTTTACACTGTTTAAGAGATGCAATAAATACATTGATGAGACAATGCCATGGGCATTGGCTAAAGATGAGGCTAAGCAGGACAGACTGGCAACAGTTCTTTATAATTTAATAGAAGGTATTACAATTGGAGCAAGCTTACTTGAACCATTTATGCCGGAAACATCAAAGAAAATTTTAGAGCAGATTAATGCAGAAGCAAGAGCCTTTGACGATATGAAGGAATTTGGAAAATATCCTTCAGGAAACAAAGTAACGGAAAAACCTGAAATTCTTTTCGCAAGATTAGACTTAAAGGATGTTATGGAAAAGGTTGAAGAAATTAAGGCAAAGCAGAAGTCTGATGCTGAAGGAGAGAAGTATCCTGAAGTTGAGAAGAAGCCTGAAATTACAATTGATGATTTTGACAAGGTTCAAATTCAGGTTGGTGAAGTAATTAAATGTGAGCCTGTAAAGAAAGCTAAAAAGTTACTTGTTTCACAGATTAAGATTGGTGCAGAAACAAGACAGATCGTTTCAGGAATTGCAAAATATTACAAGCCTGAAGAAATGGTTGGAAAGAAGGTCGCAGTAATTACAAACCTTAAACCATGTAAGCTTTGTGGAGTTGAATCACAGGGAATGATACTTGCAGCAGGAGATGACGAAGGTAATCTTTCAGTTGTAACAGTTGATAAGGATATTATTTCAGGCAGTGAAATCTGTTAGAGGTAAACGTAGGAGGAAGAAATGATTTTTGATACACACGCGCACTATGATGATGCTGCATTTGATGATGATAGAGAACAGCTTTTAGAGCGCATGAGAAATAGAGGTGTTGAGTACATTGTAAATGTTGGTGCATCTATGGCATCAAGCAAAAGTACAATAGGTCTTATTAGAAGATTCCCATATGTGTATGGAGCCTTGGGAGTTCACCCTGATGAGGTGGCTGAACTGACAGAGGAAGATTACAAGTGGCTTGAGAAGAATATTTACAAGCCTAAAATTGTTGCAGTAGGAGAAATAGGTCTGGATTATCATTGGAATGATAATAAAAAACAGCAGATTGAGGCTTTTGTCCGTCAGATGGATATTGCTAGGGAAGCAAAACTACCTATTATCGTTCATAGTCGTGATGCTGCACAGGATACTTTTGATACAATGAAATCAAATAATGCACAGGATATCGGTGGTATTATTCATTGTTTCTCTTATACAAAGGAAATGGCAGAGAAGTTCCTTGATATGGGATTTTATCTTGGAGTTGGTGGAGTTGTTACTTTTGATAATGCAAAGAAACTTAGAGAGGTAGTAGAGTACATGCCTATGGACAGGCTGGTAATAGAGACAGATTGTCCATATCTTACACCGGTTCCAAATAGAGGAAAAAGAAACGATTCTTTCAATCTGCCATACGTTGTAAGTAAAATTGCAGAAATAAAAGGAATCAGTTCTGATGAGGTAATTGATATAACTACAGCTAACGCAAAGTCAATTTACGGAATTGGAATGAAACAGATATAAACAACAGTATTGTTATTAACGAGGTTAAATAATGGCATATCTTGGCACGCCCGGCGCGACAAAAGAAGTTATAAATAAATATAGTTTTGCATTTCAAAAAAAATTCGGACAGAATTTTTTAATTGACAGCAATGTTCTTGAGAATATTGTGGAAGCTGCAGGTATAACGAAAGATGATTTCGTGTTGGAAATTGGTCCGGGAATAGGAACAATGACACAATATCTGTGCGAGTCGGCAAGGCAGGTTTTAGCTGTAGAGATAGACAAGATGCTGATACCTATTCTTGAAGATACACTTTCAGAGTACGATAATGTGGAAGTTATTAACCAGGATGTATTAAAGGTTGACATAAAATCTTTGGTAGAAGAGAAAAATAATGGCAGACCTATAAAGGTAGTTGCAAATCTCCCTTACTACATTACAACGCCAATTATAATGGGATTGTTTGAAAGTAAAGTGCCTATTGAAAGTATAACAATCATGGTACAGAAGGAAGTGGCGGACCGTATGCAGACCGGTCCCGGATCAAAAGACTACGGGGCATTGTCGTTGGCAGTTCAGTATTACGCTGAAGCGAAAGTAATGCTTAATGTATCTGCAACATGTTTTATGCCAAGACCTAATGTGGATTCAGCAGTGATTAAACTGACAAGACATCAGGAATCACCTGTAGAGGTAAAGGATGAAAGCTTAATGTTTAGGATAATAAGGGCAAGCTTTAATCAGAGACGAAAAACTTTAGTTAACGGATTGAAGAACTCTTCTGAACTTGATTTCTCAAAGGAAGAGATTACAGAGGCAATTAAGTCAATTGGAAAAGAAGAAAATATTCGTGGTGAAAAATTAACCCTTGAGGAGTTTGCAAAATTAAGCAATGCCCTTGGAAAATAATACAGAATATAAAAAGATAATGAAAGCATTATAAATAGTGCTTTCATTATTTTTTTGCATTGGCATATAATGTAGAGAGACTTCAGAACGGGGATACTGATAATTTGATAGACGCGCTATTTAAAAGCAAAAAAATGGAGATATTTATGTCGGCGGTATTGCTTTTGGCTGTAACTCTAGTGGCATGTAATATGGACAAAGTGGCAGAAGTTGAAAGCAAAAAATGTATAGAGTCTGAAAAAAGGGACAAAGTAGTAGTTATAGATCCCGGTCATGGTGGGGAGGACCCGGGAAAAGTAGGAGTAAATAAAGCTAAAGAGAAGGACGTTAATCTGGAAATCTCTAAGGAGCTGAGAAGTGTACTGATTAAGGCTGGATTTGATGTTGTTATGACAAGAGAGAATGACAAAAGTCTGGGAGTAGGAGATAGGTTCTCAAAGGTTGGAGATTTAAATAAAAGATGTGAAATAATAAACAATACATATGTTGAAAACAATAACTGTGTTTTAATCAGTATTCATCAAAATAGTTTTACTCAGGAATCGGTTCATGGGGCGCAAAGTTTTTATTATCAAAGATCCGAGGAAAGTAAAAGGCTGGCGGAGCTGGTACAAAAGGAACTTAATGTGGGGATTAACACAGAAAAAGAAAAAAAGGAAAAGCCAAATGACAGTTATTATATGCTTATTAATTCAAAATGTCCGGGCATTATTGTAGAGTGTGGTTTCTTAAGTAATAATAAAGAGGCGGCAAATCTTGTGGATGAGAAATATCAGAAAGAAATCTCAAAAATTCTATGTCGGGGAATAGTGAAATATTTCGACAAAAAATAACAATTTACAAAATAAGGTATTGGCTGTTAAAGTGGTGAAATATTGTATTTTAAATATACATATGATAAAATAGTACAGATATGAAATACGTGAGGCGGAACATGGATACAAAAGTTGTAAAGATGAGCGAAGATAATATTGATTTAGATGAAATTCGGCAGGCAGGTCGGATTATCAGAGACGGAGGTCTGGTTGCATTTCCTACGGAAACGGTGTATGGATTAGGTGCAAATGCAATGGATGCTGAGGCGGCAGCCAAGGTGTATCAGGCGAAAGGAAGACCTTCAGATAATCCGCTTATTGCCCATATAGCAGATGTGTCTATGTTGGAAGACTTAGTTACTGAAGTACCGGAAGTTGCAAAGAAATTAATGGATGCTTTCTGGCCGGGACCAATGACTTTGATATTTAACAAAAGCGACAAAGTTCCAAAGGGAACTACGGGAGGACTTGATACGGTTGCGGTGAGATTCCCAAACAATAAGATTGCATGCAGTCTGATAAAAGCAGCAGGTGTAAGTATAGCGGCACCTAGTGCCAACCTGTCAGGAAAGCCAAGTCCTACTCTTGGAGAACATGTTGTGGATGACATGGATGGACGAATCGACATGATTATCGACGGCGGTATGGTAGGTATGGGGCTTGAATCAACAATCATTGATGTAACAGTAGAACCGCCGATGATTTTAAGACCGGGATTTATTACAGTAGAGATGGCGAAAAAAGTAGTAGGTGACGTAACTGTTGATAAAGCTATTTTTAAAAAGCCAAGTGAAGGTCTTAAACCAAAAGCACCGGGGATGAAATATAGACATTATGCACCAAAAGCAGACTACAGAATATTTAAAGGGACAGCTGATAAAGTTGCGGATGTGATAACTGAATTAGCAAATGAGAAATCTAACGAAGGTAAGAAAACGGGGATTATTACAGCAAATCAACACTTAGATTTATATAAAAAGCTTAATAAAGATATTGAGATTGTATCTTTGGGGGATTTGGACAAACCTGAAACAATAGCAAATAAGTTATTCAAGGCACTGAGAGATTTTGATAAGGACGATGTTGAGTTTATTTTCGGAGAGGCTTTCAGTGAGGATAATGTTGGACTTGCAATAATGAATCGGTTAACAAAGGCTGCAGGTTATAACATTACAGAGGTATAACAGTTGGAGGCAATATGCTAGAATATTCAAAAATATTATTCGTAACAGATACAGATACATCGACGGGGCCGTTGGCGGCGGCGATTTTAAGACATTATCTGCCGTTGGAAAAGACGGTGGAGATTGATTCAAGAGGTCTTGCAGTTCTTTTTCCGGAACCAATGAATCCTAAAACGGTGGCTATAGCATCTGCAAAGGGTTTAACGCTTGACAGAACATCTGAACAGCTGGTTGAAGAGGATTTTGGAACTGATGCCTTAGTATTTGTTTTAGATGAAACAAAAAAACAGAGTATCTATGACGATTATTCAGAAGCAGTTAACGTATATACTTTGAAAGAGTATATTAATGAAGCGGGGAGCATCATTAATCCGGACGGTGGAGAGTTGGCAGATTATGCTAAAGTATATGACACATTAGATGAGATTATTATTAAGTTGGCGAACAAACTTAAACAAAGTAAAATATAAAAAACGGAGGAAAAAGCAAATGGCTAAAACAGTAATTATGGATCATCCATTGATTCAGCACAAAATTGGTATTATAAGAAAAAAGGAAACAGGAACTAAAGATTTCAGACAGTTAATAAGTGAAATTGCTATGTTAATCACATATGAAGCAACAAGAAACTTAGAATTAGTAGACGAAGAAATCGATACTCCTATCTGCAAAACAACTGTAAAGAGATTAGGTGGAAAGAAGTTAGCAATTGTTCCTATTCTTAGAGCAGGGCTTGGAATGGTAGACGGAATGCTTGCCATGATTCCATCCGCAAAGGTAGGACATATTGGATTGTATAGAGATCCTGTGACGGCACTGCCTCACGAGTATTACTGTAAGTTACCTGAGGATTGTGACAAGAGAGAAGTATTTGTTGTGGATCCTATGCTTGCAACAGGTGGTTCAGCTATAGCAGCAATTCAGATGTTAAAGGATAAAGGGGTAAAGAACATTACTCTTATGTGCATTATCGGTGCTCCTGAAGGATTAAAGGCAATGCAGGAAGCTCATCCGGATGTAGACATTTACATTGGAGCTTTAGATGAAAAGTTAAATGAACATAAGTATATTATTCCGGGACTTGGAGATGCCGGAGACAGAATTTTCGGAACAAAGTAATACCCTGTGGATAATTTACATTTGATATCAGGAGGCACAATATGAGCAATAAAAGGCAAGATTATATTTCCTGGGACGAATATTTTATGGGAGTTGCAAGCCTTTCAGCAAAACGTTCAAAAGATCCTAACACTCAGGTTGGAGCATGCATAGTAAGTCAGGATAATAAGATATTATCAATGGGTTATAATGGATTACCAACAGGGTGTAGCGATGATGAATTTCCGTGGAACAGGGAAAGCGAAGATCCCTATGACAATAAATATTTTTATTCAACCCATAGTGAGTTGAATGCAATTTTGAATTATCGTGGGGGAAGCCTTGAGGGAGCAAAGATTTATGTAACTTTGTTTCCGTGCAATGAATGTGCAAAGGCAATTATCCAGTGTGGAATAAAAAAGGTTATATATGGCGATGACAAATATGGCGACACATCTGCAGTCAAGGCATCAAAGAGAATGATGAAAGCAGCAGGGGTTGAATTTATTCCTTACACAAAATCAGGCAAAAAAATAGAAATAGAATTATAAATAAAAGGTATATATTTGTAAGAACATAAATAGAATATTCTGAATAGTATAAAATGATAAACTATAAGGAATAATTTATGGATTACAGATATATACCTTTTTATGTACAGGGAAATGCCATTACAGGTCTTTACTATGGACAATGGCTGATGGCTGAAGACAGGGACATTGATTACGTTAAGGAAATGTACCCAATGACTTTTTCGAGAATTCAGGAATTAATTGAAAAAGAATGCGATATGCAGGAATATACGGGAAGCATGATGTTCGACGAATATCCTGATAAATTAGGAATACTGCAGATTGTTAACAGAATATTTAAAAACATACGACAGGAGGAAGCAGACTGCAGAGAGGGAGATAATTGCAGACAATATCCTGACGACCAGTGGCTTAAAGATATAATTATGGTTCTTCTTTTAAATGAGATGTATAGAAGGCGCCAAAGAAGAAAGCGCCTTTACTAAACCAAATTTATAATGCGTAGAAAATAATTGCAAAAAAGTGGAGTACACTTCCGGCTATGATGAAAAGGTGGAAGATTGAGTGCATCCACTTTTTCTTTTTTCCAAGGCCGTAAAGAACTGAACCAATTGTGTAGGCAATGCCACCTGTAATAAGCAATATGATTCCACCTAATCTCATTACTTCATAGGTCTGCTTTATAAAGAAAATAATTACCCAGCCCATGGCAAGATAACATATCATAGAAAATACTCTGTATTTTCTAAGGTCAATGGCTGTTAATGTACATGCAACTATGGCACATCCCCAGACAATTCCAAATAAAGTCCAAGCAAGAGTGGGGTATTTAGAACGCATGGCAACTAAAAGAATTGGAGTGTAACTGCCGGCAATTAAAAAGTAAATTGTACAGTGATCTAACACTTGCATGACTTTTTTGCCTATGCTTGGATTTAAGCCATGATATACGCTGGACATAGTGTATAGAAGGATAAGAGTTGAGCCGTAAATACAACTTGATACAACACCTATGGCGCTTCCAGCCTTTGCAGCTGTAATAATGCAAAGCACAAGAGCAGCTATTCCCAATGCCCCGCCTACAATATGGGAAACCATGTTAAATATTTCCTCTCCCTTAGAATAATCAGGTAAAGTTCTGTCAGCTAATTTCGTTCTTTTACTCATAAAAAACCTCCATAATAGATAAAACCATATAATGTAGTTTTCAATACTACATTGAAGTATAGCACAATATTTTAGGGTGTCAAGAAAATAAAGAAGGAAAAGACTAAACAGACTTAATAAATTAAAATAAAATGTCGAAATAAAAAAATAAATGAATGTTTTAAAAAATATTTGTAAAATCACAAAAAAGGTATAGACAAAACCAAAGATATTATATATAATGTGATAACAAACACAAACAAACAACAAAGGGGGACAAACAATGAATAGCAGAACGTTGGCTATTTATGATACGGAAAGCGGGTATGCAAAAGGTTTATTGCAATATATTAATGGAAAACAAAATATTCCATTCAAAACTGTCTGTTTTACAAACAGGGAATTGTTGGTGGAATATTTAGAAGATACTAATCCGGATGTATTATTAATAGCAGCTGAAGAAATGAGTATGGAAATAGATAAAAGCAGTGCTAAGAAAATCATTCTATTGTCGAAGGGGAGTATACCTTTCGATTATTCTGAGTACACATCTATTTACAAATATCAATCAATGGAATCAATTATAAGAAATATATTAGAAATTTTGGCAGATGACTGTCAGAGGCCGGACTTTTTGGAGCCGGAGAGAGACAGGGCGAAAATTATAGGAGTATATTCTCCGATTAATGGGGCAGGTCAGACAACGTTTGCCATTACTCTGGGAGAAGTTCTGGCACAAAATGAGCGTACTTTGTATGTCAGTATGAAAGAGTTCTCAGCAATAAATAAATTGCCGGGAGAAAGAAGTCAGGGAGATTTGTCGGACTTAATGTATTTCTATAGACAAAATCCCCAATCTGTTTCAATTAAATTGCAGGCAGTAATAGACAATATACATGGGTTAGATTATATTCCGCCACTTACGTTTTTTCAGGATTTGAGAAATATTGAATCAGGGCAATGGGCAGATTTAATAGAAAAAATAGCATTAGCAGGATTGTATGAAATTATTGTTGTCGATTTAGGAAGTGTTCTTTCTAATGTATTTCAGATATTGGATATATGCGACACCATATATACCGTTACACGGGAAGATATAATTTCAAAAGCAAAAATGAATAGCTACGAAGAGTTTTTATTAAGAAATGATAATGATGGTATTTTACAGAAAACCGTAAAAATTAAACTACCTGCAATAGATGAAGCAGAAGATATGGGAGAGTTTTTTGAAAAACAGTTATGGGGAAAAATCGGGGACTATGCAAGGGAAATATCAAAGAATATTGCATAGTAAGTCCGTAGGAACAGAGGGCATATGAAAATCGATAAAGAAGATATAAAGAATAGGGTTTTAGAATCTATTGATATGACGAGGGAAGTTAACAGGGAAGAACTTCACAGAATAATAGACGAGACTATAAAGGAGAGTGTTAATTGCAAGTATATACCTATAGAGAGTCGTTGGAAACTACACAGTTACATATACAATGCAATAAAGGGACTTGGAGTAATAGAGGAATTGCTTGATGACGACACCATTACTGAAATAATGATTAATGGCGCAAAAAACATATTTATAGAACGTCATGGAACTATAGAAAAAATAGACAGCGAGATAGAATCTGAAGAAAAATTAAATGATATTGTACAGCAAATTGTAGGGGATACCAATAGAAGGGTAAATGAATCAACGCCTATCGTTGATACAAGGTTAAAGGACGGATCCAGAGTTAATGTAGTGTTACCACCTATATCTTTAGATGGAACGATACTTACAATAAGAAAGTTTGCAAAGGAAGAGATAAAAATAGAGGACCTCATAAGGTGGCAGTCAATATCAAGGGAGGCGTCAGAATTCTTGAGAAAGCTGGTGGAAACAGGGTACAACATTTTCATAAGTGGGGGAACGGGAAGCGGCAAGACAACCTTTCTAAATGTGCTTTCTAATTTTATTCCAAAGGACAGCAGGGTAATCACTATAGAAGATTCCGCTGAACTGCAGATTAAATCCATTAAAAATATTATAAGAATGGAGGCGAGAGCCCCTAACAGCGACGGGGAAAATTCAATTACAATAAGAGATTTGATTAAAACATCTCTCAGAATGAGACCGGATCGCATTATTGTTGGTGAGGTTAGAGGAGAAGAGGCACTAGATATGCTTCAGGCTATGAATACCGGACACGACGGTTCTATGAGTACAGGGCATTCAAACAGTCCGGGGGATATGCTTTCAAGACTTGAAACAATGGTAATTATGGGAATAGAAATGCCGTTAAAAGCAGTAAGGGCCCAGATTGCATCCGGTATAGACGTAATTGTTCATTTGGGAAGACTTAGGGATAGGAGCAGAAGGGTTCTGGAAATAGATGAAGTACAGGGTATTACAGATGGAGAAATACAGTTAGGAAAGATTTTTGAATTTAAGGAAATTGGAGAAAACAACGGAAAAATAGTCGGAAAATTGGAAAGAACGGACAATACATTTCTTCATGTAGAAAAACTGGAGGCAGGAGGCATAAAGCCGGAGGAATTGTATGGAAAAGATTGTAAATAAAAAGGAAAACATTATTAACATACTGGTTATAGGAATAATAGTATTCTTTATAGGCAGATTGTTTTATGGAAGTTTTCTATATGGTTTTATTCTGATACCTATAGGGGTGGCTTTATATGAGCAAAGAAAAAAACAGATATATTTAAAAAGACAGAAAAGGTTGGAGCAGCAGTTTAAAGATATGTTGATTTGCCTGTCGGATAGCATAAAAACAGGTTATTCAATGCAGAATGCCCTGCGGGAAACTTATAAGGATATGATTGGAATGTATGGAAAGGACAGTGAAATAAGTAGGGAATTAAGAGAAGTTATTTTAAAACTCAAGCTTAATATGAATGTTGAAAGTGCCATTAGTGAAATGGCAAAAAACATTAATATATATAATGCAATATTGTTTGCAAATACATTCTCTGTTGTAAAAAGTACAGGTGGAAGTATTCCCGACATTATTAAAAGGGTAACAGATGAAATTGTGCTTAAGGAAAATGTTAATCAGGAAATTGAGGCGGCTATAGCGGAAAAGCGAATGGAACAGAAAATTATGAGTATTATTCCAATGCTGTTAATTATTTACGTAAGTTTTGCTTCACCGGGATTTTTAGATGTAATGTATACAAGTGTCGCAGGAAAATTAATAATGACGGTTTGTATAGTATTATATTTCTTTGCATATTTGTGGGGAGAAAAAATAGTAAGTGAGGAGGAAACATGATGGTTGCAATAATTGTAATAAGTATTTTAGTAGCTTTTTGGCTTATTACAATAAAATACAAAAAAGAACTTAAGAAAACACTGGATTCAAAAGAATATCCATTAAAGATGTTCTATGGAATGGGAATGTTTATATGTGACAGGATTGTAAAGAAAGCAATTGGTAACAATGCAAAAACAAATACATTAATAGACAGTCTTGTGGTAAAGGATAATACGGAGCGTGAAAGGTACTTATATACGGTAAAAAAGATAACCATATGTATTTTGGTAATGTTTATAGTGGGGGTTATTGCAGTATGTGTTGGTATTTCGGAAAAACAGAATGACAAGGGAGAAATACAAAGCCTTAGCAGAAGTACAGTAACGGATAAAGAAATTGACGTTATTGTAGGCAGTGAAGATGGAAAACAGGACAAAATTAATATTAATATCCCTAAAAAGAAGTATAGCGAAAAAGAGATAATCTCACTGTTAAATAAGGCATCAAAACAATTGCATAAAATTATATTAGGTAAAAATAAAACGCTTAATCATGTGGATAAACCACTGAATTTACCCGGAAGTGTTGGGAAAAACAACATTGCGGTAAACTGGGAAATAAGCGATGCCACATTGCTTAGTTACGATGGGAAACTATCAGATAAGATATCGGAAAAAGGGGAACTGGTAACAGTTACGGCAACTCTCACAATGGAGAAAATTTCAAGAACCTATGTTTTTAGCATAAATTTATTTCCGGAATCCAAACCAAAAAGTATTGGTGAAAAAGTTCAGGAAAAAATTGATAAAGAGGATGTATATACGAAGAAAGTACTATTGCCGGCAATGATAAACGGAAAAAAAGTAAGCTATCGATATCCTGTTGAAAATAATGGGATAAGGATTTTAATTATAGGAATAGCTGTGGCTTTTGTAATGTATTTTCTAAAGGATAATGATTTAAAGAAAGATGTAGAGAAAAGGAATGCACAGTTAATGTCAGACTATCCTGAATTGGTTACCTCTGTAATGTTGTATTATGAGGCGGGACTATCATTGAAGTCTGCTTTTGAAAAAATAGTAAGTAACTATAAGGAAAGAAAGCAGGAAAACAACGAATTCAGATATGCCTACGAAGAACTGGAAATGAGCCTTAATAAAATGAAAACCGGAGTTTCGGAAAGTGTGGCAATAGCAGAGTTTGGGAAAAGGTGTAATCTTCACAGTTATACTAAGTTTACGGGACTTATAGAACAGAATATGAAAAGGGGCACAAAAGAACTGACAGTGGTATTAAGAAATGAACTAAATGAAGCATTGCTAGAAAAAAAGGTGAACATGCAAAAAAAGGGAGGGCAAATCTCAACAAAATTAATGGGACCCATGATTATTATGCTGATAATTGCAATAGCCATAATAATGGTTCCGGCATTTATGTCTATGGGGGTGTAGTAGAAAGGAGAAGGTATGAAAAGAAAAATAAAGGAATTATTTAAAGACAAAGAAGGTATGGGAGTTATTGAGGTGGTGCTTATAATATTAGTACTTGTTGGGCTGGCTTTTGCGTTTAAAACGCAAATCAGTGGAGTTGCAAACGGTGTGTATGATTCAATAAAATCACAGGTTAATTCTTTTTAATAATATGAGAAGGGGAAGTATAACAATTTATTTAAGCGTGATACTTTTAAGCACGCTTCTGCTAATAAGCATTGTGGCGGAATCAGCAAGACTTAATGTTGTCAGAACAGAAAGCAAAGGATATACATACATGGCAGGGGATTCTGTTTTAGCCGGATATGCAAGGCAGGTTTATGATGAATATGGAATATTACTTGTATGGGAAGCAACACCGTTGAAAGAGCAGTTAAAAAAATACATACAAGCTAATATAAATATGGCAGATTTGAATAAAAGCGGAACTAATTTTATGACTACAAAACTAACAGACATACAAATTAATAAGGTTGGATACGTGTGTGATGAGGGAGGAGATTTATTTACAAAGCAGATAGTATCATATATGAAATATAGCGAGGTTGCTAAACAGGCTGAAAAGTTAATGAATTTGTTTGAAAAAGAAAATCTAGAAAAGGATAAGAATAGCGAATACGTTACGGAAGTGATTGATACAAACGGAAGTAAAGATGTTATGAGTGACAAAGTTCAACAAATTACAGAGAAAATAGAGAAGCTAAAGAAGAAAAAAATAGTGTTATCTACAGTCAGGGATAAAGAAAAATTCCAGAAAAAAATAGAACAGATTATTAAATTAATTAGAGACTACAGGGAAGAGAAAAAAGAATTCCTAATGGAAAACAATATATCATATAGCGACGATTACATGGACGAAAATCTGATTATTTTAGAACAAATTAAGGACATGATAGAAGGGGAAAAGCTTAATGATTCTACAAATAATACAGATGCTAAGTTATTGAGGGAAAAAATAAAAAAGCAGATAGAAAAGCTTACTGTATATATTCCTTCAGAAGAAGACGAGAGTAATAAAAACATATATGAAAGTGCAAAAGAATTATTAGACAAAGGAATACTATCGCTGGTGGTTGAGGAGACAGATAATATTTCCAACACAAAAATACAACATTCAAATCTGCCATCTGATTTTATCGAATATAAGAAAAAAGATGTCACAGATGCATTGAAAAATAAAACAATGCTGTGTTTATATTCAGGAGAAAAGTTTGGCAATTATATGCACAGTAAAAAAGGTAATTATTTATCTTACGAACAGGAATATATAATATGCGGAAATGATGATGACAGGAGTAATTTTGCAGGAACAATAGAGAAAATAGTAGGAATCAGAAATGTTGAAACTTTAGCATATTTAATAACAGATAAGGAGAAGCAGGCAGAAATAAGTGCGATAGCGTTGTCAGCGTCTACAGTTTTAGGGTTACCAATGTTGGAACCTATAATTAAAGTGGTACTAAATGAAGCATGGGCATTTGCGGAGGCCATAAATGATGCAAAGCTTCTGGTTAAAGGGGAAAGTATTGACATTATAAAAAAGAAAAACAACTGGAATACCAGTCTTAAAAATTTATTAAAGAGCAGTGGTAAAGGAACAAGTGGTGGAAAAACTGTCGATTATGAACAAATATGTAAATTATTAATATTGCAGAAAAAAGAAGAGGAAATATCTTATAGGATCATGGATCTTATACAATTTAATATTTCAAAAAAATATAATCCTGAATTCAAAATGATTAAGTGCTATCAGGAGATAAAATTTAATGCAGTGCATGAAACTGTCCCATTGTTTGCGGCAATGCCGTGGGTGGCACAAAATAAGAAATCAGGACCAGAGTCATACAAATATTCAATTGACTGCCATGTAAAATACTAAGAAAGGAGACAAATGGGCATGCCCTTTTTCAAGTCTGTAAAAAAGCAAAAAATACGACAAAGACGTGTTTCTCTCCAAGTGCAAAAGTCAGAAAAGAAAAAAATAAAATTAAATAAAAATAGAAAAAGGGCATACCCATTTGTCTCCTATGGAAGTATTACCATAGAAGCGGCAATTTCAATGACATTATTCTCATTGGTTATGATAATGGTATTAGGATTTATAGTAATGTTAAACACCCAGTTAAAGCATCAGATAAAAAATAACAATATTGCAATGGGACTTGCAAAAGCCCGGTTTGTTGAAAATGAAATTAGAAATGATGAAGAAAATCGAAATGACGAAATAGATATGATTATGGCGTATTCCGTTAACATTCCATTTATTAATAAAAAGATGCATTTAACGCAACGTTGCCTGTTAAAGGACTGGTCAGGAACAGACATAACAATGAATGGAAAGATAGTTTACATAACTAAAAACGGAAAAGTATATCATACAACACGGGAATGTAGTCATCTTGCAATTAATATAAGGAAAAGCTATTTTGACAAATTAGGTGAAGAAAGAAACTGTTATGGTCAGAAATATTATAAATGTAGTATATGCGTTGCAGATGCATTAATCGGAGCTTCTGAAATTTTTCTCACAGAGGACGGAGATAAATACCATACCAGCCTTATGTGTAGTGGACTAATAAGAACAATTATAGAAATAGATAAAAATAAAGTAAAAGATTTGCCCCCCTGTAGTGGTTGTGCAAAATAAATAAAAAAGAAATGGGTGAGGGTATGTATGAAATTTGGACAATAATATTTTTACTTGTATGTGGAATTATAGATATAAAATATCAGATTGTAAAAACGAAAATATGTGTAATTAATTTTTTTTCTGCAGGAATAATCAAAATCATGGCAGGGGAGCTTCACCTAATGGATGTATTTTTAATAGTAGCAGTAGGAATTGTCGTATTACTTATCAGGATGGTAACAGGAGGAGCCATTGGACTCGGGGATGTGTATATAATTATTTCCTTATCTACTCTTGCAGGAATAAGTGAGGTTTTAGCAATGCTGATTTGGGCACTGGTATTATGTGCGGCTTTTGCCATAGTAGGAATTGTGTCAAAGAAACTTACCATGGAGACCAAAATACCATTTGTACCTTTTATGTTTTTGGGATATATGGCAAATATGATATTGGAGAAAGTAAATGTGTAAGAAAGATAAATATGAAAACAGTGGGCAGATAACTTTGGAAGCATCCATAGTAGTTCCCCTGATAATAATGATAGTTGCTTTTTTTATTTATATGGCTCTTTACATACATGATGTTATAGCCATAAGGAGCAGAGCCTATGGGATTGGGATTGAATATGCAATAGGAGATAGTGAAAGGGTAAAGGAAAATATAGAGAGGTATCTTTTTGTAGTACATCCTACAGTTACAATAAATGAAGAACTGAACAGTTATAGTATAAAAATATCATATGCAGCTAATGGAAACAGAAATTTCATTAATAGAATAATTGGAGAGAAGGAAACAGATACAATTTGCATTCAGAAAACGATGTCAAGAGAGATATTGTATAGTAAGGCTGCCACTATAAATAAGAGTAAAAGAAAGGATTAGCAATGGAAATATCATATATTAAAGACGGAAACCAAAATATTATGATAATAAAAGATGAAAATATAGATGAAAATGATTATAAGCTTCAAATGATTATTAACAACAAAATAGAAGGTCTGGTGCCATTGTCAATTGAATACATAGATAACAGCAGTATTTTGAGATATGATTTGTCATCAAGAATAAGTTTTGCTGCAATGTATGCAAGAAAACATATGACGGGAAAAGAATTATATGGTTTTATAAAAGATATAAAAATAATTTCGGATAAATTAAGGGAGTATCTTATAGATATTGACAATATTATGTTTGATACAGAGTATATTTTCTTTAATAGAAAAACGGGAAAATATGAAATGTGTTATAGAGGTAAAAGTGAAGAAGCTTTATATATTAATATTCGAACTCTCTTTGATAGGCTTCTTGAATATATTGATCATGAAGATAAAGAGGCAGTATTGATCGCCTATGGAATTCAGCAGCTCACTATAAGTGGAGATTTTACAATGGAAGATATTCTTCAGTGTGCAAGAGATAACATTCTTGAATACAAAAAAGAAAAAGAAGAAGAACTGAAGGTTACAAAAAACATTGTACACTTAGACGAAAACAAATGTGAGGATGAAATAGAAAAACGGGGAATTATAAATATACTGAAAAAGTTTTTTAAGAAAAAGAATAAATACAAAACTGAAGACGAATTGGAAGCCCTAAAAGAGTTCGATTATTTAGATGAAAATGAAAATTCTATGGTAGTAGCAGAAGAGAGCAATGTATACAGGCAGGACGCCGAGGAAGGAACAACCATATTATCATTGATATGTCCTTTAAAACCAATAAGGCTTACGGCGATTGGAACAGAAATTCCAATAAATATAGTGCCGAATCATTATCCTTATTTAATTGGAAAAAGCAGAGCAAGTTGTGATTTCTGCATAGACAGTTCTGTTATAAGCAGAGTTCATTTAAGAGTGTCTGAAGAAATAGACGGATATACAATAGAAGATTTGAATTCAACTAATGGAACCTTTTTAAATGGTGAAAAATTAAAGGAACACGAAGTGCAGGCAATAAAAGAGGGTGACAGAATTTCCCTGGCAAATTTGGAATTTGTAGTAGAGTAAAGGTATTTGTAATGATATAATTGTAGATAACAAATACACTATTCCGGACTTAGGAGGGAAATGTCATGAATGAAAGTATAGAACAATTAAAAGAAATAATTGACAAAAGTGATAATATAGTTTTCTTTGGAGGAGCGGGAGTATCAACAGAAAGCGGCGTGCCTGATTTTAGAAGCGTTGACGGACTTTACAATCAGGAATATGCGTATCCGCCGGAAACTATATTGAGTCATACTTTTTATAAAAGAAATCCGGAAGAATTCTTTAGATTTTACAGAAACAAAATGCTTTTCCCAAATGCTGAACCAAATAATGCCCATAAAGCACTGGCGAAGCTTGAAGAGATGGGAAAACTAAAAGCAGTAATAACGCAGAATATTGACGGATTACATCAGAAGGCAGGAAGCAAAGTTGTATATGAATTACACGGCTCCGTATATAGAAATCATTGTGAATCCTGTGGCAAATTTTATGGCTTTGACGAAGTATATAAGATGCAGGGAATTCCAAGATGCCAATGTTCAGGAATAATAAAGCCTGATGTTGTTCTCTATGAGGAGGGACTTGAACAAATGACCATAAACCGGTCAGTGGAGGCGATTGCCAAGGCAGACGTTCTTATTATAGGAGGAACATCCCTTGCGGTATATCCGGCAGCAGGTCTTATTGATTACTATAGAGGGAACAAACTTATACTTATTAATAAAAGTTCTACACCAAAAGATTCAAGAGCTAATTTAGTTATACATGAACCAATTGGTGAAGTATTTAGTCAGGTTGTGGAGTTATAAAAAACAATTTGTAGTTAAAGAAGTGCTACTGTTTTTGTGGCACTTTTTTTGTCGAAAAGTTTATTGAATTTAAGCCCTGATTTGACAAATTAATACAGCACCTCTGTGCTATCATTTACGGGTAAAAAAAATAAGGAGGTGTCCCATGATAGAGATGGTATATGACGGCAAAGAATCAGGAGAGCAGGGTGAAGTAAGAATTCCAAAAAATATACGCCAGATGGGTGGTGGAGGAAAAGACCAAAAGATATACATAGAGGATTCGGTAATGGTGCAGATAAAGAAAACACCCGAAAAAGAAGAGAGTATTAAGTATGGTGTTTTGCTGGGAAATATTAGCAGAAGCAAAGGTGTATCTTATATCTTTGTTAAGGCATCCGTGGAAGTTGTTGATATTATAGAAAACACGGTAATATTCAATGATGATATATGGGCTACAATATATAAAGATATAAATAAATACTTTAAGAATCTCGATATTGTAGGTTGGTTTGTGTCTGAGCCATACAGAACAACCGGCGATTTGAATGGAATTAAAAAAGTGCATCTCGATAATTTTGCCGGCAATGATAAGGTTTGTTTCTTGAGTGACCGAACAGAAAAAGAAGACAGTTTCTATATTTACAAAAAGGGAAAACTTGAGAAGCAAAACGGATACTATATCTATTGTGAAAAGAATGAGAAAATGAAAAAGTATATTAAAGATTTAAACAATTCTGATAGAGAAGAGAAAAATCAAATTAAAAATGAAACTGTGCCCGCAAAACACAAAGAAACAATAAAAACTTCTGAGAAAATAATTGAAAAAACGGAAAAAGAAAAAAAGTCCCCAAAAGGACTTAGAGATGTTATCAGAGAGGAAGGGCAAAGAAGCAGACAGGGGCGTGTGGCATATGGAATAAGCGGACTGCTTATTGTAGCATTGCTTTTATCCACTGTCGTAATGCTAAATAATTATGGAGAATTAAAAAATATAAAACAGACCCTGTCACAGTATAGCATGGACAAGGAGGCAAGAGTAGTAAATCAACTTTTGGCGGGGGAAATGGAGACTACTCTGAATAATGCGCAGACAGGTAAAAGTACAGAAACAGAAAAAAATACTGAAACCGGGGCAAACAAAGTGGAAGGAATGGAACAGATTACAAATCCTACCCCATCTACAACCGGAACGACTAATGCAAAAACAAATCAGAATAGTTCCCAGCAAAAACAGAGTCATGTTCAAAATAAATCTGATAAAGCCGTAAAAAGTTCAGCGTCAGGTAAATATTATAAAGTAAAGGCCGGCCAGACACTTTATGATATAAGTATGAAAGTATATGGAACAAGTAAAATGGTAGATGAAATTAAGGAGTACAATGATATAGATGATGATTACACAATCATAGAGGGTCAGAAAATTTTATTGCCATAAAAAAAGTAGTGTCATTATTAAAAAGATATTGTATAATCGTTAATAGATTAAAAATAGGAAGTGAAATAGTGGCAACATTTAATATACAAAAAATAAAAGGAATAAAAAAGAAAGTTGTTAATTCAAACATAATTTTAACTGCAAGAACAAAAATCACGCGTGTGACAATTATAATTGCAGTTGTTGCTGCAGTTGTAATAATTGCAATTGTTGGAATATTCATGTATAGAAAATACAAAAGCTATGATGATTACAAAGTGTTGAGTTCAATGAACATAGAAAGTGGATCAAACAGTAAATATTTACAATACTGTGATTTTGTTGTCAAATATAGTAGTGACGGAATATCCTATATTGACAGTGAAGGTACGGTATGGGATGCGTCGTATCAGATGAAATCCCCTATAATCGATATATGTGATGAATATATTGCAGTTGCGGACAAAAACACAAATGATATTTATATATATGATAAGGACGGAAATGAAGGCAAAGTAACTACAAGTTATCCTATTATAAAAGTGGAAATCGCAAAGCAGGGAGTTGTGGCAGCATTGTTGGAGGATAGAAATGCTAATTATATCGAAGTGTTTGACCGTGAGGGAAATAAATTGGTTTCCCATAAAACACTTTTAGATGAAAACGGCTACCCTGTAGATTTTTCACTGTCGGAAAGTGGAGAAAAGATGGCGGTTTCTTACATAAAAGTAAATAATGGAGCCATGGCAAACAAGATTGTGTTCTACAATTTCTCAAAGGCGGGAAAAAATTCAGAAAACAGAGTTGTGGGAACATTTGACCAGTATAAGGATGTTATAGTACCGATGGTAAAATTTACTTCTGAAAATGATGTTATTGCCGTAGGTGAAAATGTGTTGTCAATTTATGAAATGAGAAGTAAAGTAAGTCTTAATGAAGATATTAAAATAAAAGATGAAATACAGAAGGCTTTTTATAGTGATGAATATGTTGGATTTGTGTTGAAAAATTCAAACAGCAGAAATCCATACAGGCTTGAGGTTTATAATTTGGGCGGAAGCCGCGTTATGAAAAAAGAAATAGCAATGAGTTATGATAATGTTTCATTTGCAGGAAAAAACGTACTTATGTATGATGACATGAATTGTCAGATAATTTCTTTTGATGGAGTAAAAAAATACAAACACACATTTAGAGGTGAAATAAACTCTATAATTCCTGTTGACGGATCAAACACATTTTTGTTTATGACAAACTCAAAAATTCAGAAAGTAAAACTAAAGTAAGTATACTAATGATATGGGTATACAATATCAGGAGAAAAAATGGAAAATATATTATTAATTATAGTAGGCTTGTTTATGGTAGGAATGATAGTGCTGGGACTCAGAAAGGGAATGGTTAGAATGGCGTTCTCCCTTGTGTCTGTTTTTGTGGTGCTTATATTAATTAATATACTGACTCCACCAACTAAAGCCCTATTAAAGGAAACACCAATATATACAAACATAAAAACAAATATTCAGGAATATGTTGACAAAAATGTTGCAGAGGCAACTGAAAATATAACACAGACCGGTGCGGGAGCACAGCAGAAAATAATTGACAATCTGCCACTTCCAAAGGAAGTAAAAAAACAGTTAAACCAGAATAATAATGAAAAAAGTTATGAGAGCCTTAAAGTCAGTTCATTTTCTGACTATATGGCAGAAGCGCTGGCTGACATGGTTATAAATGCAGTAACTTTTATAATACTGTTTATAATAATTACGATTTTGGTAAAAATCTTAATAAGACTATTGGACATTATTACAAAGCTGCCGGTACTTCATGGTGTTAATTCTTTAGGTGGCGGAATAATAGGTCTTGTAGAATCGGTAATAGTTTTATGGCTGTTGTGCATTTTGGTTACCGCCTTTAGTGCAACAGATTGGGGACAGAACCTTTGTAAAGCTATAGCATCCAATGGATTTTTAAGTCTTATATATGATAACAATCCTATTCAACATCTGATTACAGGAATATTTTCCGTATAAAAACATATTATAAAATAGTGCATAAAATAAAAATAATTAAATTATGAATTAGTTGTTGACAAAACATAATACTTTTGATACATTATAAAAGCTGTTAAAAAGTGATGGCTCCATGGTCAAGCGGTTAAGACACCGCCCTTTCACGGCGGTAACAGGGGTTCAAATCCCCTTGGAGTCACTTCCGTTAAGATTCCGGATGTAAAGAACGGATTTCAAATCTTGACGATAACAGGAACCCTTGTTATAATAAAGGGGTTCTTAATATATGGCGCCATAGCCAAGTGGTAAGGCAGAGGTCTGCAACACCTTCATCATCAGTTCAAATCTGATTGGCGCCTCTAAACTGATATCCGCTCACGTTAGTGAGCGGTTTTTTGTATTTACAAAACTAAAAGTATACATTTTGCAAGATGTGTAGTTTTATGGATTTTGAAATATAAATATGTTATGCTATAGACGAATGGAGGTACATTATGAACAGAAAGAAAATTATTTCAATATTAATGACACTGGCTTTAACAGTATCGGTTATCATACCGGCTTTTGGACAGGGTGGAGATGGAACAGGTTCCACGGACTGGCCATATAATTTATCAATAAGCAATAGTTCTCTGGAGACAACTAATTACAAATTAGGAACTGAAAAGGAATTTACAATTGGTTATTGGCCGGCAAGTGCAGCAACAGAACCGTTAAAGGGAACAAGGCATATAACTATAACAGGACCTGAACAGGTTACAGGTTTTCAGTTTAAGGAAAATGACCAATGGAACGACATAAGTTTATTTGAAACAGAGATAACAATAAAAACATCCTTAACCCAGAGCATAAAGGCAACATTTAATAAGGAAGGCAGTTACACAATAAAGTTTTGGGTAGAGGCAGGTAAGGACTCGCTGGAAGTATCAAGAGAATTTTATGTATCTGATTCAGGAATAACAAGGGTACCTTTGGCACCACTTAAGTTAAAAGAATCAAATAAGAAATATAATTTTGAATGGTCATGGGGCTCTGATTTGTCAGTAACATTTGATTTATACATAGACGGACAGAAGATTAATGACACTCCGATTAAAGAAACAAAATACAATGCATCGGAAAAAGCAGACATTCTCTCTAAGGGAAAGCATGAAATACAGGTAATAGCAATTCATATGCTTGGTGATGAAAGCATTGCGTCTGAACCAGCGGTGCTTGAATATACGGCAGAAGCTCCAACAACACAGGAGCCAACAACGGAAGAACCAACGACAGTTACGGAACCGATAACAACGGAAGCACCAACGACAGCTACAGAACCGGCAACAACAGAGACACCGACAACAGTTACAGAACCGGCAACAACAGAGACACCGACAACAGTTACAGAACCAGCGACAACAGAGGCACCAACAACAGTGGCTGAACCTGAAAGTACACAGGCTACAACAGCACCTGTAATAACACCGGTAGCAGCAAAGCAGAGTATAACTACTAAAAATAGTGAATCTGTAAAAGTACCTCAGGCAAAAATAAAAAAAGCTGTTAAGAAAAAAGGCGCCACAAAAGCGAAAATTTATCTGAAAAAAGTAAAAGGTATACAGTCATACGAAATTCAGATATGTAAAAATAAGAAATTTAAAAAGAAAAATACAGTTACTAAGAACACAAAGAAGTTAAATTATACTTTCAAGAAATTAAAAACTAATAAAAAATATTATGTCAGAGCCCGTGGAGTTATAAAACAGGGTAATATTAAAATTACAGGAAAGTGGAGTAAAATAATTTCTGTTAAACTTAAGAAATAATGGGTGGTTTTGAAAAACAACAAGAAGTAATAAACAAAGCAGAAGAGGAAGATGAAGTATCTAATGAAAAGATTTACAAAGAACTTAATAATGTGTTTATGCGTGGCATTGTTGTTTTCAACAATTACCATTAATCAGGTGAATGCGAAAAGGCGGATTGCACTTTCCACAACATGGGTAACTCTTTTTAAAGGAAAGACTACCAACTTAAAACTACTAAATGTACCAAAAAATGGCAAGGTCACATGGACAACATCTAACAAATATTCAGTTACCGTTGGCGGAAGTGGAAATGTAACAGCAATAAATGCAGGAAAAGCAATGATTGTAGCTCAGTATAATAATAGGAAATATGTGTGTACTGTAGCTGTGCCGGATGCATCTTACATAGCTTTAAATGCATATTCTTTAACGTTGGCAGAGGGACAAAAGACAAAACTGATAGTTTCTACAGGTCAGAAAGTTACATTCTTTTCAAGAAATGAACATATTGCCACTGTTAATGAAAAAGGTGAAGTGACGGGAGTAAATCCCGGTACAGCGGATATAATGGTAACAACAGGAGATAATCAGACCAAGTGTACTGTTGTTGTAAAGGAAAGTCCTTCAACAAAAGTCAACTATAAAGTAAGTAGAAGAAAAGCAGGTATTAGAAGAGCGACTAAAAAGAACAAAGTTGTTTATGAAAAAATCTGTTGGGCAAACAATAAAGAAATCAGATTTAAATTGGCAGGTGTTAATGAAAGTCAGATAAGAAAATGTGTTTGGAAAACAAAAAATAAAAAAATACTTACAAAGCCAAAAAAGACAACAAACAAAATAATTGCAACGGCAAAAACAGTTAAAAAGGGAACAACATCGGTAAGTGCAGTTGTTACATTTAAAAATGGAACTAAAAAAACATATAACAGCAGGGTTTATGTTTCAGCACCTAAAATAAATACAAAAAATCTATTATTATTAGGTGAAAGCGCTGGTAGTAACAGACAGCAGTACGTAACATTTTCGGGCTTAAAAAAATACAGTCATATTAAATGGAATGTTCCTGCTAATTCCGGAATTTCTACGAAAGTAATAAAAAACAAACTTCAGGTTATGGGAGCTAAAACAGGATCAGGAACAATAAAAGTAACTGTTGATGGAAGAGTGTATAAGGTAAAGTTTAATGTTTTTGATCCGGCATTTGGAAAGATAAATTCAGTCCTTGAAAAGGGAAGAACAGCAACAATTGTAATAGATGGTATTGGCTCAATCACACCTGAATATACTGTAAGAAATAAAAATATTGCAACGGTAGATGACAAGGGTAACATAAGAGCAGTAAAGGCAGGGGTCACATATATTGACGTAACAATTGGAAATTATAACTTCTATTACAGAATAGAGGTGGCTGCTACGGGAATGCCTATAATTATTAACAGGGCAACATACATTGTCAACAATTGGACATACAGTCAGCCAAAGAGAATGCAGGATGGGTTCTATGACTGTTCATCTCTTGTTTGGAAAGGATACAAGGCATACAACAATTACCAGACGAAATTAGGTAGTAAAACATCAGCTTATTGTGCAGCAGATTTGTTTGACTACCTATATAGAAAAAATCAGATTGTTCATTTCGGATATTTAGGAGTAGACTATATGCAGCCGGGAGACCTGATTTTCTATGGCGATTATGACAGCGCAGTAAATTACAGCACGCCTGGAAGAACGCTAGACATATATCATGTGTCAATGTACGCTGGAAATGGAAAAGTAGTTGAGAAAGGCGGACAGACAATTAACTATAACAATACAAAGCATATTGTTGGAGTAGGAAGGGTTGTATATTAATGGATTATAATATTGGTGATATTGTTACATTAAAAAAGGGTCATCCCTGTGGAACGAATGAATGGGAAATTATACGTGTGGGAGCAGATTTTAAATTGAAGTGCAGAGGTTGCAATCACATTATAATGATTCCCAGAAAGACATTTGAAAAAAGCGTAAAAAAAAGATAGAGGTATCTTTAATAAAGAAATCAACAGTCAGGCTATGAATAGTCTGGCTGTTAGTGTTTATACAAAAAACTTTTGACTTTATTATAAATGAAATAAAAAAATTATACATGCATTGTTATTTGTAAAAAACAGTTGACAAAACATACATGCATGTATTATTGTATTAAACAATTAATACAATAATACAGAAAGGAGAGAAAGTAATGGCATGGAAGTTGGAAAGTGACAGACCTATATATACACAATTGTTGGAAATGATAGAACAGAAAATCATTACAGGAGAATATCCTCTTGGAAGCAAATTGCCGTCGGTAAGAGAATTGGCTGCAGAAGCATCTGTTAATCCTAATACAATGCAGAGAGCAATGGCTGAACTGGAAAATAGAAAATTAATTATTACAAATAGAACAGCAGGGAGATGCGTAACAGATGATGCCAATATTATTGATGAAATCCGGAAAGGACGGGCAAATCAGTATACAGCTAATTATATTGAAAAGATGACCGAATTGAATTTTAGAAGGGAAGAAATCATAGATTTGATAAGGGAAGGAGATATCAAATGAGCGTTTTATTCGAATGTAAGGATTTAAGAAAAAATTATGGAAAAAAAGCCGCTCTAAAGGGAATAAGTTTTGAACTGGAAAGCGGACAGATTGTAGGTCTTTTGGGACCTAACGGAAGTGGAAAGACAACTATAATCAAAATTGCTAACGGATTGTTAACATCAAGTGCTGGTGAAATCAAAATAGCAGGAAATAAGATTGGAGTTGAAACTAAGAAGGTGGTTTCGTATTTACCTGAAAGAACATATCTTGATGTACATAAGAAGGTAAAGGATATTATCAGTTACTTTAGAGATTTCTATGAAGACTTTGATGAAAACAAGGCCTATGACATGTTGGCTAAACTAAATATTAATCCCGACGATAAGTTGAAGACTATGTCAAAGGGTACAAGGGAAAAGGTACAGTTGATTTTGGTAATGAGTAGAAATGCACAGGTATATTTTTTGGATGAACCTATTGGAGGTGTAGATCCTGCAGCAAGAGATTACATCCTTAACACAATTATTACTAATTACAATCCTGAGGCCACAGTAATCATTTCTACACATCTTATTTCAGATATTGAGAAAGTGCTTGATGATGTTGTAATGATAAAAGATGGCGAACTTGTAATGCACAAGAAGGTTGATGAGATTAGAGAAGAATACAAAATGTCAGTAGATGAAGTATTTAGGGAGGTATTCAGATGTTAGGAAAATTAATTAAACATGAATTTAAAGACACAGCCAAAAATTTTTGTGCAATGTATTTGATTGTTTTGTTGATTGGCGTTGTGTTAAAAGTTGCTATAGAAATAGAGGTAAGTTTTAAAATAGACAATATTATTCTGGAAGTTGTGTCGATAATAATGGTAACAGCATTTGTTCTTGGAATTCTGGCAATAATGTTTGGTACAATAATACTTATTTTAAAAAGATTTTACGACAATGTTGTAAAAGATGAAGGCTATCTCACATTTACATTGCCGGTTTCCACAGGAAAAATTATAGCAACAAAGGCATTAGTGAGTTATTTATGGATAATAATTTCCGGAGTAGCTATTGTTGCAATGATACTGCTTATGCTTGCAGGTCATGGAGAGGTATTTACAATAATTCAAAAAACTATTGGCGAGACTGTTGATGAAATAAACAAAGCCGGACTGTGGAGTGGAGTTATCCTTTTAATATTTGTTATTCTCGTATCATTATATTCTTACATATCAGTAGGTTACGCATGCTTTAGCGTGGGTCAGACATGGAACAAAAATAAACTTTTAGGAGCTGTAATCACATATGTGGTTATATATTTCGTAACACAAATAATTTCAGTTGTAGCCATGGTAGTTATTTTTGGAAGCAATATGACAGTATTGGATGATGTGGCTATGGTAGATAAAAGTTTTGATTATCTGATGATTTTCTCGTTAGCATTGACAGTGATAAAGTGTGCTGTCTGCGATATTATTACACATGTAGTACTTAGAAAAAAACTGAATTTACAATAAAGAAAAACTTGCATGGCATTTATTTTTATGGTATGATGATGTTTCGTGATATATAAATTATCCTTGCTTTTCTAGTAAATGGAAAAGCCAGAGACCAGAAGGAGGTAAAAGCATGAACAAATATGAATTGACAGTTGTTGTTAGTGCAAAACTTGAAGAAGAAGGAAGAACTGCTGAACTTGATAAGGTAAAAGCACTTGTTGAAAAGTTCGGTGGAACAATTACTAACGTTGATGACGCTGGAAAGAAGAAATTCGCTTACGAAATCCAGAAGATGTCAGAAGGTTATTACTACTTCATTTCATTCGATACTGACAACACAAACGCAACAAGCGAATTAGGAAGCCAGCTTCGTATTATGGAAAACATCCTTAGATTTATGTGTGTGTCAGTAGAAGCATAGTCTATTACAGGAGAGGTATATAATATGAACAAGGTTATATTAATGGGTCGATTGACCAGAGATCCGGAAGTAAGATATTCAACATCCGGAGATAGTCAGCTGGCTATTGCAAGATATACATTAGCAGTAGACAGAAGATTTAGGAGAGATGGAGAGCAGACAGCAGACTTTATCAGATGCGTAGCATTTGGAAGAAGTGGCGAGTTTGCAGAAAAATATTTCCATCAGGGAACAAAAATAGTAGCAGAAGGTCGTATTCAGACAGGAAGCTATCAGGACAAAGATGGTAAGACAGTCTACACAACAGAAGTTGTAGTAGAAAATCAGGAATTTGCTGAAAGCAAGGCTGCATCAGAAAATAATGCAGGATTCGCTCCACAGCCGGCAGCTGCAGCACCAACTGCACCGGCAGGTGATGGATTTATGAATATCCCTGATAACATTGATGATTCAGAATTACCATTTAACTTTTAATTGAATTAGGAGGTCAAATTATGCCATATAATAAGAGTGAAAGACCGGATTCTCCAATGAGAAGAAGAGGCGGTCGTAGAAGAAAAAAAGTTTGTGCATTCTGCGCAAGCGAAAATAAGGCGATTGATTATAAAGATGTAGCAACATTAAAGAGATACGTATCAGAAAGAGGAAAAATTCTTCCTAGAAGAATGACTGGTACATGTGCAAGACATCAGAGAGCTCTTACAACAGCAATCAAGAGAGCTAGAAACATCGCATTAATGCCATACACAGTTGAGTAAAATAATGATTTTTAAAGGCTTTCCCGAATGTGGGAGAGCCTTATTTTTACCCTAGTACACCAATTTTACACCAATTGAAAAAGAAAAAGAGGTATCGCCCAATATTCACACAGGGCTAATACCTCTCTTTCTTTATATATAAAGGTATTATTTATTAGAATCATTTTAACTTTAGATTATTTTGGGGCTTTTGCGATAATCTGGCGTATGTCAGACTATCACAAAAGCCCCATTAAAGTTTTAAGTACTAGTGGATTTATTGCTGTTCCAGTTTTTCCATTATCTTATCTACATCATAATCCGGTGAAAATTCTGTAGCTATATCATAGATTTTTTGAATGAGAGGAATATCTTTCTCAAGTTCATCTGCAATCTGTTCAACGGATTTAGATTTGGTCATCTTTTTGCAAACTAAAGAAACTAGATGACGTTTTTCACCTTTGACAAGTCCGGAAGACTCACCTTCTGCAAAACCATCATTTCTACCGTCATCATAAGCATCCTGTCTTAAATATTCCATTGTTTTCTGTTCGTCATATTCTGTAAGAAGTGTGTTCATAGCCTCATTCTTCATTTCCAGCAGAAAATCTTTTAAAATATCATGACTAATACAATAGTCAATGGCATTTTCCATAGCATCCCTTATATCATCATATTTCTGCTTATACTCATTCATTGTTTTAATCAGTATAGCATATTCAGATAAAGTTTTACAGTTGGACAGAAGTTTTTCATTATGTTCGTAATTAATATTTAATACAGTGGCAGTCCACTCGAATTCCCCCTGCCGTGGTGGCTTCATAAATGCATATGACAACTTTAGTAATTGTTTGTCAGGCATGTTGGCACTGCCATTATAAAGCACGTAATACTGTGGTGTTGGAAGTTTTATAAGCTTTTCCCTGTAAATTCCAAGACTGCCTGTGGATACATATTTATTATATAAATCGGTATAATACCTTATGAAAAGTTGATAAAACTAACAACGCAACCAGTTATAAAGCCAATGTAAGAGACAGCGATGAGAGAAAAATAAGAAGTGGGAATATTAAGAAGATGATAATGGGATAACAATTATCAGATATAGTGGAAGGCGTGAAAATATTGTAATTCCAAGTGAAATTAGTGGAAAACCAGTAACCAGTATAGGTAAAATAGGGCGGTTTGTGAGGGGAGTGGGCTAAAAGCCGTAAATGGCAAAGCAGGCTCTTATGCTGAAACATGGGTAATTGAAAATGATTATAAATTTATTTCAGAGTAAATATGGCAGATTTAAAATATAAAAAGGTAACACTAACGTAGTGTATGAACAGACCTCCAAATTGTCAGACTTTTTTGTATGGCTTTTAGAGGCTAGTTCATTTAGGATTACTTAGCTTGATACTATTTTTATATACTTATTGGAAAAGGAATAATTGCTTCCCGTATAAAATTAATATTAGTCACAACTTGGTTCTGTAAAACGTTGAAAAGCACGGAGAAGTTTGATTACAGTTTCTATATCATCACTGCCCAAAGCTTCAGAATATTTCTTAATGAAATCATAATCAGATCGCCCGCCTTTTCCAGTCAAAAGATAATCACAACTAACATCTAATGCATCGCAAAATTTAATGATGTTTTCAGGCCTGATGCCCTTTATACCGTTTTCAGCGCTGCTAATCATCTGGGGTGTTACATTCATCAGTTCAGCTAATTGTTCTTGAGATAACTGAGCCTTTTTTCTACAGTTGCGTATGCGTAAACCCATTTCTTTATATAATTTATTTTTATCCATGATTCTCTCCGTTAAAAAATTTAATAAAAATGAATTTTTCACACTGCTTTATTGTCACCAAAGATAATTAATAGTTTAGCAATAAAGACAAATAAAATTAACAAACCATAGTTGAAAAAAAACAACCTTAGTTATATAATGCAAGTGTAAAACTGCAAAAAATGTCGATAAAAAGATAACAAGAGGGTAAAGGAAAAATACGTATCAACATTAGTGTTTACAATAAATTTATTTACATTCCAGCTATTGTTTATACAGGGGAAGAGAGTATATATTACTGCTTAAAAATAGAGAATTGTAGTATTTGCAAAATTAAAAAATAATTCTTACTTTAAAAAAATAAGCATACTGTAAATGAGTAATAAGAAAATAAGGAGAAAATAGTGAGGTTTATTAGCGCAGGTATAACAGATATTGGAATAAGTAAGCATACTAATCAAGACAGTATGCTTATTAAAGTTGCCCAAACAAAAAATCAAAATCAAATAGCTATTGGTATTATATGTGATGGAATGGGAGGTTTAGAAAAAGGAGAGGTTGCTAGTGCAACAGTAATAAAAAAATATGAACAATGGTTTCAAAACGAATTACCAAAAACACTTGACCACGTTAACATGGAGGCTATAGCTACGGAGTGGGTACAACTTTTAAAAGATTTGAATTATAAAATTATGCAGTATGGAAAGGGTGAGAGGATTAATCTTGGAACTACATTTAGTGGAATATTGTTAATAGATAATAAATATTTAATTGTACATGTAGGGGATTCGAGAATATATAAATTGGATAATGCACTAGAAATATTAACTGAGGATCAAACTTTTGTTCAAAGAGAAATAAATAGAGGGAATATGACATATGAAGAAGCGGAAAGCGACTCTCGCAAAAATATTTTGTTACAGTGTGTAGGGGCATCTGTCGAAGTTAATCCTGAGATTGAAATAGGTGAGTTTAAAGAAAATACTGTTTTTGTACTTTGTTCTGACGGTTTTAGACACGTTTTGTCAGAATCAGAAATATATATGTATTTAAATCCTAATGTTTTAATAGATAAAAACGTAATGGAATATAACAGTAGACAATTAATTGAGATGGTTAAGAGCAGAAATGAAAAGGACAATATAACGGTAGGAATTATTAAGAGCGTTTTATAAGGTGGTAAATAGTGGCGACAAACATAGGAACAGTAATTGAAGGAAAATACGAAATATTAAAGCTAATTGGTACTGGTGGTATGTCATATGTATATCTGGCAATGGACAAAAGGCTAAATAAACAGTGGGCAGTAAAAGAAATTAAAAAGACTGCTAATGGAAAAAATGACGAAATAATTGAAAATAGTTTGCTAACAGAAGCAAATTTAATGAAAAAACTGGACCATCCGGCACTTCCAAGGATTGTAGATATTATAGACAACGGTGAAACTATCTATGTAATTATGGATTATATAGAAGGCGAATCATTGGACAAAATTCTGTGTGAATATGGTGCACAGCCGCAGGAGTTGGTAATAGACTGGGCAAAACAGGTTTGTGATGCGTTACAGTATCTTCATTCGCAAAACCCTCCAATAATATATAGAGATATGAAACCGTCAAATATTATGCTAAAGCCAGAGGGTAACATAAAGATTATTGACTTTGGAATCGCAAGAGAATATAAAGAACAAAGTCTAGCCGATACAAAAGTATTGGGGACAAAGGGCTATGCATCTCCAGAACATTATGGAAACAGACAAACAGATGCAAGGTCGGATATATATACATTGGGAATGACTATGCATCACTTGCTCACGGGAGCGGATCCACGACCGGCAGACTATATGTATGCACCAATTCGTCAGTGGAATCCTGAATTGTCAGGTGGTTTGGAAAGAATAATTGATAAGTGTACAGCGTTAAATCCAGATGAAAGATATCAGACAGCAACAATTAATATAAGGCACGATGTAGATATTAATAAATATGTCAAGGATGGACAGTTTGCAGGAGATAAAACAATTTCGTTTTCAATTAATAAAAATGAAAATCAGAGTTTAGCTAATATATATATAGGATTAACTAAAGATTTTAAAGAAAGTGGTTTTTATGGGAGTACAGCTAAATTGTTAAATCAGATATCTAAAGAAGCTGTTCAGGGAAAGTCAACTTTAGACATCGGAACAGCAGGTACTAACGGTCAAATAGGAACAATAAGTACTACAGCAACAAATGAAAAGATATATGATATATGTAGTAAATATAAGGAATATTATTATAAATTTCAAAAGGCAGATGATCATTTAAAAAAAGCACAAAAGTGTATGAAAAAAATCGGAGATTCAAACTCTGGATTGATAAAAAAGACTGTTGACGCGTATGAAGATTGGAAAAAACAATCAGCTAAGTTAGACGACAAAAGCAGTATGAAAGCAGATAATGAAAAAGACTTGGAAGAGGAAAAGAAACTCATTGAAGAAAATCTTACTGATGAAAGTTTAAAAGAGTTGTCAAATAGAATTGATAATGTAAAAGCATTAATAAAAACTATTGATGACAATATTAACAGTACAAAATATCACAACACTCAATTAAAAGACATAGATAGTATAGAAATAGCAAAATCAAAGGCTGGAATCAAGAATGATAAGATTTCGCATATTTACAGTGAATTAAAAAATTATGCAGAACAAACATTTAAATTCTCAACAGGAAACAGAGAAGTAAATGTGAAAAATAGTAATCATCCAGATATAGTCGCGGTAAATGAACCCAAATTACATAAATGGATGAGAAAAAAATTTAAGGATAATAATTCTAAAAAGAGTGAAGATGATGCAAAGGATGAATATAAAGATTATAAGAAAAAGTCGGAAGATGATTCCTATGAAGATGATGAAGTAGGAAAAACATCTAATGAAATAAAAAACCAAGAGAACCTCCCATCAAAAGGCGGTGGAAGCGAGAAAAAAGAGAAAACAGCTCAAATATCTAAGGTTACAAGTTTTCTTACAAATTTGTTTAGCGATGGTATTCTTGATAGTTTAGAAAACTTAGGAAAAAGTTTTCGTGATGATTTGTACACGACAGATTATGTCATGAATATGTTTAGCTATGATACTTTTGTAAATGAGGGAAAAAAGAAATATACAGAGGATACAAATTCAACCATATCAACGGAGAACTTTGAAAAAAATAAAGATAAAACATTTGGATATAACAAAACATTAACCAATATGCCTATAAATGAGGATAACAATTTTGCTTATCAGGGAGAAGTAGAGTACATTCTTTATGGTAATTACAATGCAATTAACAAGGCAAATTCTTATGGAAGAATTTTTCTATTAAGGTATGCTTTTAATATTGCACCGGTGTTTCAAAAATTTTGGAAGAATATTAATGTGGATAGAGATTCGGTAGCAATATCATCAGCAACATCAGGTGTAATTCCTGCCGCATTGATAAAATTAGCAATTTGCTTAATGTATAATGTAGTAGAGACAGCAAATGATTTAATGATTTTACGTGCAGGTGATGGAGTCCCTCTGATAAAAAAAACAAATGGAGTTAATGTTGAATATCTAGGAATAATCAAAAATAAGAAGGTTAGCAAAAATGATTTTAAGCCAAGATATAGCGAATATTTATCATTATTCTTGTTCTTAAAATTGGTGTCGACATCTGAAAATGATGTATATAAACGAATTGCTGATGTGGTACAGATGAATATGGTGAAAGTTACAAAATTAAATAATTTTCAATTAAAAAAGTCTGTAGTTTATTATCAAATAAAGTCAAACATAAGCATTTCACCATTACTGTTGAAGTTAGAGATTAATAAAGGGGAAAATGCTTACAAATTAAATACATTATGCGACTATGAATATAAAAATATTGCAGGATATTAGGAGGAAAAAATGAAGAAGATAGTATTATTGTTTTGTATAATAATGTTAATGTTGGTTGGATGTGACAACCCAGAGCCCAATAGTAAGGAAACTACGGAAGTGACTGAGAATACAGAAAAAAGCGAAGTAACAAACCTAGACAAATCAGATGATTCCAAGTTTTTATACGGAAAATCAGAACTGGAGAATGGAGGATATGTAATAGAAGAATATAATGGAGAAGCAAATGCTTTTGAGATACCGGATACATATGAAAATAATCCTGTAGTAGAAATAGGAGAGCAGGCATTAGCATATTTAAATATGGAAAAAGTAGTTCTAGGTGAAAATATTCTTGAAATAAATAAATATGCATTTTTAAGTTGCGAAAAATTAACAGTAATTGAATTTAACAAAAAAATAAAAAATATTGGTGAATTAGCCTTTATGAGTTCAGGGCTGAGAGGCAAAATAAGTGTTCCAGATTCTGTAGAAAAAATAGAGAGGGGGGCATTTGGAGATACAAAGTTAGAGGAAGTTGAGTTAGGAAAAGGTCTTAAATATGTTGGAGCACAGGCATTTGGTAATGATAAGCAACTTGAGAAAATTATTTTTGATAATACAGATGTTGAATTCGAAGATGGAACAGTGTTTGAAGATTGTCCTAACCTTACCATTGTAGCACCAAAAGGTTCAACAGCCGAAAAATATGCTAAGGATAATAATATCAATTTTGAAGAAAGGTAAAGAATGAATCCAAAAGAAGAAAAAGGAGCAATTGTTGTTGAAGCAACTTTAAGCTTATCATTTTTTGTATTTGCCATGCTTATAATTTTATCAATTACAAATATTTGTCTGGCTCAATCAAAAATAGGAACGGCGTTGAATAGTTCAGCAATGGAAATATCGGAATATTCGTATTTGTATAAACTGACAAATTTAAATGCTAAACAGAAGGAGTTGGCGGAAAAAGGAGAAGAGGCAAGTCAACAGGTTGGAAATATTAAAGAAGGTGTGTCACAACTTTATGGTTCCATTTCCGGAATTGCCGATACAGGAACTAAGATAGATCCTTCTGATTTTTCTAGTGTGTTAGGTGCATATGATTCAATAAAAAACAATGCACAACAGGCCGGGCAGTCTGTTTCTCAAATAAAGGATACAATAAAGAGTATTTCGAACGATCCCAAAAGTTTCGCTTTGAGTATTGTGGCGCTCTTTGCAAATGAAGGAATAGAAGGAATAAAAACAGATGTAGCAGCAGAACTATGCAAGGCATTTATGAAAAAGCATCTTGTTGATGAAAAAGGTGGAGATTATGAAGCGTACCTAAAATGGTTGAGGGTAGTTCCAACGGGTGGTTCGTATTTAGATAGTCTAAATTTCAAGCAGTCTCAGGTGTTTAAAGATGGAAAAGATTCAAAAATTGATTTAGTTGTTAAATATAAAGTACGTGTTATCAAACTTTTGGGAATTGAAAAGGATTTTAATTTTACTCAGAGAGCACAGACAAATGGATGGTTTGGAAACAGCAGTGGAGAATAAAAATGTACAGTTATTATATATATACAGCATTTATGCTAGTGATTGTTATTTTATGCATTAGACAAAGAGATATTAGAAAGCAAAATGGATTATCAGGAAGAATAAAATGTATTTTGGATACAAATTTAAAAACAAAATTATATATGTTGTTTGTATGCGTTTGTTTAATTTCCATGGCAGTAGTGCTTGTATATGTTTTTCCTGAGAATGCAATCAACAGAAATATTAGAAGTATAACTATTACTTCGATTTTAATGATTGCAGCTTACTATGACTATAAGGAATTTCGTATTCCTAATAAATTAATAATACCGGGTATTGTATTGTGGATAGGAATAACATTATTCGAGATGGCTACATGTAAGGATGTATGGTTGGCAAACTTGATTACGGAAATAATAGTTAGTTTAGCTTTTCTCATTGTGTGTGTACTGTGTGCAGTTATAGTGAAAAATGGCATTGGAATGGGAGATATTAAACTACTAATGTTAATGGGCTTGATAGAAGGCATAGACGGAGCTGTTTCGTCAGTTTTTGTTTCTATGATTGTCATATTTATTGTAGCAATTATAATGCTCATAGCTCAAAAAAAATCAAAAAAAGATATGTTGCCATTCGCTCCGTACATTTTGATGGGAACAGTACTATCAATATTTACTTCAGGATATTAAGGAGGAACTATGAAAGGATATAGATTTTTGATTCCTGTATTGTTAACTGCTTTAATGTTTTATTCAACATATAGTTTAGTGAGCACAAGTGCAGAAAATAAGGAAAAGTACAATCAATATGTAAAACAGGCACAGGAATATGCTAAACAGGGAATAGTTGTAGACGCTTTGGATTGTTACAAACAGGCTATTTCAATGATTGATTCAGTGTCATTAAGGTTAGAAGTGGCAAATATGCTTGAAAAAAATGACCATCTGGATGAGGCAGTTTCATGGATGGAAACATGCGTAGATGTATATCCAACATCTCCGGAAATATACGAGAAATTGTTGGAAGAATATATTAACACTGAGCAATTTGATGAAAGTTATCAATTGGTTAGTGAAATAGAAAAAAGACACTTGGTAACAGACAAAATAAAGAAATTGTATTCTAAAATAAAATATAAGTATGAGCTTGCAACTGATAGATTTGGAGAAGCACAAACTCTAGGAAATGGATATTTTGCAGTAGGAAATGATGGAAAAAAGGGTTTGTTAAAGGGAACTGATAGAATTCTTTTTGAGAAATTTGAATATATAGGAGGATATCATGACAAACTAATATCGGTCAGCCTTAATGGAAATAAGTATTATGTAGATAGTGATGGAAACAAAAGAAAAGTTCCGCCGGAATCTATTAAGTGTGAATATTTGGGAGATATATGTGACGGGCTCATTGTTATAAAGGAAAATGATAAATATAGTTATTATAATGATGAATTTAAAAAGCAATTTGGAGACTATGAATATGCTACCAATTTCAATGAAGGAATAGCAGCTGTAAAAGAGAGCGGAAAATGGTATCTGATTAATACGGAAGGCAAGAAAGTTAGTAATGAAAGCTATGATGACGTAAAAATTAATGAAAGAAAAGTTGCATTTTCTAATGGGAGGGCGTTTGTAAAAAAAGAAGATTATTACTATCTGGTAGATAAAAATGGTAAAAATATAGGAAAGAGTACATATGAGGATGCAAAAAGCTTTGAAGAAAAAGGAGCTCTAGCAGCTGTTAAGATAGGAGGAACATGGACCTTTGTGGATAATAGTGGAAAAGTTAAAATAGATGATCATTTTGACGATGCACAATCTTTCAGCATTGGAATGGCGGCAGTTCAAAAAGACGGGATGTGGGGGTATATAGACGAGAGAGGAAAGATGGTAATTGAAAACTCTTTTAAAGACGCCAAGCCATTCTCGCAAGATGGGGAAACTCTTGTTTGTGATAATGAAGGTTGGATGGTGCTATCGCTATATAGGTTTGATAATTAATTAAATGAAAACGTTATGCTTGAATAGATAAAAATAAAGAAATTATAAATGGAGAAGTAAAATGATTGCAAAAAAAGAAACGCAGGGAATTTATTCATATCTTGTATTTGAAATTGAAGATGCAGATGAACTTGACGAATTTAGCTTGGGTATGCTTTCAAACAATGATATAGAAGGTCTGATACCGCTCGTATTTACACAGATGGATGACAAAAAATACCTGAAATATAATATTTCATCCAGAGTTCCGGCAAGTGAATTCTTTGCAGGAATAGTAAATAAGAAACGTTTAATTGGTGTATTGGAGAGCATAGTAGATGCTTTAATATCATCGGATGAATATATGTTAGACAGTGAGTCAATGTTGCTTGATTTGGATTACATATATGTTGACGTTTCGACAAATAAGGCGAAGTTGGTATATTTGCCAGTATCAAATGATATAGAAAAACATCATGATGTAAGTATGTTTTTCAAGGAGATTATGTTTTCAAATCAATTTGATCAGACTGAGAACTGTGATTATGTTGCTAAACTGATGAACTTTTTAAACAGTTCTTCATCTTTTAATGTATATAATTTTAAACAGTTATTGTCAGATATACAGTTAGAATCAGTCTGTACACAATCAAGTAAAAAACAAAACATAAATGTACAAAAGCAAAATTCTAATATTTCTTCTCAGACACAAAAAGCTGAGCCGATAGTTAATAGAACTGATGTGAATAGTGTACAACAGCCGAAGGTAAATTCGATACAAAAAGAACCTGTTGTAAGACAGAACATACCTGATAACAGAATATCTGTACCACCAGTACAACCTCCGACATCGGCAATGAATGTACCGCAAGATGCAACTAATGTCGGAAAAAAGGGAAAAGATGAAAAAGAGATATCTATGTTCCATTTACTGATGCACTATAGCAAGGAAAACAAGGAGAAATATAGACGGCAAAAACAAGAAAAAAACAGTGGAGCTAAAAAAAGTAACAATGTAAATAAAAAGGGCAAGAACAATACTCAGGCACCATTTTCAGTTCCTGGAGCTAATTTCTCAGTGCCGGGATTGGAAACACCTAAGATGCAAGACAGTGTTGCACCAAAATTACCTGTAGAAAATAAAAATTCGTATGTACAACCGGTACAAAATGCACAGCAGAATGTGATTATGCAACCGAGAAAATCATATGCAGATGTAGCAGCCGATTTTGGAGAAACAACAATTTTAGGTGGTGGAGCAGACTTTGGTGGAACAACAGTGTTGTCAGAGCAGGAAACTCCTATAAAACCAACACATATAATACCTTATTTAATTAGACTTAAAAATAATGAAAGAATATTAATTAATAAACCTAGATATCGTTTAGGTAAAGAAAAGAGTTATGTGGACTATTTTATAGGTGATAATGCAGCAGTTAGCAGAAGTCATGCGGATATTGTTACCAATGGTGAAGAATATTCCATTATTGATATGAATTCTACAAATCATACATATATAAATAATCAGATGATACAAAGTGGTGTGGAAGTAAAATTGAATGATGGCGATAAAGTAAAGCTTGGAAATGAAGAGTTTGAATTTAAAGAGAGATAATATAAAAATTCATTTGTAGGTTTAATGGCAAATGATAAAAGCAAATCAAAAAGTTTATATTGTTGTTGAATTGTTTGGACGATATGTATTATAATGTAGCAGTAGTTTGTCTATAGGTGTATTTGAATAGTAAAATATACTGTTTTTTAGAGACTATAAAAAAGGAGTGTTATTTGACACTACCAAGAATAAAGAGGGAGAAAAAGATGAGAATTAAAGAAAAAATTTTTTTTGGTGTGCTGGCAACAATGGTTTTGCTGGGAGGAACAAAGGCTGTATCAGCCCAAAATATAGAACAGGATGCAGTTGTTAACAAGGTGGATTCTATTATGGTTTCGGACCCTTCAAGTGTGAGCAATACATATAATTGGAGTTCGGGAATATCAAGCATAACAGATGTATATAAAGTTAAATTCACATTAACAAATACTGCATATGTGAAAGTATCTGTAAATTCTACGGTGTGTTATGAACATAATTCTAGTTTAGGAGCATTAAATAGTGCAAAAATTACAACAATGAGTGGACAACAAATTGGAAAAGCAATTGGTGGTCCTAACAATTTATTATTCAGCAATGAAAATTATCAAGGTTATTTACTTTTAGAAAAGGGTACTTATTATGTAAAGTATGATGGTAAATGTGATGAGAGTTATTCTAAAAATTCCCAAGGAATAGTAACAACAACCATTGAAGCTCAATATTTAAATAGAACCGGAAATGTTAATGGCATATCATCAAAGTCAATGATACCACTAACAAATGGAAAAACTAGTTATGGATATATTTCAAACTTATATGGTGAACAATATTTTGCAATTACATTAGATAAAACATCAAAGGTTAATTTTAATATGTCTATAGCTGACACTCCATCAGCATATACTCCATCATTTAGTTATTCATTATATTCTATAAATGGAATAGATTATAAAGAACATATAAAACAACAAAAAGCACTAAATTATGATTCTTTTGATAATTATTTATTAGGTCGTAATATTAATTTTACATATCCAAATAGTGGTGAAACGGGATATGTAACATTACCTGCTGGAGCATACTATTTAAAGATTTCAAAAGACGATAGCTGGGGAGTTAACGCTGGAGAAATAAAAGTAACTCCAAATGTTACTGAAGAAAATTCAAATAAAAATACTAATCCGGTTGTTAAAACATTAAACCCACCTAAACTTAAATCTTACAAGAAAAATACAAAGAAAATTACGGGTATGGCAACAAAGGGCAGTGTTGTAAAAATTAAGATTGGAAAGAAAACATATACAGTAAAGGTTAAAAAGAATGGAAAGTTTAAGGTTAAGTTGAGAAAGAAACTAAAGAAGAATCAGAAAATTAGAGTATATGCTAAAAAGAATGGATATAAAAGGAGTAAAACAATCGTATTTAAAGTGAAATAAAGAGTGGATAATATAAAATTATATAGCAAATTAATTCTGAAGTAATTAAAAATAATAGCAATAAAAAATAAAGGGGGCAGCCAAATTGGTTGCCCCTTATAAAATATATTATCGATTCCATTTCAGGGCGGAATCCAGCCATAAAAGAATCGAACAGTGATTTGGAAGAAGATTTTATACGAATTAACTTGCAAAACAGGGAATTTTTTCTTGTCATAATAGTGTTAGTGTGACTGCTATTAGCAAAGAGCCGTTATCCTTAGGACATAGATCCTGTATTTAGGCCATGCTTTCGGCACATAAGGCAGAGAGAAAGAACGAACTGTGGTAGGGGCTGTTCTTTCTCTTTTTTTCAACGATGGTATGAAATGCGTTATCATGTGGTCGAAACTGTGCAAATATAGTAAGATAGAAGTGATAGAAAATATAGAATAATACAGTAAAGGAATACATTTGAATACGCTAATGAAAAAGAAAAACGAATCCAGTGAACAGTTGAATATCCAGCTCTTTTTGCTATGTATGCTCGCGGCATTGCTCTGTCGCAGATTAGGAAAAATAAGTTCGCTCCGCATTATATGTGGTATGCTGCGGACAATGATCTACGTTGGAGTATATATCGGATGGGGCATCAGTATTTATAAAAGAGTTATTCAGAAATCGGTGCGGAATGTATTGATTTTTATAGCAGAATTGATCATATTCTGGTTTGTTGTGCGCACGACAAAATACTTTTTCACAATGGATAACCAGATCGCGCGTTACTTGTGGTACAGCTATTACATACCGATGTTGTTCATTCCTGTAGCAGTATTGCAGGCAGCATTCTTTCTCGGAAAGTCGGAAGAATATCGGTTGCCTAAATGGTTAAAAGGAGTATATATTCCAACAGCTGTCTTAGTTCTGCTTGTGCTGTCCAATGATTTGCACCAGCTCGTATTTTCTTTTCCGGTAGGGTCTGCGTGGTCAGATAGTCATTACACATATGGATGGGGCTATTATGTGGTGTTGGTTTGGGAAGTAGTCTGCGCTCTAACTGCTTTTGTTCTGATGATTTACAAGTGCAGGCATTCACAGAAAAAGAAATACCTTCCCCTTTTGGGAATCGGCGCCGCAGTTCTCTATGCAGTGCTTTTCATAAGCGGTGTGGCGTGGGTACAGGAAATTGGTGGAGACATTACCGCTGTCTTATGTCTGTTTTTCGTTGGCATACTGGAAAGCTGTGTGCGCTGCGGATTGATCCAGACAAATACTGGGTACGATCAACTGTTTGAAGTCTGTACATTGGGTGCTCAGATCACGGATCAGAATTACAACGTTTGTTATGCGTCTGCGAATGCAATGCCATTATCGAAAAAGACGATGAAGGATGCGGTGGAGAAGGATGTGGTGATCGATAAAAAGACGCGGATCCAGAATCGAACAATTCGTGGCGGTCATGTTCTCTGGCAGGAAGATATGGAAGACATTATTAAGCTTCTTGAGAGAATGGAAGAAAATAGAAAGACGATCGAAGAAAGTAACTGTATCGAGCAGGAAAATTATCAGACGAAGGCAACCATCAATATGCTGCGTGAGAAAAACCGCTTATTCGACAAGCTGCAGACACAGACTGCCAAACAGATCAATCTTTTAAATGAATTGCTCAATCGTTACGAAGAGGAAGAAGAGCTGGAGAAAAGCCGTAGCCTTTTAGTGAAAATCAGCCTCATTGGAACATATATAAAAAGACGCGGAAATCTAGAGTTTATCGAAGAAAGATCAAAAGTATCAGACGTCGTCGAGCTGGAAGCCTGTATAGAGGAATCCTTTTCCAGTTTACGATTGTTAGATATTGACTGCGCATGCTCATTCCCGGAAGGGGAGAAAATCTATGTAAGAGATGCTGTTGTTATGTATCAATTTTTTGAAAATGTAGTGGAAAAATGTGTAGACAGCTGCGCTTCGGTGTGGATAAAGCTCCGCAGTCAGAGTGAAGATGTTCTATTCTGTATGGAGATCGAAAGCGAGACCGATCTTGCCTGTTTTTCAGAAATGGCACAGTCCTGCACATGCGAAGATGGCATATGGCGATTTGTATTTACAGTGGAAAAGGCAGGTGAATCGTAATGCAGACATTTTTGATGCTGGCAATATTATTAAGTCTCGTGGCGAGTTTGATCTTGCTTCTTGTTTTCCACGATATGAAGATCGACAATCGAAAGTGGCATATGAATATCGCAATCTTCGTATTTTTGTTTCTTCTTGTAAATGCATTGGCCTATTCTTACGAGGCAGAGCAAGTAAAACCAGCTTATTTTCAAATGCCGGATGTCTCACTGTGGATTTGGTGGTGCATCGTCGGTGTGATCGATGGATTGCTTATCTGGGAAGGATTTTGGCTGCATCGTACAAGAAAAGAAAAAATCCGACAGCATTCTATTAAAGAGGCGATGAATGTATTGCCCATTGGAATCTGTTATTTTACAGAAGATGGATATGTGAAACTTTGCAATGAACAGATGTATCGCCTATTTCAAACAATCGCTCACAGAGATTTGCAAAAGCAAGAGGAATTAAAAGAGGCATTGTGCCTGTGTGAGCGTTATGGCGTGAGCCGGATTAACAACAAAGAAATCTACCTTTTTCCTGACGGGAAGGCATGGAGCTATCGGGAAAATGAAGTGACAGACCGGAAAGGAAAGGCTTATACAGAAGCTATTTTCCTGGATATTACAAAAAAATATGAAGAAAAAATAAATCTGACAAAGCAGACCGAACAGTTAAAAGAAATAGCAAAAGAACTCCGCTATCTGTCGGATAATGTGTTAATCTTGACGCGTGAACGTGAAGTACTTGCGGCAAAGACAAAGCTTCACGATCAGATGGGAGCCGGACTGACTGCGATCCGACAGAGTCTGACACAGGAGAATGCAGATGATAAAGAGGCGGTGCGCTTGCTTCGGCAGGCCGTAAATGCAATTTGGAATGACAACCAGTATCCACTGGAAGAAGGCGATTTTGAAAGATTTCTGCAGGATGCAAAGACACTTGGCGTAGAAGTGGTGTGTGTGGGAGATTTGCCGGAGTCAGAGGAACTGGCTAGTATCTGCATCCTTGCAATGCGCGAGTGTCTGACAAATGGCGTCTGCCATGCCGGTGCGACAGAGCTCTCCATCCAGATGCAAAATGAAAATCATCAATACAGCATTTGCATCACAAATAATGGAGCAGCGCCGGACAAAGAGATCATTCCAAAAGGCGGATTGTATAATATTTCCCGACATGTATTTGACTATGGTGGAGAAATGCGAATACAGTCATTTCCGTACTTTGCGTTGACGATTACATTTCAAGAGGAGAGAGTATGAAACAGGTATTAATTGTAGAGGATCAGAGGATGCCCCGTGAAAATATGGAGAGAGTAATCTCAGAGAGCAATAATTATGAGTTTGCGGCAAGCGTAAATGGGGCGGATGTCGCCCTTGCTATATGTAGAAGACAGCGGATCGACCTTGTGTTGATGGACGTATGCACAGCCGGAAATAAAGATGGAATCGAAGCGGCAGCAGAAATAAAGGCAGAGTTTCCAAATATAAAAATCATTATCGTAACTTCCATGGTGGAAGTCGGATATTTGCAGCGGGCAAGAGAGGCGAAAGTAGACAGCTTCCGGTATAAGGATATTAGCCCTGAACGATTGATTGATGTGATTAATCGGACGATGGACGGGGAAAGTGTATTTCCAGATAAAACACCGAGCGTACAGCTTGGTCTCGCGGATAGTTCAGAATTTACCAATAAAGAGATAGAAGTGCTTCGCTTTGTGTGCGATGGGCTTGAGTACAGCGAGATCGCAGAGCGGATGAACATTTCCGTAAGGACGGTGAAATTCCATGTCTCTAATATTTTGTCAAAAACCGGTTATGCCAATAAGACGCGGCTGGCGATCGCAGTGACAAATAAAAACTTTATCATTCCGAGTAGCTCGGGAAAAATTCAATAATATTCGCACTTTGTTCAGAAAATATTTGTTTACATATTGAAATTCTCAGTAAAATAACGAAAAACTGTCCTTGAGTACAGGGTAAAAAACGAATGCATTTGTTATACTTTAACTAGAAAAATCGTGTCGTTTTTAAAAGATACTCTGGAACTTATTAAAAGAAGATAAGAAGGAGGGACAAGTTATGAGAAAATTAAAGTCGAAACGAATAGGTAACTATTTACTGAAGGGATTGCTGCTATGCACCCTGGTTGTAGGTGGCTGGTTCACAACTGATATTGGAGTGAAAGCGGAATCTGTTACGCACTCAGTGGAATTTAAATCTGAAGGATCACAAATAGTACAATTTGAGAGAACAGATGGGCTTGAACAGCATATTGAAGTAACAAATAATACACAGAGGCCGATGAAAGTAACATTTTCGCACAATATTCCTATGCGGAATTACCATACGAAATTATGGATAGGCGGTCATGAAGTTGCCAGCCGTATGGCTACAGCAGTAAAGGATGCAAATGTACTTTATTTATATCCGTGTCAGTGGGTAGAAAAGGCCTGTGAAGTGGAATTTACAAGAAGTGCACCAGCTTATACGGATATTACTATCACCGCAGAATTCATTGATCAAAAAATCGGATTCAAAGAAGACGAGATTGGTCTTACAAAAGATACAGCATATGAGATTCCGTTATCCGGACATCCGTACAGTCTTTATGAAGGTCTGACAGGAACGGGAACAGATGAACGTTGGTACAAGTTTAATGTTGCAGACAAAGCAGTGATTGATCCAAGCTTCCACCTTGTTAACACAGAAAGAGCAACTTATTTCGGACAGAATCGTACGTTCATTCGTGTCTATGACTCTAATAATAATCAAATCTATAGCGAAGGATCCTCACAATACAATGGCAAAGAGGCGTGGGAGCCTGGAGCAAAGGTACTAACGAGTGGAATATATTATGTATGCATATCTACTAGCAAAGGTGCTTATTACCCGGCAATTTTTGATTTTAATCTGAATGGACATAACTATATTTCGGCTGAGAAGATTAAATGTTCTCATGAAGAAGTAGAGAAATCACAGTTAGGAAACATAAAAGTCGTTGCAGAGACGGTACCTGCAAATTCCGATGATAAAATCGTAGAAGTATACGATCATATTTCCGGAAAGACATGGAACTATAACAGCAACAAGGTTGCTCATGGCGAAGTTCCAATCTATAATATTAAAGCTGGTAGACAGAGTTGGCTTACCTTCAAAACAAAGAATGGAAAGACTTATACAACAAATCTTTATGTACCGGCAGAGAAATTAAAAAAACCTACAGTAGTGACTTATCATAATTATGCAAAAGTAACCGTAGGATCCACGAAGATGATGGGTACAAATGCTAGAATTCAGATTTACAAAGGTGGTAAGTGGACAACTGTAAAAACGGTGAAAGACTATAATTGTTATAAAGCAACTACAGTAAAGAATCTGAAGCCGTTGACAACTTATAAGTTCCGTACGCAGGCTTATGCGAATGGAACAACCGGTACACCGTCTGACGTAGTGACATTGAAGACTGGTTCGGCAGTAAAACCGGCTGTGAAGTCTATTAAGATTGTACAGAAGAAAAAGGTGAAAGTAAGAGGCTGGACATCTCCAGGACACTGGAGTGGAGATTACTGGTACCCACCGATTTACCACAAACCGTACACATGGACAAAATACAAAGTAAAAGTAACATTGAAGAAGAAAGTTCCGAAGATCGGCGGTATGAGGATTGGTGATACATGAATAAAAGGCAATAAGAAAAGCTATACTGTATGGCTGCCAAAGGGAGCACAGACTGGTAAGAAGCTGAACATTTATATGAATACAGGATTAAGTAAGAGCAATGGTCAGGGACCGCAGATTAAAAAAGTGATCAGAGCGAAGTAAAACTTCCGAAATAAAACAAATCCCTGGACGGAACAAATGTAAAAACAAGTGTAAAAATAAAGTAAATACATAGTGAGAAAACGAAAAACCCGACGGTCTTGTGATCGTCGGGTTTAGCTTTCTTCAGGCGCATCTGTCGAAAAATTGTGGTTTAGAATTTTGTCGATGGAGCGGTTTGTTTCATGATATTCATTTATCAGATAAGAAAGTCGCCCTGTTCCTTTAGGTAGAGGGGCGCTTTTTGTATTGCTACAATGCTACGAAAAAAGAGCTAAACGGCATTTGCCGTTTAGCTCAATAATAATATCAACGTCTAAACTACATCTTAGTCAAATCTTCCTGGTCAACAGTTTTCATTCCGTTCTTAACCAATAATGAAGCGACTTTGTCTGTGTATTCGTCCTTAACACGGAATACCATAAGGGCATCGTCTGTGCCTCTTGCAAGGAAGGCATAAACATAATCAACGCTGTATCCGTTGGCAGCAATAACATTCATTGCCTTAGACATTGAACCCGGCTCGTCCGGAAGCTTTACGCCAATGACGTGTGCAAGATTACATACCCAATTATTGTCTCTTAACAAAGTAAGAGTGTTAAAAGGATCGTCTACAATAATACGAATAATACCAAAATCGCTTGAATCAGCAATCTGGAATGCTCGCATGTCTATTTTGTGTTCAGCCAGAAAATTGGTAAAGTTTGCGATATTACCCGGCTTGTTTTCAACGAACACTGAAATCTGATGAATATACATATAAAAACCTCCTTAAATTTTACGTTTATCTATAACACGGACAGCTTTTCCTTCTGAACGTGTAATTGACTTTGGTTCAACCAATTTAACTTTAGCATAAATGCCAAGCATGCTCTTAAGAGCAGCAACAATTTCTTTCTCCTTGGATTCAATTGAGCTAACTGTATCAGAGAACATTTCAGGTGTCATCTCAACTAAAACTTCCATTGTGTCGCTGTTATTTACACGGTCAACAATAAGCTGATAGTTAGCAGGCATACCATGTTTAATAAGAACTTCTTCAACCTGTGAAGGATAAACATTAACACCCTTGATAATAAGCATGTCATCTGAACGTCCCATAAGTCTGTGAATACGTGCGTGAGTTCTGCCACATTTACATTTCTCTCTTGTGATATATGTAATGTCCTTTGTACGATATCTGATAAGAGGAAAAGCTTCCTTAGCAAAACTGGTAAATACTAATTCACCAATCTGTCCGTCAGGAACCGGCTCAAAAGTATCAGGATCTACGATTTCAGGAATAAAATAATCCTCGCATATATGCATTCCGTTCTGTTCCTGACATTCAAAGGCAACACCCGGACCTTCTATTTCGGTAAGTCCATAAATATCATAAGCTTTGATTCCAAGTCTGTTTTCAATATCAGCTCTCATATCTTCTGACCATGCTTCAGCACCGAAAATTCCGGCCTTTAATTTAATCTGGTCTTTGATGCCACGTTCTTCAATTGACTCAGCAAGATAAGAAGCATAACTTGGTGTACAGCAAAGAATTGTAGAACCAAGGTCTGTCATAAACTGGAGCTGTCTGTCGGTATTTCCTGAGGACATTGGAAGTGTTAAAGAACCAACCTTCTGAGAACCTCCGTTTAATCCAAAACCACCTGTGAAAAGTCCGTATCCGTAAGCTACGTGAACAACATCCTCGTCTGTACCACCGGCGGCAACAAGTGCTCTGGCACATCCGTCTTCCCACATATCAATATCCTTTTTTGTGTAGAAATCCACAACACGCTTACCTGTTGTACCTGAAGTTGAGTGAATACGTACACAATCCTTAAGAGGTACTGCCAAAAGTCCGTATGGGTAAGCATCCCTTAAATCATCTTTTGTTAAAAATGGTAATTTCGAAATGTCATCCAAAGATTTAATGTCATCCGGTGTAACACCCTGTTCCTCCATTTTCTTTCTGTAAAAAGGTACATTTTCATATACTCTTTTTACCACGTCCAAAAGTCCGTCTGTTTGAATCTGCTCAATCTTTTCACGAGAGGCAGTTTCAATGTCTTCTTGAAAATATTTTCCCATTTGTCTGTTCCTTTCTATTCGCTCATTTTTGTAAAATAAATCTCTTACACAACATAAAATAATTTTACACTATTTAGTACGTTAAAGCAATAAAGAAAACAGGTAAATATATTTAAAAAATATAAATCCATAAAAACTAAATAAAAAAAGAGGCATAAATGTCAGAGCATAAAAATAAAAAAGTTTCAATGCAGATAAATAAAAACGTTACAATCAACAATCAAAGAGAAAAAAATCCCCGTATTATAAGACAAAACATATAAAAAAATGGTTTGAAAACTAGGGGAGTACATAGTATAATAAAAACATTTTTCTCCCCGTAAAATATGGCATTTGCCAAAATCATATGATATAGTGTTTTTTAGATAAAAGATATAAAAATCTGAAAAAATGGAGGATTACAATGGGTAACAGTTTAAAAGGAATTCCTGTTGAGGGATTTGCAAAAAAAAATCGTGAGGCAGCAGTAGAGGGAATTGTACTCTTAAAGAATGAAGATAATATGCTCCCATTGACAAAAGAAGACAAAATATCTATATTTGGTCGCCCACAGATAGAGTATTACAGAAGCGGAACAGGTTCGGGTGGAGCAGTTCAGGTTGAAAATGCTACTAATATTATAGAAGGTTTTAGAAATTCTGATTTAGAAATTAATGAAAAATTAGCAGCTGACTATGAAGAATGGTTGAAGGATCATCCCTTTGATAACGGCGGTGGCGGCTGGGCTTGTGAACCATGGTTCCAGAAGGATATGGATATCACACCGGAATATGCTAAGGAGCAGGCAGCAGTTTCTAACAAAGCTGTTTATATTGTAGGACGTACAGCCGGAGAAGATAAAGACAATTATAATGGAGAAGGAAGCTACCTTCTGACAAAGGAAGAACTTTCTAACATTAAGAGTATTACAGAGGCATTTGAAGATGTTTGCGTTATCTTAAATGTATCTAATACCATAGACATGAAGTGGATGAATGATTCACAGTTTAATGGAAAAATCAAAGCAGTGGCTTATGTATGGTCAGGCGGAATGGAAGGTGGAAATGCAGTTGCCGATGTTTTGTCAGGAAAAGAGACACCTAGTGGAAAACTTCCGGACACAATTGCAGAGAACTTAGAGGACTATCCGTCAAATGATAACTTTGGTGATCCGTTAACGAACCTTTATCAGGAAGATATCTATGTTGGATATAGATATTTTGAAACTTTTGCACCTGAAAAGGTAATGTTTGAATTTGGATATGGTATTTCATATACTACTTTTGATATTGAAACAGTATCTGCTAAAGAAGATGCAGGAAAAATCAAACTTGAAGTAAAAGTTACAAATACAGGTGATAAGTTTGCAGGCAAGGAAGTTGTTCAGGTATACTACGGTGCGCCACAGGGCAAACTTGGAAAGCCGGTTAAGGAACTTGTTGCCTACGCAAAAACAGACAAGCTCGCACCAAAGGAAAGTCAGACACTTAGCATTGAATTTAATGTTAATGATATGACATCATATGATGACAGCGGTGCAACAGGACATAAATCATGCTATGTTTTAGAGGCGGGAGATTATGTAATTTATGTTGGTAACAGCGTAAGAAATGTAAAAGATGTCCTTACATATAAATTAGATGAACTTAAGGTTGTTGAAGAGTTGTCAGAGGTAATGTGTCCAAATGATGATAATCTTACAATCTTAAGACCAGGTAATAAAAAAGCAGATGGAACATTTGAAAAAGAGTATGTTCCTTCTCAGAAACCAACAGTTGATATGGCAAATAGAATTGAGGAAAATCTTCCAAAGTCAATGCCTATAACAGGAGACAAGGGAATAACACTTCAGGATGTTCATGAAGGAAAGAATTCATTAGATGATTTTGTGGCACAATTGACAGTAGAAGAAATGGCACAGATTATCAGAGGTGAGGGAATGAGCAACCCTAGAGTAACTCAGGGTACAGCTTCAGCCTTTGGCGGAATATCTGATGCACTGTTTAACTATGGCATTCCGGCAGCGTGTACAGCAGACGGACCTAGCGGACTCCGCTATGACGGAAAGGCAGTTCAGCTTCCAATAGGAACAGCATTGTCTGCGTCATGGAACGATAAATTAGTTAGAGAACTTTACACAATGGAAGGAGAGGAACTTAGAAGAAATGAAGTTGACACTCTCCTTGGACCAGGAGTAAATATCCACAGACATCCATTAAATGGACGTAACTTTGAATATTATTCAGAAGATCCATACCTTTCAGGAACAATGGCAGTAGCTTCAACCAGCGGTATTAAGGACGGTGGAGCATGGGGAACAATTAAGCATTTTGCTTTAAATGGTCAGGAATCACACAGATTCAAAATTGATGCCGTATGTTCAGAAAGAGCTATAAGGGAAATATATCTCAAGTCTTTCGAGATGGCAGTAAAAGAAAAGACAGTTATGACATTAATGACAAGCTATAATCCGATTAACGGACATTGGGCTGCATCAAACTATGACCTTTGTACAACAATACTTCGTGGTGAATGGGGCTACGAAGGTCTTGTAATGACTGACTGGTGGGCAAAAATGAATGATGTTGTAGACGGTGGCGAGGAATCCAATCAGGATACACGTGACATGGTACGCGCACAGAATGATGTTTACATGGTAGTAAACAACAATGGTGCGGAAGTAAACTCAAATAGTGACAATACAGAAAGCTCAGTAGAAGAAGGAAAACTTACAATAGGAGAACTTCAAAGAGCTACAAAGAACATTTGCAACTTTATTTTGAATGCACCTGTAATTGAAAGAAAATTAGTAGATACAGACGTTGCGAAGTATTACCCGGCAGTTCCTGAAACTGAAGCAAAATACGAAAAATTCTTATTGGCAAAAGATAATAAAGTAATGTTTAACGGTGGAAAAGAAGCAACATTAGTAGTTGAAGAAGATGCAGAATATACTATAATTGTTAATATATCTTTTGCAAAGTCAAATCTGGCGCAGTCAACAGTTAATGTTAATGCTAATGGCGAGACAATGGCAGTAATTCAGACAAACGGAACAGACGGTAACTGGATTACTCAGAAACTCTGCAAAGTTAAACTTGATAAGGGAGCATATAATCTTAAACTTGAGGATGTGCTTGCCGGAATTCAGGTGAAATACATACAGTTCAAAAAATTAAAGAAAAAATAAAAATGTGTAAAAATACGGAATCAACTGATGCAAAAGAACAGCCTACAGCAAAGCATTTTCATCTTTAACAGGATTTTTTTCGTAATGAATAAATTCGTAGGTGCTGTTTTTTTCCGCAGTTTCCTTCATCCAATTGTAGACCCTGTTTCTAAGATCTTCCTTGGCTGCTTTTTTGCTAAGGGTAGGATTTGGATACATAGGGTCACTACAATAAATGGTAATAGCCGGGTATTTAAAGAAAAGTCTGAAAGGCCATCGACGCTTTCTGTAAGTTACAACCATTGCAACTGTTGGGGCATCAAGAATTACCGGATAAGCAAAACTTGCACTTTTAAAAGGTCTTATGCCGGTGTAGTATGGCCAAATATGGGCTTCCGGGTAAATTGTAATGCAGCCCCCTTCCTGATAACGCTTTGACACAGTGTTTATCATTTTTTTCATGCTTTCCATATTGTATCCAAGAGGCATGGCACCAAGCATTGCTACAAGATACCGTAAGCCGGTAATGGAAAAAGCGTCATTTCCTGCCATAAAATAAGTACGGTGTCCCCATCCCGAAACATCAGCAGAGAGAAAAGGATCTATGTGCTGAGTGTGGTTGCTGTATAGGAAACACCCCGATTTTAATCGTTTTATAACACCTCTGTTTTTTACACTAAGACCGATAATAAAAGTGTTAAAAATTTTTACCAGTGGAAATGCAATGAGATAGTATAACACGCCGGAAAACAATTTCCAGATAACTCCGGTATGCATCCACTTGTAGTTTTCAGGAAGTGGCTTTGTTTTTATACCCTGAGTAGAAGCAAAGTCGTCATTTAATTCATCATTATAATAAATAGTTTTCATAAGCAAATACCTTTTAATCGTATTAATCTGTTGTTTGTACATGTGCTTTGGAATTTGCACATATGGTTATCATTTTTTCCATTTCGTCCATGCACTTGTCAAACTCCCATTGTTTTGCAAAGTCTGAATAATCAAGGCTTCGCTGTTCTTTTTCTTTTGGATGTCCAATCCAGTAATCAATTTTAGAAGCAAGATCCTTAGAATTGTTGCAGTTAAAGAGATTCTTGTCATCCAGAGCAAAGTATTTGGTGGCGGAACGGGGCGAGTTATTTATGACAGGCACCAGTCCGCATGAAATTGCTTCCAGACATGAAATTGCTTCCAATTCAATTTCCGCAGCATGGACATAAAGATCTGCCGACCCCAGCACTTCAAGAAGTTCTGTCCTTGAATAAAACTTCATAACAGGCTGGATAGGAAGGTGCTTTGAAGCATAAGTCCTAATCTTATCTTCCTGTGGTCCTTCTCCTGCAAAAATCAGTTGAATTCTATTTCTATACTTACTTTTGTTCACTGCTTTTAGCAGGACAATATGAGTTTTTTCTTTACTATATCTTCCGGTAAAAAGTATTCTGAAAAGTCCGTCATTTATATGTTTCTTAGGAATATCCCGGTTAAATTGTCTGTTTACACCATTGGAAATAACATATCCCGGAGTCACACCTACAACATTTTCAAATGTATTTTTTATAAACTGCGTAGGGTAATGTATTGCATCGCAATACTGATATAAATGCCTGTAGAAGAATTTATATAATCCTTTGTTAAAATGGTGTGCATTCATTAAAAATAAATGGTTTGAAAAGTTCTCTGCCTGACAATGGAATCCTGCAGACAGGGGAATGTTATGTTTATGACAATATTTTGCAACGTAACATCCAACAAGAAAAGGAACCATAATATGAACTTCATCAATATCCTTTAGCGCTTCGTGAATAACTTTTTTATCAGGACGTGCAATGTTCACACCGTTTTTTTTCACGTAATTATTTAAAGGACCTACGTTTAGTGTCTTAACAATATAGTATCCATCCCGTCCCAACTTATCAGCGTCCGGGCAGATAACCCGTACTTCGTGTCCTTTAGCCTTTAGTGTCCGTATTAAATTCATTGCGGCGATTGTGGTTCCGTTATTTTCCTCGCCAAGTACATCACTGACTACTGCAATTTTCATATATTTTACTCTCTCTCTTCACGTAAATATCAGATATTATTTTATTACAGTGCATTGTTTAAGTCAAATTAAGAAGTAATTCTTTTAAACAGTATAATTTGTAATTAAAAATAAATAAAAACATACAAAAAATAATATTTGTCAATATTATATAGTGCCCCTTTACTTGAAAATAACCCCTAAATTTTGTATACTTAAATAGACTGAAAAGTTAGTGATTACGAGGAGGAAAAAATGATCAAATTAAGTAAAGGCGGAGCTTATCTCCTTAACGGAACAGAAGTTATTGAAGATGGCAATGAAGAGTTATTAAAAAGTAAATTAGGTGATAAGTATCTTTCAAAAGAAGAGGCAGGTAAGAATACAATTGCTTACAATATATCGAAAGAACATAACACATCAGATAATATGGAAAAACTTCAAATTAAGTTTGACAAGTTAACATCCCACGATATTACATTCGTAGGAATCATACAGACAGCAAGAGCATCAGGATTAGAGAAATTCCCTATTCCTTACGTACTTACAAACTGTCACAACAGTTTATGTGCAGTAGGTGGAACAATCAACGAAGATGACCATATGTTTGGACTTACATGTGCAAAGAAATATGGTGGAGTGTACGTGCCACCTCATCAGGCAGTAATCCATCAGTTTGCAAGAGAAATGCTTGCAGGTGGGGGAAAGATGATTCTTGGTTCTGACTCTCATACAAGATATGGTGCACTTGGTACCATGGCAATGGGTGAAGGTGGACCTGAACTTGTTAAGCAGCTTCTTTCACAGACATATGATATTAACAGACCTGAAGTAATCGGAATTTACATGACAGGTGAACCTGCTAAGGGAGTAGGTCCTCAGGATGTAGCCCTTGCAATTATCGGCGAAGTTTTCGATAAAGGTTATGTAAAGAATAAAGTAATGGAATTTGTAGGTCCGGGAGTTTCAAGTCTTAGTGCCGATTTCAGAATCGGTGTTGACGTAATGACAACAGAAACTACATGTCTTTCATCTATCTGGAGAACAGATGAAAACATTAAAGAATTCTATGATATTCACGGAAGAGTTAATGAATATAAAGAATTAAATCCGGGAGAAGTTACATATTATGATGGCATGGTTTACGTTGATTTATCAACTATTAAGCCTATGATAGCAATGCCTTTCCATCCAAGTAATACTTACACAATTGATGAAGTAAACGCCAACCTTGAAGATATTTTAAGAGATGTTGAAAAGAAAGCTCTCGTATCATTAGACGGACAGGTTGATTACAAACTTACAAATAAAATCAGAAATGGAAAATTATATGTAGATCAGGGTATCATTGCAGGATGTGCAGGTGGTGGATTTGAAAACATTTGTGCAGCAGCAGATATTCTTACAGGAAAGAATATCGGATCAGATGAATTTACACTTAGCGTATATCCGGCATCAATGCCTGTATATATGGAACTTATCAAGAACGGTGCGGCAGCTTCTATTATGGAAGCCGGCGGTGTTATGAAGACAGCGTTCTGCGGACCATGTTTCGGTGCAGGAGATACACCTGCTAATAATGCATTTAGTATCAGACACTCAACACGTAACTTCCCTAACAGAGAAGGAAGTAAATTGCAGAACGGACAGATTGCATCAGTTGCCCTTATGGATGCAAGATCCATTGCGGCTACAGCAGCAAATAAGGGATATCTTACATCAGCTACAGATATGGATGTTGAATACAAGGGTCGTAAATATCATTTTGACAAGACAATTTATGAAAACAGAGTATTTGATTCAAAAGGAGTTGCAGATCCTGATACGGAAATTCAGTTTGGACCAAACATTAAGGACTGGCCTGAAATGGTTGCACTTACAGACAACCTTTTACTTAAGGTTGTGTCAGAAATTCATGACCCTGTAACTACTACAGATGAACTTATTCCTTCAGGAGAAACATCTTCATACCGCTCAAATCCTTTAGGTCTTGCAGAGTTCGCTCTTTCAAGAAAGGATCCTGAATACGTAGGTAAGGCTAAAGAAGTTCAGAAAGTAGAAAAAGCAAGAGAAGAAGGAAAATGTGTTTGTGAATATTCAGATGAATACAAAAAAATAGTAGATACTATTAAGACACAGTTCCCTTATATAAATAAAGACAATCTTGGAGTTGGAAGTACTATATATGCAGTAAAACCTGGAGACGGTTCAGCAAGAGAACAGGCTGCATCATGTCAGAAGGTACTTGGCGGATGGGCAAATATAGCACAGGAATACGCAACAAAGAGATATCGTTCAAACTTAATTAACTGGGGAATGTTGCCATTCATTTATGAAGAAGAGGCACTTCCATTTAAGAAGGATGATTATTTATTCGTACCAAACATTGCGGAAGCAGTAAAGAATAAGGCTACGGAAATTCCTGCATATGTTGTGGGAGACGAATTAAAACCATTTACTCTCAAATTAGGAGAAATGACTGATGATGAAAGAGATATTATTCTCAAGGGTTGTTTAATTAATTATAACAGAGTATAAAAATAAACTATAATTGGGCAGTGGTGCCGGTCGGGAGGAAAACCATATGGGAAATAAATTGGCTATAACAAAGGATGACTGTTATTTGTTCGGAGAGGGTACTCATTATGAAATATACGAAAAACTGGGTGCTCATATAACAGAAGTGGACGGAAAAAAAGGAACGTATTTTGCAGTATGGGCTCCTAATGCAGTAAATGTTGCCGTTATTGGTGACTTTAATGACTGGTTAGGATTTGACCATAACATGAAAATGAACAATGATTCGGGAATATGGGAGTTATTTATTCCTGAAGTAGGTGAGGGAGCAATGTATAAATACGTTATTTCCACACAGACAGGAGATACCTTATATAAAGCTGATCCTTATGGAAATTGGGCTCAGGTCAGACCGGAAAATGCATCAAAGGTAACAGATTTAAATAAATATAAGTGGAATGATTCAAAGTGGATTAGCCAGAAAGCATCAGAAAATCATTACGAAAAACCAATGTCAATATATGAGGTTCATGTAGGTTCATGGAAAAAGGACTTCAAGGGACCTGATGATGAAGATGGTTTTTATGACTACAGACGATTAGCTAAAGAATTGGTGGCTTATGTTGTAGATATGGGATATACCCACATTGAACTTATGGGAATTTTAGAACATCCTTTTGACGGTTCGTGGGGCTATCAGGTAACAGGATATTACGCTCCAACTTCAAGATACGGAAAACCGGAAGACTTTATGTACTTTATTGATGAGTGCCATAAAGCAGGAATTGCCGTAATTTTGGATTGGGTTCCGGCTCATTTCCCAAGGGATGCATTCGGACTTGCATATTTTGATGGAACACCATTATATGAATATGCAGATCCAAGAATGGGAGAACATCCTGACTGGGGAACAAAAGTATTTGACTATTCAAAGACAGAAGTAAGCAATTTCCTTATTGCCAACGCATTGTTCTGGGTGGAAAAATATCATATTGACGGACTGCGAGTAGACGCTGTGGCATCAATGCTTTACAGAGATTACGGAAGAGAAGATGGACAGTGGATTCCTAACATCTATGGTGGAAATGAAAACCTTGAAGCAATTGAATTCTTCAAACATTTAAGCAGTATAATGAGATATAGAAATCCTAGAGCCTACATAATAGCGGAGGAATCTACTGCATGGCCAAAGGTTACTATGGCTCCGGAAGATGGAGGATTAGGATTTTCATACAAATGGAATATGGGTTGGATGCATGACTTTCTTGAATACACAAAATTAGATCCGTATTTCAAAAAGAATAATCATAATAAGATGACATTTGGAATAACTTATGCATTTAGCGAGAACTTTATTCTTGTACTGTCGCATGATGAGGTGGTACATCTTAAGTGTTCAATGATTAACAAAATGCCGGGATATCCCGCAGATAAGTTCAAAAATCTTAAGGCGGCGTATACATTTATGCTGGGACATCCGGGAAGAAAGCTTTTATTTATGGGACAGGAGTTTGCACAGCTTAGGGAATGGTCCGAAAAGAGAAGCCTTGACTGGTTCCTGTTAGAAGAGCCTGAACACAAGGATATGCAGGAATATGTCAAAAAATTACTTCACATATACAAAGCTTATCCGGCGCTTTATACAGAGACAAAAGGTTATGGTGCTTTTGAATGGATAAATGCTAATGATGCAGACAGAAGTATATTCAGCTTTATAAGAAAGACCACAGAACCTGATTATAAGAATTCAGTAGGATTTGTGTGTAATTTTACACCGGTAGAAAGACCGGGGTACTGTGTGGGAGTTCCAAAACCGGGAACTTATAAGAGAATTCTTACCACAGAAACAGGAGATACCCAGGTAGTTAAATACAAAGCATTGCCTGAGGAGTGTGATGGAAAGCCTTACAGACTGGAAATGCCACTTAGACCATTTGAATGTGTAGTGTTTGAATTCCCTAAAGTTATGAAGAAGAGAAAAGTGGCTAAGAAAAAACAAAATAGAACAGATAATTTGTCTGCGAAGGTGTTAACAAAACACTAATATTCGTAAAAATATTAAAAGGGCAGTTTAGAGACTGCCCTTTGTGTGCATAATAGATAATTGAAAAAATAAAGGAATATCATTAGAAATGAAGAAAAAAGTAATTATTGCAGTTGTAATTGTACTTATACTTGCGCTGGCTATAGTAATAGCAGTGAGGTTTAACGGAAGTGAAAAAAATACGGAGATTAAGAAACAGACAGAGGCATCCACAGATGCTGTTCCGGAAGTGCTTGCTTATTATGGTAATGAATTAATTGGAAGAATTGAGGGATATACCATGGAAATGAACATTGCCCACATGAGAGATGTAATTATTCCAATAAATTCTGCAAGACAGGTTCCTTTAAAAATACAGACAAAAAAGAATAAAATACAGAAAATAAGTTACGAAGTTTATGATTTGTTAAAAGATAATCTGGTTGACAGTGGTGATGTTACAGCAGATTTAAAAAATGTAGGTAAAGGAGTTGTAAGTGCAAGTTATGTTGCAAGTCCTATTATGGAAAAGGGCAAAGAATACAGCCTTAAGCTTATAATGGATACTGACAGACATAAACAGGTTTATTATTACACAAGAATTATGATAATGGATAAAGATGACGTAATTGATGGTCAGCTGAAATTCGTAAAGAAATTAAGTGACGATACTTTTTCAGAAGAAAAAGGATTGAAGCTTCAGGCATATCTGGAACCGGATTCAAGATACTCAAATGATGATTTGGGAGAAGTTACAATCAGAAACATTCTTAAGATGATTCTATGGGGTTCTATGAACAATGTGGAGAGAGTGGGAAATGTTGAAATATCAATAAAAGATATTCATATTAAGGAAACGGGAGAATCCGTAACATACACTCTTTTATACAGGGTTAGATCAAAGAACGCCCAGAAAAAGGAAGAACGGTATAATATTGCAGAAACAATAACTGCATGGAATTATTCGGGAAAGACTTACGTATTAGCCTATAACAGGGAGATGAACCAGATATGGGAAGTTAACAAGAATAATGTTGGAAATGCCTTTATTGATTTCGGAATTCAGAAACAAAAAGAAGTTAATCATGTTGAAAGTGATAACGGTAAGAATCTTGCATGGGATATAAACGGGGAAGTTTATTCCATTAATACAGAGTCCAAAAAAGTTCAGACTATTTTTACAAAGAAAGTTCAAAATGCAGACAAATTATACAAGATGAAAGCCAGAGTTATGAAGGTTGATGATGATGGCAATGTTGAGTTCATGATTTATGGGTATAGCCCTTCAGACAAGCATATCGGGGAAAACGGAATATCCATAATGAAATACAATGTGTCGAAAAATGAATCTACGGAAGTGGTATTTATTCCAACTGATAAGGAAGCTCAGGTGCTTGAACAGCAAATGTCAGAATTATGCTATGAGGGCGACAAGACAGTTTATATAATGCTTGATAATACAATTTACTTTGCAAATATGAAGACAAAGGAATTCGGTGTTCTGGCAGGACGTTTTCAGGATGGAGCATGTGTTGTAAATGATAAGGGAAACATGGTTGCTTACAATACTGATTGCACATTAAATAACAGTGACAGTATAACTATTGTTAACCTGACTAATGGTAGCAAGAAAGAAATATCCGGAAATGGCAAAAAAATAACTGTATGTGGCTATACCGGAGAAAACCTTGTTTACGGACTTGCTGATTCGTCAGTGGACAAATATAAGAGATTCCCTATTACAGAGCTGAAAATAGTGGACAAAGACTTTAAAGAAGTAAAACAGTATTCACAAAATAATGTGGTTTTGAGTAACATAGAAGTTACTGATTCAGTTATTAGCTTCAAACGTTGGAAAAAGGGCAAGGCTATTGAAGATGATCAGTTATTGAACAATACGGAAGAAAAGACGGTAACGGCTAAGTCCTCATACTATATGGATGATATTAAAATGAAAGAATTAGCGTTGTCATTTGTTAATAATCTTGCATCTGATACAGAGTTTAACTTTATAAAGAGAGGAACGGTTGTTTTTGACAAAGATGCGGAAATTTCTGCGGACTTTAATAATAGTGAAGGTGAAAGATATTTTGTATATGGTCATGGCAGATTAATCGGGGTATATGATGATAAGAATGCCGCAATTAGTGTGGCAAAGGATAACTACGGACTTATATGTAATAACAGGGGTTCAAAAATATGGACTTTCGAGGATAATTATAAAAATTAGTGGCACTTTGACCGTTAATTCTATTAATGGTATACTGTTGATAGAATTAGCGGCATTGTTATGTCGGAATGGAAATTAGGAGGAACTATGCGTTTCATACATACAGGAGATATTCATCTGGGGGCAAACCCGGAGAATAAATATAAATGGGCGGCAAATCGTGGAGATGAGATTTGGGCTACATTTGAAAGGCTTATAAAAAAAATAAAGATGGATCCGGTGGATATGCTTATAATTTCCGGAGATTTATTTCACAGACAGCCACTTTTAAGAGAACTTAGGGAAGTAGATTATTTATTTTCCACAATAGAAAACACAAAGGTTGTTCTTTGTGCGGGAAATCATGATGCCATTAAAAAGGGATCATTCTACGAAGGATTTAAATGGAGTGACAATGTTATTTTCTTAGGAGATAAGAATATTCAGAAGGTAGAAATCCCAGAATTAAATACATGTGTGTATGGTCTGAGTTATCATCAGACGGAAATAGAGGACTCAGTGTATGACCGAATAATTTTGGACAATCCTGATATGATTAATATTTTGGTAGCTCACGGTGGTGATGAGAAACACATCCCTATTAACAGGAAAAGGCTGGCAATGTCTGAATTTGATTACGTTGCTTTAGGACATATTCATAAGCCTGAAATTGACGAAAGAAACGCTATGGCATATTGTGGGGATTTGGAACCAATGGATATGAATGATGTTGGTGAAAGAGGCTATATTTACGGTGAGGTAAATAAGCGTGGGCTTGAGGTTGAGTTTGTACCTTTTGCTAAAAGAATTTATAAAGAAATAGAATACACTGTAACACCTACAGCAACAAACCTTGAAATCCGTCACAGAATAGAGGATATGATAAAGCAAAACGGCGAAGAAAATATGTACAAGATTACATTGGATGGATATAGAAATCCGGATTTTGAAATTAACCAAAGAGATATAGCCAATGTTGGGAATGTAGTGTTAATAAGAGATTTGACAGTACCGGATTATGATTTTGAGGAATTATATTATGATAATAAAGATAATATCTTAGGAATGTTTATTGGGAGATTTTTAGAGAAAGAACCGCTAAGTCAGATTGATAAGAAAACCCTCTACTATGGTACAAAAGCTCTGATGGATGCAATGGAGGACAGATTATGATTATAAAGGAAATACAGCTTACGAATTTCGGAAAATTTAATCACAAAAATGTTTCATTGGAGCCGGGGCTTAACATTATCTATGGTGAAAATGAGGCAGGAAAAACAACTCTTCATACATTTATAAGAGGTATGCTTTTTGGAATTGAAAAACAACGTGGAAAAGCCAGTGGAAGAGATGTGTACAGTAAATATGAACCGTGGGAGAATCCTTCAAACTATCAGGGCATTATGCGCATTGAAAATGATGGTACTAATTACAGAATTGAGAGAAATTTTAACAGGGAGCATAGGCTTTTCAGAGTTATAAATGAGGATGAAGGAATTGAATTAACAGAAGAGCAGATTGAGGAACTTTTTGCAGGTCTTGATGAAAGCTGCTATTACAATACTATAAGTATAAGCCAGCTGGGAAGTGTTACAGATAAGGAATTGGAAGTAATACTTAAGAATTATGCGGCAAATCTTGGGGCAACTAAGTCTATGGAGATAGATATAAAAGAAGCCTTTTCAGATCTTGATATTCAGAAGAAGAAAATAATTACTGAAAATAAAATTGGTGAAGAGGACATAATTAAAAAGTCAGTTAAGTTAACTACAGAACAACTTGAAATAACCGAAAGAGAACAACATAAGATTATATCGTCTATTGAACAGAAGAAAGAGAATGTAAATCATCTTTTGGAAAAGAAGAAAGAACTTTCAGCCCTGGACAAAAAACGTCTTGAAGAACTGGCAAAGCAAAATGAGAGAAAAGACAAACTTTATCAGGACGCTATTTCCTATACAAATGAAGTTGAGAAGTACAGCAACCAGTTGGAACAGATTAAGAATCATAAGAAAGAATTAGAAAGCAGTCTTTTGGAAAAGGGAATTGATTCACATGAGACAATGGAAGCACTTATGGACAAGATAATTAATAAAAGCAATATGCCGGTTACTTTTGTTATATTGGCTTTGGCTTTTGTGGGAGCTGCTATTGGATTTGTAGTGGGAAATCTGCAGTTCATAACAATTAAGGAATACTATATGCGCCCGGCAATTTGTATGGGAATAGCATTCATTTTATTTGTACTTGCCATTATAAGATACTGCTTTAAGAAAAAGCACAAAAAGAGGAAATTTGAGATTCTGAAAGAACTGCGACTGACAAGTGATAAACTGGAGGCGGCAAAACATGAAGAAATTTACGTCAGACGTCAGCTTGAAACAAAACAGGAAGCATTGAACCAGACTCAGGAAATTATTAAGCAGGAAGAAAATACACAGGTAAGTTCTGATGACTATAGTGATGAGATTAAAGAAATTGAAGCTCAGGAGAGAACCCTTAATGATGGTGTTTCAAAGGCACAATTTGCATTAGAACAGAAGAAAGAAAATGAAATTGAACTTGAAAAGAGAATCGAAGAGTTAAAACGCAGACTTGAAAATATTAAGAAGGCAAAAGAAGAAATTCATGCCATTGAGGAAGCAAAGCGTAACATAGAAGAGATTGCAAATGAAATCAGAAGCAGTTTTGGAAAACGCTTAAACAAACAGGCGTCATATTACATGTCAAAAATAACAAATGGCAAGTATGACAACATTACAATTGACGAAAGACTAAATATTACCATAAACAATAAAAAATCCCTTATACCGTCTTCAAGACTAAGCAAGGGAACAATTGAGCAGGTGTATATGGCGCTTCGTCTGGCAGCCGCAGACATTATTTTTGAAAAGGACAAAAAACCTATTCTTTTAGATGATGCTTTTGTAATGTACGACAACAAGAGAATGGGCAACACCCTTAAGTTTATGGCAGAAAGCATGGAACAGGTAGTGCTGTTCTCCTGTCACACGCGAGAAAAAGTAATGGCAGATAAATTGAACCTGGAGTATAACTTCATAAAGTTATAGAATATTTTAATTTAAAAAGGTGATTGTTCCCGGGGCAGACAGAAGGCTTACAGGGAACAGCTCATCACTTGAATGTTTGATAATATAAAAAGAACTGTTAATTTTTATAGTACCGATGCAATTCATGCAGAATTTCTGATAAATTCTGCACTCAGTGCATCTGAAACAGTGATTTTGAAATCACTGTTTCCCTATAAAACTAACAGTTCTTTTTATATTTAAACAAATCAAGTGCTTCGTTTGTTCCCTGTAAGCCTTCTGTCTGCCCTGAAAATGTCACTCTTTTAATAAAATATAACTATTACTTTCTGTTGTTATATACTTCAATTTTTCTCTGGATTTTTTCGTATGGATCCAGTAAGTCGCTGATTGAAGAATCGTGGTTTAATCTGTCAATAAAGAGTGCAGTATATTTTGCAACATCTACATTGATGTACCATTCTCTTGAAAGAAGTTCAGGAGTCTGGTAAATACAGTTAGTTGTCATAACTCTGTAGATTAAGCCTTCTTCATAAGCCTTATCAAAAGAATCAAGTCCGTTAGTAAAGAGACCAAATGTTGAAGCAACAAAAACTCTTTTTGCTTTTCTCTTCTTAAGCTGTCTTGCAACATCAAGCATACTTTCACCGGATGAAATCATATCGTCAATAATTAACACGTCTTTTCCTTCAACTGATTCACCAAGATATTCGTGAGCAACAATCGGGTTACGACCATTAACAATAGTAGTATAATCACGACGTTTATAGAACATACCCATATTGATTCCAAGTACATTTGCAAAGTAAACAACTCTTCCCATAGCACCTTCATCCGGGCTGATAACCATTAAATGATCATCATCCAATGTTAAGTCATCAACATTTCTTAAAAGGTTCTTAATAAACTGATATGTTGGCATAATTGATTCAAAACCACTGATAGGAATTGCATTGTTAACTCGTGGGTCGTGAGCATCAAAAGTTAAAATGTTATCAACCCCCATGCTAACTAATTCCTGAAGCATTACAGCACAGTCCATAGACTCTCTTGAAGTACGTCTATGTTGTCTGCTTTCGTATAAGAAAGGCATAATTACAGTAATTTTTTTTGCTTTACCGGCAGCGGCTGCAATAACTCTCTTAATATCAGCGTAGTGATCATCAGGAGACATATGATTCTTATGTCCGCATACAGTATATTCAATGCTGTAGTTAGTTACATCATCAATAATGTAAAGGTCTGTACCACGTACAGTATCTCTAAGTGTACATTTTGCTTCTCCTGTACCAAATCTTGGAGTGTTAACGTCTAAGAGATAAGAATCCTTAACGTATCCCTTGAAAGTTATTGGTGATTCTTTAGCTTCAACTCTGTCGCTTCTCCAATTAGAAATATAAGCGTCTACAGTTTCGCCTAAAGCTTTGCTTCCTGATAAAGCCACAATTGCAAGGGGCCCAACCGGAATTGACTCAATAAATTTGTTAATAGCCATTGTAAAATTTCCTCCATGTGTAAAAGTGTGTTAATTAGATAATTTTTTCTTTATTCTTATATCATCACCAAAAATCTTGAAAATAGTATATCCGCCGATAGTTCTTGAGAATACTCTGTCGGAATAACTTTCGTTTAATTCCTCCAATGAAAGATTAGTAGATATAATTGTTGATTTTTGATGTATAAGTCTATCGTTAAGACAATCAAACAGGGCAGAATCAGTAAATGAATTTTTCATTTCACTTCCCAAATCGTCAATAATTAACAAGTCACAGTGTAATAATTCATGCATTGTAAGCTGGCTGGCACCGGACTCATTAGTTTTATTAAAGGTGTGCTTTGATAATATCTCAAAAAAACGTACAGCCGTCAAGTAGACAACAGTATAAGATTTTTCAATAAGTTCCTTGGCAATACAGTTAATCAGAAAAGTTTTACCGCTTCCGGCAGCACCATAGAATAAAAGATTGTCATATTTATTATCAAAATTATTTATAAAATATCGGCAGTAATCTACAACAGATTCAATGTTGTCTAAAGCAGAAGTACCGATGGTTTCATCAATGTAATCGTCAGAGTAAAAATCGAAATCAAATGTATCGAAATTTTCCCGCTCCAGAACTTCCATCAATTCCGGATTAACATAAATATCATTAACAACTTCCTTTTGAAGACATTCACAAGGTTTACCGTTAATAAACCCGGTGTCCTTACAAAACGGACAGTCGTAAATAGGGTCTAAATAATCAGAACTGTAGCCGTTAGCTAAAAGCAGGGCATGTTTTCTGTCACTTACCTTGGCAATATCTTCTGACAATGTATCTTTTGCTGAAGTGTCACCATCTAAAGCAAGTCGGGCAGCTCTTATGGCAAGAGAACTGATTTCATTGTCACATTGCTTAATTTCAGGGACTTTTTCGTAAACTGTCCTAATGCGGTCATTTAACTTTATTTGGTTTTCCAGTCTTTTGTTGTTATATTTATTTGTAATATAATCAAACTGCTGTCTTGTTAATCCCATATAATTCTCCAATTAAAGATATCGTTGCTACTGCTGTGAAACAAGCTTTGCCTTTTCAGTAGCTTTGGCTCTGGCCTGTTTTTCAATTTCGACATGATTGTAACCACGGGAAGCAAACTGTTTTGCATTCTTTGGTCTTGAAACTGCCTTTGGTTTCTTATATTTTTCTTTATTTTCTTCTGAATGTGCAGAATCCAGTTTCTTTATATCATCCATAGAAGATACTTTATTTCCTGACCAGGTAAGCAAAATCTTATCAGCATACTGGAAACTGGCAGTGTGAGTATGTTCCATAGTACGATTGCATGCTTCTAAAATAATTTTGTCACTAAAGCCCAACTCCGATGTCCATTTAGAAATGTAATCTAATTCCTTTATAGCAGGAGTCTTTGCTTCAAGACCGAATATTTTGTAGATGCTTTTGCAGATTTCACTGCGAAGTCTGGCATCAGCTTTTGCTTCTTCTATCGTAAGTATGTTCTTTTTAAAGTAATTAACGGCCTGTTTCTCAACATATGATAAAGTCTTATGTCCGTTAGAAATAGAAGTTTCAAGTATGTATTCAATAAAATCTGCAGCCAGATTTAATTCATGTAGCATATAAATAATGCAGTTAACATCAGAAGACGTAAGAGTTTTTCCTAGATATGTTTCAGCCAAAAAAGTCAATTGAGATAAACGTTCATCCTTTGAAAAAACAGCAATCTCCTTTGAATTGTATTTTTTTCTGGCAGGAACGATAACTCCAGTGCTTTCAGGAACAGCCGCAGGAGAAACTTCTCCTGATGCCGTAGCTAAAGTTTCAGGAATGGTATCTTCATCTTTTCTGTTTCCACTAATGCCTTTAACAATATAACGGTTATGGCTTAACGATTCAAGTCTTACTCCTGTAATATTGTAAGAATTATCAAATGATAAAGACAAAAGATGCTGATCTGACCAATAATTAAGGGCACGTATAACATCTGTCTCTAACATATTAAACTTGTCCGCAATTTTAGATATAGATAAATCCTCGCAACCTGTGTTAACAAGGCGCAGTAAATGAAGATAAATTTTAATAAATTCACCATTTGCACCAGGCATATACTCATCTATAAAAATATTTGAAACGGATGTAAAATCCGAAAAATTTCCTCTGTCAAAAATTAATTTATTCATTATATCAAATCCCTTTTCATGTGATGTTGTTGCCTTAAGTTTTTCCATATCTCACGCGCAAGATGAGTATAGCATAAAAAGATAAAAATGCAACGTCACAAATTGGCTGAAATGCCCTATTTTAAAGGGATTGCAGGCAATGTTAATAATGTTAATAATGATAATAAACAGAAAAAATAAAATGTCGAAATTTGTCAGAAGGCTTATTCCTACGAACATTAAAGCGGTTGCTAAACAACTATGTTATGTAAACAAAAAATCCACAAAATCTTGTTAAAAGTTATCAACAAAATTTTGTGGAATGTTAATAAGTTAATTTCCAAGAAGGTGGTCGCCTATTTTTACTACATCTCCGGCACCCATTGTTATTAACAAATCATTGCCGTCACAATTTTCTAATAAAAAATTTTCTATTTCTGAAAAACTTGGGAAATAGTATGCAGTTCCACCGAGTTTTTTGATTTCATTCATTACATCTTTCGAACTTATGCCAAGAGTATTCTTTTCTCTTGCAGCATAAATATCTGCGAGAACAACAACATCAGCTTCTTTTAATGCTTTAGCAAATTCAGGAAGCAATGCCTTAGTTCTGGAGTATGTATGTGGCTGGAACACTACCCACATCTTTTTATGAGGATAATGCTTTGCAGTCTTAAGAGTAGCAGTAATTTCATCAGGATGATGAGCATAATCATCAATAATTGTAACATCACCTATTTTTCCCTTGTATTGGAAACGTCTGTCTGTTCCACCATACTGGGTAAGACCGGAAATAATATCCTCATCACTAATATTCATAAAGTGAGCAGCAGCAATGGCAGCCAGTGAATTATAAATATTGTGTTCACCTGTAACATGAAGTTTAATATGAGTTTTTACTTTATTATTAACAACTAAATCATATGAAGCTCTGGCAAACTCATCATATTCAATGTTTGTAGCACTGTACATACTCTTCGAAGGATCTGAACCGACAGTAATAACCGTACATGGAAGACCTTCAGTAAAATATTCTAAATTATCAATGTCACTGTTAATAACCAAAGCTCCATCAGCAGGAACTAATTCTGCATATTTTCTGAAACTGTGTCTGATATCATCTAAATCCTTGAAAAAGTCAAGGTGGTCAGCTGCCACATTTAAAATAATGGCGAGATTAGGTTTAAATGATAGGAAACTGTTTGTATATTCACAGGCCTCGGTGATTAATTTATCAGAATGTCCTACACGGGTATTTCCCTTGATTGCCGGCATTATACCACCTACCAAAATAGTAGGATCAGTGTTTGCCTGAAGCATAATCTGGGAAAGCATTGATGTAGTAGTTGTTTTTCCGTGAGTTCCGGATACTCCGACAGCCATAGGATAGTTAAGCATAATCTGTCCTAAAAATTCTGCTCTTGTAAGAAGCGGAATATTCATGCTTTTGGCTGCAACTAATTCAGGGTTATCCTCTTTTACGGCAGCAGTGTAAATAAGAACTTCTGTGTCAGGAGACACATTTCCGGCTTTCTGTCCGTAATAAATTGTTGCGCCTAAAGACTCTAAATGTTTAGTTATTTCTGATTCCCTTGAATCAGAGCCAACAATTGTAAATCCTCTTGAAATCATTATTTCAGCAAGTGCACTCATACTGATTCCACCAATTCCGGTAAAATGGAGTTTGGCAGGTACGTTAAAATCTAAATTGTACATAATTAATTCTCCAATCTGAAAAACTGTAATTATTATACACTTGTTAAGGCAATTTTTAAAGAAAAAATAAAGAGAAAATATGATGGGATAATTTGTTAAAAAAATCAAAAAAATAAAATGTGACAAAAAAACGGAAAAAAGGTTGTACAATTTTAACAACAAAAGTAAAAAAATAACGCTTAAAAATGAAAAAATGAATAAAATGACGAATAAAAATAGGCGGTAAATACTTTATTTGAAAGCTAATTAATGGTATAATTTTATTACTTATTAAAGCAGCGAGGTGAGTGACATGGTAAAAAAAGAAATGATAGCGATGTTGCTGGCAGGGGGCCAGGGAAGTAGACTTGGAGTCTTAACAGCAAAAGTAGCGAAACCGGCGGTTGCTTTTGGGGGAAAATACAAGATAATTGATTTCCCGCTTAGCAATTGTATTAATTCAGGAATTGATACTGTAGGTGTACTTACACAGTATCAGCCGTTAAGATTAAATGCTCATATAGGAATCGGTATTCCATGGGATCTTGACAGAAACATAGGAGGGGTGACAGTTCTCCCACCTTACGAAAAAAGTGAGAACACAGAATGGTATACAGGAACTGCGAATGCGATTTACCAGAACCTTGATTATATTGAATCCTATAATCCGGATTATGTTCTGATACTTTCAGGTGACCATATATATAAGATGGATTACGAGATTATGCTTGATTATCACAAAGCAAATAATGCAGACGTAACTATTGCCGCGATGCCTGTTCCTATAGAGGAAGCCAGCAGATTCGGTGTGGTAGTAACGGACGAAAACCACAAGATTACTGAGTTTCAGGAAAAACCGGAACATCCAAAGAGCAATCTGGCGTCTATGGGTATATACATATTTAGCTGGCCGGCATTAAAGGAAGCACTGATTAAACTAAAAGATCAGCCTAATTGTGATTTCGGTATGCATGTTATTCCATATATTCATCAAAATGGAAAATCAATATACGCTTACGAATATACAGGATATTGGAAAGATGTAGGAACACTTAAGTCATATTGGGAAGCTAACATGGAACTTATTGATATTGTTCCTGAATTTAACTTATACGAAGAATTTTGGAAAATTTATACAAAGAATGACGCATTGCCTCCACAGTACGTATCAGCAGATGCGAAAGTAGAACGAAGCATTATTGGTGAAGGATGCGACATAAGGGGAAGTGTTTTTAATTCCGTAATAAGTGCCAATGTAGAAATAGAAGAGGGAGTGGAAATTCATGATTCCATTATCATGCAGGGCACAAGGATAAAAAAAGGAAGCAGAATTGAAAATGCAATCATTGCAGAGAACGTAGAGATAGGAGAAGATTGTACGATTGGTGCTTTTGAGTATGCAGAAAGCCAGTTAAGTAAGAAGATTTACAACTGTGAATTGACAATTATTGGCGAAGGCTCATTAATTCCTGACAAGGTTACAATCGGAAAGAATGTTGCAATATCAGGCAAGACAGAGTATTCAGATTATCCTGAAGGAAACCTACCATCAGGTGGCTATATAATTAAGGCAGGTGAGAATTAATGAGAGCAGTAGGTATAATTTTAGCAGGCGGAAATAACAGCAGAATGCAGGAGTTGTCAAAGAAAAGAGCAGTAGGAGCTATGCCTATAGCAGGCAGTTATAGAGCTATAGATTTTGCATTAAGTAATATGACCAATTCGCATATACATAAAGTAGCTGTACTTACACAGTACAACGCATGGTCCCTTAACGAACATTTAAGTTCGTCCAAGTGGTGGGACTTCGGAAGAAAACAGGGTGGTTTATATGTATTTACACCATCAATTACTTCAGATAATGGATTTTGGTACAGAGGTACTGCAGATGCCATGGCACAGAACATTGGATTTCTGAAGAAAAGTCACGAACCTTATGTAATTATTGCATCAGCAGATGCAGTATATAAGATGGACTACAATAAAGCACTGGAAAGACATGTAGAAACAGGAGCAGACATTACAGTTGTATGTAAGAACGTGGAGGAAGGCACAGATGTATCTTCTTACGGTGTAGTTGTTGCAGACAATAATGGTAGAATTCTTGATTTTGAAGAAAAGCCAATGGAAAGTTCGGGAACTCTCGTATCTACAGGTATATATATAGTAAGAAGAAGACTGTTAATTCAATTATTGGAACAGTGTATTGCTGAAGACAGATATGATTTTGTAAATGATATTATTATAAGAAATAAAACATCAAAGAAAATATATGTGTACCAGTTAGAAACTTACTGGAAACATATAGCAAGCGTTAAGGGATATTATGACATTAACATGGATTTCTTAAAGCCTGAAGTGAGAGACTTTTTCTTTAAACAATATCCGGATATTTATTCAAAGGTAGAAGATTTACCACCGGCAAAATATAATCCGGGATCAAACGTTGTAAACAGTCTGATTTCAAGTGGATGTATTATTAATGGTACTATAGAAAACTCCGTTGTATTCAAGCAGGCGTATATAGGTAATAATTGCCAGATTAAAAATGCCGTTATTTTAAATGATGTATATATTGGAGACAATGCAGTGATCGAAAACTGTATTATTGAAAGTCATAGTACAATTAATCCGGGAGAACATGTAGGTGATCCTAATGAATTAAGAATTATAAATGAAAGGAATTTCAGATATAGCTTATAAATAAAAAGCAAAAAGGGTGGAAAAAATAAAAAAGAAAGGATAAAAATGCAGACACGATTTTTTTCACTTCATGTGTTTGCGTCTTTCGAATACGAGCGGACTTGTAATTGAAAGGCTGGGTACAAATTATGAACATAACAGATGTGAGAGTCAGAAAAATGACTAAAGAGGGAAAGATGAAAGCAGTCGTATCAATAACTATTGATGATGAATTCGTAGTTCATGACATTAAAGTTGTTGAAGGCGAAAAAGGATTGTTTATTGCTATGCCGTCCAGAAAAGCAGCAGACGGTGAATACAGAGATATAGCACATCCTATTAATTCTGAAACTAGAGCGTCAATTCAGAACATAGTTCTTGAAGCATATGAGAAGGCATTATTAGAGCCGGATGATCCACAGTAAAAATCTGAATAAGATCGGTGATTCAGAAATAATTAATCCGACTACGATTGGTTTGTGTTCATTGCAAACGATTGTGGTCGGATTTTTATGCTAAGGAATATAGGTTTTATGTTAGGAGATAAGGCACCCGGGGCAGTTGTATAAGAAAATGAAAAATGCTATAATCGGACGTATATAATTAAAGGAAGGTCAGAATATGTACGCAATTATTGGACTGGGAAATCCAGACAAAAAATATGAAAAAACAAGACATAACGTAGGATTTGATGTTATAGATGAATTAGCTGAACAAATGGGAATAGAAGTAAAGACGAAAAGGCACAAGGCATTATGTGGAATTGGAACCATTGGCAGTGAAAAAGTTGTATTGGTAAAACCGCAGACGTACATGAATCTTAGTGGAGAATCCGTAAGAGCGGTTATGGATTTTTATAAATTAGATGCAAAATCGGATATAATAGTAGTATCTGATGACATAAGTCTTCCAGTAGGAAAAATAAGAATAAGAACCAAAGGAAGCGCAGGGGGACATAATGGGCTAAAGAGCATTATCAGTCATGCGGGAACCGATGGATTTACAAGAATAAAAGTTGGTGTTGGAGCCAATGAGGGGGATTTGGTAAAACATGTTCTTGGAAAATTTTCAAAGCAGGACAGAGTTTTTGTGGATGATGCCATAAGAGATGCAGCATCAGCAGCAGAATTAATAGTTATGTATGGTGCCCAGACGGCAATGAATAAATATAACTAAAAGAGTGAGGATTATGAATAGTTTTGATTATCCGCTTTTACAATTAAATGAATATGAGCAGGTGAAGAACTGCCTGTCCGATGGAAAATCCTGTCAGGTCACAGGATGTATGGACTCTCAACTTGCACATTTTATAACAGGATTGAGCAATGGCTATGAGCAGAAAGTCATTGTTACTTTTAGTGCAATAAAAGCAAAAGAATTATATGATGACATGAAATGCTTTACGGATGATGTTGTTATGTATCCGTCAAAGGATTTGATTTTCTTTAGTGCAGATGTTCATGGAAATTATATATTAAGACAAAGACTGGAATTTATTCAAAAAATCGTTGAGAATAAGCCGTTTACGGTTATCCTGACAGCAGATGCCTTTATGGATAAGATTTTTCCTTTAGAGAAGATAAAGGAAAATTACTTTGAAATCGGAGAGGGCAGCGTAATAGAGATGGATGCCCTTAAGAAAAAATTGGTTCTAATGGGCTATGAATCGGTAGTTCAGGTAGACAGTCCGGGACAGTTTGCCGTAAGGGGAAGTATTGTGGATATATATACTCTTACAGATGAAGTCCCTTATAGAATAGATTTTTGGGATGATGAGGTTGACATAATTAAAAGCTTTGAAATAGAAAGTCAGCGTTCCATAGAAAATCTTTCGACTATAAGAATTTATCCTGCCAGTGAATATTTCCTAACAAAAGAAGAAATATATGCAGGTATTGGAGAAATAAGAGCTGCATTGGATAAGGCATATGATAAATTCAGAAAAGATTTTAAAACAGAAGAGGCTAACAGATTAAAACAGACCATTGAAGAGTTTCTGACTAATATGGAAATAAATCCATATGGCGTGGCAATAGACAGTTATGTAAACTACTTCTGTGATGGACTTGTAAGCCTTTTAGATTATTTTACAAATCCAATATATTTCATTGATGAGCCTAAAAGAGTCGAGGAGCAGTTAAATGCTGTGGATACTGAATTTAGAGAGAGCATGAGTAACAGACTGCAGAAGGGTTATGTACTGGCAGGTCAGACTGATATTCTCTGGAACAAAGAAACTATAATAGAAAAAATAAACGAGTCACCGAAAGTAATTTTTACTGCGATTGCCCAGAAAATAAAGAAGTTTACAACAGATGAATTCGTTGAGGTAGCAACAAGAAACACAAGTCCTTATAACAGTAAGTTCGATATGCTTGTAGAAGATCTAAAAAAATATAAAGAACAAAAATATAGCGTGCTGTTAGTTACATCGTCAACAACAAGAGCCAGAAGACTTGCGGAGGATTTGAGAGATTACGGAATCAGTGCCTTTTTTGAAGAAAACAAGGAACGTCAGGTAATGCCCGGAGAAGTGATGATTGTAAGAGGAGCGCTTCGAAAAGGATTTGCATATCCAATGATTAAATTCGTAGCTATTTCCGATACGGATATTTTTGGAGAAAAGAAGAAAAAGAAACGTAAGAAGCATGGATATTCAGGTGTTAACATATCCAGTTTTGCAGATTTAAATATAGGTGACTACGTGGTGCATGAAAACCACGGACTTGGTGTCTATCGTGGTATTGAAAAAGTTGAAGTGGACCATGTGGTGAAGGATTATATCAAGATTGAATATGCCGGCGGGGCAAATCTATATGTCCTTGCGACACAGCTGGATATGATTCAAAAATATGCAGACAGTGAAGCTAAACCACCCAAGCTTAACAAGCTGGGAGGTCAGGAATGGAATAAAACAAAAGGCCGTGTAAAGAAGGCAGTAGCGGACATTGCAAAGGAACTGGTTGAACTTTATGCAATAAGACAGAACGGAACAGGATATCGCTTTTCAGAGGACACGGAATGGCAAAAGGAGTTTGAGGAAATGTTCCCGTTTGAGGAAACAGAGGATCAGCTTACAGCCATAAGTGAAGTAAAAAAGGACATGGAAAGCAACAAGATTATGGACAGGCTTATTTGCGGTGACGTAGGATTTGGAAAGACGGAAGTAGCAATAAGAGCAGCATTTAAAGCGGTTCAGGATAACAAGCAGGTGGCATATCTTGTGCCAACTACAGTTTTGGCACAGCAACATTACAGAACTTTTAAGCAGAGATTTAAGGATTTCCCTGTACGAGTGGAAATGCTGTCACGATTTAGGACAAAAAGCAATATTGACAAAAATATAAGAGATTTGAAAAAAGGATATGTAGATATTGTAATTGGAACTCACAGACTTTTGTCTTCTGACGTGAAATTCAAAGATCTTGGGCTTCTTATAATTGATGAGGAACAGAGATTTGGTGTAAAACATAAAGAAAAGATAAAAGAGCTGAAGAATAACGTAGATGTAATTACCCTTACGGCTACACCTATTCCAAGAACACTGCACATGAGCCTTATTGGAATTAGGGATATGTGCATAATGGAAGAACCACCACAGGACAGAATGCCTATACAGACATTTGTTGTGGAATACAATGAAGAAATTGTAAGAGATGCCATAAACAGAGAACTTGCAAGAGGTGGACAGGTATATTTCGTTCATAACAAAGTACAGGACATTGCGGAAATGGCGGCAACGGTACAAAAAATGGTGCCGGAGGCCAGAGTGGCTTTTGCCCATGGACAGATGGGTGAGAGACAGCTGGAAGAAATTATGTATGATTTTGTAAATGGAGATATTGATGTGCTTGTATGTACGACAATTATTGAGACAGGACTTGATATATCAAATGCTAATACAATGATTATTCATAATGCAGAGCGAATGGGATTGTCCCAGCTCTATCAGCTTAGAGGACGAGTAGGAAGATCCAACAGAATGGCATACGCATTCCTTATGTATAACAGAAACAAAATTCTGACTGAAGTTGCGGAAAAGAGACTTGGAGCCATAAGAGATTTCACGGAACTTGGCTCCGGTGTAAAAATTGCCATGAGAGATCTGGAAATCAGAGGAACGGGAAATCTTCTGGGCGCCCAGCAGAGTGGACATTTAGAGGCGGTAGGATACGACCTTTATTGCAAAATGTTAAACACGGCAATTGAAACTCTGAAAGGAAACAAAATCGCAGATGAATTTGAAACGAAAGTTGATCTGCTTATAGATGCATATGTTCCCGGCAGTTACATCAAAAATGAAAGTCTCAAAATGGACATTTACAAGAGAATTGCAGGCATAGAAACAGTGGAAGAATACGAGGATATGCAGGATGAACTTCTGGATAGATTTGGAGATATTCCAATTCAGGTAGAAAATCTTCTTAAAGTAATTCTTCTTAAGGCTGAGGCCAAGAAAGCTTTTGTAACGGAAATATCCGGCAACAAAGACAAAATCAAAATTACCATGTGGCCTAAGGCGGATATTGATGTGAATAGAATTCCAATTCTTGTAAGAGAATATAAGGGAAGGCTGAAATTTATAAATGGTGTGGAACCTAAATTTGAGTATTCACCAAAGCCTAGTGATGATAATGTAATTGAGAGGGCAAAGAAACTTATAGAGTCACTGTCGACCCTTAGGGAATAAAAGCATTGGAATGAAAAGATTGGAACATAACAAATGAAAGTAAATAATAAAAAAATCAAAACTAAATACATGGCAACAGTACTTGTACTTGTTATTGCAACTTTAATCAGTTTAACGGGATGTGGCGCTAAAAAAGCAAAAAAAGTTGAAGAGACAACAAAAAAACCTGATGAAACAGTTGCAATTCACGCAGGCAATACAGATGTGTATCTGGATGAGGCAAAATACTATGCCTATACAGCTCAGGCAACTTACGAAACCTACTATCTCACAAAAAACAAGGAAATAAACTGGAGCAGCAAGACCAAGGCAAAAATGACAATGGAAGAAATGGTTAAAAGCACAGTTCTTGATGACATATGCAGACGTGAGTGCATGTACGAATATGGAATGAAAAATGGTGTAAAACTGGAAGATGAGGAAAAACAGGAACTGGATTTAAAATTAGAAAACTATTACAAATTAACAAGTCCGGTTCTGGTAGAAAAAATCCGTGTTGAAAGAAAAAGGCTGCAGGAAATTTTTGAAAAAGATGCAATTGCAAAGAAAACAGAAGAGGTTTTAGATGCAATGGAAAAGAATCTTGCAGAAAAAACGTATAAAACATGGAAAAACGAAAATACTGTTACGGCAGAGAAACAATGGGAAGAAATTACATTTAGCAAACCAATATTTACTTTAAAAGATTTAAACTAGTTCCGGTGGATTAATGTTGGAGGAAAACAAGTGAAGAAAAGAATAAGATGCATAATTAGCGGAATGTTGGCAGCACTTATGATAATTTCTGTTATAAATTATGCATTTAACATTGAAAAGGAAACAAAAAAATATGAAAACCCGGTAAAGGAAGCAGCACAAAGTAATGTGGCTGTTTCGGATTTTATACATGATAACTACGTTATTAGTGAGAAAAATCCATGGACAGATTATAATTTACATCCATTAAATTATGTATCTTCAAATGATAGTGATTTTACAGAGACCATAGGTGCCAAGGCGGCAATAGTGGTTGACATAAATAGTAAAAATGTTTTGTATGGAAAAAACATTAACGAAAAGATGTATCCGGCAAGCACAACAAAACTAATGACAGCACTTACTGTGCTGCAGACTATGAACCTTAATGATGCAGTGACAATAGGGGATGAAATCAATATGATTGCGGCAGATTCCAGCAAGGCAGGATTTGCCAAGGGACAGGTTGTCACAGTTGAAGAACTCCTTAATGGGTTGTTAATTTCTTCGGGAAATGATGCGGCATATGTGTTGGCAAAGGCTACAGGAGAGACGATTTTTAAAGACAACATAGAAAACGAAGGGAAAACCTTCACGGCATCACAGTGTGTTGGACGCTTCGTTCTGGAAATGAATAAAAACGTAAGAGACATGAAATTGGAAAATACCCACTTCACATCTCCTGACGGCTATGATGACAATAACCAATACACTACAGCCAGCGACCTGTCAAAGATAGCCATAGAAGCATACTCAAACAAGACAATAGCAGACATTTGCAAAAAATCAAGCCAATATTCGGAAACTTTAAACAAAACATGGACATCAACAAATGAATTACTGAACAAAAAAAGTAGCTACTACTACGACTGCTGTAAGGGTCTAAAAACCGGAAGCACAGGTGCAGCAGGAAAGTGTCTCGTATCCGTAGGAAAGAAAGGAGACAGAGAGTGCATCTCCGTAGTACTTAATGCGCAGACCGATGCACAACGCTGGACTGACACAACTAAACTCCTGCAATTTGGATTAAAATAAAAAATAAAGATAAATAAAATAAAAAGGCTATATGTTTTTATTACAAACAATAGGCAGCATTTCGTCATCTTTGCGAGCATAGCACAATTGTTGTAGCACTGTCCGAGTCCCCTAAGGGACGAGTTTGCGGAGGCAATTGTTAATATGCGGCGGAGCAAAGATAGAAATGCAACGTGTTTGTAATAATGCATATAGCCTTTTTATTTTATATGTTTATTATTTAACTAACAATGGCAACATAGGTTGAGCAGACACAGTGTAGTGCATGGGTCTGCACAACAGGTCATACTGCCGGAGTCGCCACCAAACATAGACTGTCTGTCACTGTACCAATTGCCACCACTTTGAAGTGTTTGTACAAGACGTTGGTACGTAGTGTTGTTTGGCTCCATTTGCAGGGCTGTCCGGGCAAGGTCAAGAGCGAGGACATTATTTCCTACACCATTATTGGCAACGGCACTTAAAAAATACCATTCTGCAGTACGGTCCTGAATAGAATTAAGAACATTTAAAGCCTCATTGAAATGACCACTGTTAATATAGTTAGCAGCGGCAACGTAGTGAGAATCTTTTTGGTTGGTATTGCCATACTGATTGCCAAAACCACCGAAACCACCAAATCCACCAAAGGGACCATCTTCTCCAAAAGGATTGTACTCATTATAACCACCATATCCGGAGCCACTGTAATAACCACCACTGGTTCCTGAGGAATTGCTGTATCCTGAGTAAGCACTTTTGTTCTTTCGTTCATTCATAATTTGGTCGTATGCCTGTTGAACCAGTTTAAACATTTCCTCAGTCTTGTCTTTATTAGGATTATTGACGTTGGCATCAGGATGATATTTTCTACTCTTTTCCCTATATGCCTTTTTAACTTCATCATTTGTGGCATCTCTGGAAATGCCTAATACTTTATATGGGTCACTCATAATATTTCGTCCAAACTCCTACATATAATATATTTCTTAGAATATTTGCGTTTTCTAAGATAGGTAAACTTTCAAATTCTTTAGTACACTCAGCAATCATCATTGTGAGCATCTGTTTGATTTTATCATCAAACCCCTCATCATTGCAAATAGATTTAAAAGGATTATAGCTGTTTTTTTTAATATCTTTTTCTAAATCCTTATAAGCATCCAATATATAAATATACTTTCCTATATTAAAACCTATTTTTTTTAAATCTTCTTCATATTTATCGCATTTATATGCAAAAATTTCGCCCATAAGTTCTCCAAATGTATTAGATACTTTATCTATATTGCAATCTTTCTCTTTCTCTAATTTATTAAGTAAATTCATTTGTTCCTTTATTACTTTTGCCTTATTAGGATATTTACTCTGAGCTAAATTTAATTTATTTTTATATAAATTGTAAGCAAAAATATCTTTTATTCCTTTATCATCTAATAAATTATCTTCTAATTTATAATACGTTAATAAAACATTCATACTTGCTGCATATTCGGTTACTTCATTTATTATTTTTTTCTTCTTTTTAAAAGGACTTACTATACATCTTTCTTGAAAAATATTTGTTTTTGGTTTATATATCGCAGTAAGAATTACTATTAAAAAAGTAATATCGTAATTTAGCCCTAACCTTGATATTTCTCCGTGATTTTCTTTTAAATATTTACATAATCCACAATAATATCCTTTGTAATTTTCATATTCTCTAAAAGTAAGGTCCATTTTATTTATTCTAACGTATCCAAACATATTTTATCCTTCCTATTTTACTAGATATAAGTTTATTATATAACATAAACAAGAGTATATAATCTTTTTATGGCTAAAATTTTGTTAAAATTTAATTCTTATAATTTATTCAAGTTAAAAAAAGGAAATGTTTCATTAAATCATTTCCTTTTTAACCTTTAAACAAAATTCTTATTTTTCACTTATACTTTGAGTTTTTAATATTTATAAAACAAATCTTGTTGATTTATTTTCACTATCTTCTAAAACTAAAACTTCTAAGTTTTTATAATTTTTAAATAACCATTTTATATCAACCATAATTTGATTAACTTGATTTTTATCAAGATTATTAATACAAAATTCATCTCTCATCTCTGCAAATTCTTTTGATATTAAAAAATTTCTAATTACAGTATAGGCTATTGCATTAG
>ERZ857693.86-NODE-86-length-127009-cov-9.030444_pt1 | contig 127009 bp, 123 predicted proteins | sample MGYA00519765_ERZ857693 | MGnify/ENA primary metagenome ERZ857693 (study PRJEB31778, sample SAMEA3449354) | human gut metagenome | biome: human gut; feature: human-associated habitat; material: faeces | place: United Kingdom | collected 2010/2012 ... | reverse complement strand
GAAGGGGTGGAGGGGGCGATCGGAAAGCCCCCTCCTCGCCTCCGCAGAGGCGAAACCCCTGCTGCAAACAAAATCCATTATAATAGGAAGAAAACCTTCCGGCAGACCGGGGGGCAGCCCCCGGCGGTGACTGCCTTACTTCACCGCCGCCGCTTCCACATGCACAACCATCTTCGCGGAGATGTCCTTGTACAGGCGCACCTCAATCTCCACATCGCCGACGGCGCGGATGTTCTCGCACTTGATGTCGCGCTTGTCCACCGCAACGCCGTGCTGCGCCTTCAGCTGCTCGGCAACTTCCGCGCTCGTAATTGAGCCGTACAGCCGCCCCTGTGCGCCGCACTTCACCGACATGCTGATGACCTTGCCGCGCAGGGCGTCCGCCTGTGCCGTCGCGTCGGCGCGGCGCTGGGCCTCGCGTTCGGCTTCCGCCTTGCGCATCTTCTCAACGCCCTTCATCGCGCCGGGAGTCGCTTCCACCGCCAGCTTCTTGGGGAACAGGAAGTTGCGCGCGTAGCCATCCGCCGCATTCACAATCTGATCCTTCTTGCCGACACCCTTCACATCTTCCAGCAAAATAACCTTCATAATCTGTATCCTCCTTGAATCTTAAAAATCAGAAAAATCATCGTCTTTTCGATGGCGGTCGTCGCGCAGTCCGCGCGGGTCGCGGATTTGGTCAACGCAGCCCGCGAACATCGGCAGAATCGGCACGAACAGCACCATCAGGATGCTTAGGAACCAGCGGCGGCCGCGCGTTGCACCTGCGCGTATCATGGCGAAATTCTGCGCCGAAACGCCCTGCACCGCGAAGCTCCAGAACGCCACACTGCCCAGCAGCGAAGCCGCCAGCGCAACTGTCGCGTTCGTTGTAAACAGCTGCGCCGCACTCAGAAGCAGCAGCACCGCCATGCTGATGCCCAGCGGGGTGGGCATGAACCAGCGGTCAGCGGACGGCGTGTCCTCCGCATCGGGAAATTTGCGCCAGCACAGCAGCATCCCCAGCGAGAACGCCATGATTCCTTTGACCAGCAGGTCAGGCATGATGGATGGCAGCGTTCTCTCAATCGTTGCGCGCAGACTCCATTCCAGCTGCTGCAGTACATCCTCGGAAAGCCACGGCAGCACGTTTCCGCCCGTCAGCGCCGCGAGACTTTCCAGCGCCGCCGTGCGTTTTGCATCCAGCGCCGCCAGCCCGGACACATACGCGGAATACAGCACCTGCGGGCGCGTCCGTGCGTTCATCATGACACGCAGGATGTCATAGGACAAGCCCTCATACAGGTCGCCGTACGCCTGATAGCGCTGAAGGAGCATCATCAGCAGCGCGACGACGGCGGCGAAGCAAATCACCGCCCAATACATCGCCATGCGCGATTTGCGGAACGCGCCGGGCGGCAGGAACAGCATCAGCGCGCCGCCGAAGAGCCAGACGCAGGCGGACGGAATGAGCAGCTTCGGCAGGAGGAGCAGCAGAGAGGAAAATGCGCCGATGACGAGCAGCGGGATGCTGATGCAGAGCAATGTCTGGCAGATTGGCGCGTTGCGGGTCGGCAGGGGCAGCTCCCCCGTGAGGGAGAGCAGCGAAAAAGGCATGAACAGCAGCAGAAGCACCGCCAGCGGCACGCTGCGCAGGCTAAATGTCAAAGCGAATACGATACAAGCGCCCATCATGTACCAATCGGGCCTGCCGACTTTGGCTTTGCCGTACATGCTGTCCTCACCTCCTTGTGTAGGCTCATCCATCTTCCTATTGTACAGCACAATCGCCAAAAAAGCAAGCCGGGGAGGCGCGGATGCACGAAAAAAGGAAGCGCCCGTCGCAGTCGCTTCCTTTATATATGCTGATTTTTTATTTGCCGCGCACAAGCGACTTGCGCTTTGCCAGCTCAGCCACCAGCGCTGCCGGCAGCAAATCCCGATGCGGCTCTTCCTGCGGCACAGCCCCGCGATAGACCGCCAACCTCCGCTGCGTCACCGTGTCCCAGCTGTGCAAATGGCAGATGTAATCCGGCGCTTCCGCCTTGTACTTTGCCACCTTCGCCGGATTCGCCAGCAAATCCGCCAGCTTTGCGCGTAAATCGTCGATATCGCCGCGGCGGAAGGTCACGCCGTGCTCCTGAACGACGGAGGCGCACTCGTCGATGTCGCTTGTCAGCACGCAGCAGCCGTAGCTCATCGCCTCCATCAGCGAAAGGGGCATCCCCTCGACGTCGCTGGGCAGGACGTAGGTGTAAGCGTTGCTGTACAATTCCGCCAGCAGCTGCCCCTGCACAAAGCCGAGGAATATCACGCGGTCGTCGTCCTTTGCCATTTCGCGCAGCTCATCGAAATATTCCTGCGAGTCGGACGCGCCGCCCGCAATGACCAGCTTCTTGTCCGTCGGCAGATGCTTGTACGCCTCAATCAGGTAGTGTTCGCCCTTTTCCGGCACGATGCGCCCCAGATAGAGGATGTAGTTGTCCTTTTCCAGCCCGTACTGGCGAATCAGCTCCGGCGCGTACGGCTGGTAGCTCGGCACGCCGTTGGGAATCAACAGCGTCTCGCGCCCATAGGTGTCCGCAAAATACTGCTGCATGCCGTGGCTCAGCACAATCAGCTCATCCGCGTGGCGCACCGCCATCTTTTCGCCCAGCCTGATGCACTTGGACGCAATGCCGTTTTGCCATTTCGCGCGCGTCCAGTCCAGCCCGTGTACCGTCACGATGACGCGCTTGCCCATCAGCTTCGGCAGCCAGCAGAACAGCGCCGGCCCTTCCGCGTGCACATGCACCACGTCATAATTGCCCACCGCCGCGCACAGGCAGCCGAAGAAACTTGCGGAAACCGCCGCCAGCCCCTTCTTCTGGATGGTCGGTACATACTTCAGGCTGATGCCGTTGAAATTTTCGGGCTGCGGCTGCTGCTTGTCGGTTCGGTTATAGCACGTCACGGAATGCCCCTGCGCCACCATGCGCTTGGCCAGTTCGCCCACCACAACCTCGATGCCGCCATCATGGGACGGTACGCGCTTATGTCCGACCATGGCAATTTTCATATACTTCCGAGCCATCCCTTGCAGCCTCCTTTGTTGCTTGAAATTTCCCATTATGAGGGGGAGGGGAACCCCATCAGCAGCCCCGATGCGCTTTGATGTACGTTTCGGTGTCATCTGATGCACTAATCATACCACACACATGGGTTAATTGAAACGAAGTTACATCGGTTTTCCGAAATTCTTTCGATACTCCGCGTGATTCCGAAAGTTTTCAGGAAATTTCAGGAAAGATGGCGGCAGCTTTTCACAAAAGGCCCTGTCTATTCGCGTCTGTTTTTAGCCGAAAACGATATACTTGCGGTTCAAAAAAACAGCGTTATTTTATGTGTAAGAAAACCGTGTAACCGCAAGAAAAAACAGGTTACATGGCGCAATGACATGCCGCGCGAACGAAACCTGTCAATTTATCCGCTAAATTGCCATATTTATGCTGGTCACTCTTGACATGTTGATTTTTGTCAGGTATAATTTACATATGAATAGCATCGGTGCAGCGCCTCTGGTGGATGCTGTCCGCAGCGATGCGTGTAGCCGGACGAATAGGGGAGGAGAGAAACCATGAAAACGAGGTGGCTCAATGGAAGCAAACGAATCCTGTCAGCACTGCTGATTGCGGCGGCACTGATGTTTGGCTGGACGCCGCTGGGGGAGGGGAAGGCGCTGGCGGCGACGGATAAGGGGAAACAGTTCGCGGATGCGGCGATGCTGTTTGCGAAGTCTGATACGGGTTTTGCGCAGGATATGTATGGCGCAAGTGGAACGGACAATAACCAAATCTTTCAAGGTGGTGCGTGGTGTGCAGCGTTTGTTTCGGTTATCGCCCGGCAGCTTGACATTAGCACGAGTGTCATTCCAGACACGGCAAGTGCGGCGGGTTTTGCGCCCACGACATCATCCTTCCACCCGCTGCTGAATCCGTCGACGTATTCGGCGTATTCTGGATATTCGAAATACCAGTCACGTTACGATGCAGATTTGACGACTTACGGCAGCAAACTCTATACGCCGCAGGTTGGCGATATCGTAGTGCTGAATGCGTACACATCCAGTGCAGGCACAGCCATCAAAACGGGATGGCAGCATGTAGGGATTGTGACCTCTGTTGATGAAAACAACAAGAAGGTAAAGTTTGTTAGCGGCAACTGGAGCGGACTCCGCTGCTCGGTAACGAGCAATGGATACGGTTATAAACCAGGTTATGCAAATACGTTTACTATTGATAGCAAGGGAACAAAGGCACATTACGGCGTGCTGGGCTTCTTTCATCCGGATTGGAGCAAAACTGGTACGTTGCGTACACCGCAGGCAGTGACGGGAATTACGTTGAAAAACGGGAACGACGTTTTGAGCGAAAGCACGACGATTGCAATGAACGTGGATACGACGCTGAAAATTACTTCCAGCGTCTCGCCGAGCAATGCGTTTTACCCGAACCCCAGCAGCGGCGTATACCGCTACTTCTATTCTTCGCCGAATGTACAAATTGCATCGGGGTATACAGGTTTGTTCTGGCAGAGCAGCAATGAGAATGTTGCTATTGTGAACCCGGATACTGGTTTGGTTACGGCGGTTGGCGCTGGTACTGCAACTATTACGGCTTATGCGATTGCTGATGGAAAGAGAACCAGAGCGACTGCTGTGAAAAAGAGCTTCAAGGTTCAGGTGACGGGGTATCCGTCGCACGAATGGTACACCTATGAAGCCTACCACCAGAGCGTTTCCATTTACAGCACGCCTTCGCTGCGAAGCGCGAATGTAATTAAAACAATAGCGGTTGGAACGGAATTTCGCGTTGATTTAAGTCATGTGTACGCTATGCGCGCGCGAAACGGCTGGGGATGGCTTTCGCCGGTGCAGCTGAATGATGGTACCACTGGCTATTGTGACTTGAACGCACACTACTACCTCTCGAAAAAAGACCATCCGACCGTGCGACCGATGAGCGAACAGGCAAACGCAGAATGGTGGAACTACAAAGTCGTCTGGGCAAGTGGCTTAAATTTGCGTTCCTTTGCGGATTCTAATGCTACGGGAACTGTGATCATGAAAATCCCGAAGGCTGCAACGGTTGAACTTGACCTCAATCACACAATGCGCGAGCCGAAATACGGCGACACATGGGCATATGCGCGCTACAAGCAGTCCGATGGTTCGTACGTTTACGGCTGGTGCATCGAGAGCGACAGCAACTACATGCAGAAACAGGATAAAATCGGAAACTCTGCCCACTATTCCGACTACATCATTGACGAAAATGGTGGAATCGTCGTGTATGCTGCGCCGTATTATGAGAATAAAATCGACGAGCTTACCAGCGCCGACGGCGTATTCCAGATAGATGTTGCCAACATGGTGTTTTACGATGCTTCGGGCGTTAACACCTATTGGGCGCCTTGCCGATATACAAAGAATGGAAAGACAATAGAAGGATATATCGAGGTGCTTGCGGACCCGCCTACTCCCTGCGGCATTGACCGCGAAGGCGACTGGGAACGCTACGAAGTAACGAATGCAGCGGGGGCAAAGTCGATTCACTATCCTGCCACGTTTGAATTGTCCGAACTCAGCAGCTACGACCAAGGCGAAATCATCTGGCTTGACAGAAACGAACGCGTCACCATCACCGAAAACGGCAAGCAGTACACCTTCATGCGCGGGCATGGGGATGATTTCGTTGCAGGCTGGTTTGATGTGACGAATGTCAACGAGCCGCTGACGCAGGTTGACGACAGCATTGAGGAAGTCGTCTCTGTGCGCAGCGGAGCCAGCGTCTACACGTTCTGCCGCGGCAATGTCTCGTGGGCGCAGGCGGCGCAGTACGCGGCGTCTATGGGCGGACACCTCGTCGTGATTGACAATGCGCAGGAAGATGCCATGCTGCATTCGACCATCATGAGCGCATACGGCGGCACGGCGTGGACGGGCGGCCACGCGAATGGCGCAGGCAATGGCTGGACGTGGCTGAATAACAACACAATGAGCTATCAGAATTGGGGCTCGTCGAGCGCGACGCCGACCAGCAGCCATACCGCGCTGGCAATCAAGGGCGATTATGAGGGATGGTTCACCTACCGCGACTGCGCGAACACATACGTTGACAGCTTCATCGTCGAGGTGGAGGAAACGCCGCGCGCATGGTTTACCTACCGCACGAAGGCGAAGCTCAACATTCGCAAGTCGCAGAGCATTTCCGGCGCTGTCGCGACCACAACGGCGGTGGGCGATTACCTGACCATTGACCTGCTGAACGTCACAATGGACAGCAATAAGAAGTACTTCTTTGCGCCTGTGCTGATGGCGGACGGCTCGATTCTCTACTGCAACATCGGCGATAAGACCGCTATCGTCCCCGACCTTGAACCCGATGAACCCGCGTGGACGCAGTACAAAGCACTCAGCAGCCTCTACGTCCGCACCTTCCCGAACACTTGGTGCGATACGGGCGTGCTGAAAACGCTGAGCAAAAACACCATTCTGGAGCTGGATGTCAGCCACAAGCTGCGCGACCCGCGCTTCGGCAACGACTGGGCATACGCGCGCTACAAGCAGTCCGACAGCACCTACCTCTACGGCTGGGTGATTGCTGCGAACAGCTACGTCGAGCAGGTGAAGCAGACCCCCGCTTGGTACGACTACTTTGCGAATCCGGGCAGCACGGTGTATGTCTACAAGACGCAGAATGTGGATGACACGATTGTCAAAACGTACACATCCGGCAGCAGTTTCCAAGTGGACGTGAACAACATGCGCCAAGACCAGAACGGCTACCTCTGGGCGCCTGTGGCGGATGACACGGGCAAGGAACTGGGCTATACCGACCTCTCCGCGGCGCACGCAGGGAGCAAATCAGCGGCGATTCCGGATGTCTACTGCCAGTCGGGCTGGACGTATGCCGATGTGCTGGCGGAAGATGGACTGGATGTGCTGGCTGCCCCGAATGACGCGGCTGCCCTCGTTAAGCACATGGGTCGCGATGCGTACTTCTGGTTTGGCGCGGATGAAACCTATACCGATGCGAAGGGCAAGATCTGGACGCGCATTTACGCATCAAAGAACTACGAGGAAATGGCGGATGGCGGCTGGGTCAGGCTGGAAAATGGCGTGAACTACACCACCGTCTATGGGGAGTGCAGCTACACTGGACGAAGCATTTCCCGCAACGGTATCACCTACACGCTTTACGGCGGCTACAACAGCTGGGGCGGTGCAAGCAGCTGGTTCTCGGACGGCATAGACTTTAACGATGGCACAGCCGTCAGAAAGCACCTTGCCATCGTCCACAACGACGCGGAACAGAAGATTATTGAGCAGCTGCTGAATGCAACTTCGACCATTGACAAGGCGTGGATTGGCGCAAGCAACACAAGCGGCTCGTGGAAGTGGCTGGACGGCACGAATGTCCAGTACAGCCAATGGGGCTACAATGAACCGTCGGGCACTGGAACGGAACTTGGCGTGGCTGCGTCTTTCGACGGCAGCTGGTATGCGCATGCTGATGCTTTGGACATCCACATTCAGGGCTTCATCACCGAGCAGTTCACGGGCATCGGGCTGCCGCAGGTGAAGCTGCCCGCGTCGACGTTCTATGTGGATGACGAGGCGTTCGTGGGCAACAGCACGATTCAGTCGGTCGTTGCGCCGGATGGACTGCAGGTCATTGGCACGCGCGCCTTCGCGGACTGCGCGAACCTGAAGTGCATCACCCTGCCGGACTCCGTGTCCCACATCGCGGAGGATGCGTTCGAGAACACGCCGGATGTCGTCATCTTCGCCAGTGTCGGCAGCTACGCGTGGCAGTGGGCGGAAAAGCAGGGCATCCCGCACGGCACGCCGTACACCGAGTAAAATCAGTGGGCGCAGACTTCCCCAGCGGGCGGTCTGCGCCCGTTTTCGCGGAAAAAACTCCGGCTTCGCGCAAAAAAATCCGCCCAAGCCCCCTTGACAAACCGCTTTCCATGTGCTACAATATCCACGTTTGAAGCAGAGGCTTGCCCGTCTCTCACCTTGCGCGGCGTATGCTGCCGGGTTCACAGGCTTTTTCCCTTTCAGGCGGATTGACCGCCGAAAAAGGCGCAAACTGCATGTCAGCGACGGGTGGAGTCACCCGCCGCTTTTTCTGTGGTATGGAGCAGAAAACGCTGGCTTCAACGAAAATTGGGAGGTGTATGGACATAGCACTCGATCTGATGATCAATGAGGAAATCCGCGACCGGGAAGTCCGCCTGATTGACGAAAACGGCGAACAGCTCGGCGTCATGCCAACAGCCAAGGCGATGGAGCTGGCGGAAGAGCGCGGCCTCGACCTCGCCAAAATCCAGCCCACGGCAAAACCGCCGGTCTGCAAACTGCTGGACTATGACAAGTACCGCTACGAACAGTCGCGGCGCGAACGCGAAAACCGGAAGAATCAGCGGGTCGTCGAAACCAAGGAGGTTCAGCTGTCCGCCACCATCGAGGAGAACGACGTTCTCACGAAGGCGAAAATGGCGCAGAAGTTCCTTCAGGGTGGCGATAAGGTGAAGGTGTCCATCCGTTTCCGTGGCCGCCAGATCACCCATAGCGAAATCGGCATGCAGGTCATGCAGGACTTCGCGGCCCGCTGCGCCGAGGTCAGCTCGGTGGAGCGCCGTCCCATGATGGACGGCCGTCATATGATTATGATCCTGGCCCCCAAGGCGGCAAAGGCTTCCTTCGCTGAAAAGAAGGCCGCCCGCGAAAACGCCAAGGGGAATCAAGAACAGGAATAAAACGGCTATCGCAGCTTGCCTGCGCCCCGTTTTATCAGCATTGGAAGGAGGACTACACCATGCCTAAGCAGAAGTCTCACCGTGGTGCTGCCAAGCGCTTTTCCTTTACCAAGACCGGTATCGTGAAGCATAAGCAGATGAACGCCAACCATCAGGTTCGCCTCAAGACCACCAAGCGCACCCGTCACCTGCGCGCTGACGGCATTGTGGACAACGCGGCGGAAGCCAAGACCATCCACAAGCTGCTGCCCTACAAGTAATTAAGCCCATTCGCTGGCAAGGAGGATACTCACAATGGCACGTATTAAGAGATCTGTGAACGCTCTGAAGAAGCGCCGCAAGGTCATGAAGCTGGCTAAGGGCTACTGGGGTGCAAAGTCCAAGCAGTACCGCGCCGCGTCCGAACAGGTTGCTCGTTCCCTGCGCTATGCCTTCAAGGGCCGCAAGCTGCGCAAGCGTGATTTCCGCTCCCTGTGGATCACCCGTATCAACGCCGCTGCTCGCCTGAACGGCATGAGCTATTCCACGTTCATCAATGGCCTGAAGAAGCACAACATCACCGTCAACCGCAAGATTCTCGCGGATCTGGCTGTGAACGATGCAGCTGCTTTCACCAAGCTCGTGGAAATCGCCAAGGCGTAATTGTCGCCCAAGCGTTTCATAGCACAAATTCGTCCGATGTTGAAACCGTGTTTCAGCGCCGGACGTTTTTTTGCCCTTTTTTCGGGGCAGGGTACTCACAAATTCAATGGTAGGATAGGTTTTTTTTGTCCAGACTGGTCATCAGCACACGAACTAATACTATTTCCAGATTCAACTGCGCCATCTGCTTGCGCCTTTTTCGTTCTGGCGTCCGCTCACTCCATTTAGCGTAGCGCTGCTACGCTGCATTTCGTTCCCGTTAGCCAGAACGAAAAATTCGCCGCGCATCTTGGCGCATTTTCATTTGGAAATAGTATAAAAACTTTCGCATGAAACCAATAAACATGGGAGACGCCGAAGAAGTCCAGAGGGCGATCGGAAAGCCCTCTGGAATTGCGACAAAGACCAGTTTGGAAGAAAAGTCAACATTGTTGGAGAGATAGAGGAAGTAAGGAAAGCAAAAATGCTCAAAAAGTACATTACCGACCTGAAACACGAATTCTCCGGCTACAACGCCGGCAAACTCCTCAAGGACATCCTGAGCGGCATCACAGTGGCGGCGGTGGCGCTGCCGCTTGCCCTCGCATTCGGCGTGTCCTCCGGCGCGGACGCCGCCGCAGGGCTTGTCACCGCCATCATCGGCGGACTTGTCATCGGGCTGCTTGGCGGCGCGTCCTTCCAAATCAGCGGCCCGACCGGGGCCATGAGCGCCATCCTCATCGGCATCGTCGCCCAGTACGGCTTGCAGGGCGTGTTCGTCGCGTCGCTCGCGGCGGGCGTGATTATCCTGCTGGCGGGCATCCTCCGCCTCGGCAAGCTTGTCAACTTCATCCCGACCAGCGTCGTCATGGGCTTCACCAGCGGCATCGCGATTATCATCGCCTTGGGGCAGGTGGACAACTTCTTCGGCACGCACTCCGTCGGCACAAGCGCGCTGGAAAAGCTGTGGAGCTACACCAGCGTCGGATTTACCCCCAACTGGCAGGCGGTCGCCATCGGTTTGCTGGTTGTGCTGTTCATGGTCTTCTGGCCGAAGAAGCTGAACGCGAAGGTGCCGGGGTCGCTGCTGGCGATTATTCTGGCGACCATCGTGACCGAAATCGCGGGTTTCGATTCGCTGGCGAAGGTGGGGGACATCCCGAAAAGCCTGATGCTGGACAACCGCCTGAACCTCGGCGCAGTCAACCTCGACATGCTCCAAAACCTCGTCAGCCCGATTGTCTCCATCGCCATGCTGGGCATGATTGAGTCGCTGCTGTGCGGCGCGAGCGCGTCCCGCATGAAGGACGAAGCCTTCGATGCGGATCGTGAGCTGATTGCGCAGGGCGTGGGCAACATCCTGCTGCCGTTTTTCGGCGGCGTGCCCGCAACGGCGGCGATTGCCCGCACGTCCGTCGCCATCAAGTCCGGCGAGCAGACCCGCGTGACCGGCGTTGTGCATTCGCTGGTGCTGCTGCTGGCGATGGTGCTGCTGGGCGGCGTGATGAGCCGCCTGCCGCTGAGCGCGCTGGCGGGTGTGCTGATGGTGACGGCGTGGCGCATGAACGAGTGGCACGGCATCAAGACGATTTTCAGCCGCAAGGTGTGGACGGGTGTCGCGCAGTTCCTGATTACGATGGTGTCCACCGTTGTCTTTGACCTGACCGTCGCCATCGTCATCGGCATTGTGACTGCGCTGCTGATGTTCGTCTGGAACGCCGCGCGCCTGACTATCGAAACCGAGCCGGTGGACAAGGTGCGTCTGGAGCGCCTGCACCGCATGGGCAAGCCGGTGGATGAATCCCGCGCGAAAAGCATCCTCGTCAGCTATGTGAACGGTTCGCTGTTCTTCGCGAACTGCGCGGAATTGAAGCGGAAGCTGCTTTCGGTGGATTTTACCGGCTGTGAGCACCTGATTCTCTCCCTGCGCGGCGTGTCCGCGACCGACATTTCCGGCGTGCAGACGCTGATGGAGGTGTGCGCGCTGATTGCGCAGAAGGGCGTGACCGTCTCGATTTGCGGCGTGCATGAGAACGTCGCGGGCTTCTTCCAGAAAGTCGGTCTGACCGACCAGCTGGGTGCGGCGGCGTTCTACCCGAACGCCTCCGAAGCGGTGATTGACACGCTGGCGCAGGAACAGGCGGGGGCGTGAGCAAAGAAACGCCTTGCGGGCTGAAATTCCGATGTTTGGGAAAAAGCAGCGTCATCATAAAAAGCCTCGATAAAAATCAAGTAACATGGAAGTGCACTGCGAAGGGGTCAAGGGGGCGATCGCAAAGCCCCCTTGTCGCTCCCGCAGGAGCGAAATCCCCTGCGTTCGGGAAAGAGCGGCTATGGTCGCAAGACCAGCAACTTGGTCGCGCCCATTTGGCGCGACACAGCACAGTTGTTGGGTAGAGCGGCTTGGGGGCGCGTCTGAGGACGCGCGAAGTTACTGGCAGGGACGCTTCGCTGCCTGCACCTTTGTGGGCTGTTCCTTTTGAATTGGTTTGACGAGGAACAGTTGGGGCGTTGCCCCAAACCCCACAAGGGACGCTGTCCCTTGACCCTGCAAGGGGCATTGCCCCTTGACCCTTTTTTTGCGCCCCGGCTTGGTCACTTTTCCATACAATAAATGCCCCGGCAGTTTTTCGCGCTGTCGGGGCATTTCCTTTTCCCTTATTCCTCCGGCTTTTCTACTCGAATAATCCGTTCAATCACCGGCTGATTCGCCTTGGCGACCGTCCCGTTGCGATCCGTCACCGGCGTATGCTCGCAAATCGCGTCCACAACCTCCATCCCACTGATGACCTTGCCGAACGCGGCGTACTGCCCGTCCAAATGCGGCGCATCCGCGTGCATGATGAAGAACTGGCTGCTGGCGCTGTCCATCGCGCTTGACCGCGCCATCGACAGGACGCCGCGCGTGTGTTTCAGGTCGTTCTGCACGCCGTTGGCGCTGAATTCGCCCTTAATCCGCTGGCTTGAACCGCCCGTGCCGTTGCCGTTCGGGTCGCCGCCCTGAATCATGAAGCCGGAAATGATGCGGTGGAAGGTCAAGCCGTCGTAGAAGCCGCTGTCCACGAGGGAAAGGAAGTTCGCGACGGTGATGGGTGCGGTGTCGGCGTACAGCTCCGCGACAATCGTGCCGTAGTCCTTCACGTCGATTTGGACGTAGAATGTGCCGGTCAGGGCGTGTCCGTCGGCGCGTCGGCGGCGGGGGAGTCCGCATTCTGGGCGGAACAGCCCGTCAAAATCAGCAGCAAAATCAGTAGAAGCGGCAAAATTCGTTTCATTTTCATGTCTCCTTTATAGGATGTAATCCATCGCCATCATCAGCGAAAATCCGACGGCGAACAGCACCGTGCCGACATTGGTGTGCGTGCCCTGCGCCATCTCCGGCACAAGCTCCTCGACGACGACGTAGAGCATCGCGCCCGCGGCGAAGGACAGCATCACGGGCATCATCGGGGCGAAAACCGCCGCCAGCCCGATGGTCAGCAGCGCGCCCAGCGGCTCAACCGCGCCGGAAAGCATCCCCAGCGTGAACGCCTTTACGCGGCTCATGCCCGCCTGACGCAGGGGCATGGCGACAATTGCGCCTTCGGGCACGTTTTGCAGGGCGATGCCGACGGCAAGGGCGAACGCGCTGGCGAAAGATACGCTGCCGACCTGCTCCGGCTGCATACTGCCCGCGTAGACCACGCCGACCGCCATGCCCTCCGGCAGATTATGCAGCGCGACGGCGAGCGCGACCATCATCGACCGGGGGAGCGACGCGCGCAGCCCCTCCTGTTCGCCGTCCAAATGGACGTGGGGGACGAGCCGATCCAGCAGCAGCAGGAAAAGGATGCCCAGCCAGAACCCGATCGTCGCGGGCAGGAACGACCATGCGCCCAAGTCCGCCGCGCCCTCCAGCGCCGGAATCAGCAGGCTCCATATACTTGCCGCAACCATCACGCCCGCCGCGAAACCGCTCAAGCCCTTCTGCACCTTTTCAGGCAAGTCTCGCTTGAGGAAGAAAACCAGCGCCGCGCCCAGCGTTGTGCCGAGAAAGGGCACGAGCAGCCCTTGCAAAACCTGTGTGTTCATGAAAAGTGGATACCTCCTTCATTCGCGGACGTTCACCTCCGCGTTTTTCTTGCATGAACACATGGTATCACACCCGTTTTTCTCTGTCAAGGGGCAAAAAAAACGGCGAAAATGCAAAATTGCCGCCGCTGTCATCCAGAAAAACATAATTAGTGCAGCAAAAGCCCTTGCCATATGTGCCTGCATGGTGTATGATGAAAAACGTGAAAGGCGAAAGTATCGCCTCTCGACAAGGGCGTCGGGACTCCGCATCGGCGGGTTCTGCGCCGATGGTAATACTATTTCCGGATTCACCTGAACCAGCTGCTTGTGCCTTTTCCCCGCTGGCGTCCGCTCATTCCACTTAGCGTAGCGCTGCTACGCTGCGTTTCATTCGCGTTAGCCAGCGTGAAAAATTCACGGCGCATCTTGGCTCATTTTCATCCGGAAATAGTATCAAGCATGTTTATGATTTGAAAGGAGTCCTGCATCATGGCGAATTATTGCCAGCGCGTTCTTGACGATTTGAAGGTTCGCTATGCCCACGAGCCGGAATTCATTCAGGCAGCGACCGAAATTTTGACGACCCTTAAGCCCGTTATCGAACGGAACGAAGAAAAGTATGAAGCGGCGGGACTGCTCGAACGCTTCGTGGAGCCGGAGCGCATCATCACCTTCCGTGTGCCGTGGATCGACGATCAGGGCAAGGTGCAGGTCAACCGCGGCTACCGCGTGCAGTTCAACAGCGCGATTGGCCCGTACAAGGGCGGTCTGCGCCTGCATCCCAGCGTCAACCAGTCGATTTTGAAGTTCCTCGGCTTTGAGCAGATTTTGAAGAACAGCCTGACCGGTCTGCCCATCGGCGGCGGCAAGGGCGGCTCCGACTTCGACCCCAAGGGCAAGAGCGACAACGAAGTGCAGCGCTTCTGCCAGTCCTTCATGACTGAGCTGTACCGCTACATCGGCAAGGACACCGACGTGCCGGCGGGCGATATTGGCGTCGGCGCACGCGAAATCGGCTACCTGTACGGCCAGTACAAGCGCATCACCGGGTTGTATGAAGGCGTGCTGACCGGCAAGGGTCTGACGTGGGGCGGCAGCCTCGCGCGCAAGGAGGCCACCGGCTACGGTCTGTGCTACTTCACGCAGGCGATGATGGAGCGCAACGGCAAGGCCATCGCGGGCAAGACGGTTGTCGTGTCCGGTTCGGGCAACGTCGCCATCTACGCGGTGCAGAAGATTACCGAGATGGGCGCGAAGGTCGTCGCCATGAGCGATTCCAACGGCTACATCTACGACCCCGACGGCATTAAGCTGGATGTGGTCAAGCAGCTGAAGGAAGTGGAGCGCAAGCGCATCAAGGAGTATGTCAAGGCTGTTCCGACCGCGACCTACACCGAGGGCTGCTCCGGCATCTGGACGATTCCCTGCCAGATTGCCCTGCCCTGCGCGACGCAGAACGAAATCAACGAAGCATCCGCCAAGGCGCTGATTGCCAACGGCGTGGAAGCAGTCGGCGAAGGCGCGAACATGCCCTCGACGCTGGAAGCCACCGCGGCGTTCCAGCAGGCGGGCGTGCTCTTTGCCCCGGCGAAGGCTGCCAACGCGGGCGGCGTGGCGGTTTCCGCGCTGGAAATGAGCCAGAACAGCCAGCGCCTGAGCTGGACGTTCGAGGAAGTGGACGCGAAGCTGAAGGATATCATGGTGAACATCTTCGCCAAGGTGGATTTGGCGGCGCACGAGTACGCCAAGGAAGGCGATTACGTCGCGGGTGCGAACATTGCGGGCTTCCTGAAGGTTGCCGACGCGATGATGGCGCAAGGCGCGGTGTAATCAGCGGGTAAAATCAGCAGTATCAAAAAAACCGGCAGAGCAATTTCGCCCTGTCGGTTTTTTGTATGCGGATATTATGAAATTTCCAGCGCAATCTCCATCATCTGCGTGAAGGTGTTCTGCCGCGCTTCGGCATCCAGCTCCTCGCCCGTGAAGGGATTGTCGGAAATGGTGCAGATGGTCAGCGCGTTCTTGCCCAGCCGCGCCGCGTTCAGGTACAGCGCCGCCGCCTCCATCTCCACCGCCAGCACGCCTAAGCCTTGCAGCACCTGCCCCGGCGACGGCTGGGACTCGTCATAGAAAATATCCGACGAGTACAGCGCGCCCGGCACGGGGGTCACGCCGAGCTTCTTGGCCGCCTCCATTGCGGCAGAAAGCAGCGCGTAGGAACAGCAAGGCGCAACGTTCCCACGGAAACCGTACTGCTGCCCGAAATTGCTGTTCGTGTACGCGCTCATGCCCAGCACGATGTCGCGCACTTTCAGCTTCTGGCTGAGCATCCCCGCCGTGCCGACGCGGATTATGTTTTCCACACCGTAGAACTTGAACAATTCATAGGAGTAAATACCGATGGAGGGCATCCCCATGCCGGACGCCATCACGGACACGCGCTTGCCCTTGTAGGTGCCAGTGTAGCCCTGCACGCCGCGCGTGTTGTTGACCAGCACGGCGTTTTCGAGGTAGTTGTCCGCAATGAACTTCGAGCGCAGCGGGTCGCCGGGCATGAGGACAGTGCGGGCGAAATCGCCTTCCTTGGCAGTAATGTGTGGGGTCGGAATCATGTCAGTCGCTCCTTTTCAGGTTGATACCCTGATTATACCATAGAATCGGGATTTTCGCAATCCGCTGATTGCAGCACTTCGCGCAGATTATCGAAAATGCGCGCGTTCGCCGCCATGTGTGCCATCGGGCGGTCATAGACGACGCTTCCGCCGCGGATGTCGCCGCAGCGCCCGCCAGCTTCCTCAATCAGCAGCGTCCCCGCGCAGTAGTCCCACGGCTGGAGCCGCCACTCGAAGTGCCCATCGCTGATGCCGCGCGCCACGTCGCACAGTTCCCGGCAGGCGCTGCCCGTCCGGCGCACATCGGCGATTTTCGGCAGCAGCGTCGAAACTGTCCGCCCGGTCAGCGAAAACAACTCCTCGTAGTACGGCGCAGAGCCGAAGCCAATCAGCGCGCGTTCTATCGGCGTGTCCGACACGCGGATGCGCTCGCCGTTGCAGGTCGCGCCCTTGCCGCGTTCCGCGAGGTACATTTCGTCCGTGTAGGGGTCGTACAACCCGCCGAAAACGGGAAGTTTATTTTCCACCGCGCCGATGGAAATCATCGAGCAGCGGCGGCGGCGGAAGTAGTTCGTCGTGCCGTCGATGGGGTCGATGATGAAGGTCAGCGCGTCGGTGAGGACGTGCCGATCCTCCTCCTCGGCGAGGAACTTTGCGTGCGGATACGCCCTTTGCAGCGCATCGACGAGATAGGACTGCACCGCGATGTCCGCCTCGGTGACGAAATCGGCGTGATGCCCCTTGCTGAACACCTTCGGGGACTGGTAATCAAGCATCATGCGCCCGGCGGCGCGGAGAAGCGAATCGAGTTCGTTCATGCGGAAAACGACCTTTCTTGATTGTTAGGGGATGCGATACGCCCAATCGGGATTCCGCTGATTGATTTCTTCCTCTGTTTCAAAGTGCGTGTCGGGGTTTAGCGCGGTGATTTCGCATTCGTCCGGGAAGGCGCGGAAGCCCACAAATTCCACCGACGCGGGCAGGGTGACGGCGGACAATTCCGTCTGCTCCCAATCGTAGTAGTAGAAGGCAAATTCTCCGATGCGCGTCACGCCCTCCGGGATTTCCACCGCGCCCAGCCCGCAGTTTGCGACGCAGTAGGCGGGAATTTCCGTCAGCGTTGCCGGGAAGCGCAGCAGCTGAATCTCCCAGCAGCCGTAAATGCTGCAATCGGACAGTTCGCGGACGCCGTCGGGGAGAATCAGCGCCGCCAGCGGGGAAAAATCGCCCGTGTACTGCCCGTCCAAGGCGTAAGGACCGATGGATTCCAGCGTGTCCGGCAGGCGGATTTCGTTACCCGCAGGTTTCCAGTTATCCAGCGCGGAATCGCCCAAGCGACGGACGGCGGGAATCGGCTGCCCCTGACTGGACGGCGCGGCGTACAGCAGCGTCTGCGTGTCGCGGTCAATCAGGAAGCCGTTTTCGCAGGAATAGCGCGGGTTGCCGTTCGGAAAGTCGATTTCCGCGTAGACGTGAAAAAAACTGCCTTCCGCGAGCATTGTTAGCGTGGAGGGAAAGGAAATCTGCGTTGCTGCGTGACAGCATTGAAACGCATCTGCTTCCACACGCTGAACGCCCTCTGGCAGCACAATGCCGAACAAAAGGCTATCGGCACAGGATTCAGATGTGTTCAACGCATTCGCCGCAATTGCCACGACAGGAGTTCCGCCCAATTCTGACGGAATTTCCAGCACGTCGGGGACTTCTGGCTGGTTAAAGAAGCGGGAACAGTCGAGCAGAACCGCGCCGCGCGACGAAAGCTCGTAGTCGAACAGCCCATCTGAATAGAGAGCGTCCGCCGCTTCGTCGCCATACCAGTCATATTCGGGAATTCGCTCGGCATACTCCGTGGCTGTTTCAAAATGAACCTGCGGGTTCAAAACAGTCACGTCGCATTCGTCCGGGAAGGCGCGGTAGCCCACAAATTCCACCGATGCGGGCAGGGTGACGGCCCCAATGATTTCGCCCGTGAACCAGTCCACCGCGTGCGCGCCGATGCGGGTCACGCCGTCGGGGATGGTCAGCGCGATCAGCTGGCAGTTCCAAAAGCAGTAATCCGGGATTTCCCGCAGCGACGCGGGCAGGTGAACTTCCTGCAAATCGGTGCAATAGAAGGTATAGGGCGACAGTTCGGTGATGCCGTCAGGGAAGGTGACGCGGGTCACGCCGCAGTCATAGAAAATGTAGCTGCCAACGCTTTCCAGCGTGTCGGGCAGAACGGGGTCGTCATCGTCGTCCCAGAGCCAGTTCATCAGCGAACAGTCCCCCAGACGGCGGACGGCGGGCAGCGGATTGCCGTGGCTCGACGGCGTGGTGTACAGCAGCGTCTGCGTAGTATTGTCAATCAGGAAGCCGTTTTCGCAGGAATAGCGCGGATTGCCGTTCGGAAAGTCGATTTCGGCCTCAATCTGGTCGAAGCAGCCCTCCGGAATTACTTCCAACGTCGCGGGCAGGGTGACTTTCACCGCATAGAAGCATTCGGCGAAGGTGTCGGCATCCAGCGCGCGAAGCCCTTCGGGGAACACAACCTCGAACGGCGCGTCCACGGGGCAGACGTCCAGCGAGCTGAACAACCAGCCGCCAATCGCCGTGACGGGATAGCCGCCCAGCGTCGCCGGAATCTCCAGCGAAACCTGCGGTTCAGCAAACATGTACAGCGAATCCGCCTGCATCGCGTCCCAGTCGCAGCCGGTCAGGGTTGCTTCGCCATCCGCAATCTGGTAGAAGAACGCGCCGTCGCGGTGACTTTCGGCATCTTCCGCCAAGGCGGACAGCGGGAGAAGCAGCAAAATCAGCACCCAAAGCAGTTTTTTCATGCGAAAACCTCCTTCGTGAATCGGAAATTGGGGACGAACTGTGGATAACCATACAACGATTCAACAGACAGGATTCTTCCAATGAGCAGGAAAATCGCTTCCTAATCATATAGCACGATTGGGCAGCAGCCGCACCATCACCAGCTCGCACGGACACCACAGGCGCGGCGCGCAGGCGGAGTTCGTCATGCCGCGGCTGATGAACAGTTTGTCATCAAAATAAAACCCGCTCGTCAATTTCGGGAAAAGCCCCTGACCCGGCGAGTAAATTCCCTGCGAACCAATCCGCACCTGCCCGCCGTGCGCGTGCCCCGCGAGCGTCAGGTCAATGTCCAGCCCCTGCACCAGCGGCGCGAAATACTCCGGGTGGTGGCAGAGCAGCAGCTTGAACCCGTCCCGCGCAGCCATGGCTTGCAGGAACGGCTTTTTTGCGTCCATCTGCGCGCGAACGGGCGGCATTCCCGGCATTTTCCGCGCGCTGCTGACTCCGCCGAGGGTGATGCCGCGGAAGTCAACAAAGCAGTCGTCCAGTACGGTAACGTTGCTTTTCTGCACCAAAGGAAGGTATTCCGCGATGTCGGGCAGCAGGCGCTCGTGGTTGCCGAGGTTGTAGAACGTGGGGGCGACGCGCGGCGCGAGGTCGAGGAAGCGCGCGGCGTTGCGCCATCCGTGGCGGCTGTGGCGGTTGACGAGGTCGCCGCCGATGAGAATCGCGTCGCAGCCCCGCATGAGCGAAAGCGCCTCATCCGCATCGCCGTTATGGAAATCCGCGGCAAATGCGAATGTTAACGGCTGGGTAATTTTAACCGACGTGACGGTGATGGTGTTCTTCTGCATCATGCGTGTGCCCTCCGAAGCAGCAGGATGCCCGGCAGCAGCGTCACCGCGGCGAAAACCGCCTGTGCGCCGCCGAGCAGCAGCAATGCGCGGGTGACTTGCGCCTGCGCGATGGACGAGAGCGGGTGGAGCAGCCCCGGCAGGTTGAGCAGCAGCGCGGGGAGCAGCAGCAGCAGCGCGGCGAGCCCTGTGGCGGTGAGCGTTGCGCCGACGCGGACGCGGCGGCAGCAAAGCAGGAGCAGAATCGCCGCCAGCAGACAGAACGCGCCGCTGATTTCGACCGCGTGGAGCAGGCGCGGGAGGCTGCATTTCTGTGCTGCCAGTCCGCCGAGCAATTCCATCAGGCTCTGCCGGATGGGGAAGGAATATCGCTGGACAAGTTGCGAGAGGGGGTAAACGACCTCGTCGCGGGCGGTGGCGCGGCGAAAATCCGCATCCACGCGGGCTTGGAAGCCTTCATCCGCCATGACAAGGGCAACCATTTCGCGCTCATCGAGGGGGGCGGGAGCGGCGGGCAGTTCCTCCGCATCGGTGCGGAAAAAATCGTGCCAATAAACCGCAAGTTCCGCCTGATACGCCGCGCAAGCGCCGGAGAGGGGGGCAAGCGCAGCGTCGGAGAGGGCAAAATCTGCCTGAATCTGCGCGGCGTTCCACTCGGTTTTGTGCTGACTTTCTTTTTCGCTGGATGACAGGACAGACGCGGCGAACGTGCGCGTGGTGGCGAAGAAAATCAGCCCGCACAGCAGCGAAACGAGCAGCAGCACGGCGGTCAGGAGAGAGCAAAAATACTGCGAAAGCGCCGAATCAGCGCGATTTGGGCGCATCACGGCAGCACCGCCACGTTGAGCAGCGCGTGGACGAAATCCTGCCCGCCGAGGAGGACGGCGAGGCACAGAAACACCGTCAGCAGCACGAAGGGCAGGAGCAGCAGGGGGAGAAAACGTTTGGTGGGCATGGGACACCTCCGGGATAATTCGCAATGAGGAATGAGCGATTTTGAGGGATAAACAAGAGGTTACGACGGGTGGCATACGGGGTGGTCGCGCCCATTTGGCGCGACACAGCACAGTTGTTGGAAAGAGCGGCTTGGGGGCGCGTCTGCGGACGCGCAAAGTTACTGCGCAGGGACGCTTCGCTGCCTGCGACCAAGGCTGCCGCGCTTGAATTTTCCTTTTGAGTTGGCTGGACGAGGAACAGTTGGGGCGTTGCCCCAAACCCCAGCAGGGACGCTGTCCCTGCACCCTGCAAGGGACATTGTCTCTTGACCCTTTTTGGGCTGCCCGGCTTGGTTACGCTTCCAAACTTAGTGGTGTCTGGTGCTTTCGCGCGTCCTTCTCCGCTTCTTTTGAATCTGCTCCGCCTGGGGCTTTTCCCCCTTGAGTTCCAGCAGCTGGTCGCGGAGCTTCGCCGCCTGCTCGAAGTCCAGCGCCTTTGCCGCCGACAGCATCTGGTCTTCCACCTGCTTCATCAGCGCGTTCCGCTCGTCCTCGCTCATCGCGGCGGGCGCGCTTTCTTCCGCCTTCTTCGTAATCTCCAGCACCTGATGCACCGCGTTGCGCACCGACTCCGGCGTGATGCCGTGCACGCGGTTGTACTCCTCCTGAATCGCGCGGCGGCGGTTGGTTTCGCTGATGGCGCGCATCAGGCTGTCCGTCATCACATCGGCGTACATAATCACCCGCCCATCGACATTTCGCGCGGCGCGCCCGATGGTCTGCACGAGCGACGTTTCCGAGCGCAGGAAGCCCTCCTTGTCCGCGTCGAGAATCGCGACGAGCGACACTTCGGGCAAGTCCAGCCCCTCGCGCAGGAGGTTGATGCCCACCAGCACGTCATATTCGCCGAGCCGCAGCCCGCGAATCAGCGCCATGCGATCCATCGTCGTCACGTCGCTGTGCAGGTAGCGGACGCGGATGTCCATGCTTTGCAGGTACTCCGTCAGGCTCTCCGCCATCCGCTTGGTGAGCGTCGTCACCAGCACGCGCTGTTTTTTCGCCACGACTTGGTGGATTTCGCCTACGAGGTCATCCACCTGACCGGTCGCCTTGCGGAGGATGATTTTGGGGTCAAGCAGCCCGGTCGGGCGGATAATCTGTTCCACAATCTGGGATGCGTGGCTGATTTCATACGGGCCGGGCGTTGCGGAGACAAAAATCGTCTGCCCGATGCGCTGCTCAAATTCCTCGAACAGCAGCGGACGATTGTCAAACGCCGACGGCAGCCGGAAACCATATTCGACAAGCTGCTCCTTGCGCGCGCGGTCGCCGTTGTACATGGCGCGAATCTGCGGCACGGTGACGTGGCTCTCGTCGATGAAGCACAAAAAACCCTTGGGGAAATAATCCAACAGGGAATAGGGCGCGTCGCCGGGCTTTCTGCCATCGAAATAGCGCGAATAATTCTCGATGCCGCTGCAATAGCCGATTTCGCGCATCATCTCGATGTCGTAATTCGTCCGCTGGGCGATTCGCTCCGCCTCCAGCAGCTTGCCTTCCTTCGTGAACTTGTCGACCTGCTCCTTCAAATCGCGCTCGATGACGGCGATTTTCTCCGGCAGATTCGTCTGGTCAGTCGCGTAGTGCGTCGCGGGATAGACGCTTGCGTGCTCCAGCGACGCCAGCGTGTGCCCGGACACGACCTCGAACTCGCTGATGGACTCGATTTCGTCGCCGAAGAACTCAATCCGCAGGCCATGCTCCTTGCCGCCCGCGGGGATGATTTCCAGCACGTCGCCGCGTACGCGGAACGTCCCGCGCTCAAACTCCACGTCGTTGCGGTCGTACTGGATGGCAATCAGCTGGCGGATGAGGTCGTCGCGCCCAATCGCCATGCCCGGCCGAAGGGACACCATCTGCCCCTCGTACTCACTGGGGTCGCCCATGGAGTAGATGCAGCTGACCGACGCGACGATAATCACGTCCCGCCGCTCCCGAAGCGCCGCCGTCGCGCTGTGGCGGAGGCGGTCGATTTCCTCGTTGATGGCGGCGTCCTTCTCGATGTAGGTGTCCGACGACGCGATATACGCTTCCGGCTGATAGTAATCATAATAGGAAACGAAATATTCCACCGCGCTGTCGGGGAAGAATGCCCGGAACTCCGAGCAGAGCTGCGCCGCCAGCGTTTTGTTGTGCGCAATCACCAGCGTTGGGCGCTGCACCTGCGCAATCACGCTTGCCATCGTGAACGTTTTGCCCGACCCAGTTACGCCCAGCAGCACTTGCCCCTTCATGCCCGCGTTGACGCCCTTTGTCAGCGCCTCAATCGCCTGCGGCTGATCCCCGCTTGGCTGATACGGCGCTTTCAGCACGAACTTTCCGCGCGTCTCGTCCATCCGTCCATCCTCCCTTGCCTGTTTGTCTGATTATCATACCACGTTTGCTTTTTTCTGTGAAGGGGAACAGGGGGGAGAAGGGGAAAATAGGCGTGCAATTTCCATGATATGGATTTGTGGATTGATTGACGAAGTGCGCTGCACCATGCTATAATAAGAAAGCAAACTGCGCAGGGAGGTGTTTTTGTGAGCCAATTTCTGTTGCAAGATGGATTGTCGATTGAGATTCTGCAAGCGTTGTCATTCCGCACGAAGCTGGGGCTTTCCTTGAAAAACAGCCTTGCGCATTTTGAAAAAGGCAGTCTTATGGCGGAAATAAAGGAAATCGCGGCTTGGTATGATGAACACGAAGCGTTGGAACAGCTTGCGCTGGACTACCGTGTCAAGTCAATGGAATCAGCGTCGCATAAATATGACCGCTATTTTCCGAACAAACCAGCCGCTAAAGTGTTCAATGATTTGCTGGGCTTTCGCTCTCTGCGCGACGATTATGATGAAATCCGAAACAGTCCGCCGCTGGACGCACTGCGAATTGTGGATATGTCACAAGGAAAAGCGAATGATGATGGCTACCGTGGTGTACATGTGTACTATCAGTTAGATAACTTTCACTATCCTATTGAAATTCAGTACAACACCTACTTTGACCGTCAACTGAACAACTGGCTGCATAAATACTTGTACAAAAAGCAGCATCCTCTTGCTGCTGGCGCTCAAATGCGCGCTCTCTATGAGCAGGGAAAAATCAAGAATGAATCAGAATTTCAGGAGGAATTAGCCCATGTGTTACGTTGTTGCGAAGAATGCCAATAAAATCGGAAGCGTCGCTATTCGCATGAAACTTGGCAAAGCGGTTGTTCAGCTGAAAGAGGAAATGAACGACCAGTATCTCAGCAAGCATATCCAGTTTGTCACCATTAGCCGCCCGTCCGCGTATGGCGAATATGCGCCGTACCATTTTGTGGACACGATTCCGGAGTTCAAGGCGGAAGTCGCGAAGCTGTAAGCCCCAAATCCCCCAACAGAAAACAGCCCGAATCTGCTGAAATTCGGGCTGTCTCCGGGGCGCGGGAGGTTGCTGACTCCGCGCCCCAAGGAAGGAAAGGGAAAGGAAAAAGGAGGAGAAAAGGAGTGAAAACCATGTCATGCAGGGCGCAGAGGGCGATGCGCCGCGTCCGCTGAAATCCTTATTCCGCCGCGATGCGCGCTGGAACTTCTGGTGCAGCAGAAGCATCCTTCGCGGATTCGGCGGAACCCACTTGTTTATCCGGCAATTCCTTCATCAGGATGGCCGCGACGACCAGCGGTTCCATCAGCAGCTTCATAAGCGCCTCCTTTCTGTGCTTCCCGCCTGACAGTATTGATTCTACCCGACCTGCATGACGTCAGGATGAAGGAAATGTGACGCTTTGCTGAAAATCCATGAACAAATTGCAAACTTACCCTTGACACAGGGGATTTTGTTTGCTACAATAGCAACACACGTTGCGCAACGCATGTTGCTGAAAGGAGATGCCCCATGCCGCCCGCCTGCCGATTCACCCGCGAGCAAATCGTCGCCGCCGCCCTTGCCATCACCCGCGAGCGCGGCTTCGACGCCGTTACCGCCCGCGCCATTGCCGATACCCTGCATTCGTCCTCCAAGGTGATTTTCAGCGCCTTTTCGGGCATGGACGACCTGCTTGCCGCCACAATTGATGCCGCGGACGCACAATACCGTGCTTACAGCGCTGATTTTGTCCGCAATTCTGCCGATCCGCCCTACAAAGCCGTCGGCACGGCGTACATCCGCTTCGCCCGAAACGAGCCGAACCTCTTCCACCTGCTCTACATGCGAGACCGCCGCCGGGAGGATCACAGCGGCGACGCGGAGAACATCGCCGTGCTGGTGGACTTCCTGATGGCGAAACTATCCCTCACCCGCGAGGACGCGACGCTCCTGCACATCGAAATGTGGGCGTACGTCCACGGCATTGCGGTCCTGTGCGCGTCCGGGCAGCAGAATTGGGACGACGCGCTGATTAGCCGGATGCTGACCGACGGCTTCGAGGGCATCAAGAGCAGATTTCAGAAGAACGAGCAATGAGCAATGACGAATAAATGTGCGTGTTCGCCTTCACAAAAATACGGATTCATGCTATCATAAAGGAGGAAAATCCCCATGCGCCGCTATGCGTATCTTGACCATATTCGCTGGATGACGGTTCTGCTGGTCATTGCTTACCACGTCTGCTACCTCTTCAACGGGGTCGGCATCTTCGGCGGTGTGCCGAATGCGCGAAACCTGCCGTTTCTGGATACCATTTCCGGAACGGTGTACCCGTGGTTCATGGTGCTGCTGTTCGTCGTGGCGGGCATGTGCGCCCGGTTCGCACTTGTCCAGCAGGGGAATCGCGCGTTCCTGCGCAATCGGGCGCGGAAGCTGCTTGTGCCGTCCACCTTGGGGCTGTTCGTGCTGCACTGGGTGACGGGGTATCTCAATATCCGCATGGGCGGCGCGGTGGACACCATCCCGAAGCCCTTGCTGTACCCGATTTCGGTGCTGTCGGGCATCGGGCCGCTGTGGTTTGTGCAGCTGCTGTTTTTGTTCAGCGCGATTTTGGTGCTGATTCGCAGAATCGACCGGAATGACCATCTTTTCCGCATCGGCGAAAAGTGCCCGTCATGGCTGATTTGCGCCTTTGCGCTGCTGATTTGGGGCGCGGCGCAGGTTGGCAACATGCCCGTCATCACCACCTACCGCATCGGGATTTACCTGACGGCGTTCCTGCTGGGGTACGCGGTGTTCGCGCATGAAACGGTGATGGAACGCGTGGAGGGGATGCGCTGGGGGACGCTGGCGGCGGCGGTCATCGGCGCGGTGGCGTACGGCGCGTGGACGAACGGGCAGAATTTCACCGACGCGGCGTATCTGCAAAGCCTGTGGGCGAATGTGTACCTGTGGGCGGCAGTGCTGGCGGTGCTGGGCAATGCGCGCCATTATCTCCATCAGGAGACAGCGGTGTCGCGCTTTTTCACCCAGCGGAGTTACGCGCTGTATGTTGTGCACTACCCCGTACTGCTGCTGACGGCGAGTCTGCTGACCGAGCGGACGACGCTTCCGGCAGCGCTGATGTATTTGCTCACGCTGGTGATTGACTTCGGCGCGACGCTGGGACTGTCGGAGATTATCCGCCGGATTCCGGGGATTCGCTATCTGGTGTTGGGCATCCGGAAGGAGAAAAAGGCATGAATGTATACGAATCCATCCCGACGATGGAGAAGGGCGAAATCCGCCTGCGCCCGGTGACGGCGGAGGATGAAGCGGCGCTTCTGCGCGTCTACGGCGACCCGCTGGCGCTGCCGTTCTTCAACAGCGACAACTGCCACGGTGACATTTTCTATTACGACACGCCGGAGAAGATGCGCCGTGCGATGGACTTCTGGCGCACGTCGTGGGAGCAGGGCTGGTTTGTGCGCTGGGCGATTGCATTGCGCAGCGAGGTCATTGGCACGGTGGAGCTTTGCCGCCGCGAGGAGTCGCCGGACGACCCGTACAGCGGCATGGGCATCCTGCGCGTGGATGTCGGCAGCGCGTGGGAGAAGTCGGACGTGCTGGCGGCAGTGATGGACGCGCTTCTGCCCGATGCGTACGCGCTGCTAAACTGCCGCACGCTGATGACGAAAGCCGCGCCGTATGCGGTTGCGCGTGTGGCGACGCTGACGGAATGCGGATTCGTGCGGAGCGACAAGCCGGTGATGGGGCATCACGGCGAGCGGTTCGGGGACTACTGGGTCAGGGAAAAGTGAGAATAGAGAAACGCGGCGCACAGGTCGGTGAGGACTTGTGCGCCGCGCGCTTGTGGGGAATGAAAGTGGAAAGAAAGGTACACGAACTAAAAAACTTCCGATAAAGTTCAATAAACAAGGATGTGCACCGAAGGTTTCCAAAGGGCGAGCGGAAAGCCCTTTGGTCGCTCCCGCAGGAGCGAAATCCCCTGCAACATTATCCATATCGTTGCAAAATAACGCGCAAGCAGCGAACAAGCACATCAAAATCCCCCAGCCGGGGGACAGCAAGGCGTTACTTCCTCCGCCTCGGCAGGAGCGGCTGATTATCCACCTTCTGCGACAGCTTGTCCTGATTGAGCTTGAACACATCCGCCACCTCGCTGATGGTGATGTACGCGCGATCATCGAGGTCATGCACAATGTCCTTCATCCGGCTGATTTGGAAGCGGTTGACGACGAAGTACACAATCGTCATTTCCTCGTGCGAAAAACCGCCCTGCGCCGGGATGCACGTCATGCCTGTGCCGAACGCCTCGCCCAGCGCGCGGCAGATGGCGTCCGGGTTGCGGGTGACAATCAGCGCCGCTTTGCTGCGGTCGATGCCTTCGATTACAAAATCGACGACTTTCAGCCCGACGGCGTAGGCGATAATGGAATACAGGGGGAGAATCCAGCTGGAACGGAGCAGTCCGGCGAGGATGTACAGCACGACGTTGTAGCTCATGACGAACGTGCCGACGGTCATGCCGAGCTTGCGGGCGAAAATGACCGCCATGACCTCCATGCCGTCCATCGCGCCGCCACCGCGGATGGCAAGCCCGCTGCCGACGCCCGAAATCAATCCGCCGAAGAGCGCACAGAGCAGCAGATCCGTCCCGGCAAGCGGCGAGGAAATGCTGACGTCAAGCGGCAAAGGCCCCTGAATCAGCCACGCGCCGAGGGAGTAAATGAACACGGAATACACGGCGTAAATGGTGAACTGCACGCCCTGCCGCTTCAGCCCGAAGAGGAACAGCGGCACGTTGAGCAGCAGCAAAATCAGCGACAGGCTGCACCAATCGGGGGTGATTTGCGCCAGCAGCATCGCCGTGCCGGAAATGCCGGAGTCATAAAGATTGACGGGATAAAGGAAAACGCTGACGCCGAACGCGTTGATTAGACCCGCAACGGTCAGCATGACGAAGCGATCCCCGCGGAGCTGGAGGTTCTTGAACTGCTGGAGGAAGGCTGACCAGTGGGAAGCGAAGAATTTGGCGGATTTGGGCGACTTTTTCATGGAGGGGTGCGCGCTCCTTTCCGGATAATATAATATGATAGAATTATAACACAGATAAATGAACCCTGCAAGAAGATTTGCACGGGCGCATCGAAATATTTGGCGGCGGAAAATCCGTTATCCTTCGAGCAAAATTCACAAAAATCAACTGATCCGCAACATATGTTAAGCAATGATTCAACATTCACGAAACCAGTAAAAAAGGGCATGGAAAAAACGGTTGTTTTCGTGTTACAATTTACATAGGCGGCGGGTGATCGAAAGGGGATCTACGCCGAATTTGGAATACAGGGGCAGCCTGTCTAATTCGCTTGGATGGGTGCTTTTGTGTTCCCCTGCTCCATTCATTTTCCGTAAAAGGAGGATATCCATGTTCAAACGTTCTTCTGTCTGGCGGGGATTGACGCTTGTGTTTTCCCTGCTGCTGGCCATCTCGCTGATGGCTGGTTCTATTCTGGAGACGTATCGTACATCCGTTGATGCGTTTTTCAACACGCGCAGTCAGCTGACGGAGACCGAAGTTGACGAAACCGGCGAGGCGTGGTCGTACGTCTCCAAGTTTAAGACGGCAAAGGAAGCCTTCGAGGGCTTGAAGGAGTTTGCCATCCGCGAATCGCAGGAAACGGTTGCCCTGCTCAAGAATGACGGCAACGCGCTTCCGCTGAGCAAGGATGCGAAAATCACCATGCTGGGCGTGCGCAGCTACGCGCCCGTGTACGGCTCCTCCGGCGGCTCGATTACCGACGGCAATGCGACCGTGCAGATTTTCGACTGCTTCACCGAGCGCGGCTTCCAGCTGAACCCGTCCGTGCAGGCGGCGTATGCGAAGTATTTTGCGGATAAGACGTGGACGAAGCCCCGTTTCGGCGGAGGCATCATCCCGGAATATGCCGAGATTACCGCGTATAATGACCCGAGCGAACTGACGCTGGACGAGCTGACCGCCCTGAACGCTGATTTCCGCAAGGACTACGCGGAATACAGCGACGCGGCGATCGTCGTCGTTGGCCGCCCCGGCAGCGAAGCTGGCAATGGCTACTATCCCGGCAAGGACGGTCTGGCGGAAGGCGTCAGCACCGTTACCGGCAACATCCTCTCCCTCTCGGACGAGGAAATGGCGATGATTAACGAGGCGAAGGCGAACTTCGACAAGGTCATCGTGCTGGTCAACGCCACGAACCCGATGGAAATCGCCAACCTGAAGGACGACCCGGACATCGACGCCATCGTCTGGATCGGCTTCCCCGGCGCGTACGGCTTCTATGGCGTGGCGGACGTGCTTAACGGCACCGTCTCTCCCTCCGCGCACCTTGGCGATGTGATGGCGAAGAACAGCGCCCTCGCGCCCGCTATGGCGAACTACGGCAACATCCCGTGGACGAACGCGGCGGACTTCACGGCGGACGCGAATGTCAACTCCTACCTGATTGAGGCGGAAGGCATCTACGCCGGCTACCGCTACTACGAAACCCGCTATGCCGATATCGTGCTGGGCAACGGCGGCGCGGAAGCCAAGGCTGGCACCTACGCCAACGCCGACGGCACCGTCGCCACCGAGGACGGCACATGGGATTACGCTAACGAAGTCGTTTATCCCTTCGGCTACGGTCTGTCCTACACCACCTTCGAGCAGACGCTGGACAGCGTGACCATTGCGGACGACAAAAAGACCGCGACCGTCACCGTAACTGTGAAGAATACCGGCGACGTGGCGGGCAAGAGCGTTGTGGAAGTGTACGCAAGCGTGCCTTATACCGACTATGACCGCCAGAACGGCGTGGAAAAGGCCGCCGTGCAGCTGATGGACTTTGAAAAGTCTTCCACGCTGCAGCCCGGCGCATCCCAGACCATCACCATGAAGGTTGATCTGGCGAACCTCGCCTCCTACGACGCCAATGGCGCCAAGACCTACATCATCGACCCCGGCGACTACTACTTCGCCATCGGCACGGACGCGCATGACGCGCTGAACAACGTGCTTGCGGCGCAGGGCAAGACGGTCGCGGACGGCATGACCGCTGACGGCAACGCGGCAAAGACCTACAAGTGGACGTGGACGGGCGATGTGGACAAGACCACCTTCGCCGTGGGCAAGAACGGCACGGCCATCACCAACCAGCTGACCGAAGGCGACTACGCCATGGATTACAACGCCTTTGAGCCCGGCACGGTGACCTACCTGAGCCGCGCCGACTGGAACGGCACGTTCCCCAAGACCTATTCCGGTCTGACCGCGAACGCGACGGTTTCCCGCCTGCTGAACAACGACCTGTATACCCTCAAGACCGATGACGATGTGTCCGACCTCATCTTCGGCGACACCACGTCTACGCTCACCATCAACGACATGAAGAACGCGCCTTACGACGACCCGCGCTGGGAAGAGCTGGTCAACAAGGTCACGGTCGCGGAATTCCTTGATTTCTCCGCCAATGCGTTCCATAACATTCAGGGCATCGCTTCCGTCAACATGCCGCAGAAGGCTGCGGACGACGGCCCCGGCGGCTCTGACTCCCACTACCTGAACGAAGGCGGCTATCAGGGCGTGCCCTACGCGGATGCGGCGGATTACACCTCCGGCACGCGCGTTGCGCCCTCTCCTGTGAACCTCGCCTACGCTTGGAACAAGGAACTGGCGTTTGAAAACGGCGAAATCATCCTCGGCGAATCTACCCTCGTGCTGGATCTGCCGATTATGATTGGCCCGGGCATGAACATCCACCGTCACGCGTACAACGCCCGCGGCGTGGAATACTACTCCGAAGACCCGATTCTGTCCGGCTATGTCGGCAGCGCGGTGGTGCAGGGCGCGCAGAGCAAGGGCACGCTCGTCAACATCAAGCACATGGGCTTCAACGATCAGGAAATCAACCGTTCCGGCGTCGCCGTGTTCATGAACGAACAGAAGGCGCGTGAGCTGGAGCTGCGCAACCTGCAGCAGGCGTTTGAAGGCAACGGCAAGCCCGCTTCCTTTGAGGGCGACGCGACGAAGGACAACACCTACACCTCCGGCGCGCGCGGCGTGATGACCTCCTACAACCGCCACGGCGCGGTGGCCGCGAGCGCAAACGTGGCGACGATGGTCAACATCCTGCAGGGTGAATGGGGCTTCCACGGCTACAACGTGACGGACTTCACCGGCGTTTCGCTCAAGGCTGCGCCGAAGGAATCCCTGATGGCGGGCACGACCAACTTCTGCGGCTTCGGCGCGAGCGTCGATTACTGGAACGCGGAAGCGCTCTCTGGTGACCGTGCGATGCTGCTGGCGATTAAGAACGACATCCACAATGCCCTGTACGCGCTGGCGAACTCCGCGATGCTCAACGGCGTGAAGTCCACCACCGTTGTCAGCACGGTTGAAGTCATGACCCCGTGGCGCGTGGCGTACACCGCCTGCGAATACGCCTTTGGTGCGCTGGCGGCGCTGAGCCTCGTGTTCTGGGTTGTGAGCAAGGCAACTTCCAAGGGAGGCAAAAAGGCATGAAAAAGACGAGCATTTTCGCCACGGTGACGGCGCTTGCCGCCCTGGTGATTTATCTACTAACGTCGCTGACCGGCTTTATGGCTGGCAAGGCGATGAACATCTGGCCCGTCGTGCTGACGGTCGCCGCCATTGTGCTGCTCTTCGCGGCAGACAAGATGAAGAAGCCCTCCGCTTTGAAGGACATCGTGATTGTGCTGACCGGCTTTGCGCTGATCGGCTGCATCTCCTTCTTCGCGATGGACCGCGTGAAGCTGGCGGCGGACGTGTGGTTCATCCCCGTCAACCGCCCCGCAACGGAGGATGTGGCGCTGTACTGCTCGCTGGCCGGCGTGGCGCTGTACCTGATTTCCTTCGTGACCGTGACGGTCAAGGCGTTCTCGCACAAGGAGTAATCTCATTTTTTCGGAATGCGGGATAGGCCTGTATTCCGCCCCACCCGGAGCGCCCTGCTTCGGGTGGGGTTTTCGTGCAGAAAATACTATTTCCAAATGAGAATACGACACCGCATTTTCATTTGGAAATAGTATAAAGGCACTACCGCACAATTCGTTGGCAGCGCTGGCGATGCCTTTTCTGCCATCTGCTTCTTGCAGAAATCTCGATTTACCTCCAGTAAACCTTCGATTTCTGCAATCGCATCTTATAAAAAATGCATTCGCCATCGCACCAACTCATTTGTGCGGTATTGCCTAAAACAATTTATTAGGAAGGATGATTTTCCCGATGAAAGCAACCGCTTGGAACACCGGCTGGCTCTTCCGCCATTTGGACAGCCAGGAAAACTTCGTCCCCGTCACCATCCCGCACGACGCCATGCAGGCGGAACCCCGCACGGAGCTGTCCGCAAACGGCATCAACGGCGGCTGGTACGAGGGGCGCGACTACGAGTATATCCGCCGCTTTACGCCGGATAAGTCCCTGCGCAACAAGACGCTGATGCTGGAATTTGAGGGTGTGTACCATCTGGCGGAGGTGTACCTGAACGGCGAGAAGATTGCCGAGCGCCCGTACGGCTACACGAATTTTTATGCGGATTTGACCGACCGCGTCCGCTTTGACGAGGAAAACGAGCTGCGCGTGATTGCCCGCAACAGCGATCAGCCCAACAGCCGCTGGTATTCCGGCGCGGGCATCTATCGCCCGGTGGTGCTGTGGACGGCGGATAAGCAGCAGCATATCGCCCTGAACGGCGTTCGCATCCGCACGGTGTCCATCAATCCCGCGACAGTCGAAGTCGCCGTGCGCACCGTCGGCGCGGGGCGCGTGTCGGTGGATGTGCTTGCGGGCGAAAAGCAGGCTGCATCCGCCGCCGCGGACACGACGGGCGAAGTCACCCTGACGCTCACTGTCCCCAACGCAAAGCTGTGGGACGTGGAGCACCCGAACCTCTACACCTGCCGCGTCCGCTTCGGCAGCGACGAGGACTTGCAGACCTTCGGCATCCGCACGCTTTCGTGGGGCAAAAAGGGCATTCTGCTCAACGGCGAGCGCGTCATTGTGCAGGGCGCGTGCATCCACCACGACCAGGGCATCCTCGGCGCGCGCTGCTATGCGCAGGGCGAAGAGCGCCGCGTCCGCCTGCTGAAGGAAAACGGCTACAACGCCGTCCGCAGCGCGCACAATCCCTGCTCGAAGGCATTGCTGGACGCGTGCGACCGCCTCGGTATGCTGATGATGGACGAGTACATCGACCACTGGTACATCCACAAAACGGAATACGACTATGTGCCGTACTTTGACAAGTGGTGGAAGCAGGACATCGCCGACATGGTGGACAAGGACTACAACCACCCGTGCGTCATCCTGTACTCCACGGGCAACGAGGTCAGCGAAACGGCGCAGAAGAAGGGCATCCAGCTCACCCGCGAGCTGACGGACTACCTGCATTCGCTGGATAATACCCGCCCCGTCACCTGCGGCATCAACATCTTCTTCAACTTCCTGTCCTCCATCGGCTTTGGCGTGTACAGCGACGAGAAGGCGAAGAAGGAAGCCGAAAAGGCGGAGAAGCTGCGCGCCGCCGGGGTGCAGCCGCAGAAGAAAAAGGCCGTCGGCAGCAAGTTCTTCAACGACCTCGCGGGTCTGATGGGCGACGAATTCATGAAGCGCGGCGCGACTTTGCACGGCTGTGACGTGCGCACGCGGGACGCGTTTGCCAACATGGACATTGCGGGCTACAACTACGGCATCTACCGCTACAAGCACGACCTGAAGAAGTATCCGAACCGGCTGATTCTGGGCAGCGAGACGTTCTGCAACGATGCGTACCGCTTCCGCGAGCAGGCGAAGAAGAACCCGCGTCTGGTGGGCGATTTCGTCTGGGCGGGGATGGACTATCTGGGTGAAGTCGGCGTTGGGTCGTGGGAATACAAGGCGTACGCGACGCAGTTCAGCGGGCTGGGCTGGACGACGGCGGGTTCGGGGCGAATCGACCTGAACGGCCGTCCGCTGGGCGAAGCGCTGTACACCCGCGTCGCGCTGGAGCAGGAAATCGGGCCGTACATCGCGGTTCGCCCGGTCATGTTCTCCGGCGAGAAGCATTCGCCGTCGGCATGGAAGATGACGGACGCCATGCCGTCGTGGAGCTGGGCTGGCTGCGAGGGCAAGAAGGCGCACATTGAGGTCTACGCGCGCGCGGCGAAGGTTGCGCTGCTGCTGAATGGCAAGAAGGTGGCGGAAAAGCAGCTGAAGAACGACTGCTTGGCAAAATTCACCATTCCGTACCAATCCGGTACGCTTGAAGCCGTGTCCTATGACGCGATTGACCGCGTACTGGGGCGCTGCAAGCTGCAAACGGCCGGGGCGGACACGGTTCTGCGCGCCGTGCCGGAGGAAAAGAAAACGAAACCCGGCCGCCTGTGCTACATCCGCATCCGCTACACCGACCGTGCGGGCGAATTGAAGCCGATGGAACGCGGCATGGTGAACATCACGGTCAGCGGCGGCAAGCTGCTGGCGGCGGGCAGCGCATGCCCCTTCCATCCGGGCAGCTACCTGACGCCGGAAACCGACACCTACTACGGCGAAGCGCTGGCGGTGGTGGAAGCAGGCGAAAGCGGCGCGGTGGAGGTTGCCATCAGCGACGGCGAGCGCAGCGACACGGTGAAAATCCCGATTGCGTAAGAAAAGCTTCCTACTATAATGGTAACAGCCGCAGGTCGTATTGAGGACGGCGGCTGTTTTTTCGTGCAATTGTAAATTCTGACGCCCGTATTGCCAAGAGCAGGAACTCCCTACGCCCACGGCGAATATATCAAAGGCGAACAAAATTCCTCACAACCCAAGCGACGCGAACGCGAAGAAAGAAGGAAAACGCATGAAACGCTTTCGGAAGTTTTTGAATGACCTGCGCGAACCGCTTGGTATCGGCATGAAACGGCTGATGATTGCGCTCACAATCATTCTGGGCATCGTGATTGTTACCGCCGCCGGGTGGCTGCTCTGGTCACGAATCGGGATGGCGTATGCGCGGAACAAGGTGTCGGACACCTATCTGCAAAATCGGCCCGCTTACCAGTCCTTCGTGGCGGACAGGGACGATTATGCCTATCGGGTGCGCTATACGACCTTTTACACGCCGTCGGACGCACTGACGGAGATGGGCGTTGAGAAAATCTATGAAGAGGTGGGCAGCTGCATTTGCTTTGAGCAGGCATGGCGGGCACTGGGAGGCATTCCGCAGGGGATACTCTACGCACTGGACACGGAGGAGGTGCCCTCGTGGTATCACCGGGTGCAGCTGGATAACGACTGGTATTATTACTGGATTCCGGGCTGATGCACGGCGGAATCTGACGTGCCATGAAGGAGGCAGCATATGAATCACTGCAAGCAAACGGTTTTTCTGATTCTACTGATGCTCGTCCTGCTCTTGCCGCTGGCATCGGCGGAGGGGCGCACGTTTATCACGGTGGATGACTGTGTGCCCCTCGAAATCCGGGCGGGCAGCGCGGTCACGGCGGAGGAACTCATCGTCCCGAAGTGGGGGAACGTCATCAATCCGCAGTTTGGAGACCAGATTCACCCATCGCTTACCAATGGCGACACGGTGGTGCAGGGCGACATCAGCAGCCTGCGCGTGCTGCTCCTGCTGGCGGACGCGGACGGGAACAAGTATCTGCAAGCCGCCGTGTGGGACGCGGACAGCGCGACGTACGCCATCACGCGCAGTTCAAACCTGCCGGAAAATGCGTATCTGGACACCTATCACGAGGGGGATGCTATTTTTCTGTCAGTTGGATACGACACGCCGGGATTTGCCAAATCGGGCGATTTGGATGACCTTGCGTGGCTGTACATCACGGCGGAATGGACGGACGCGGGCGTGTGGGTCGTGACCGACGTGACGGACGGCGTTTCGTTTTATACGGATTACGACGGCGGGCAGTACGTCATCCGGGACTATTGGGACGAGGACGTGCTGCAAACGATTTCGCAGGATGCAACACTGGACACATTCGACTTTGTGAACCCGTTCGCAGCGGAAATCGGGTGGATGAAGTAAGATGAACAAGCTCTGGAATCTGCAAAACTACTCGGCGGAGGCGCTGCACCGAACCGTCGTGCGCGACGGGCTGCGCATCCGGCAGGAAAAAGTTCCCCGATTTTTCGCGCGCAAGTTGCTTTTCCCTTGCGCGAATCCGCCGATTATGCTATAATAGGTTTGCTGCCGGAAATTGCGTGCTTCGGCGGCAACTTGTGAAAGCCTTGAAATCACCGGGTTTCAGGCGCATGAGCCCATAGCTCAGTAGGATAGAGCGACTGCCTCCTAAGCGGCAGATTGTTCGATTCCTTCGAGCCTTGAAAATTGCATAAAACTTATAAATGTCTCAGTAGCTCAGCTGGATAGAGCACACGCCTCCTAAGGCGGGTGTCGGGGGTTCAAATCCCTTCCGGGACGCCAAAAATTCCGCTGTAAGCCTTGATTTTACGAGGTTTACAGCGTTTTTTTATTTTGACGCTGCCTCGGTGCGGATTTCTGAAAACCGTCGGGTTTTGCCCTTGCTGTTGCCTCCGAAAACCTTGCTAATTGGATTCGAACGATTTTCACGGTTTTGCTAACGAAATTAGCAAATTTGCTAATTTCTCATTAGCAAGCTGTTTGGCCTGCGATGATCGAAGCCAAAGTATTAGCAAGCTCGGGCGACTTTTGCAGCTGCTCGATCAGTGCCGTAAGGTCGATGGACGCAGGCTGCGCATTCTCCTGCGGCGGTGCGACTTTTCTTAAATCCGGATTCGAGTAGAACGCACTTTCAAACTTCTGTGCGTTGATCTTTCTGTCCTCATCAAGAATGTGCGCATACACCTTGGTAATCATATCGATTTCTGCGTGTCCCGTATCGCCCTGCGTTGCCTTCAGGTCTCCGTGGTTGAGCTTCAGCTTATAGGTAGTGCTGGAATGTCTGAGCGAATGGAAAACCACATTGGGAAGCCCTGCTTTTTCTTTGAGCATCAGAAACTCCTTTTCGATAATGCGGTTTTCACAGGGGCGTCCGTTGGGCAAGGCAACCACAAGATTGAAGTCCTGGTACTCATTACCGAGAAATTCCTTCAGTTCTTCCTGCGCCGTTCTCCACTCTCTCAATATGTAGGCTACCGTTTTCGGCAGCCACACCTTGCGGATACTGGAATCGGTTTTCGGCTTTTTCAGAACGATTCGGGTGCTGGTGTTCGGCATGAGCGGCACAAAGATATGGTATATATCCTTTTCTCCCAACATCTCGATTGCCTGCTTCGTACAGCGTGTAAGCTCCTTGTCAATAAAAATGTAAGCATCGTCTGCGGCAATGTCCGCATCTTCCACATGAACATTGTCCCATGTCAGGCCGAGGATCTCACCCATACGGAGTGAGCAGGCAAAGGCCAGATTCATGGCAATATAGAGCTTACTGTCCGTGCATTCGTCCAACGCCTTGCGTATCGTATCGGCGTCCCAGATGTCTCGCTTTTTGTACTCAACCTTTGGCAGCACCACATTATCAAACGGATTTTTTCCGATCAGCTCCCAACGCACCGCCTGCTTAAAAGCGCAGCGCAAGACCTTAATGATCTTGACAATCGTTTTGTCCGTCACATACTCGGTCCTTGGTTTTCGGCTGCCTCGTGAAACCGCCGGCGTCTTCTTCAGCTTCTGAACATATTGATCCACAACACGGGCTGTGACTGCCTGGACTTCCAGCTCACCTATGATCGGATTGATGTAATTCGCAATAATGGCTGTATTGCTGTCATACATAGAAACGCCCCACTTGTTGACACCGTAGGTGCGAACAAAATCGTCGAGAAAGCTCGACACAGTGGTTTTATTCGGAGGAAGAAATGTTCCGTTGAACTGTTGATTTTCAATCTCCGCTTTCCTTTTCAACGCTTCCTTATGCGAATAACAGGTTTCCCATTTTTGCTTTGTTTCACCCCTTTCGTCTGTGTAGCTGTAAACCACGGAATATGCTTTTTTTCTTTTGATAATAGATGCCATAACTGTATCTCCTTTACTGATTCATGCTGTCAAGCCACGCATCAAAGGAGGGTTTGGATATTCTCACATACTTGCCAACTTTCACGGCCTTAAACGGCGCATCCTTACATAAGGAATACGCCATGCTTTTGCTGATCTGCAGAATGTCGGCTATTTCCTGAACCGAATAGGTCCTTTTTTCTGCGTTGGCGTGACAAGAATTATTTGCGTTTTCAACTGCCATATTTACTCCTTTCCGGACAGTTGAACAGATACAGTTTGGTCTCTACACGACATATATATTATACGATTTTTCGCGCTGTTTTTCAACAGCCGCACTTGATCGGCACATGACCGAACTGAACAACTGTCCGATTGGTATATTTTAATAAGCTTTGCTATAAAAAACTTCACGCCGGGCCATTTCCTGCGCCCATTTCAGCCGCGTATTGGCAGGCTGCCGCTATGCGGCAATTCTTCTGTGGGCACGCTCCGAATCGATCCTCGTGGCATACTGTCCGCAGATCCTGTATAACTCCCGGCGGAAGGATATTCGGTTTTCAAGGTGCATAAGCGGATAGAGCTTCTTCCTCTATCCGTTCACTAATAAACACGGGGGTATACCCGCCTTTTCTGCAATCAAAATTCAAAAAAGCGAAATTTCCTTTTCCGTATCGCCACCCGCATAACTATATATAGTTTCTAAATTCTTGACAAACACGATATATTGTGCTATACTTCCTCTGTAATTGATTTTTGTGCGTTGTCCGTAAGGACCGGCAGTACGCTTCTGCATTGCACATATCGTTAAGTTTGCAGTATGTCAGTAGTATAACTGTGCCGTGAGGCCGGTTATGTACTGGCATTTTTTATTTTTTAAGGATATTTATATCCTCTGCGAGAATGACACCTGTTCGTAATTCATTACGGACATGAATGCCTGAAAAGGCATCGGCTGTTGTTCTCGCTTTTTTATGCCCAAAAAGCCTTCGTGCTTTTGGAATACATTTTTAGAAAGGCGGAAACCGAATGAAAAGACGAACCCATCGGCACTCGCACAGAAGAGTGTCCAGACCTGCTGTGTTCAAGCAGCAGGTGAAAAGAAAGGAGGCAAGAAAGCTTGCAAAGTACCCGCTGAAAACGGTATATGTCCCTCACACAAGGCTTTATCAGCCTCAGAATCGAGGTGCATAATATGCCGAATACAACGAGTACCTACGAACCGCTGGTTTTGGTTGACACGGCAGATCTGCCGGAGGAGGAATGGCTGGAATATCGCCGCAGAGGAATCGGCGGAAGTGACGCCGCTGCCATTTTAGGTGTGTCCCCATTTGCGACCGCCCGCGACCTCTACTACGACAAACTCAAAGTCGTATCGTATGAGGACGGCGAAAGCAACTGGGTGCAAAAGAAGGTCGGGCATTTGCTTGAGGATCTGGTCGCTGAGATTTTCCATGTGAAAACAGGCTTTGAGATCTATCAGGTGAAGAAGATGTTTTATCACCCGGTCTACACCTATATGCTGGCAGACATTGATTACTTCATCCGATTGCCAAACGGCAAAACGGCGATCCTTGAGATCAAGACCACAAACTACAACGCAAAGGATCATTGGTGGTGCGACGGACAGGAGATCGTTCCCGTCAACTACGAGATCCAGGGCCGCCATTATATGTGCGTGATGAATATGGATGAGGTGTACTTCTGCTGCCTTTACGGCAATAACGAAAATGAAGTCATCATCCGGCACATTGAGCGTGACCCGGATTACGAGGCGGAAATGATTGCTCTGGAGGGCAATTTCTGGAATAACCATGTTCTGACACAGACACCGCCACCGTACACAGAGGACGGTGAACTGACGCTGGAAAGCGTTCGGCGTCACTTCGGCCCTGCCGATGAAAATGCCCCTGAGATCGAACTGAGCGTGCCGCTGGCAAGCAGTCTGGTGCGCTATACCGAGCTGCAGGCGGAAAAGTCGGAACTGAACCGAGAGGTCAGGCGGGTCGAGAACGAGATGAAACGGCTGCAAGGGCGCATTGTGGCGGAAATGGGACGAAGCTGCACGGCTACGGCAAACAGCGGCGGCGTTTCCTATTCCATCAGCTACAAGCCTACGAGAAAGCCCGACATCGGCAAGGAAAATCTGATACGGCTGAAAGCACAGCATCCCGATATTTATGAGGATTATGTGACGGTATCGGAAAGCCGCCGCTTCTATGTAAAGCGCAAATTTGACGAGGCGGCATAAGCGAAAGAAAGGATGGTGCAGATGAAAAACGATGCACAGAAAGAAAACGAGAAAGGAGTGGTGAACCGTGGGATATGTCGGGACTTATGACCGGACGATCTTCTACAATCCGGGCAATAAGTATTGCATTATCAGTGTGAAGACCTCCGACCAAAGCGTACCGCAGCAGGCACGAAGTGCTTACCGTCACCGGGACAATATGATCCGGTTTATCGCCGTCGGGTATGAATTGCCTCAAACCGATAAGGTGAGCATGATCCTGGACGGCGAATGGGAAAACGGAAAGCACGGCGTTCAGCTGCAGGTCGATAAATGCGAGGAGATCGTGCCGCAGACCAAAGAGGGCGTATACGGTTATCTTTCCTCCCGGCTGATCAAAGGCGTCGGCGAAAAGACCGCCGCATTGATTGTAAACCGCTTCGGCGCCGACGCATTGCGTGTACTGGAAAACGAGCCGGAGCGACTGCTGGAGATTCGAGGGATCACCCCGGATAAGCTGGAGGACATCAAAGCCTCCTATGCGGAAAGCCGGTGCGTGCGGGACCTGATGATCCTGCTCTCGCCATTTAATGTCACGCCGGTAACGGCCATGAAGATCTATGAGCATTTCGGCTCCCGCAGCGTAGACATCCTGCAAAAGAACCCCTATGAATTGTGTCAGGTATCCGGATTCGGATTTAAGAGAGTGGATGCTATCGTCCGCAAGGGCGATCTACCGCTGAATTCTCCGATGCGGATCCACGGCGCCGTATTTGCGGCATTGGATACGGGGCGCAACGAAAAAGGTCATCTTTTTCTGGAAGAGGTTGCGCTTGCGAAAACGGGTGTGAAACTGCTCAATGAGAATATTCCCGATGGGCAGATCAAAGTCACGCCCGAGGAAGTAGACGCAGTTGTTCAGGATATGATCCTCAAGGGTGAGATCGTTTCAAGCAACGGCAACATTTATCAGATCAATGCTTTCGTGCAGGAGGATGAAACCGCCCGGAAAATTGCGGAAATGCTGGCTGTACCGCCGGTCACGCTGGATATATCCGAATCACTCGAATACGTCCGCAAAAACCTCGGTCTTGCCCTTTCACAAAGACAGAGCGAGGCGGTGTATATGGCTTTTCGCAGTAATCTGTCTATTATCACAGGCTCTCCCGGTACCGGTAAAACCACAGTCTTGCGGGCGATCATTGAGGTCTTTCAGATGCTCTGCCCCAAGGGGAAGATCCTTCTTGCCGCTCCGACCGGACGAGCCAGCCGAAGAATGGCAGAAAGCACGGGTAGAAACGACGCCAAAACGCTGCACAGCCTTTTAGGGCTTCTGGGCGACAGTGGACCGATCCAAAAGGATAAGCAAAAAGAACCGCTTGACGCCGACCTCATCATCGTGGACGAAAGCTCCATGATCGATATGTGGCTGGCAAGGCAGTTCTTCAGCCGTGTCCGTATGGGTACGAGAGTTATCCTGGTCGGTGATGTGGACCAGCTGCAAAGCGTGGGTGCCGGTGATGTCTTCCGTGAGCTGATTGACAGCGGACTTATCCCCGTTACGGTGCTCAACGAGATCTTCCGTCAGAAAAAAGGAAGTCTCATTGCCTATAACGCAAAGCGCATCAATGAGGCAAATATCGACCTTCAGTACGGCGAAGATTTTCAGTTTGTAAAGTGCCAGACGCAGGAGGAAGCCGCTGACCTGATCTGCAGGATCTTCTGTGAACAGGTCGCTTTGCACGGAATTGAAAAGGTGCAGATACTCTCCCCGTTCCGTTCGGAAGGGCCGGCTTCGGTCGAGCAGCTTAACGCCGCTATCCGAGAGCTTGTCAATCCGGCGAGGGACGAGTTTGCCGATCTGAAGGTCGGCAGCCACTACTTCCGTGTGGGCGACAAGGTGATGCAGACAAAAAACAATGCGAAGGCATCCAACGGTGACATCGGCTACATTCGCAAAATGGGGCGCAATGCAAAGAACGAAATGGTCGTGACGATCGAATTTTCCGGCGACCGTATTGCCGAATACGGTATGGAAGAAATGGGCTATATGGAACTGGCTTATGCGACTACCGTACATAAGGCGATGGGCTCGGAATTTGATATTGTGATCATGCCTATTCTTCGCAGCCATTACATTATGCTGAATCGGAACATCGTCTACACGGCGATCACCCGTGCGAAGGAGCAAGTCATCCCGGTCGGTCAGAAGAAAGCGCTGATCATGGCGATCCTCAAAAAGGCCACCGGAAAACGAAATACGCAGCTTGGCGAGCGTATCGGCAAATATCTGAAAGCCTTTACCCGCCAAAATGAATTGAAAAAGGTCAGTTGATACGAAGCGGCTTGCAGAAAAGTGCAGGAGTGCTTCGTGTTTATTTATGAAAGGAGATTTCCCGTATGAATACAAATCAAAGTGCAACGATGTATGAATCTGTCCCTGTGGTTTCCGAGCTGAACAAGGTGCAGGGCTTTGACCCGCTCAAATTTCTGCGCAGAACGACCAAGGGCGAAAAGGTTCTTGACCTCAAATACAAAAAGCTCTGGTTCCGCCTGAAATATCCGAACGGCAGGATCAAGCTGTCCTCCCTCAAGATTACGGATCAGCTGGCGATCATCGAGGCGCGTGTGTATTTCGACAAGAACGACGCACAGCCGAGATCCAGCTTCATTGCCCAGAGAGAGGCGAAAGCCACTCCGGGCGGTCTGTATATCGAGTCAGCGCAGCACGCTGCCATCGACCAGGCATTATCGGACGCCGGTTTTGGCGTACAGTTTTCTGCTGCCGCTCCTACAGCGAGCGCAGAGAAAGCGGCCGAAACCGTCAAAGAGCAGCCGACAGTAGCGGAACCCGCCACGGCGGAGCAAGTTTCCACAGAAGTGCCGGTTACGGTTGCCGAAGCGGCGACAGAAGTAATCAACGAGCCTGTGCAGGAAGCCCCTGTTGTTCAGGAAACCGCTGCAGAAGCTCCTGCCGCAGAGGTTATGGAATCTGTTGCTCCTGCTATGGAAGATGCTGAGGGCGAAGAAACTGAGGAAGAAACCGCCGATACCGATACGGCAGCGCCGACTTATTCCTCGGATATGCCGGTCGATGAGATCTGCTCTATGATGACCTACGAAGAGGCCGGCAATGTGATCGTGCCTCTCGGCACCTGCAAGGGCTGGGCGATGTCGCAAGTGGCTGACCGCCGCCCTGCGAGCCTGAAATGGTACATCAACGGCTATTCCGGCAATGATAACATTCTTCGTGCGGCAGCTACGATCATGCAGGCGTCTTTGGATGAAATGCAAAGAGCAAGCTAAAATTCACCGATATTTCTTTAGAAAGGAGGCTTGTTCATGAGCCAGCCGCATGATTTTCCGTTCGACATAACGGATGTGGCGGAACTGCTTCACTTACGGATACGGCGGCCGAGCCCGCAAGGGCTTTATGTGGATTGTCCCATCTGTAATGACAAGCGAGGGAAAATGCACATCAACACGCAGACCGATACCTGGCGGTGCAATTACTGCGATGAAAGCGGCGGTATGCTGGCTTTATATGCAAAGGTGCATAGCATCAGCACGAGCACTGCCTATCGGGAGATCAGCGATGCGCTGCTCAACGGAGTAAACCTTTCGGATCATGCGGTCAAGTACCCGGATAAGCCGAAGGAAACGCCGGTCGAAGCTGCGCCTGCTGCCGACATTGCCGTGCGCCATAAGACCTATACCGCACTTCTTGCTATGCTGACGCTATCCAAGGAGCACCGTGCGCATCTGCAAACGGTCAGAGGCTTGCCGGATGAACAGATCGAGAGGTTGGGCTACAAGACTATGCCTCCCTTCTATATGTGTCGTTCACTGGCAAACCGGCTTCTGCAAAACGGGCATCAGCTGGATGGCGTGCCGGGATTTTATCAAAAGGACGGTCAGTGGACGATTGCCAGCTCCAGCTTTACCGCCGGCATTATGATCCCTGCACGGACAAGGCAAGGGCTTATCAGCGGCTTTCAGATCCGTTTGGATGTGCCGCTGAAGAATGAGGATGATCCGCCGGAAAAGGACGGGGCCAAATACATCTGGTTTTCGTCTGCCGGTAAGCCGAAAGGCACCTCCTCCGGAAGCCCGGCGCATTTTGTCGGTGATCCGAATGCAGGCGTTGTCTATGTGACGGAAGGGCTTTTGAAATCCGACATTGCCCATTATCTGATGAACCGTTCCTTTGCCGCTACGGCCGGCGTCAACAATATGGCGCAGCTGGAGCTTCTACTGAAAGAGCTGGCAGAGAACGGCACGCATACGATCATTGAATCGGAGGATATGGACAAATACCGGAATGAGGCTGCCTGCAAGGGCGCCTTGAAGCTGCACGAATTGGCAAGGAAATACGGCATGGTGTGCCGTGGACTCAACTGGAATCCGAATTACAAGGGCGTGGACGACTGGCAGCTTGCCTTAAAGCGAAACGCCTACGCAAAGGAGGATAGCAAGAAGAATTTCAGGCAAAGATTTATGTACGGTCTTTGTGACTTTGAAGTGATCGACGATGATATTGCACAGTGGCACGAAAGCACTGAATGTGCGTGTGAGCTGCACGAATATCTCGGGCTGACGGAGGAAGAGTATTCTTTGTTTGTCAGAAGCTCCGACGAGCTTGAAAATCGGTTGCTGTCGCAAAGGCAGGAGCAACGGTTTCGGATATACCAGTTGGAGGTTAGTCTTTACAAGGTCATTCCCTTTGCCTTCGGCGGAATAAAGGAACTGCAAAAAGCAGGTCACGAATACCCGCCGGCAGCGCAGTACAGGCTGATACATGACGGTATGCTGCATTGTGAGGAAACGGCGAGTGATACAGGGCGGCTCACACGCATTGCCGAGCTTTTCGGTGATGCTTTGCCAAAGGATTACCGAGGCAGGAGCGTCGCCCCATCCGATGTGATAGAACTGTATGACGACACGGGACGGCGTTATTTCTACCGTGACACAGACGGTTTTTGTCCTGTGAAGTTTTCGCCGATGCTCGCAAAGAAATAGGAACAGCCGGAAACGGCTATATGTCAAGAATGGGATACAGCGTGGGTAAAACTGCGCTGTGTCCCTATTTTTATAGGAGGAACATTTTATGAGTGTTGATACCAACAATACGGAATTGAAAAAAGGCGCCGATCTGGCGACTATCGCGGATCAAAGAGATGATCAGCGGCAGCAGGCGGAAGCCGAGGCTGCACAGGAAGTGCTTCAGCGAATGCAGGATACTGCAGCCGAGGACGAAAAGCGCCGTGCTCACGAGGAGGCCGAAGCCAAGCGCAAAGCCGAATGGGAGCAAAAACAGCGCGAAAAAGCCGAAGCTGAACAGGCTGCCTGGGAAAACGCCGTGGCTATGGGTGATGATGAGGTCATGATAGCTTCGATGAAGCGTGTCGGTGATGACGCCGAGCGATTGACCCGCCGCAATATGAAGCAATGCGTGACCGAGCATATTCAGACTAAGTGCCTCAGCGAACCGGAGTTTGCCCGGCAGGTCATGCACCCCCGCAAGAATATGATCCGTTGTTTCCGTTACATTACCCGCAAAGCCAAGGAGTTTGCCGAGCAGGAAATGAAGGACAACGACGAAAAGCCGATCGCAGGCGGTTATGGCTGTGATGTGCCGGATGATATGTGCTATCTCTGGGCCGAAGAATACTTTATGGATATGGACGCAGAGGAAGATAAGGAAAAGGAGGAAAAATTCGTTCCGAAGCCTTATTCCGGAAAGCCGGCTCCGAAATCCAAAAAGAAGGCCGACAAGAAAAAGCCGGCTCCCCTAAAGGAGCCGCCGGCAGAGGATCACCCGAACGATAGCACGCAAATGAATTTGTTCGAGGTGGGCGCATGATGAATAAAAGAGTCTTGCGTAAATTTGCAATACCGAGCAGCAGGCCTAACCCGAAAAACGGCATTTTCTGTGCCAATCAGGTGAAGTATGTGGTGCGCACGGCGATCAAAAATATCGACCATCAGCGCACGCTGGTACTGTATATCTACGCAAAGGAAAGTGTGCTGGCCGGAAATCATACCCCTCGCTGGACAATGTTTCAGCAGAAAGGCGGCTATATCACCTTATGCACCGATGATAAAGGCACACGCTGGCAGCAGTCTATGTTCGAGAACCTCGGAAAGGATTACTTTTTCAGGGATAAATGCTCTTTCTATTCCCAGGCCGACGAGAGACGGGTCACGAGATATTGTCAGTCCGAAAAGCAAAAAGGATTTGAAAGCCTCTGCCTGCTTCAGTTGGATTTATTGCGGAAAAAGCAAAGGGAAAATGAACTGAAAAAGCAGCGCAGGATCATCGAGCGGATGAAACCGGTAGGCGCATTACCCAGGGACATCAAAGGCTTTATGCACAGAGAGACCCTGCCGCATTATATCTTCTATGATTATGCCAAGGGAAAAGCGCCGAAAACCGCATACTGTACTGCCTGCAAGCATAATGTATCGGTCGCTGAAGCCAAGCACAACGGCGAAGGCGTTTGCCCACACTGCAAGAGGAAAATCACCTTTAAGAGCCGTGGGCGCCGCGGATATATAGTTGACCGTTCTACTGCACAGGTTATTCAGCGGCTGGGTAGCAATGAAATGATCATTCGTTTCGTAAAAGCCTATCGCCGTTATCCGAAAAGCGACACGCCGGAGTTTCATGTTTATGAAAACGCACGGTTGTTTCTTCAATGGGACGGCAGCAAGATCATAGCCAGTGAAAGCTACTATTACGGTTATTCCCGGGATCGCATTACACCGTGGCATCCGGGCGACAGGCCGGTATTCAGCCGGTGGTACTACAATTTTGAGGCAGACTGCTGCGGTTATCTCTATCATCGGAATCTGGACAGTGAACTGAAAGGAACGCCGTGGCATTATTCCGCATTGAAGGAATATTATGCAGAAGATCCCACGCCTTTGTATGCCGGGCAGTATCTGCAGAAGTATTTACGCTATCCTATGCTGGAGTATTTGGTAAAGCTGAAGCTCTATCGTCTCGCAACCTATGTTGCTTACGGCGATACGGGCGGGGCTCGTTTCTATGACGACAGCGTGCTCAACAGCAAGGGCAAAACCGTAACAGAGGTTTTGGGTGTCGGTAAAAAATATATACCGCTTTTGCAGACAATCGACCCCGGGCCGAACCAGCTTACGATGATCAAAGCATTTCTGCGGGATAATATCCGACCGGATCTGGAACTGATGAAATGGTGCAGCAAAAACGACATCGGAGAGGAAGCGTATATTACGGTTCCCTTGCGCTATATGACGCCCCATAAGCTGATGCGGTATGCTACGGAACAGTTTGCCACACACCGAAAGACCTCTTATTACGCCCCAGGTTATTATTCCATGCGTGAGATGATGTCCGACTATAAGGATTACCTTTGTATGTGCGAACTATTGGAGCACGATATGAAAAGCAGCTTTGTCCTGTTTCCGAATGATTTGAAGGCGGAGCATGACCGGGTAAATGATATGTCCCGAAATGATGTGTCGCAGGCGTATGATCGGAGAATTGCCAAAATGTTTGAGGGATTGCAGCACCGTTACGGATACACCCAAATGGGGTTTGTTGTTATTCCTCCGCATTCCGCAAAAGAGATCACACAGGAGGGCGATAAACTGCACCACTGTGTCGGACGCTATGTGAAAGATGTGGTAAAAAACAATACCACGATCCTTTTCATCCGAAAAGCGTCCGCACCGAAAAAGCCGTATTGTACGGTAGAGGTGAAGCATGGGGATGTTATTCAGGCAAGGATCCAGAACAACGTTGTCCCGCCGCCCAAGGTGAAGAGATTTATCGAAAGCTGGAAAGAAAATGTGCTATACGCACCTGCTCTTGAACGGGCAGCATAACGAGAAAGGATGATACAGAATGAAAGAAAGATTGATACGGCAGCGTGAACTGACCGCCCGGCTCAATACATACCGGGACGAGTATTACAACCAAAATGCTCCGTCAGTATCGGACGCTGTATATGACCGGCTCTTTGATGAGCTGACTGAACCCGAGAAAGAAACCGGCGTGGTGATGTCCAATTCGCCGACGCAGACCGTGGGCTACCCCGTTGTGTCGAGGCTGCCGCAGGCAAAGCACGATATTCCGCTGTTATCGCTGGATAAGACAAAGCTGATAAGCGAGCTGCTTGCATTTCAGGACGGCCGCGCAGTGAATTTCTCACTGAAGCTGGACGGACTGACGACCGAGATCATTTATGAGGGCGGCCTTCTGCAACGGCTCTCTACCCGGGGCGACGGCGACATCGGTGAGGATATTACCCACAACGCCGAAGCCATCGAAGGAATACCGGTGCAGATCCCGTACAAGGAAAGACTGGTCGTTGCCGGTGAGAGTTTTATTCACTGTAGCGACTTTGAACGGCTGCGCCAAAAGCTGGTTGACAGTACGGGAAAGCCGTACCGAAACAGCCGCAATCTTGCCGCCGGCTCCGTCCGTGCTTACAATTCTGCGGTATGCGCCAAGCGGTGCGTCCACTTTTTGCCCTTTGCGGTCATAGAGGGACTGCCGGAGATCGAGGCCGAGACGGACAGCAAACGCATGAAGCTGGCAAAGCTCACTGAATTCGGCTTCGGCAGAGTGCGCTCTCTTCAGTTCACAACGGCAAATAACGATATGATGGATCTGCACATTAAGGTGCTGCGGGACAAAGCGGCCGAGGATGATCTGCCGATCGACGGACTGGTCATGACCTATGACGCCATTTCCTACTCCCGCACCTGCGGACGGACAGGGCACCATTTCAAGGATGGTCTTGCCTTTAAGTTTGAAGACGAGCTCTTTGAAACAAGGCTCGACCACATTGAGTGGACGCCGACCCGTTCCGGTGAGATCTCTCCGGTAGCTGTTTTTGACACGGTAGAGATCGACGGATGCGAGGTGTCCCGTGCAACGCTGCACAACCTCTCTTTTATTGAGGGGCTTGAGTTGATGCCGGGCAACCGCATTCTGGTGAGTAAGCGGAACATGATCATCCCTCAGGTCGAAGAAAACCTTGACCGTGGAGATTTTTCAATGGAAGTGCTGGTTCCGTCTCTCTGCCCCTGCTGTGGGTATCAGACGATGATCCATACTACACAGAAGCGGACCGACGGTGAGCAGAAGCTGACGAAAACACTATTCTGCCACAATCCGAATTGTGCAGCGCAGAATCTGAGGAAATTCGTTCACTTCGTCGGAAAGAAAGCGATGGACATTGATGGGCTGTCAGAGGCGACGCTGGAGCAATTCATTGCCCGTGGCTGGCTTCAGGATTTTACGGATATTTACCGGCTGGATAATCACCGGGACGAGATCATCCGTATGGACGGTTTCGGAGAAAGATCCTGGCAGCGGTTGTGGGATGCGATTCAAAAAAGCCGCAATACCACATTTGAACGCTATCTTATCGCAATGGATATTCCGATGATCGGCAACACAGCCAGCGCTGCGCTCGGTCGATGCTTCGATCAGAGTCTCCGTGCCTTTGAGGTAGCGGTCGATTCCGGCTATGATTTTACGCAGCTTCCCGATTTCGGAGAAACGCTGCATAACAACATTCACGAATGGTTTTCAGTTGAAGAAAACCGCATTTTATGGGAGGAATTAAAGCCTATGGTAAACATTGAAAAGAAAGAAACCGCTATGTCCGTCGTACAGGACAACCCCTTTGTGGGGAAAACGCTTGTGGTTACGGGCAAGGTCGAGCCGTACACCCGTGACGGCATCAATGCGAAGATATATTCTTTGGGTGCGAGAGCCGGAAGCTCCGTATCCAAGAATACCGACTACCTGATCTGCGGCGAAAATGCCGGCAGTAAGCTCGCCAAGGCGCAAGCGCTCGGCGTTGCCGTACTGTCGCCGGCAGAGTTTTTCCGTATGATCGGAGAGTAAATAATCAATAGAATGACGGGCGGAGAGGAAGTCTTTCTTCTCCGCCCTTGTCGGATCGGAGGAAATGCTATGGCAAAGAAATATAGGGTCACCATAACCGAAGCGCTGAAACGAACAGTCGATGTGACGGCAGAAAGCAAAGAGGCCGCTGAGCAGATCGTCGGCGACGAATGGTACAGCGGCAAGCATATTCTGACTGCCGATGATTTTACCGGCGTTGAATTTGAAGCAAATACTATTTAGGAAAGGACTGAAACGAATGGAAGAATTAAAAAAGGCCTTTTACGAGGTCATGTATAAGTATGAAAAATCCTTTGGCGAAACCGGCGTTATGACAAATCTGAACTTATGGGCACAAGAAAAAGCCGGCTTGCTCGAATTGCTGCGCCGCCATCCGAATTGGGATGAGGACGCAAAGGCAATCGTGTTTTCCTTTGACGAGGGGCGCGGTATTCAGCGTGATGTCGTGGACGAGATCGCTTTTACTATGGAGGATCTTGCCGCCGAGCAGATCAATGAAGAACAGCGTTTGGAGGATTTCCGCATTGCTCTGCGTGCCGCTGTCAACGAGTACAGCAGCACGCTGTCCGAGCAAACGCTGGAGATCATCCGAACCCGTGGCGGTATAAAATGCGCTGAGGGACAGAAAACCAGCCGGATCATCGGCAAACTGTGCCGCAGTTTCGGTGTGGACGGGCATGAGCGTTATAACGCGGTATTTGCCCAGCTTTCCGATTCTCTGAATCCTCTGCAAATGCTCAAAACGGCGCTGTTATCTCTGCACCCGTGTGATTTTCTTGAAATGTCCAACAAGGACAACACCTGGACTTCCTGCCACAATCTCGAAAGCGGCAGCTATCAGGCCGGAGCGCTGTCCTATATGACAGACGATGTAAGTATGATTTTCTTCACGGTTGACCCGGAAGTAAAGGATCATTATTACCGTGCGCCGAGACGGTCACGGCAGATGTTTTTCTACAAAGATCAAACGCTGTTTCAATCAAGGCTCTATCCGAGCGATCTGTCGGAGCAGATGGATCTGTACCGCAGCATCGTGCAGAAAGCGATTGCGACCTGCCTTAGCGTGCCGAATCGCTGGGTGCTGAAAAAGAAACGTGAGGATGTAAACGAGTGCTGCACCAGCGGCGAAGGCAGCCGGCAATATCCCGACTATAACTACTACGGGAATCTGTCAATGCTAAAAACCGCTGCTGTACCCAGCCATTTCGTCATCGGAGGACCGTCATTCTGTGTTTGCTGCGGCCAAGCATACCATTCGGGTCACTTGAAATGCAGATGTGAGGATACCGTTGTCTGCATGGATTGCGGCAACACTGTCCCCAAGCAAAATGCAAGATATGTGGAAGGAACCTATCATTGCCACGCGTGCCTGCATATCTGCGGCTCGTGCGGTGAGATGATGCACGGAACGATGTATCCGGCTTATGACCGCAGAGGTCGATTGGTAGAGATATGCGAGTCCTGTTACCGGGCATCGCTTGAGCCGTGTGCGGCCTGCAGCGTTTGCAGTATCTGCCGCATTATCGGCAATGCGTTCTGCCACAGGACTTCGATCACAGTTGCGGAAGGCGGTGCGAGATGATCCGATTTGATGATATTCTCCGTATGCGGCAAAAGGACCTGAAGCATTATCTTGCCGGTCACTTGAAGAAACTTGGCTATAAGACAGTCAAAAAGAAAGGCTTCCTCTATGCCGAAGGCACAGTGCCGGTGCTGTTGGTCGCCCATTTGGACACCGTACATAATGAACCGCCGCACATCATCTGCCGATCCGAAGACGGGCGTTACATCATGTCCCCGCAAGGGATCGGCGGCGACGACCGGTGCGGCGTATATATGATCTTGCAGATCATCAGCGAAGTACGCTGCCATGTGCTGTTCTGCGAGGATGAGGAGGCCGGCGGACAAGGAGCCAGGGCGTTTGAACGGAGCGGAATCCAAATCAATGTGAATTACATTGTAGAGATGGATCGCCGAGGGAACAACGACGCGGTGTTTTACAACTGCGACAACCCGGAGTTTTCCGAATTTGTCTGCTCCTTTGGTTTCCGTGAGGCGATGGGCTCCTTCAGCGACATCTCCGTTGTTGCGCCGTATCTTAAAACGGCGGCGGTAAACCTCAGCGCCGGTTACTACAATGAGCACCGATTGCACGAAGTAATCGACTGGTCTGCCATGCAGAACAATGTCGGGCGCATCAAGCAGATGGTGCAGACGGAAACCGGCAAGTATTCTTATATGAAGCGAAAGCTATATACCGGCTCCTATTTCGGACAGCAGACACTGTTCGATATGGAGCCTGCCGGCAGGGATAAGGAAAAACTGCTGATGGAGCTACCGGAAGGAACGCGGCTTATGATGAACGGGTGCGAGGTCACACCTTCTTTTCCATATCTTATGGATAACGAGGGCAATGTGTACGCCGGCATCCAGGAGCTTGACGCTGCGGTTTTATCGGAAAACTCCATTGCCTGTGATGAGAACGGAGAACTTCTCTCCTTTTCGGTGTTTGACGCCAAGCGGATGAAGGTTCTCTCTATGGAGTCGGCAATGGAACAGTTAGGAATGGATATTGGGTGGTAACAGTCTGCCCTAAGTTTAGCGAAAAGGGATGTCGATTTTTTCGGCATCCCTTTTTTGCTGCGATTTGTTGAAATAATACGCATTAAAGTCGTAATAAAAGAGTATAAACCAAAAACAAAGGAGATTTTGCCATGCTAATCAGTATCGACCATGGAAATAAGCAGATCAAGACCAACCACAGGACCTTTGTGTCCGGGCTTCGGGAAAGCGACACCAAGCCGCCCTTCGGAAAGGATGTCCTTTTCTACAAGGGCAAATATTATACCCTCACCGATCAGCGCATCCCGTATATGCGGGACAAGACGGCTGACGAGCGGTATTTTGTCCTCACGCTGTTTGCCGTTGCCTTTGAGCTTGCCGGAACAGACTACCACAAGGATGAGATCGTGGATGTGCAGCTTGCGGTAGGTCTGCCGCCCGCCCATTACGGAGCGCAATACGAAAGGTTTGAAAATTACTTTTTGAACCGGGATATTATCGACTTCCAGCTCGACGGCAGACCGTACTCCGTATTCATCAGCAGGGCGATATGCTTCCCGCAGGCTTACGCTGCCATTATGCCAATCTATCAGCGGATCCATTCGTATTCAAAGGTTGCCGTGCTGGACATTGGCGGTTTTACTGCCGACTATCTGCTGGTGAAAAACGGCGAGGCGGATCTGTCTGCCTGCGACTCACTGGATAACGGCGTCATCACTCTTTACAATGGAATCAAATCCAAGGTCAATGCGGATTTTGACATCCTCCTGGACGAGTCGGACATTGATGCTATCTTGAAGGATACGCCTACCGATTTTGACGAAAGTGTGATCCGTATCGTGCAGGAGCAGGCGCAACAGTTTATCAACGATCTTTTCGGCAAGCTCAGAGAGCGGATGATTGATTTGCGCTCCGGCAAGGCTGTGTTTGTCGGCGGCGGTTCTATCCTACTGAAGAAACAAATCGAAGCGTCCGGCAAGGTCGGCGCACCGATTTTTGTCGATGAGATTTCCGCCAATACAAAGGGCTACGAGCTGTTGTTCAAGGCCGCTTGTATGGGGTGATGTGAATGGCGAAGAAAGATATTTACAAGTTCACTATTCAATTCAGCGGCGGAGATCCGCAGCATCAGCAGGTTGCGGAAATACTCAATCAGCAGGGGCGCCGGAAAGCACAGTTTCTTGTAAACACAGTTCTGCACTACATTCATTGCTCCGAAACGCCCGATATTCCTCAGCCGTCACCAGTTAATACCGACGCCATTGAAGCAATCGTGCGGCGCATTATGGAGGAATACTCAGAAAAGCCCACCCCAAAAGATGTCGGACAGGCGCCGGAGAAAAAGACGGTCAAATCCGAAGAGATCGCCTTTGATGACGCTGCCGAACTGCTGGGAGAGGATGGTATGGCGGCAATCAAAAATACTATGGCAAGTTTCAGAAGATGAGTAAGGGCGGCAGGAGCAAAACTCCTGCCGCCCTTTTATTTTATGGGTCAAAACGGTCTATGCAGCGCATAAACACAATGCAAAGCTCCTGGTACAGATCCTCGTCAAGAATTCCGTCTATAATTGATTCTTTCAGTAGCAAGGGCTGATATAGCATCAGTAATTCTGTTGTGGCTGTTCTGTCTCCGAATTTTGCTTGCAACAGTAACTCTTTGAAATTCATTTTGATTCACCTTCTTCCATAAATCGGCGGAGCTTCTTTATTGCACGGTAATACAGTGAGGCTACAGTCTTATAGGACATACCGAGTTCATCCGATAATTGCCCGAAGCTTTTTTCCTCAATGATTCTTTCAAGGACGATCCGCCGTTCGTTTTCCTTGATTGACCGAAGCGCTTGCCGCACGGTCTCATGATCCGTGATCTCCTGAATGATGTCCGTTGTATCGAACAGGAGATAGTCCAGGTCAAAAAGCGGTGTTTCAAAGCGAAACTTGCGGCTTTTCTCGGTCAAAAATTGAATTCTCCGATTATGGACTGCCTTTTTCACATAGGCCGAAAACTGGTTTTGCAATATTTCCTGCTCAGTTGAGCCATTATTCTTTTTATACATATAAAACCCTCCGTGTTTCTTGTCTGGCGTATGGGAGCAGACAAACACGGAGGAGAACGGCACCCGGGGCAATGACAGTTAAAACAAAAGAAAGCGCATTGACGGACATGAAAATCCGAAAATGCGCTTTCCTCTGCGTATATACAAGTGTCGTTATGATAATATGTGCCGGGCGGTGTGTCCCAAATAATTGAGAAAAGCAGTTGCAATACATAAGAAACGAGCTGCAACTCATATTCGTGAGTGCAACTCGTTTTAGGTGTCCAAGTATTATGCTCTAAGAGAAGTAAAAATAGACTTCGTCTTCCGCCGTTAGCTTAAATGAACCTCCTCATATGTACCACAGTGCTCCTTTCACACATAAAAAGCGAACCACAACTCACTAAATGCGAGCCGTAAGGATATTTATACGAACTGTAGCTCACACTAAAATATATATGAGGTGAACTACAGTGCAAAATGTATTAGATACCTTCGCTGCGGAAGTGCTCCGAAAGCGCAAGGCGATTGGCTACACACAGAGGCAGCTGGCGGATAAGCTCCATATGAGCATCCGTACTATTCAGGATCTGGAACACGGAATCAGCAATCCAAAAGCCGAAACCATCTTGCTTATTGCGAGAGAATTGGATATCAGTATTGATGCGATCCTGTTTCCCAATATTGTGCGAGGGCATATTTCAAAAACCGCTATGGATTTCTTCGCCGGAAAGAGTGAGGCAGAGGTTCAAAAGTATGTGTCCTTGTGTCAACAAGCAGATAAGCTGAAAACTGATAAATGAGCAGCCGTTTACAAAGATAAGCGGTTGCTTCTTTTTTCGATATATTGTTTGTCTTTTGACCTGCCACAACAAAAATCCCTATGTTCCTGCTATTCTAAGGATAGCAAAACATAGGGATTTTTTAGGGAATATATCGGGAAGAATTCGGTAGTTTTATTTTCTGTTGTAACAAAATCGGTAGCCGACACCCCAAACATTTTTTATCTGGACCGAATCGTCATCGGACAGTTTCTGCCGGAGTGATTTTATATGAGCTTTAACCACCTCATCAACATTATATGCAGTCTGCTCACTCCACAAGAGATCATAAAGCTGATCACAGGTAAATACTTTGTTTGGATTCTCGGCAAACAGAAGCAGCAGGTCAAATTCCTTTCGTGTCAGCATAATTTCCTTTTCGCCAAGGAACGCTTGCCGACTCTCCGGAGAAATACGCAGCCTTCCGGCCACTGTCATTTTGCATGAGCTATTTTCCTCTTTCCGTGTTTGCATGTGTGGCGAATACGCCTGTATGAGGGCTTGCGCTTGCGCAAAGCATTCTTCCATCGAATACGGCCGACACAGATATGCGTGCGCACCTGCCCGCAGAGAATTGAGGCGTTCTTCCGCATCCGCCGTATCGGACCCTAAAACTAAAATGGGAACGCCCTTTACTTTGCGTAGAGCATCCAGAAACCGGTGGTCGTCCTCTGCTGAAAGAGCGACATCTAAAATGGCTAAGCAAAAATCCCTGTGTACAACATGATAAAGTAAATCCGCTATGGTTTTCAGCCATATGACTGCATAACTTCTCGCTTCAAAATAGCTGCTTATCCTCTCTGCCTCGTCTATATTTCTATCCAACAGCAAAATATTGCTCATTCTATAATCACGCTTTCCTCCGCCGGTTACATCCTGTCGTTGCGTCTGCCGAATAAGGTTAAAACATAGAGGAAAAAGCGCAGAAAATAAACGAGAGAAGTCATAAGTGAAGCCAGGTAAGTGAGAGCAGCAGCGGACAGTACTTTCTTTGCTCCCGGCATCTCATCTGTCGTCAGTATTCCTTCCTGCAAAAGCATTTTTCCTGCACGGCGGCTTGCATTGATCTCTACCGGCAGCGTAACTAAAGTAAAAAGGAAGGATGTTCCGTACAAAATCACGCCGATCATTGCGATGTGAAATCCCATCTCAGGATCGGCACTGATCACAAAGGCGTCAAGCAAAAGCCCGATCAACACCAATGGGAATGCCAGCCTTGATCCGAAATTCACTACAGAAACCAGTGCTGTGCGGAATCTGTAAAACCAATAGCCTTCCTGTTTCTGCATGACATGTCCCATTTCGTGGGCAGCAACAGCTACGGATGCCACCGAGCTGTTGCCGTAAGTGCTTTCGGAAAGATTGACAACGCCTCTTCTCGGGTCATAGTGGTCGCTCAGGTTTCCTTTTACACGCCCGACGGATATTCCGTTTACCCGATTCGACCACAATAATTGGGCGACGGTATCATATCCGGTCTTTCCCGAACGGCACCGGACTTTAGAGTATTTTGAAAATGCCGAATGAACCTTTCCGCTTGCAATCGCAGAAAATAAGGTGCAAAACAGCATAGCGGTTATAAACCATATATAATCATTCCAGTACATAGCATTTCTCCGATCTGCGTACTTAAATGCCGGCGACGGAATCTATCGGCATGGACATGACAATCCCCTGCGCCTCACTGTGCATACCGCAGCTTTCTCCGATACACTTCATAAGCGCCACCTTGTTTGCGGACTCCGTCAGAATCAGAACGATTTCCTTTTCGTCCTGGACGCTCAAGCCCCAAAAGTTGGTCACATCCTCATTTCCGATGCGCCGACTGTGAATCACAGTGCCACCTTTGGCACCGGCACCACGAACGGTTTCCATCACATCACCGCTGAAGCCCCGGTTCACGATTGCCGCAACAAGAGAGTATTTTGTTTCAGACATACTGTTTTCTTCCTTTCCTCCGATATTCAATACTTCCTTTCCCGTATTCTGGGCAAGGATACGCAAAATCAGGTTGTTTGCTCCGTTCAGCGGGATCGTAAATGCAATACCGCTGTTTGCCATGTTTAACTGCAGCTCCGAGCGCAACTTATCCATCAGGACATCGGATAGTTCTTTCGGGATCATGCTGATCAAAACGCTTTTATCGATGCTGCCGAGACCGAGCATGTCCATGATCTCGCTGGAGGCGGTGCCTTCGGCATTGAAGCGATATTGCAGCGGCAGTGCACCCTTTTTGAACATTTCCGCTGCCTTCTCGGCAAGCTTTGGCGTGGTGATCAGCGTTAATAGCTGAAAAGATACTTTTTTCTCATGATCCATTTTACTCACCCTCCTCAAGGTCAACGATCGCATCGCAATCGTCGGCAATTTCAGCCGTTCCCGTCGATGTCCTCTTTTCAGTCTTCAGTTTATATACAAGACCCATAAGCTGAATGGCGATCAGCGGTGTCAAAGCAACCAGCGCAACCACGCCGAACGCATCAGTCATCAGATTTCCGCCAAGCGCCTCACAAACGCCGATGCTGAGAGGCAGCAGAAATGTCGAGGTCATCGGGCCGCTGGCGACGCCGCCGGAGTCAAATGCAATACCGATAAAAATATCCGGAACAAAACGGGACAGCACCAGAGCGATGAGGTATCCTGGGATCACAAACCATTGAATAGAGATCCCGGTAAGAACACGAAGCATTGCCAGCCCCACGCTCACGGCTACACCGATCGACATGCAGCGGTTCATCATTTTTACGGAGATAGCGCCGTTTGTAACAGTCTCTACCTGATGGTTCAGCACTTGGATGGCAGGTTCGGCCTTTACGATATAATAACCGATCAGCATACCGATGGGGATCAAAATCCAACGGAAGGACACCCCGGTCAGCTCTTTGCCGAGATAGGAGCCGAGCGGTGCAAAGCCAACATTGGCTCCGCAAAGGAACAGCACCAGACCGATGTATGTATACGCAAAGCCAACGGCAATGCGCTTGATCTGCCGCTTTTGGTAACGGCGGGTCATCATTTGGAAAATCAGAAACACCGCAATGATCGGCAGCAGCGATACAAGGACTTCTTTGGCATACAGCGGTAGACCTTGTGCAAACACACGGGCAACATCCTGGGTGGTGACGACAGTCGCCACATCGGTGAGCGTATACGCAGCCTCAGTCGGTTTGTAGAAACAACCGAGGATCAAAACGGCGAGAATCGGCCCGACACTGGAAAGCGCAACCAATCCGAAGCTGTCGCTGGCTGCATTTTTATCGCTCCGCACAGAGGCAAGCCCGACGCCCATTGCCATAATGAACGGTACGGTCATAGGACCGGTGGTAACGCCGCCCGAATCAAATGCCACAGCCAGAAACTCCTTCGGCACGAACAGCGATATAAGGATGAGCGCCGCATAGCAGATGATCAGCAGCAGGGGCAAGCTGATCTTATAGCGGATACGGACGATTGCCAGCGCAAGAAACAAGCCGACGCCGATTGCTACCGTCATAATCAGCACGGCATTGGGAACGGAGGGCACCTGACCGGCAAGGACCTGCAGATCCGGCTCGGATACGGTAATGATGACGCCCATAACAAAGCCGGTCAGCAAAACCGTTATAAGCTTTTTCATTTTCGAGATCTGCACGCCGACGCCTTCTCCGATCGGCGTCATCGCCATCTCTGCGCCGAGCTGGAAAAATCCCATTCCGACGATCAGCATGACCGCTCCGGTAAGGAACATAACAATGCTGCCAAGCTCCATCGGAACCAAGAAAATACTGAGCATCAGAACAATTCCGGTGATTGGAAGAACGGCGGAGAGTGACTCTTTGATTTTTTCTTTCAGTTTCAGATTCAATTTTGTGCTCTCCTTTTAACAGAGAGTTATTTTTTGCATTCCGCAAGCATCATAATGCCCTCAGCGATGAAAACAATACCGGTAAAGATGAACACCCAGGAGACGGTACCGCCTTGGTTCAGCAGGAGACAGATGCCGGCAGCAAGACCGATGACCGGCTTTGCATAGGTGCGAAGCTTTTGCACAGTACTCATGGAATAGCCATCCGTTTTCAAAGAGGAAACCAAATTCATCAGGCAATAGAGGATCATCAATGCCGCCACAATATAGAGCGTGATACTGACAAGCGTCCATCCGAGCAGCACGGTCACAAGGCCGGCGACAATTTTCACAGTGCCACTTTTACTGTCTTTTTTTGCGGCGTCCAGAATACCCATAACGATCAACGTTGCGCCGAGAACAGTAAATGCAATACTCAGCACGTCCCCTTTCAGCGCAATAAACAGGACACCCACAACGATTGCTGCGATTGCAGTAATCAGCTTATCATTGAATTTCATGCTTCGCACCTCGGTCTATCATATTTTGCCCAGAACGCCTTTACGGCATTTTCATACTTTTCCGGTTCCATAAAGTAGCTCATACCGTGATCGGCACCCGGAACAATCAGCAAATCCTTCGGTGCCGTACAGGCAGTGTAGTTCTCGTAGGTCATCTCTACCGGAACAAAATGGTCATCGGCGCCGTGGACAAGAATAACGGGAACATGGGTATGTTTAAGAGCTTCTACCGTCGAATGCTCCTTTGAGCCGACCTGTATTTTCCGACGACACATCCTGTCGGCAATCGCACTGCGTATGCCGAATCGAATGTGGAGGTTATCCTTAGCAATATGCTCCCATATCGCATTGGCCGATGTAAAACCGCAATCCGCCATGATCCCATGTACGTTGGGCGGCAGCTGCAGTCCGGCAGCCATCAGTACGGTGGTAGCCCCCATGGAAACACCGGCAAGGTAAACAGGAATATCGCTTCCGCAGCGTTCAATCTCCCAATTCAGCCAGTCCAGACAGTCAAAGCGTTCGGTAAGGCCGAAGCCCATATATTCGCCACTGCTGTTATTCTGCCCACGCTGCTCAACATAGAGCACGCTGCAGTTGTTTTTGTACCAGAAATCGGAGATCATCCCAAAATCCCGATGCCACGATGAACGCCATCCGTGGAAAGCAATAATCACTCTTTCCGGCTTTTCGCAGGGAAAATAATGTCCGACGAGCTTTTCTCCGTCATGAGCAATGATTTCAACCGTTTCATTCGGCTGTACGGCAAGGCTTTCAGAGGCACTCTCCATCCGGTTTGTGAACTCGTCGCTGCTTTTCTCTCCGGAGATACGCTTATCTGCTTTTTCCATCACCTTTGGCATTTCCCGATCAAGTGCTGTATCGATCAGGGCTTTTATTGTGACATATGCGGACAGCGATGCAACGGCAGCTGTTCCGGCTGCGATTCCTGCCGCTGTTACGATTTTCTTTGTATTCTTTTTCATACTACAACTTCCTTTCTGCTAAGGGATATCTTTAGTGCGCCGATTAAGACAGACGCACCTCCGGATTCGGATCATTCACAACAGATACCGGAAGAGGCCGGTGAGGAGTCGTAAAAGGAAATAACCGGCTTTCTTATAAAACGGCATTTCTCCTTGAAAATCCGGCCCTTCGTTCTCTGTTCCATCGGGCAGCACATGTCTGCTTTGCTCTGCCTTGACAGATGCGTTTTCCCGTAGGCATTGATTCAGCTCCGGGCAGTCGATCACCAGCATGAGTTCCGTGTCCAGATAGGTGCTTCTCAGGTCAAGATTATAGGAGCCGATCATACTGATGTGATCGTCCACCAAAATCGTTTTGGTATGCAGGGACTGCCCGCAGGACACTTCAAAGACCTCACTGCCGGTTGCAAGAATGTTTTTCTTCTCGTTCAGGTAGTCTGTGCAGCCAAAGGGGTTTGCTCCGCTTTCAATGGCATTGGTCATGATTTGGACCCGGCGACCGCCCTCACAGAAGCCTGCCAGTGTTTCATACATACCGTTATTGCAGATAATATAAGGAGTCTCAATCAAAATGCTTTCGCCGTTCTTCATGATGCCGCTCAATTGCTCCCAGAGTACAGGTGCTTTGTTTTCCGGCGAGGTTGGGTTGGAGAGAAGTGTGATACTTTTGGCTTCCAGCGTCTCTCTTTCCAAATCCACCGGCAAATAAGCCTCGGCATACGATCCCTGTAGTTCTGTATAATGCGTTCGGAGCGTTTCCTGTGCCTTTTGGAGGTTTCTCCGGTTGCCGGAGATTTCCTTGTTACAGGGCAAATCCCATATCTTCGCAAAATATGCTGTCAAGGCCTCGGTCGAGCTGTTCGTCCCATCAGAGCAGACCAAAACTTCTCTGTCAATGTTGCGGTCTTCCTTGTCCTTATATTCTCCGAGGAACAAATCGTTTGTGTTTCTTCCGCCTAATAGGTATTGCTTTCCATCCACGATCAGGTATTTGTCGTGCAGGCGGTAATTGATTTTCCAAGGAGTCATAAGATTGATGGGGTTATACAGCTTGATTTGTACATTCGTATTAGCCGCCAATGCACCGATCAGCCTGTTGCAGCGCAAATACATATCTCCGGAAATTCCGTCAACGAGTATTTTGATATTCACCCCACGCTCGGCAGCCTCATTCAAGGCCGCTATCATATCTTTCCCGCTGTTATCCACCCGAAAATCGAATGTTGACAGAATGATCTCGTTTTCGGCCCTGTCTATCAGTCGAAGACGCCAGATAAGCGCTTCACGGTTATCGTCAATACACAGAACCCGTTCTGTCACACCTGTACCGGCGAACTCGGCTCCTTCGAGCTCTATCGGTTCTTTTTGGAATATCGGCGGGACGATCAGGCTGATCAGTATGTAAAGCACAAACAGAATAGCCAAGGCCTTTATACCCTTAAAGATAACGTTTTTCATCAGCACCTTTCCTTTTATCCAGATTTGCAGAAATTATAATGTCCTTTTCTAAACTGAAACGAAACAAAAGGGAATTTGCTCAGGATCATAGTATTCCCGTTTGGATCTGAGAGAACGAGCATAATAAAAGAACGGCGCAGCCTTTTTTCGGCTGCGCCGTAACCATATCATTTGTTGAAGTGCTCAGTCAGATTTTTGGATGAGGTCGTTTTTCTTTAGCTTCCGCACAGCCAAACGGTGTTCAATATTCTCATGCAGTAATTGTGAGATCACCGCCATCAACGGGATAAAGAAGATGATACCTAAAACGCCAAACATCTTCCCGCCCAAAAGGACGGCGAGCAAGGTCCAAAACGGAGATAGCCCGACACTGCTTCCCACAACATGAGGGTAAATAAATTGGTTTTCAACGAACTGTGCCGCCTGATAGACGATCAGGCATAGGATCACCTTGTTTGGCTCAGCCAGCAAAGTCAGCAACATACCGATTGCACAGGACAAGAACGCTCCAATGTATGGTACAAAGGCAAAAGCTGCGGTCAAAACCGCCGTCAGCCCGGCATAAGGGATCCGGAATATAGAAAACGAAAGGAAAATCAGCGTACCAAGTATCAGCACCTCTACACATTGACCTGAAAGAAATTTGGCATAGGTATCGTGAGACAGCTTTGCGATATGGCAGACCTTATCTGCGACAGATTCTTTGCAATAAGCGTACAGCGCCCGTCTTGTTTGTTTGCCAAGTTCCTGCTTTCCAACCAGAACATAAAACATGATCACGAGCGAAACGGCTGCGTTGACAACAGTAGATATTGTAGAGCCGGCAACACTGACAACGGAGCCTATTACTACGCCTGCTCCGTTCATTGCCTTCTCGGCAATGGTTTTCCAATCCAACTTGTTGAGATATGCGCTGATCTCAGCGGTATCAAAGCCATAATTGCGCAGCACCGCTGCCCAGTCGGGCCACTTTTCTTTAATAAGAGAAATGATACTTTTTACGGAGGCTATGAGCTGAGGAATCGCAATGACACATAGTAGCACGATAATAGCGACTAAAAGCAACAATGTAATAATCAAACTTAAAACATTGATTGTGCGCTCGCTTGCTTTGGGCATAAGGCGAGAAAGACGCTTGCCGATCCCGCGCATCGGAACGCTCAGGATAAACGCCATGAGCAACCCTGCAAATACAGGGGTGAGCAATTCCGCACACACATGTAAAAAGTCCGAAATATAGTTCAAGTTGTTTAATGCTGTGAATAGAGCAACGCCGAAAGCAATCAAGCCAAGCTGTTGCTTAAATTTTTTATCCATATCTATTTCTCCACTGCAGAGGTCTGAGCTGATGCTTCTTTCTTTCCGTAACCCAGCCACCAGCCCAAAGCGCACACAGGCAATGCAGCTATGACATCCACAGCAGAATGTTGTTTCATAAAAACAGTCGAAAGGCTGATGCATACTGCGATGATGCCGAACACGATCTTCCATGCAACATTTTGAAAGCGTTTGCAATCCCACAGGGCAAACATAGCGGCAAACGAGCCGATAACATGGAGAGAAGGACAGACATTCGTGTTGGTGTCAAATGAATAAAACCCCGTTATAAAATCAGTAAGTATATTGGGTTCATCGAAATGCTCCGGTCGTAATTCCTGGCAGGTCGGAAATACGATGTAAATAAGCAATGTGATGCCGTATGTAACGATAACAAAGTGCATCATTCTTCGGAAGGCTCTTGTGTCAAAGAAAAAGGTATAGATAAGTGCTCCGATGAGAAAAACAAACCACAGAAGATACGGGATCAGCGCCCATTCCCAGAATGGGATCAAGTCGTCCAGCGCACAGTGTACAACGTAATAATGTCTTTCCGGCTGAAACCGTTCAAGAAACATAAACATCAATCCGAAAAACGGCTAAAACAGCAGCAACTTAACATGTGAAAACTCCGGCGTATTCATTTTTTTGAAACGAAACTGGCGGTAGTCCACCTCCGGTTTGATTTTTTTCGTGCTTCTTTGCATAACATTCCATCCATTCGTAACGTGCGGCAAAAGCGAGATAAGGGTTTACGGTGCTATCGTCGTTAGTAGCTGCTCCTCATATCGTGGTAAGTTCCGAATTTGCATATTGCGCTGTTGCTTTAAGAGTAATTTTTGTAAGCGAGGCCGGTTGAAACGCTGTACCACAATAAATGGCAAATTGCCGAGCAAAATGTAAACGGCCGTCATGCAAATACCTCCTATACCAGGCCAGAACCATAGCATTGCAAGCCCTGCAATCGATAAGATACCGTGTGTCCACTCTGCAACACAGGTTTCTTGGATCATTCTGGGCAAATCGGAAAGCGTTTGTCGCTTTAGCTTTTTTGCCGGCATGATATTTGTAAAAATACGGCTCATATCCGGCACCTTTGCCTGCCACTGCTTCACACGCAGCGCTTTCCATATTGCTTGTTCATATGAATAGCACCGCCACGGGAAATGATCCGCTTTGAACCAAGACTTTGGTACTAACCGTCCGACTACAAAAAACACAACACCCAAGGCCGCTATGTAAAGCATGCAACGCAAAAAATGTTTCATAAGTTTGATACCTCTTTGATTTGCATAGCGGCCGTTGGAAATGCTGAATTACTTCTGTGGCTGGCCGCTTATCGCAGCAAGAAGCATTTGGGCACATGCCTCCGTGGACACGCCGGATGTATTCAGCAGAATATCGTAATTGCTCTTATCTGCCCACTCCTTCTGTGTCCAGAAGCGGAAATAGTTTTTCCGATCCCTATCCTTTTTCTGCATCAGATATTTTGCGTCAGTCTCCGAAACATTTTCCGTTCGGATAATGCGTTCCACCCTTTTCTCGGTATCGGATGAATAAATAAATGATTTCAGAACACGAGGGCTTTCCCCGAGGATCACCGTGGAGCATCTGCCAATAAAAACAGCAGGGCCTTTCAGCTCGATGTTTACCATTGTCCGACGAATTCCCTCGAACAGCTCATAGACTGTGTTCTTCCGGTTACGTGCGTAGTCCGAAAAAGCAGCAATGTCATACAGAAAGCTACCTGTACGCTGCTCGTCGTAGGTTTTCAGCAGTTCGATAGATACACCCTGGGCTTCAGCGGCTTTGATCAGCAACTCACCGTCATAGTAAGGTATTCCTGCCAATTCGGCAACACGCATACCGATCTCACGGCCGCCGCTTCCGAATTCTCTTTCGATTGCCAAGGATTTCATGGTTGTCTCTCCCTTCTGATTAAGATGCTTTGTCAAACTGGCTGTTGTATAGGTCAGCATAGAAACCGCCCTGTGCCAGCAGTTCCTCATGCGTGCCCTGTTCGATGATGTCGCCTTCCTTCATCACAAGGATCAGGTCAGCGTTTTTAATGGTAGAAAGCCGATGAGCGATCACGAAGCTGGTTCTGTGCTCTGTCAGCGTATCCATAGCCTTCTGCGTCATCAGCTCCGTCCGTGTATCGACCGAGCTGGTCGCTTCGTCCAGGATCATCATTGGGCTGTTTTTGATCATGGCACGAGCAATGGTAAAGAGCTGCTTTTGCCCTGCGGAAATGACCACATTTTCTCCAAGCACGGTATCAAAGCCATTCGGAAGCGTCTCGATAAAGTGATAGATCCCACACGCACGGCAGGCCTTTTCAAGTTCTTCGTCCGTAACCCCTGTTTTGTTGTAAACGAGATTTTCACGCACGGTTCCGTCAAACAGCCAGGTGTCCTGCAGCACCATGCCAAACAGCTCGTGGATGTTTTCTCGTGTCAAATCGGAGGTAGAAATACCGTCAATGCGGATATCGCCGCCGACCAGATCAAAGAACCGCATCAAAAGGTTGACCATTGTTGTCTTACCGGCACCTGTAGGACCGACGATAGCGACTTTCTGCCCCGGCTTGATGTGAGCAGAAAAATCTTTGATAATGATTTTGTCCGGATTATCCGGATAGCTGAAGCGAACATGGTCGAATTCGACCTCGCCATGCACCTCGGTCAATTTCTCGGTCTTATAGCTTTCATCCGAAAGTTCTTCCTCCTGCAGGAAGTCGAATATCCGATCTCCGGCGGCAGCTGCCGTCTGCATCTGCGTCATACCCTGTGCCAGTGTGCTGAGCGGGGAGGTAAACAAGCGGACAAACATGATAAATGCCGTGATTACGCCAAAGGTGATCTGCCCATCCATAACCAAAGCCGCACCGATCACACAGACCGCTACATAACCGAGATTGCCGATCACATTCATCAGCGGCTGCATAACGCCGGATAGAAACTGACTTTTCCGGTTTGCATCGTAAACCGCACGGTTCATCCCGGCAAAGTTCTTTTTGATCTCGTTGTTGGCACGGGAAATGCGTACAACATCATGGCCGGAGTACATTTCCTCCACATAGCCGTTGAGCTTACCGAGACTCTGCTGACGGGCGACGAAGTATTTTTGAGAACGGGACATGATTACCGCCATTACAACGAATCCAATCAGCGTAATGGCGATCGCTGCAAGCGCCATTCGCCACTCCGTCACAAGCATCATAATCAGGCAGCCTACGAATTGGGCATCTGCACTGATCATCGACGGAAGGCTGTTGGAAAGTGCCTGCTGAAGCGTGCTGACATCATTTGTCACACGGCTCAGAATATCGCCGTGCGAGATTTTCCCAAAGCACTTCATAGGGACCTTATTGATTTTATCGGAAAGATCCCGCCGCATTTTCTTGGACAGATCCAGCGTAACGGTAGCCATGATATATTGCTCAATATATCCGCACACTTCACCGATCAGATAGATCGCCAGCAGGACGCCTCCCACCTTTGCAACGGCAGAAAGGTCAATGCCGGTCATCAGTCCGTCTGAGATCAGATCCGTGATACGACTAAGCTGGTTTGGCCCGATGATCGTCAAGACAGCGCCGATCATGGAAAACACAAACGCAATGATCATTGGCAGCCGCAATTTTGAAGAATAGGTAAACAGTTCTTTCAGAACGCCCTTTATTCCTCGTTTACTTTTTTCGGGCACGCCTGTTCGGCGCCCCATCATTTGATTTCCGTTCATTTACAGAGCACCTCCTTATGCGCCCAGTTCTTCGGCGGACAACTGCGACATGGCAATTTCTCGATAGACAGCACAATTCTTTATCAGTTCCTCATGCGTACCGATCCCAACGGCCTTGCCTTCATCCAGAACGACGATCTTATCGGCGTTGCGGATCGTACCGATTCTCTGGGCAACGATCATGCAGGTAACGCCGCCGAGCTTTTCGGCAAGACCTTTTCGCAGCGCTGCATCGGTTTTGTAGTCCAATGCGGAGAAGGAGTCATCGAAAATCAAAATCTCGGGATTTCTCGCCAACGCACGGGCGATTGCCAAACGCTGCTTCTGTCCGCCGGAAACATTGGATCCGCCCTGTGAAATCGGTGCATCTAATTTGCCGGGCAGTTTTTCGACAAATTCGCTTGCCTGGGCAAGTTCCAAGGCTTTCTGTGCGTTTTCGTCGGTAGGAACTGCGGCGCTTTCACCGAACAGCACATTATCCCGGATGTCACCGGCAAACAGAACCGCTTTCTGCGTTACATATCCGATACGGTCGTAAAGGGCGTCGAAGGTGTATTCTTTTATATCCTTTCCGTCGATCAGGACCGTGCCGGAGGTCGTGTCGTAAAAGCGAGCTGCCAGGCTGATGAGCGTTGTTTTACCGCTGCCGGTCGCACCGATAAATGCAATGGTTTCACCTTTATTCACCTTAAAGCTGATGTTTTCCAATACATCCTTATCCGAGGTGGGATAGTGGAAGGAAACATCCTTGAACTCGACTGTGCCCACTTCGGGAGCGTTGTCCGATTTTCCTTCCCGTAAGGTGATTTTTGCATTCAGCACCTCATTGATACGCCCGGCAGAAACCTGGGCCGAAGGGAAGAACATTACAATCATGACCATCATCATAATGGACATGATGACATAGGTTGCATAGGTGCCGAATACCATAATGTCACCGAATGTTGCGATCCTCGCTGCGACATCTGTAAGTGCGACCTTTTCCACGATAGATGCGCCTACCCAATAGACGGTCAATGCCAAAGTATTCATAGCGAACGAGACAGCCGGCATAAGCATCGCAAATCCGTGCTGATTGAACAGCTGCGTTCTCATCAGTTCGTCGTTGGCCTGCTCAAATTTTTCCGCTTGATATTTCTCGGCATTATAAGCGTGCACCACATTGATGCCCGTCAGATTTTCACGGGATACACGGTTGATGTTATCCGTCAATTTCTGCACACGGCGGACACGCGGCACGATCACCGCAATGACGATTGCCATCATGGCAAGCAGCGCCACGACAAAGCCGGCGGTGATAACAGACAGCGTCCAGCTTTTGTTGATGATCTTTATGACCGCCCAAATCGCCATGATCGGAGATTTGATCATAATTTGCAGGCCCATTGCCACAAGCATCTGGATCTGCGTGATGTCATTCGTCGTGCGGTTGATCAGGCTCGGAACAGAAAACTGCTGCATTTCATACTGACCGAAATCCGCCACCTGATTAAACACCTTTTCACGGATTGTATAGCTGAAGCCTGCGGCAGTCTGCGCTGCCAAGTATCCGCAAATTACCGCAAGCAGAGCGCTTGCGAGCGTGCAGCCGAGCATTTCAAGCCCTGTTTGCCAGATGTCACTCATTGCGCTGCCAGGGGTCTTGATAAGTACTGTCAGGTCGCTCATATAGTCCGGCAGGCGCAGATCAAAATAGATCTGACCCAATACCAGAATGGCGCAAAGCCCGGCAGTCAGCCACTCCTTGCGTTTCATTTTCTTTAATAGCTCAAACATATTGGTTTGCTCCCATAATCTTTGTTGTTTATAATACCGTTAAGTTCGATACTTTGCCATCAGTTCCTTAAACAATTCCTGCGTCGAGGGCGGCGTATAGGTAATAGCGTTGGCCCCGGCCACGATTGTCTCATAGATGCTTTCGTTGGTTTTCCCACCGGATGCAACCAGCGGAACATTCGGAAACTCCGAGCGGATTTTTCGTACAACATTCGGAGTCTCTTTTCCGCAGGCGATATTTAAGATCGCAGCGCCATGCTGCAAACGGCTGGCAATGTCCGTGCCCTCATGCGTCACCGTGATAATCACCGGAATATCTACGGCGTTGCTTACAGCCAGAAGATTCAGATCGGAAATCGGTGCATTCAGCACAACTCCCATAGCACCTTGCGACTCCACGTCCTTCGCCAAGGATACCGTCCTTATTCCCTTGGTCGTCCCGCCACCAACGCCGCAGAACACCGGGATATAAGAGGAGCGAATGATTGCATCGCTGATCGCTTGCTGCGGAGTAAAGGGATAGACCGCAAACACGGCATCGGCGTCACAATTCCGAATAATTGCAAGATCGGTGGTAAAGACAAAGCTTTTGATCCTGCGTCCGTTGATGATAATTCCGCTGGCTTGGAAAACCGCCTCCGGGATCTTCAGAATATGCTGCCGCAAACGGCTGCCGATCTGAGGGATCTGCTCCTTTTTCATTTCTTCCATACTGCATCTCCTGTATTACCAGTCGGAGTTTCTGCGGGCAAAAGCCGCAATAATGCTTTCGATGCCGAACAGGATCAGATAGATTGCCACCATATAGCAGATCGCTCTGAGCGTTACAAAGGAAAGCGCCGGACTAAAGATCATCACAAATCCGAGCACAAGCCCGAGAATGTTCAGAATCAGTGAGAAATAGTAATAAAACGGATTTCCAATCAAACGAATCAGGTTTGTCCTTGTCAGCTCGGATATGCAGTGGGCGATAAACCAAATCGGGAGAAGAATCGTCAGTGCCCATTTCCCAACATTGGGATTGGCGATCAGCATCACGCCGCACATAACGCTTAAAATCCCAGAGATCAACGACAGCATCGGACCGAAGCCGATAAAGCGGGAAAGCCGGGCATATACCACGAGATCTTCAATGCCCATCACAATGGCGATCACGCCGTAAATAACGACCGCTCCCGTCAGCGTGCTTTCCGGGCGGATAAAGGCAAAGATGCCAAGCAGGATCAGGAGCACGCCGACGATCAATTCGCTCCATCCAAAGCCGTTTTTTCTTTTCATACCGCATTCCCATCCTTTCTGTTCAAAATCGTCATGAATTCGCTGCCCGTAATGGTCTCTTTCTCGTAAAGATAGCTTGCAAGTTCATCCAACTTCTTGCGATTGTCTGCCAGCAGACGGCGAGCCTTTTCATGCTGCTTTTTGACAGTCTCCACGACCTTCTGATCGATTTCTTTTTGTGTATCCGCCGAGCAGGCAAGCGAGGTATCGCCGCCGAGGTACTGGTTGCTGACCGTCTCCATCGCAACCATATCGAATTCATCGGTCATACCGTAGCGGGTAATCATCGCACGGGCAAGTTTGGTTGCTTGCTCGATGTCATTAGAGGCACCGGTTGTAATCTGCCCGAATACGATCTCCTCCGCCGCACGGCCACCGGTCAGCGTGGCAATTTTGTTTTCCAGTTCTTCCTTGGTCATCAGAACCTTATCGTTCTGCTCGACCTGCATGGTGTAGCCCAGTGCGCCGGAGGTTCTGGGGATGATCGTGATCTTCTGCACCGGTGCGGAAGCCGTCTGCAAAGCAGCGACCAGCGCATGGCCAATCTCATGGTAGGCGACGACCTTCTTTTCATCATCGGTCATGATGGCGTTTTTCTTCTGATAGCCGGCGATGACGACCTCAATGCTTTCCTCCAGGTCTGCCTGCTCTACGACTGTGCGCCCACTGCGCACCGCACGGAGGGCAGCTTCGTTGATGATGTTCGCAAGCTCTGCGCCGGAGGTTCCGGAGGCCATACGGGCGATGGTATGGAAGTCCACATTGTCCGCCGTTTTGATCTTCTTCGCATGGACCTTGAGGATGGCTTCACGACCTGCGAGGTCAGGCAGCTCCACGGGAACACGGCGGTCAAAGCGGCCGGGGCGGGTCAGCGCCGGGTCAAGGGACTCCGGGCGGTTGGTCGCCGCCAGAATGATGACGCCGTTGTTGCCTTCAAAGCCGTCCATCTCGGTCAGAAGCTGGTTAAGCGTCTGTTCACGCTCATCGTTGCCGCCTATCTGACCATCGCGCTTTTTACCGATGGCATCGATCTCATCGATAAAGACGATACAGGGCGCTTTTTCCTTGGCCTGCTTGAACAGGTCACGCACTTTTGATGCACCCATACCGACGAACATCTCCACAAATTCCGAGCCGGACATGGAGAAAAACGGAACACCGGCTTCGCCTGCAACAGCCTTAGCCAGCATCGTTTTGCCGGTACCCGGAGGGCCTACAAGCAATACGCCCTTGGGCATAGATGCGCCGACATCGGAATACTTCTTGGGATTATGTAGGTAATCGACGATTTCGGCAAGATTTTCCTTTGCTTCATCCTCACCAGCGACATCGGCAAAACGGATGCCGTCCGTGGACGGAACGTAGACCTTGGCATTGCTTTTTCCCATACCGAACGCCATCGCATTTGGGCCGCCTGCCTGGGACATCATTTTCTTCGCCATATACTGTCCGAGGGCAGCAAAGATCAGGATCGGCAGAATAAATGTCAGGAAAAAGCTGAGCAGCGGAGACATGCCTTTTTCAATATTCCGTGTGAATTTAGCTCCCGATGCATACAGCCGCTCGGTCAGGGTGGGGTCGTTCATTTCGCCGGTCTTGTAGATCTGGGTATTGTCCTTGTCTGTGAATACGATCTCGGAATCGGCAACCTCTACGCTGCCGATATCTTTATCCTCGATCATCTTCATAAAGGTACCGTAATCAACCTCTTTCACTCTGGCATTTGCAAGCAACGGAGAGATGACCATGTTGAAAACCAGAATGACCAACAAAACAATGCCGTAATAATAGATCAGGGGTTTTCTCGGTGACTTAACTTCTTTCATACTTACCCGACTCCTTTTCGTTCATTGTGGTGAGTATACTGTCCATTTCTAAACTGAAACGAAACAAACCGGAGAAAAAACTCCGTTTTGCTTCATTTCGTCAGCCATCGAGACCTATGTTTTTCTTTGCTGTGGACAGCATAAGCTTGATGCGGTTCAGCTGATTGACCTCGCTGGCACCGGGGTCATAATCCACCGCAGCAATATTGCTTTGCGGGTATGCTTTTTTCAGCGCTTTGATCACGCCCTTGCCTACAACATGGTTTGGAAGACACGCAAACGGCTGAATACAAACTACATTCGGCGTGCCATGTGTGATCAGTTCGATCATTTCTCCGGCTAAGAACCACCCCTCACCGTATAGATTGCCCAAAGACAAAAAGGGTTTTGTCATTTCAGCAATCCGGTAAACAGACAATGGGGCCTCAAACCGTTTGCTTTCGTTCAGCGCATCAGTTGCCGGTTTGCGCAGAGCGGCAATCAGCCTTATTGCCGCCTTGGATACGATGACCGAAGATTTTTTGGTGCCGAGGTATTCCGCCTTGTATTGGGAGCCGAAAACACAGTAATTGAAGAAGTCCAGCAGATCCGGAACAACAACCTCGGCACCTTCCCGTTCCAGCAGTTCCACCAAGTGGTTGTTTGCCAGCGGCATATACTTCACAAGGATCTCACCGACAATGCCGACCCTCGGCTTACGGATCGTTTCATCGATGGGGAAGCTGTCAAACGCATTGACGATTCCACGGCATACTTCCTTATAGGTGTACTGCGTTTTTGAATTTATGAGTGAGTCGATGCAAATATCCTGCCACTTTTTATGGAGCGCATCGGCAGAACCGGGTATGACCTCATACGGTCGCACACGGTACAGGCAGCGCATAAAAAGATCTCCGTAGACGATCGTTTTTGCGGCATCCGTGACTAAACCGGCGGACAGGCTGAAACCCTCATTTTTCTCCATCCCGTTGGCGTTCAGGGAAATGACCGGAATATGGGAGTATCCGGCCTTATCCAAGGCGCGGCGAATGAAGGATACATAGTTGCTGGCACGACAGCATCCGCCGGTCTGTGTCATAACGATTGCCAAACGGTCGGTATCATATTTGCCGGAAAGTACGGCATCCATAAATTGTCCGACCACCGTAATAGAAGGATAGCAGGCATCGTTATTGACATATTTGAGTCCCATATTCACAGCACTGCGATTGTCATTGTCCAGAACAACCAGGTTATATCCGTGCTTGCGGAACACGGGCTCCAAAATATCAAAATGGATCGGACTCATTTGCGGCGCAAGAATGGTATACCCCTTTTCCCGCATTTCTTTGGTGAACTCTGTTCGGTGATACGCCACAGGCTTTGCCGTCGCCCTGCTTTGATCCTGCTTTCGCATAGCCATAGCAGAGAGCAAGCTGCGGATTCGGATACGGACAGCGCCGAGATTGGCGACCTCGTCGATCTTCAAAAGCGTATACAGCTTGCCGGAAGCCTCCAGAATCTCGCTTACCTGATCTGTCGTTACGGCATCAAGTCCGCATCCGAAAGAATTGAGCTGAATCATCTCCAATTTATCATGTTGGCAGACAAATTCCGCTGCATTGTACAGCCGGGAATGATATACCCACTGATCCACAACACGCAAGGGCCGGGACGGCTCAAAATCGATGGGAAGACTATCCTCAGTAAAAACCGTCAGACCGTAGGAGGCAATCAGTTCCGGGATCCCGTGGTTGATTTCGGGGTCGATATGATACGGCCGCCCCGCCAGCACGATTCCGCACTCGCCGTTATGCTTCATCTGATTGAGCAGGCGCTTGCCTTCCGTACGAATATCTGCCTTGACCCGCTGCTGTTCTGCCCATGCCGCTTTTACTGCCGCATGCACCTCCGGTGCGGGAATATTCCATTCCTCACGGCAGAGCTTTACCATGCGGTCAGCAACCGTCTTTTCATCGGTAAACGCCATAAATGGGCGTATGTAGCGCACGGCTCCATTGGTAACGGCTTCCACATTGTTTTTGATGTTTTCAGGATATGAAACAACAATGGGGCAATTAAAATGGTTCTGTGCTCCCAGCGTTTCCTGGTGTTCGTAGAATACGCAGGGGTGAAAGATCGTTTTGATGCCTTGGTTGATGAGCCACTGTACATGGCCGTGCGCCAGCTTTGCGGGGTAACATTCCGATTCGGATGGGATTGACTCCATCCCAAGCTCGTAGATCTTTCGGCTTGAAAAGGGGGATAAGATGACCCGGAAATGCAGCTGTTTGAAAAAGGTTGCCCAAAACGGGTAGTTTTCATATAGGTTCAGCACCCGGGGAATACCGATCGTCCCCCGTGCGGCAGCTGACTCTGCAAGCGGCTCATAGCCAAATATGCATCGGCGCTTGAATTCAACCATATTGGGTGCAGCTTTTTTCCGCTCGGCATTGCCGACCATCTTTTCACAGCGATTTCCTGTGATGTGGCGGCGCTCTCCGTCAAAAACATTTACCGTCAGCATACAATGGTTGGCACAGCCGCCGCAGCGTCTTGTGAAAGAGGAATAGGTCAGCGCCTCGATCTGCTCCAGTGAAAGCATCTTAGTCGGTGTCGGTGCTCCGGTGTAATTGCGTCTGGCGATCAATGCGGCACCGAAAGCACCCATCACGCCGGAAATATCCGGGCAAATCACTTCTGCACCGGCAATTTCTTCAAACGCCCGCAAGACAGCCTTGTTATGAAAAGTACCGCCCTGCACGACGATATGGCTGCCAAGCTCCTCCGCCGAGGACAGCTTGATGACCTTATACAAAGCGTTTTTGATCACGGAATAGGCAAGGCCGGCGGAAATATCCGAAACCGAGGCACCTTCTTTTTGTGCCTGCTTGACATTGGAATTCATGAAAACCGTGCACCGGGTACCGAGGTCAACCGGGTGTTCGGCAAATAGTGCGGTTTGTGCGAACTCTTCTGCAGTATATCCTAAAGAGTTTGCAAAGTTTTCAATAAAGGAACCGCAGCCAGAGGAGCAGGCTTCGTTAAGCATGATACTGTCCACAGCACCGTTTTTCAGACGGATACATTTCATATCCTGACCGCCAATGTCCAGCACACAGTCCACTTTTGGATCGAAGAAAGAAGCGGCCGTACAGTGAGCAATCGTTTCCACTTCTCCGTCATCCAGAGAAAAGGCAGCCTGCAGCAGTGCCTCTCCGTAGCCGGTAGAGCACGCCCGGACGATTTTTGCATTCCCCGGCATTAGCGTTTGCAGTTCGTGGATACCCTTTTTTGCCGCCTCGATTGGGTTGCCGTTGTTGTTCGTGTAGTAAGAATACAGCAGTTCACCGTTTTCCCCGATCAGCGCCATCTTGGTTGTCGTAGAACCAGCGTCGATTCCCAGATAGCAGTTCCCTCGATAGGCGGAAAGCTCACCACGGGCAACGGAAGCCCGAGCGTGTCTGCAGCAGAACTGCTCATATTCTGCGTGACTTTCAAATAGAGCCGGAAGCCGGGGCATTTCAAAAGAGATCGAGACGCCGTTTTTCAGACGCTCGATCAGGGTGTCGATTGGGACAGTGTCTTTTTCCGTGCTTTCCATTGCAGCGCCCATGGCGGCAAACAGATGGGAGTGATCCGGATCAACAGTCGTTTCCGCTGTCAAACCAAGAGTCCGTACAAATGCCTTTTTCAGTTCCGGCAGAAAATGCAGCGGACCTCCGAGAAATGCCACGCATCCCCGGATCGGCTTTCCGCAGGCAAGACCGGAGATCGTCTGGTTCACGACTGCCTGAAAAATAGATGCTGCAAGGTCCGCTTTGGTTGCCCCTTCATTGATCAAGGGCTGAATATCTGTTTTCGCAAATACGCCGCAGCGTGCTGCGATCGGGTAGATCTGCTTGTACTGCTCAGCCTCTCTATTCAGTCCGGCGGCATCCGTTTGCAGCAGCGATGCCATTTGATCGATGAAAGAGCCGGTTCCGCCGGCGCAGACACCGTTCATTCGCTCCTCTAATCCGCCGGTAAAGTATATGATCTTAGCATCCTCGCCGCCAAGTTCAATCGCCACATCCGTCTGCGGCGCACATTTTTTCAGGGCTGTAGCGACGGCAACGACCTCCTGGACAAAGGAAATATCCAACGCTTTCCCCAGATTGATCGCACCGGAGCCGGTAATGCAAACCTGCAGTTCACATTCCCCAACAGATTTCTTGGCTTCTTCCAACAAAGTGGATAGGGTTTCCTGCGTGTGGGCCTGATGCCGTCTGTATTCTCCGTAAAGGATCTCATCGGCGTCATCAAGTACCACAAGCTTTACGGTCGTGGAGCCGATGTCGATCCCGGCACGGTATTTTTTCATAGATGATTCCTCCTGCGCTTATAAAAAGAAGCCGCCTGCGTATGTGCAGAAAAGATAAGTAAACGGAACGGCAAATAAATGACTGTCAAACCTGTCCAGTATACCGCCGTGTCCCGGCAGCAGATTGCCATAGTCTTTGATGCCGCAAATACGTTTGATCACTGACATAGGCAGATCACCGAACTGGCCGACAACGGAGGTCATAAGCGCCCAAAGTGCCAGCGTTCCGTAATTTACTTCAATCTTTACAAATTTCTCAACAACGATCCCGCCAAGCAGTGCCAATAGCACCCCGAACAATAGGCCGCCAAGGGAGCCTTCTATGGTCTTATTTGGGCTTACCTTCGGCATTAGCTTATGCCGTCCCAAACCTCGCCCGATCAGATAGGCGGCGACATCCGTGACAAAGCACAATGTGACAGCAAAAATCAGATAATACAGTCCGCTATTCAGGCTTCTCAGCTCCGGAATGGCTTTAAAGAGCACAATGATCAGGAGCACAATGAAAAATGCCTTGACGGGAGAGTCCAAGCTGCAATGTTTTTGCCGTATCATCAGCCAAATGGATGCTACAGTTGCAAAAATAAATGCCACCGTCAGTACGATCTCGGAACGGGGAATGTGTACGAAAGCAGCCAAAACGGCAATGAGCATAGAAACAGTAAACATCACTTCATTTTCGATTGTGCCGGTTGCGCGGTATATTTCATACACCGAAAAGGCGCAAAGGATGGCGGTAGCCACCAAAATGACCGCCGGTATGTAAGAATAGAATAGGATTAAGTAAACGGCGGCTGTTATAAACGCACCGGTTATCGTTCGCTTGAGTATGGTTGTGACCCCTCGTAATAAAACTACTGTATTATTTATCTTTTATACTATCGAGCAACATATTCCGTATTTCTGCGCCGATCGTATGTGTGGTTCCGTTTTCCACATCGCTTGCAGGAATCACCTGCACGATGTCCAAATATACATCGGAATGCCGGCGTAGGACATTCTTATGGATCTGTTCCGTTCCCCTGATGGACATAACGACAATCGGTGTGCCGGCCTTTTTGGCAATGTGGAAAACACCGTCGTGAAACGGGAGCAATTCTCCGGTTTTGCTTCGGGTGCCCTCCGGATATACACCGATAGAGACCTCGCCGCTCTGAAGCAGATCAGAAGCTTTATTGATCGTCCTCAATGCCTTTCGCGGGTTCTCCCGGTCGATCGGCATAAAGCAGCATTTCCGAATAATTCGTCCGAAAAACGGAATCTTAAAATTCTCGCCTTTTGAGATAAACGCAATATCCCACGGTTTCAGCACAAGCCACTCAATGATCGGGTCAAAATTGGAGCGATGGTTTCCGACAAACATCAGCTTTTGATTCTTAGGTATCTTCTCCAGTCCGCTTGTATATACTCTGATTCGCAGCACCTTCAAAGCAGCGGCAGAAGCGCTGTAAGCAGTGTGCGGTAAAAACGGCTGTTTTTCTCATATTCTTTTTTCGGATCGACGCATAGGCTGCAAATTGCAAGGAAGCAAATATAGAGCAGCAGGACGGCGAGAATGCCAAGCAGTATGTAAACAACAACCATTTTATCCCTCCTTGGATCTGTGGTTTGCTGATTCAGTTCGTGCGGAACAGATTCAGGTAAAACCGTATGTACAGCGTAAGGGACATAAGCATAACGCAAATGCAAATTCCGATCAGAACATTTGCCACCGTTTCCGATATACTCGGGAACAAGATAAGGCACGTCATAACCAGATACAGAACCACGGTGTTGAGCTTGCCATACCATTTTGCGCTGTTAACAACATCTTTCTTTTGAATTGCCATATACCCGAGCACGGCCATAATGATCTCCTTGACCACAAAGAGAACAATCAATCCGCGCATCCAGCGATATTTCACCGTCAAGCAGAGGATCACCGTAGCCTGCGTCAGCTTGTCTGCCACGGGATCCAAAATCTTTCCGAGGTCTGACACCATATTGAATTTGCGGGCGATGAATCCGTCAATAATATCCGTTGCACCGGAGATTAAAATCACAGCCACTGCAGCAGAATATTCCTGCTTTCCTATATATAGCCACACGATCAGCGGAATCAGCGCCAAGCGTATCACACTTAATAAATTCGGTATCGTCAATACCTGATCTTTTCTGAATATCCTATGCATATGTAATATCTCCCATCGGCCTGTCGCCATTATAATATCGTTTATCTTCGCATTTATACAGCTGCCATTTCACTGTCCTGTTTTGCTTTCTCTGCCGGTGAAACGCATGACCGAACCGTATATTCCATGACTTCCGGTACAACTTCGCCGTCGATCTGAAGCGGTGCCGGCTCATTATATTTCACTTGAATGGTCTTTCCTTCCAGAATCGTCATCTGATTCGTATACTTCAGATGCTTGCCGCTGAAAATCGACGGAAAGATCATTAGTCCACGCAGTTTGCCGACATCGTGGAATATCAGAATGGATACCTTTCCGTCTTCACGTAATCTGTACTGCTCCGGCGTCGGCATCATACCCCCGCCATAGAACCTGCCGTTCATGACAGAGGCAAGCCACACTTTTTTATATTGATAGCGTTTGCCGTCAACAACGACGGTCACATTCTTGGGCTTATAGTGAAACAGCAACCCGGTGATGGCGATCTTCGTATAATTTACCGGCTTGGGCTTTTTCCTCTTCTTGTTTTCCTCTCGGAGCTTTTCTCCAACCTCACAGCAATAACCGTCAATGCCGAAACCGACATTGTTCAGGAACAATTCAGACTTTCCTTTAACGCTTACACGAGGTAGCCGTTCAAAATATGGGTTGAGGCAAACCGTTGGATCCGAAAACGGTTTTTGCCCGACATCCCTCGCAAAATCGTTGCCGGTTCCCGTGGGGTAGTAGTAGAGCTTATTGGGAATGTTCATTCCGTTAACATCGTTGACAAAACGATTCAGGGTGCCGTCTCCGCCGCATAAGATCACAGTGTCATTCGGGTCTAATCCGTTAAAAAAAGTCTTATAACTGATGATGCGGCAAATATTGATCGCCACAGCCCCTTCATTGGCATCCTGCAAGGCTTTTACGGCTTTCTCGGTCTCCGGACCGCCTGCACAGGGATTATAAAGAATATATTTTTCAGACATAAGTTCATTACCTCCTCGAAGCATCGTCCCTGTTCTGTAAATTTATCAGTGCGTGCTTAATGTAAACTTTGATTCTGTTCCGGCTTTCAAGCGCCTGAAGTTTTCCTTATGCCGCAGCGCCACAAAAATAACGATTGCAGCGTCTATCAAAATTACGGATACAGGTGCTTTGAACAGCAGCAGAAGCAATGGGCTGCAGAGCGTCGCAGCAACAGTAGCAAGCGACATATATTTTGTGGTAAGCAGCAGTACAACCATCATTCCGGTCACGATCAGACCGACCCGCCAGTCTGTTACCCAAATCGTTGAAAGACTGACGAGAAATCCTTTGCCGCCTTTGAAGCCGTACCAGATCGGATAGGCATGTCCAAGAACAGCAAAAAGGCCTGTATAGACAGCCCCTAACTGATAAAGCCCCAGATATTTTTCAAACAGCTTTTGAATTCTTCAACGGAAACCTGCGCTGTCGTGATACGCTTTCCGCCACGGATCGTCTCGTAAAGTCTGTGTGCTTCTGCGGGTGTCCATGTGAGAAGCGCCGGAGACTCTTTGCCATCCTCGATCGTGGACATTCTGGCGTAGTCGATGTCGTATTTTTCGAGTTGCTCTGCGCTCAGGTCTGCGCAGGAATCGGTGATGATCTTAACTTTTCTCATGGTAAAAACTCCTTTTTATGTAATGAATCTTTGAAATGCTGCTTGCCGGTTAGAAAGAATCAAGCTTTTCCCGGATAAACCTCACTGCGTTTTCCGCATCCGTTTCATCGGGATGCCCCTCGGACAATTTTGCCTCGGAGATCATTTTTTTGATGGCAGGATCGTCCGGTTGCTGTGCGAACTGTCTTTGGATTTTGCTCAGCACCTCCTCCGCTATCTGACCTCGACACAGCAAAATGCCGCAATAGTCGCATTCGTCCGGCAGAAAAGGTTCGATCTTGCGCTCGATAAGCCGCTTGTATTCCTCACTTGGCTCTATGCCGCAGGTCACAAACAGGAATATCTTCTTTCCGGCCAGCCGGTCCAATGCGTCCATGACTTTTAGCGGGACTGTACCGTTGTTTATGCCGAATCCTACTAAATACACATCGGCCGCAAGGGTAACTTCTTCCTCTTGCAGGTTCGTCAAAAAAGCTTGATTTTCCGGAAGACGCTTTGCAATGCCGTATGCCAGCTTTTCTGTATTGCCTGATAAACTGTAATAGGCTATTTCATAGTTCAAGTCTGTCACTCCCTTAAAAACCGTTATTTCGACATTTTCTGCGGAGAGTGTAGCAAGCAATTCTAAACTGAAACGAAACTGCCCGGATTTTCAAAAGTTTCGTTTCAGTTTAGAATTTGAATATACGATAATGGTACTATGAAACACGGAAAGGGAAAAATCTCTATCGACCTCATCGAGGACGATCTGGTGTTCATCACCAACGGCTGCTGCACCGATACCTCCTGCTATGGCGACCAGACTCATGCACCCGATCTGTCCGGCATTGAAAACGGCAAGGGCGATTCCTGGGATATGTGGAAAGCTATCGCTGCTCAGGCCGAGCACGGCGAGTACGGCAACCCGGACAAATTCTGCTCCGATGTGGATGCCACCAACTGGATGAGCGCTACCGTCGCCACTTCCAATGAAGAGATCATTCAGCACATTATGAATGTTTGCAAGCGTGACCCGCGCTCCGGCAAGGTAACCACCGGCGGCATTGTCACCGTCAAGGACAGCACCGACAACTGGTATCTCTCCTGGACCATTAACCGCCAGCCGCAGTTCAAGTCCCAAGATAAGAACATGGTGCTTGTGTGGTTGTATTCTCTGAACACCAATAAGGAAGGCAACTATGTAAAGAAGGCCATGCGGGACTGCACTGGCGAGGAGGTCTGCCGTGAGTGGCTGTACCACATCGGCATGCCGACCGAAAAGATCGATGCGCTGGCACACGATGCCTGCAACACCACCACCTGCTTTATGCCGTATATCAATTCCTTCTTCCAGCCTCGTAAGGAGTCTGACCGTCCGAAGGTCGTGCCCGATGGCGCTGTGAACTTCGCCTTCATCGGTCAATTTGCCGAGACGCCCCGTGACACCATCTTCACCACCGAGTATTCCATGCGTACCGGTATGGAGTCGGTCTACACGCTGCTTGACATCGACCGCGGCGTGCCGGAGGTCTGGGGCAGCAAGTACGATGTGCGTGAGATCCTGCGTGCCTGCTACTACGCCATCGACAAGAAGCCGATCAGTGAGGCACCGCTGTCCTTCAAGGAGAAGGAAATGCTCAAGGTGGTCCTGAAAAAGGTTAAGGGCACAGATATCGAGATCCTGCTGAGAGAAAGCGGACTCATCGAGTAAAAAATACAGAACCAATGGGCGGCTGCCGATGCACAAAAAGCGTCGGCAGCCGCTTTTTTCATTATGCGAGGAACATTTCAGCCGGCATTGACACGTCGGGCGTGATACTGTAAAATATATATAGTTCGCAGAAACGAATACAAGCGGAGGAAATGTATGGATTATATCTCTGTAAAGGAAGCTGCCGAGCAGTGGCAGGTTTCGCAGCGCTGGGTGCAAAAGCTCTGTAAGGAAAACCGGATAGACGGGGTGCTGCGTTTCGGACATTCTTATATGATTCCGAAGGATTTGAAAAGGCCTGTCGATCTTAGATACAGCATCAACAAACCTGCGAAAAAGGAATAAGTTTATTTTCAGTTGATTTTGCAGCATTATTCTATGGGAGATAATTTAGCCGAGGAGGATATTTATGTTTCACATTCTCGTTGTAGATGACGATAAGCATACCAGGAAGCTGCTCCGTGCCGTGTTGGAAAATGCCCATTACACCGTAACAACGGCAACCAACGGAGAAGAAGCGCTGGAGGCTCTGGACAAAGAGCATATTGATCTGGTTGTACTGGACATTATGATGCCGAAAATGGACGGATATGAATTTACACGGTTTGTTCGGGAAACAGATAATGCGCTGCCTATATTGATGGTAACGGCAAAGCATTTACCGGCAGATGAGAAAAAGGGATTCCTTGTGGGAACCGACGATTATATCACAAAACCGATCGACGAGGAAAAGCTGCTTTTGCGTATCAAAGCATTGCTTCGGCGTGCGCAGATCGTCAGCGAACAGAAAATCACGATTGGTGATGTTGTTTTGGACTACAATGCCTTTACGGTCACAAAAAATGGTGAAACGCAGGAGCTACCGCAGAAGGAATTTATGCTCCTGTATAAGCTGCTTTCTTATCCCGGTCAAATTTTCACCCGTATTCAGCTGATGGATGAGATATGGGGGACGGATAGCGAAACCGGTTGGGAAACCGTCACCGTTCATGTCGGGCGCTTACGCAAACGCTTTGAAGGATGGAATGAATTTGAGATCGTTGCTGTTCGTGGGCTTGGTTATAAGGCGGTGAAGAAGGTATGAATAAAAGGAAGCGAACAGGGCGGATCGCTTTGGCACTGCTGATCTCCGGCATTGTTTTTCTTACCAACACGATCGCTATGCTGCTGACGATCGTAGCTATCTATGGACTGGCCCGACTCGGAGTCATTGAAACGACCGGAGGACAGGTAGGATTACCGGAGCTTTTGAGGTTCTTCTTTTACACCAGTCTGGTTATTGGATTTCTTCTCGCCTCTTTGACAGGAAAAATCATTCTAAAACCAATCAAGCGTATTATCGATCAGCTTGACCGGCTGGCAAGCGGCGACTTCAAGACGAGACTGCATTTCGGCAAGCCTATTGCCGACCATCCCACCTTCAAGCAGGTAGAAAAAAGTTTCAATCGGGCGGCAGAAGAACTGGATTACACAGAAATGCTGCGCAGTGATTTTATCAACAACTTCTCTCATGAATTTAAGACACCGATCGTTTCTATCGCAGGCTTTGCAAAGCTTTTGCGTCGCGGAAACCTTACGGACGAACAAAAAGAAGAATACCTTGAAGTCATTGAAGAGGAATCGCTTCGGCTTTCTGCCATGGCAAACAATGTATTGAATTTGACTCGGGTGGAAAACCAGACGATCCTGACAGAGGTTACAAGATTTAACCTTTCTGAACAGATTCGTGGAGCCGTCCTGCTGCTTGCAGAAAAATGGACGCCCAAGAACCTGTATATGGATATGCAGTTCGGTGAGCATATGATATGTGCAAATGAAGAACTGCTGAAGCAGGTATGGATCAATCTGCTGGATAATGCAATCAAGTTTTCGGATCCGAACGGCACGGTATCTGTCGATATTTCCGACGGGAGCGAATGCCTTTCAATCTCTGTTTCCAACCACGGCAAAGACATCCCAAAGGACCGTATTGCCCATATCTTCAATAAGTTCTATCAGGCGGATGAGTCACATTCGTCGGAAGGAAACGGCATTGGTCTTGCCGTCGTGAAAAAAGTATGTGAGTTGCACGGCGGTGCGGTATCGGCAAAAAGCGAAAGCGGAACAACGACCTTTACTGTTGTGCTACCGAAACAGCAGAATATGTGATATTGCTATATAACAACAGCCGGAATATTCCGGCTGTTTCCTTCTACGAGCATAAAAATACCACCGGGGATTGCTCCCTGGTGGTTGATAGATGATTAAGCTACTGATTAGAGCAAACAGCGATTGCACTCATTATCCATTGACCTTCATCATAAATCTTCTGCACACACTTCTTGGCAGCAGCCGTGCAGCGATGCTCACCGTGTGAGTTGGCCAGCCACAATAGCGAAGAGTTTTTCCCTTCTGTGCAGCACGGAAACCTGCCTCTGCAACAGCCGCTGCGCTGGCAGGCTTAAACATGGAGAACATATGGGAGTTTTTCATCTGTGCGGCCTGTTCAAATCCCGTGGCAGTTGGGCCGGGGCAAAGCGCAGTCACTGTAACGCCCGTACTGCGCACCTCCTCGGCAACGGCTTCGCTGAAGCTGCGTACAAATTCCTTAGAGGCATAGTATAGGCACATCCTCGGCCCGGCACTGAATGCTGCGACCGAAGATAGATTCAGCACACTGCCATGTCTGCGCTCCACCATACCGGGCAGAAAATACCGCGTAAGCTGCACCAGCGTCATGATGTTGACTTGCAGGAGATCGGTCTGCCGCTGGGCGTCCACCTCCCAGAAGTTGCCGAAGTCACCGAACCCGGCGTTGTTGACCAGTGCATCAATGGTGATATTCTTCTCTAAGGTGTAATTGAATACTTCATAGGCGGCGTCTGGCTGAGACAAGTCCTGCGCCAGCACCCATACATGACAGTCATACTGCGTCTCCAGCTCGCTTTTCAGCTTATAGAGCTTCCCCTCGCTGCGGGCAACTACAACAAGATCAAAACCCTCTCTTGCGTATATTCTGGCAAACTCCAAACCCAGTCCGCCGGATGCGCCGGTGATAAGTACTGTTTTTCTCATATTAGCCACCTCACAATTCGATGATGTGCGGCTGCACATCGGGGTCGTGGTTGGCAAGAGACTCTACGCAGTTTGCGTTTAGGCTTTGCTCTCGTATCCATTCCAGTGACTTTTTCTGTGCCGCCTTGTCATCTGCAATGCCGGATGTGATCAGCTGCTCCCACGATTTTCGGGCGTAACCGCCATCGGCGTAGAAGTAGTATGAACCGCCCGTCAGAACCAGTAATCTTTAGCGCACATAGCCCTTTGGAATGACCAGGGATATTGACCATAACGAGGCTTTCATCCCCAAATACATCGTAGGATTTTCCCGCAAGGCCTTCCGTACCGTTCCAGTCGAAGGTCTGCATTTTCGTGCTGCGCCACCAATCCGCATTGTAGCGGATGCGGTTGACGGGCGTTTTGTTCTCCGCAAAAAGCAGCTCGTCTTTCGACACAAGGATCTGCTTTGCGTCGGCCACCAGATTCAGACCGTTGGTGTGGTCGCAATCCAGATGGGACAGCAGCACCAAATCCAAGTCGGCAGGATGAATGCCCAGCGCCGCCAACTGCTCGTCGATGGCTAAGCCTTTTTCAATTCGTCCTTGATTTGTTACATACAGCGGCAGCGAACCGAGGGACTTGATCTGCGCTTTTTTATCAAACACACCATCGGGGCTCATATTCCGATGCCATCCGCAGTCAAAGATTATCTTCCCGTGGCTGCACTCAATAAGATAGGCTGACACAGGCAGCCACAACCGTTCCGATTTCTTTGCAAACGCGCCGGATGCCTTGATCGTGCTGCAATGCTCGCCGCCAAAGGGCAGATCCGGTGCTACGCATACCTCGCCGGTGTGGAACACATGAATTTTGATCTCTGCCATCATACATCTCTCCTTGTCTCTGATTTGATTCCATCATACAAGAGACAGCGGATAGATGGAACGACACATTTTCAAAAAGTGTCCGGGCTTGGACGCAAAAAAGCTGCGGCACTGCCGCAGCTTTTTTAGATGATCTGTTCTACGGAGGAGAGCATCTGCACACTGATGTCCGCCAGCTTTTGCGTGTCCACCTCATCAGGATGCTCCATCCAGTAGGTATACGCACCAATAACTGCCGAGGCGATGACTTCCATGATAAGCCCGTGGTTTGGCACAGCATCTTTCTCTGGGAACCGGAGCCTGAAGTGATATTTGATGGCATCCTTCCATTTGGCGATATAGGCAAGATTCGGCTGTGCCACCAGAAAGGCATAGTTTTCCTCCCAATGGGACTTGATATAGTCCAATGTCTGAGCGAAGAACACATTCAGATTCATCTCCACAAAACTGCCTCCGGCGGTTGCTTTTGCAATTTTTAGAATGCCACCAATCAACTCGTCCTCGATTTCCGCTTTCAGCGTACCGAGATTGTCATAGTATTCATAAAATGTTGTCCGAGCTACCGGTGTCTGCACACACAGCTCCTTAACATTCATTTGGTCATAGCTTTTTTTACGGTAGAGATCAATAAAAGTGGTTTGTATTGCTCGCTTTGTGCTGTTCATAATATTCCGATTATCTCCAGTTTAAAGTTCTGATTTTAGGATATTATAGCATACTTCTGCGAAGTTTTCTACTGCTTGCACAGGAATGACCCGGTGTGGGTTTTACTCATGCCGATAATGGCTCATAGTTCGATTATCGGTAAACACGGAGTGCAAAGTAGAATAGCATAATAGCATAATAACATAACAACAGCCGGAATGGATCTGATCCATTCCGGCTGTCTTTCCCTTTTAACGATTTGAGTCTGAATGGCAGATTTTTGCCTCTGTCAGATAGCCGTGAGTTTCCGGATTAGTGTAAAGGCACTTATACACGCTTCGTGAACCTCCAATTCGTTTCCGGTCGCTTTGGACACCACTGCGGCGAAACTGCGGCATAGCGTCCTGGTATATGCCGTCCGCCGGAATCCTTATCCTGACGAACAATTTTATAATGTCGGCAAGCTCTCCACAGTCCTCGTTTTCCTTGCCGCACCGAATAGCAATACTTGCATTCGCTGCAATGCGGCAGCGTCTTTTCTGCAGGGCGGTAAAGCAACGGCGGATATTCCTGTATGAGCGGAGCACGCCAAACATCCTTGAATAGTTTGCTTCCGATCATAAATACAGGGATGTTTCCTTTTCGTTCCATAACACTTTCAATCCAACTGCGTTTTAGTTTACCGTACCCGCCGAGTAGGATCCATTCCACATTTGGAATCTCCATTCTCTCTGCAAATAACCGCATTGGTTCAATGCAAAGAAATGTATGATACCCGTCAGCAGTAAACACATTGCCCCGCTCGGTCAGGCGAGTGCCATACCAGAAGTTATCCGTCGGCATCAGCACTCCTGTTTCAAGCAGTTCTTCATAACGGTTAGGATTCATCGTCAAAAACATATAATTGTGCCACGGTGCCTGCTTTGCCGCTTCAAACACCTGCAAGATCCACTCGGTCGGTATCCATTCGCCAAACAAGTCACCGGAATGGCAGACCCAAATATTTGCCGGCTTGATCTTCTGTATGACCTGCTGCAAACGGTACGGATGTAATGTGGGATAAAAACCTGTGGGTGCAGGAACAGATGAGCCGTTTTTGGCAAGCGGCGTTGTTATCACATACAGGCTGCGTTCTTCATCTATATGAATACGCTCATCGCTGAGATGAAAGCGTATATCCCCCTTGAAATGAGAAAGCCGCTTTCTGCTCTCGCAAAATGAGCAATCATTTCTGCATCCGGTAACCGGGTCCCAAGTGAAATCGCACCATTCAATATTACTTTTCTTCATCATGTGCAAGTCACTCCTTTCTTCAGAATATTCTGATTCTGTCAGGCCGCTTTATCCACAACCAGGACAACCGTATGTACACCGGTCATTTCAAATTTGGCACCGCATTCGTCAATGGAGTGGGTATGTTCTGACAGCCAATCACGGAATTGCTCATACTTGCGTGTGCTTTTCCACTGAATACTGCTTGAACAGACCGCCACAAGACTGCCGCCGGGGCGAAGGAAGTCAAATGCCCTTTTAATATGCTCACATTCTTCGCTGAACGGCGGATTCATCACAACAGCGTCATAGATCGGTGCTGTTTCAGCCGTCAACAAATCGTTTCCGATCACATTGTGCTTTTTCAGCTTCAGGATCTCGCAAAAGTCTGTCATACGCTCAATGCAGTCCACATGGTCCGTTACTTCCTTTGCGGCGTCGGCAATGTTGCCGATCCCGGCCTCCGGCTCCAGCACACGGCTGTCTTTACGGACACCGGCCAGCGCCACAAGCTCTTTTGCCAGCTCCGGGGGCGTGAACTGAATATCTCCCTTTTGATACATCTTCGCCCGATAAAGCATATCCCGTAAACGGATCGCATTCGGATCCGGCGGTATAACAGCCGATTGCAGGAGCGTATCAAAGCACTCGACCGCTGCGGCCAGTTCGTCGGTATCGGTGATGCCTGCCTTTTGCAAACGCTTCGTGCGGACATCATCGGGCTTGGGATACTGAAATTTGCAGTAGGGATTGTCCTTGCAATATTTCTTAGAGGCAGAAAAACAGCGCATATCCTCATAAAAGGCAGCAACTGTCAGGTTCTGCTCAAGCAGCGTCAGCGTATCGGTTTCCGATTTCTGTTTCAAAAACTGCAATACCTGAATCTGCGAGTGATACATTTCCTTTTTTCTGTCTCGTTCCTGCTGTTCACGCTGGCGCTTCCATGTGTTTGTCAGATAATTCCCGCTGAGGGCGTCTATTTTGCCTTCCAGGGCAGTGATTTGGCGTTCAATCTTTTCTGTGATATTTGCCATTCTGTTCTTCCTTTCCTATGTATGGTCTTTGCTGATCGCAGCGATGCGGGTGATTTGCTAAGCCAGCTTTTCCAGCATTGCCTTCAAAAACAGCATATTGTCCCTGTACTGCGGCAGAAACGGCTGATCAAAGTCGTAGGCCAGATAACGATACGCCACAATCAGCTGTTCGGCACGCTGAAAATTGTTTTCCGGCACACTTCGCAGCAGCTTGCCGAGCTCCGGCAATATACGGCATTCGTCAAACCAGAAAGCCTCATCTTCATCGGACATATTTTTTCTTTGCCATTCCCGTGCAGTGACGGAGCCTAAGCCAAAGTGATGGGGCTGCTCCGTACACAAATACCACTTGATACGATGCTCCTCCGGGCAAGGCTCCGCCGTAAATGGGTACAGTCTGCAGGTGTGCGGGCGCACGGAATAGATCGTACACCGATCATCCCGCAGCATACCGCACATACCGCTGTCATTGACTGTTCTCAGCACGAATACATGGAAGCCGGGAGATAGTTCCTTCAGCTCAGCCATATTCCAAAGAATATCATCGGCAGAATCGGTGCAGCCGTTTTTCTGCTTATCCCGAACAATGCGGTAAGCATCCAACGGATCCAGCACGATACTGTCCCGTACATTTTTGCAGCAGACGCCGCAAGCACGGCACTTGAATGCGATTGGCTGGCGATTCGTGACCAGCACGGCATTTCTAAAAAGCTGCACTACGCAACCCTCCGTTCGTTCAATACATACGGTTGCGGCTTCATCAGCTCCGCACCGCCATAAAAACGATCCGCAAAATATTTCTTGCTGACCTTTCCCGATACGGTAATATAGCCTTTGTTTTCAAGTTCCTGATTCAGCCGTTTAATGATTCGATACGCTGTTGAGCGGGAAACGCCAATCGCTTCAGCCACCTGGTCAGCGGTAAGAAATTGTATTGCCATTTAATCATCCTCCTTTTTTCGTTTCCAATTAGTGGAGTCGCCTGCACAGTTGAAATTCTCTTTTATTTCCGCAGTCAGTTCATTTGAACGACCGGTTTGGATATAGCGCACGAATATGCTCATAGAGCGTTTCAAACAGGTGCTTTTTACAGCGCAGTTTACGCAGCTTCGTTCCATAAAACATTCCTCCTGTAAACAGGGACACCGCAGCAAACCGCTACGATGTCCCAAAAATCTTATGCACACATTTTTAGAAAGGTCGGGAGCGTTACACGGGCAGGAACCGGTTGAAGGCGCACCTTATAAACCGAGTTCAATGTCTCAAAGCAGGCGTAATCCGTTCTTTCTTCCATAATCTCAACGACAAGCGAAGTATAGATGAGTCTGTTGTCGGTTAAAATAACGGCTCGGCAGCCTTCCTCCAGCGGAAACACGATCCGACCGTTTATGCTCACTTCTTTTTTCATACGGTATCTGATCCTCCTTTGTCTTCCGAAAAATAGCATCGCTTGTTTTTACAGCTTCTTGTGCGGTTGCACTGAGCCTCTTCCTCATAATAAATAAGGCCAACAGGTCTGTTTGCCGCTGCGCTCCAATTCTTCTTGTGCCGACTCAATAATCGGCGCAATGATTGCCATATCCCAGGGCAAGACCTCTTCATCGGTCTGATCGGGATGTGTGCGCAGAAGCGCCACAGCGAGGGCATAGGCTGCGTTGTCGATCTCGTCACCCTTACATTCCAGATAGCGTTCAAAATCATTTTTACAAGCCATAAGAATTACCCCCATAATACGCTGATGACCGTCGGATAGCAGCGCTCCAGCGCCTGATTGATCTGGCGGAAGGTCATTCGCTCACGCTTTGCAATGTCGTGCATACGGTCGCCTCGGACCTTCATACGAATGATCCGCATTTCACGGCGTGGCAGTCGAGCCGTCAAAGCGTGCAGGCACATCTCTGCCTCCAAACGCTGAAACAACTCATCCTGTCGGCTGATAACATCCTCCCAGTACAGTCCGTCCTCGTTGCCGATCAGCTCGTTGAAGCTGACAACAGGGGCGTTTCGTTTGGGCCTGGAAAGATACTTATAGTAGTTTGACAGTGAGCTGCGCATACGCTGAAAAGCAAGCGTGGAGAACTTAAAGCGGTGCAGAGCCTGCACCTCGCAGTATTCCTGCACGGCCTTCAGGTAGCCGAAGATCACAACATCATAAAACGCCGACTCCGGCAGATCCTTTTGATTCAAAAATGTAAAGACCAGGTGATGGTTTTCCTCTGCAAATCGGCGTTGTTCTTTCGTTAATGGTCGTATATCCATTTCATACGATCCTCCTTTCGCAAAAAAGAGGGATACCGCCGGCGTTTTGCCGACAGTATCCCTAAACTCTTGGCTCACGGCAGGCCGTGGGCGTCATTCTTACATCGGCAGATCCTCGTGATCGCCGTCAATAGGTGCTTCGGTGATACAGAAATGCTCGCCGTCATCGGTCGAGTGATAGCTGCTGTCCACCGCATCGCAGATCGGCTCGTTGTTGCCGAGCTCTGCTTCCATTGCACGCTGCTGATTCATGGCTTTGATCTGCTCACGGAAACCGTCCGCATACTGTTTGATCTGCAGAAGGTCGTTGCCCTCAAATCTCTGCACCAGGCGGAAGGTAGCCACACTGTAGGTGTTGCTTCCGTTGTCCACACGCTTGAGGCCGATCTGCACCACACCGCTGTAAATCGGACGGCGGCGGGTCGCAAAGGCAGCCGTGATGAAATCGGAATAGGGGCGAAGGCTCGTAGGCGGAAGAGAGAGCAGCATAGGCATGTGCTCACCGCTGCGAAGAATATACAGATTGCGCATATTCTTGCAGGCCTTGCCTTTTCCTTTCTCTACGGAGCCGTACTGGTTGAGAGCACAGGTCGCGCAGATACCGCCGGGAGCGCCGTAACCCGTTTTGCCGTCAACGGACGAGCAAAGCGGCGTTACATTGTCGTCATACTCCGATCCCTCCGGCCAGTAGGCGCAGGTGTCATGATTATAGAGAATCACACCCTCGATATACTTGGTATAGTCGGGGTTCTCCGGGTCATCGCTGGGGATCTCAAACTGCAGGCTGCCGCCTCCGGGGATCTTCACACGCGGGAAGCTCAAACGAAGCCCCTCGTAATCCTCGGATACATCCACGGAGATACAGTCGTCCTCGACCATAGCGGGCAGAATGAAATCCTTTTTGGTCTCCATCATGGCGTTTTCGTTGTTGTAAGTCATAAATTCGTTCCTCCTAAAAATTTTTGATATGAGGATCCGGACAGCCTTATGCGGCTACCTGGTTGATCCTGGTCCATTGTCTCGGCGGCATGGATAAAATGTTAAATCCGATGCCCTCCAAGTCTGTGGCACGGTCATAGCTTTCAACATCCTGGCTGTGCCGTGTCACTGCGTTTGCGAGTCCGTAAAGACTCAGATCATCACTTTCAATGAGACGCTGCAAAACACCGTTTTGCTCGGTATCGGTAATACCGAAGTCGCGGCCTGCCGTATGTACGACAGCCGGAATATCGGCGGTATTCATCGCCTGATGCTTTGCGTTTTGCATCAGTGTGACGATCTGCGAGAACTGTTCTTCATCGGTTGCCGAACGGACAGTTTCCTGCAGCTCGGTCAGAAAAGTGCGGTCTGCTTCGGTCAAGGCTTCCTGTGAAGCCAACATAAAATGTTCTTCCGCAGAATTGACCCTTCCTCGATGGATCCGCTTTGTCGTTGCTCCGGCCACTGCGATACCGTTGCCGTCAAGCTCACGGTAGATCAGTGGCTGCACACTGACAGAGCCGAGTCCCACTTCGCTGTTGCTGATCACAATGCCTGCTTTCACGGTGTCGCCCGGCGCTACCTCTGCCGTCAAATGCGGATCAACCGCCTTGATATACATACGGCTGTCCGTAATGTGGCAGCTGACGAATTGCACATCGGGTATCTCACCGATAACGGGAAGCACAGAGGCGAATATCTCATAGTGATCCATTCGCATATAGCTGTTGCTCAGATAGGCACGCACCTTCCCGTCAAGGACTCTCAGCATACGCTCAGTCGGCTCCCGTTCAAACCATGCGTTCACATTGGTTACCAGCAGGTCGGGATGCTCGGTCAGCATTTTCCCGTAGTATTTCGCCGGGATACCGAGGCGGGTGCCGATCTGACGATGGGCGGTGTCTGCAATATCCAGCGGCTCAATGCGGTCAATATGACTGTCATCCAGCACCCGCAGAACAAGCTCCGTACCGCAACACTCCATTGCAAGCATGGAAGTGTTTACGATGTAGTCTGCTTTGGCATCTTTCTGACGCATGACCTCGGTTGCCAATTCTTCGATCGTCAATCCCGCTTTCATGCTCATTCACTCCTTTCCGTGGCTGTATCCGGCATTACCAAGAAAGCAGGATGCCGCCATCTGTAATATTTGCCGCCATACCTTCACGCTCAAAGACCTTGCAAAGCCTTGCCCAATAGGTCTTTTCCGGGACGCTTTCAAAGGCAGTCCTGACCTTTTCGCTGTCGGCCTGCTGAATGGCAATATCGCCGTTTTCACGAATCGTCAGGCTGTTATATCCCCGGGAATGAAGGTCGGTGATCAAGGCTTCCAGCACCTTGCGGCCCTGTACTTCATACCACACCTGCGGATCGACCGGATCCGGCTGCTTCGGCATAGCTGCCGGAGCTTCAGCGGTATCCTTAGTATCGGACGCAGAGGGTTGCGGTGCGGTCGGCTGCTTCAACGGTACGATATTCACAAGCGCACAGTCGATACCGCCGTTCTGGTCAAAAGTCACATCAGCAAAGTTATAACCGTCCACACCGAACAGCTTGATCCGTCCGGTGCCGCCCTTTGCTATGATCCGTTCCGGGAACTCTTCACGCCACTCCCAGGTTGCGTTGGGGTATACCGATTGCAGATAGGCTGAAATACGGTAATTGGCATGGCGAAGCAGTACCTGCTCCACGGGGTCGGACACCTCGGGGATAATGAATCGGTCGAAGGCCGCATCCTGCTTTTCGCATTTTCTGCGGATGCGCTTTGCCTCCCGCCTGTGGAGTTCCTCCTTGATATACGGAACAAGGAAATAGCAGGTTGCCCATACCGCCCAAATGACAAAGGCTGCGGCAAGAAGCCACGCCTGCGCATTTCCACGGATAAAGGCTGTGATGACCAGCACTGCGACAATAAGTATCGAAACGCCGGACCATAGGTTTTTCTTTTTTCTCATTCGGTTCATCCTTTCTTTGTTGTTCTCTCTGAAAATAAAAAAAGAGGAACCGCTGCGTTTTCTTCCTAAAAACACAACGATTCCTCTCGGCGCCGGAAATTATCCCGGCAATGCGTCTCTTTCTCCGTCAATACCGTCATATTCCTGTTTTGGCGGTATTTTCGGCTCGGGCGGTGTCGGCTCCTGCTTTGAGGATCCGGCTCTGCCGACGGGAACAAAGCCCCAGTTATCGAGCAATATTTTCATACGCTTATCTATGGAAATACCGTCACGCTTGGTGTACGGCTCAAGCTCCAGCGAGCCTGTCACCCAGATAAGGCTTCCTTTTTTTGCATGGGCTTTCATCAGCCTGTTGGCGTCCTCACCCCATGCACAAACCTGAAAATATTGTGTATGCAGGGCCTGACGGCTGCCGATATTCTCGGCAATGTCAAAGCGTACATACGGGTTGCTCTTTTCACTGGTCTTCAGCTCCAGATCGTCAGTTATCCGACCGATAACATTTACCTGTGCCATTCTTCTCCTTTCTGCCTTACGGCTGAAATATCTATATAAAAAAGTGCCGGCAAACGATTCCTTCGCCCATAAGGGCAGAACCGTACTGTCGGCACTGAATTACAAACTTAACGCTCTGTGCAATGTGGCACTGTACCACGATACTCCTTACGGAGAAACGCACAAAAATCAATTACAAGGGTATTATACCACTATATATTGTGATTGTCAAGTCTGTAAAGTCTATATATAGATATTTCGGGTGATGTATAATAATTACTCTAACGACTTCATTATGCGAACCACAGTGTCGCAGGTATCGTCAAAGGGAATGTCTGAGGCATAGTCGAACTCCTGCTGATACTTGCTCCATTGTTCTTGCATAACGGCACTGCTCTTTACTCGCTCCATGATTGCTATGTATCCCTTGACTATTTCCGCAGATCCTCTTTTACTGCATGTGGCTGCAAGAGCCTCTTTCAAGGAAGGCAAGTCGATGTTGTGGGCTTGCAGCTTTGTCAGCACATAAATGTCGTAGTAATCTCTCGGGCGAGTATTCTGATCTGAACGGGAGATCACTGTTTCCAATTTTTCTGCTAAAATCGTTTCGAGGTTATATGCCAAAATGGAGATGCTGCGATCTTCGAGCAAAAGCTTAAAGCTATATTCAATTTCTCGCGGTGTGATCTTATCTCCTGTGGTAATATCCAGCTTTAACGGAACAGCCAGAGGCGGATAGTTGGCTGTCAGTGCCACACGATAGCCGGTATACTCATCGCCCTCACGAATCTCTCCAATTTGGCGAAAGGCAAAAGTAACATCATCGTTTAACTCAATGGCGCAGATCTCTTCAAACATTTTGCGAACAGTTTCCTCATTTACGGGATAACCTTTAAGAGTTGCATCCATATCCATAGTTGCCCTTGTGTCTAACCCGACCATTGCAGCGATCAGGAAACCGCCTTTGAGAATAAAGTTATTTCGATATTTGGAAACAGAAACTCGCTCAAGCAGTCGTTCAAGCATATAATTCTGCAAAACGAGCTGTGCAGAAATATTCTTTTGCTTCGCCATGTTTTTGAGGATGGCTTTTAATTGCATTGCGTTTTTCATAGTAGTACCTCCAGGTAGGAACGAACTTTTCCGCTTACTCTAAAAAGTTTGGAATAATCCGAAAGAAGTGCGATATTTTTATCGGGAAGCTTTGCGTATTCCTTAAATGCCTGCGTAATCAGCTGAATATCCGTTTGATTGCTTTTTTTGAGAATATCACATAGGGTACGCTCCCTGTTATATACCCGGACAATATTGTGAGCCGGGGTTTCCGTTTCCGTTAGTCCCACTTCATACAGGCTATCAATAACCTGGGAACACCGGACATTTTCCTTCTTGACGCTTGTTAAATTGTATGTCGCCGGAAAGGTCATGCAAAATTTGTTTGGCGTGCGATCGGTCATATTCCATAAGAATAAGGCAGTATCGCAGGAAAAAATACCTCGCTTGAACCGATTCTGAAAAGCAAAGAATTCATCGTCCCAAATCTCCGGCAAAACATACACGCCGCGTCCGGACCGTTCCAATTTGCCTGTATCGGTCAGATATTTTAAGTTACCTCTTGAGATGCCGGCTTTTGTAACCATAGCAGTAGTGACAGTGCCATTATTCTCATGAGCCATTTGTAAAATCATTTCAGTCTCCTTCATAAAAGGCACCTCCCAACCTTATTGACTTTCTCGCTTATTATAATACACGAATTAAGCGTAAAAGTCAATAGCCCGGCGAAAATTCGGGCAATGTTCGGGAAGTGCCTTTTAATCATTATTCAGTTGTTTCAGCCGCAAACTCACCCAACTCCTCATACCCGAGAAAATGATCCGAGGACATAGCGGAATTGAGATATTCGCTGCCGAGAGAAATACGCTGCGTTTCCTTGAAATAGAACCGATACCGATAGCCGATCTTCACCCTCGAATGCTTACCGAGCAGCATAGTAGACTCGTTGCCGTCGCCGTCCATAATTTTGATTTTACGGTATTTGCGCAGCGGCTTGGGGACGATCGAAACGCAGACGCCCTCGACAGTCTCGTAGCTCTTATCGGTGATAATGCGGTAATAGCTCAGCACTCTGACGACGCTGGCCGCAAATACGGCAAGACTCAGAAACAGCATAATTCGGTCCTTCAGTATGAAGCACATTGCAGCGCCGATCAGCAGGCATCCGGCTCCGATGATCCCGGTGAGGAACAGCTTCCGTCTTAGCGGTGCCGGTGCGTCTTTTATCTTACCCATGACTTACATCCTTTCAAAAATGATCTGTTTTCGCAGGTACAGGTTAGCTACGGAAGTGATGACCGGACGGCACTGGGGCAGGAAGCGAACGCTGTGGGAGATGTTTTCACTTGTCGTGTATTCGTCGTGATAGAGCGTGTCAATCAATTCATCCTCGCTGCCGAACGCAAAGGTGTTCAGCTCCGCACACTTGATCATTTCCGCCGTGGAGAGTATCGCCTGGTTTGCAAGCAGCATGACCTTCTGTTCATCGCTGCTCCGCTTATCTCTGCGGAAGATCTGCTTGGTAACTGAATACGGGATATGCTCAAATACTGTCAGCCGAATAAAGGAGATCAGCCGTAGGATCGGGCTTTCCGAGATCGGCACAACATACAGGCCGGAGAGCAGGTCGAACAGTGCGTCCGCACCGAGCTCGCCTTCCCCCTCGGCAACCAAGCCGCGCCGTACCAGCCGCTGCATACATTCCGCGGCAGAACGGTGCGTCATATAACCGGTTTCCCGTGACTTGTTTTCATACAGCGTTTTGATCTCATCGTCAGAGAGGATACGCCAGTTCAGAATTGACCAGATCATCATTTCCTGGATGTCCAGAATGTATTCCTTGTTATTCAGAAGCACCATCGGACAGCGCATATCCTGGTTTCTTCCTTTGAATTGCATCCGTCCGACTGCGGTATATAATTTCTTCATGAAACCACCTCATTTTTCCGTTTATTCTTCTTTTACGACTTACGAGCTGTCAATTTCAACAGAGCGGTCAAAATACTGCATGAAATCACGGTTTTGCTTTAACCGTCCGGCTGCTCTGGAGATCCACGCACCCACAAGATTCGGCTTGACCCCATACATTTTGGCGATCTCCGCACCGGATAAGCCCTTAACCTTCCATTCGATGGCTTCAATACCGAGGCGGGCAGTGCCGGCATACTGCCGCTTGCAGTTTTGCAGCAGCATACAGATGTCCTGCTCCTCAAGCAGCTTGTCCAGCGTATCGTCCGCACTCGACAACTGCTCCATGGAAAGCCCGTCCTCCTCCGGCTCACTTTGGACCGGAAGTGAAATATGATGCTTTTGCTTGCCGCACATCAGGCGGCAGTATGTACGAAGTCCGTTGGTAACGACCTTTTCGGCGTAAGTCGCAAATTTGATGTTGCGTGTTTCATCAAAGCTGATGGCCGCCTTGCACAGCCAGATGCAGCCCTCCTGGTACAGATCGTCATATTCAAAGCCGTAAAGACTGTCGTTGACGATGATGTTTTTGTGGATAGCGTGCCGGACGACGCTTAGATTTTCCTCCACAAGCCGTTGCTGTCGGCTGTTTAGAGTCAGGTTTTTCATTTGGACTCTCACTCCTTTCAAGCGGCGATTCTTTGGTTTTCCAGTGCCCTGTTGCACTCAATGATCAGGCGGTCACACATATACTCGCTGAATTTAGCGATATGCGCCTGCTCATCCGTCAGTGCCAGCTTGCCCTGCATCCACTTGTAAGCCTGCCACTTTGTCATAAGCCCGGACTTCCACATCCAGTCGAACGCTTTGTGTGCCTGGATCCGTTTGTTGCGCAGATCACCATTGGCGAGCGTCCCCATCGGCTCCTTTGTGCGCTTATGGGCGCCTACATAGGAATCACAGCGGGGATAGCGGTCGCATACATACAGGTAGCTGTCCGGCACCTTTGTTGCCGTGCCGTAAACTGCAGAAGCAGGGCAAAGCGATGCTTTGGCACCGCAATAGGGACAGTGGATTTGTTTCTTTTTCATTCGGTTCAACCTCCAATACTTTCTTTTTGCGGACATAACACGCATTAGGTATCCTGATCCTCCGGAATGGCCTGTAAAATGCTGCAGGTGTTCGGGTCGGTCACATTCCAGACCAGCCAGCTATGAAACAGCTTTTCAAATGCCTCTTTTGCGATGATGGCAGCGCACTCAAACTTATCTACCTTGTCGCCGGTCATCTTTTCAAAGAGCAAGACCGGCAAAAGAAGCGGAGTTCCATCGGCATCGGCAGTGAGCAGATGACCGCCGCAATCGGTGCGGCCATAGGGGCACTCGATACAATCTACATAAAAGGCATTTCGCCATGAGCCCTGCGTTGATTGCAGGAACTGATATAGTGTTTTTGAATTCTGCATATTTGTGTCCTCGCTTTCAATATACTACTTTCCAATAAAGATCCCCCTGAAGGGTAGATAAAGCAAAAGCGGCAGACACCGCTTAGGATGTCTGCCGCCGGTTAAGTCAAAGCGCTTTCCGCTTTTTCCCGCTTGCCATGCCCACGGTAATGAGCACGGTCAAAGACCCGCTTGCCAGCAGGATCCAAAGCCAAAGCTTTGAATCATCGCCGGTTTTGGGAGAGTCAGGGTATTCGGGTGTCGGAGTCGGAATCGGTTCATTGGTAAAGCCCACGCCGATTTCATTTTCCACGATGACCGTTTCACCGTCTTTTTGGATCCGGAAATAGAAATAGCGGTCATCCTTTGTAAAGCCGTCGGGGGCTTTCGTTTCGAGCAGCAGATAGCCGCCGTGCTTCAGATCACCAAGCTCATATACGCCGGTATCGGCCTCGAAAAGCTTGCCGTACAGTGTGTCAATGTCCGGATCATAGGCCTTGTTGCCGTTTACATCCAGATAGAGCACAAATTCTGCGCCGCTGAGCAGATTATCGTGATCCTTGCTGCTGACCTTCCTGACCTGCACCTTGCCGGTCAAGAATTTGTTGACGACCGTGATCTCGATGGTCTGATCCATCTCGGATACCGTTACCTTGTAAGCTTCCTCTGAAATCACCAGATGCGCCGGGCAGGACAGCTCACGGACGATCCAATCGCCATAGGGGATATTTTCAAAGGTGAACACGCCGTCTTCACCGGGTGTTGCCGTTGCCAGCGCATTTTCCTCTGTGAACTCGGTCTCATTCGCCTTGAAGAGTCCGAACACAGCTCCGACCGCGGGTGTATTATCTTCATCCACCTTTAAGCCGTGAATGCTGCCGCGGATGATGGTATTTTCGATCACCTCACCGTTGTTGATAACCAACTGAATGACCGCAACGGAAGCGTCTTCGTAATCAAAGGCAACGGGATAGACCGCATCCGACAGAAGATAGTGTGCGTCTGTAGCCACTTCCTTGACATAAAGCTTGGCACCGACCGGAACATCCACCGTAAATACGACAAGTCCGTTTTCGTCGATGCCCACGATCTCAAGCAATCCGTCCTGCGGGATCTCCGTCCCGTCCGCAGCGGTCATGGTTTCGGCGGCATACAGTCCGAAGCGGATGTTTTTGTACTCCTCACCGAGTCCGACACCGTAGGTATCGTCGGATTCCAGCTTTTTGAGCAGGCTGATCACGACCTTCTGCCGTTCATTGACGGCGGTTTCGGAAACAGTCGTGATCTTAACCTGTTCACCGGCATAGGTAAGCTCCGTTTGTACCGGCTCCTTTAAGAGCACCATACCGTAAGGCGCCTTTTCCTCACGCAGCTCAAACTTTCCGAGGAACAGCGGCTCACTCGTTGCCGTGCCGTCTGCCGCAGTGGTGAGAGTCGCCACCTTCTCTCCGGCGGAATATCGCTTTGTGCCGTCTAAGGTATAGGTATCCTCCACTGCATATACGCCGAACACAGCGCCGGCCAAGCCCTGTACTTCATAGTGCGGAGTATAAATGCCGTCCTGCTCGGTGACTGTGGAGAACACCTCGCCACGCTTCAGAATCGTGATCGTTCCCATCTGCGGCTGGTTATATTTTTCCACAACGACTACTTCGGCGGAGCCGTCCACCTTGAATTTCACGGGTGTGCTGTCCAGCACATAGCCTTCCGCGCCACCGACGGTCTGCTCGATCAGCTCATATTCGCCGTAGCCAAGGGGTTCGGGCAGGCGCAGGCGTCCCGTGTTATCCGTATAGAAGACATCAATATCCACCGGCGTAGGGTAGTTGATCCGCTGGGTGATGAAATCACCGCTTTGCAGGTCACGGATCTTAAAGCCGATACCGGCGGCGGGGATCACCTTGCCGGTTGTAGCATCCTTCTTCACCACATCGATCAGAGCGGTGATGGGCGCGTTGTTGATGATATAGCTGTAAATATCCGCATGAGTCTTGATGTAGACTTCAAAGGCGGGCAGCAGCTCCGCACCTTCTTTGCCGGAGATCTGTTCTACGATATAGGTGCCGTAGGGCAGGTCCCTGGATACGCCGAAGCCGTGCGCGTCAATGGTAATGAGATCACGCTCCGTTTCATCGGCGGCATCATAGGAGCCGGACGATTTGAGCCAGATCTTAAACTGTGCGCCCGCTTCCGGCGTTTCGATCTGCGTGTCGCCATTGTCCGAATGCTTCACAAGCACGATATTGCTTTTAATGGGTGTTTCATACACATCCATCGTCAGCGTGTTATACTCGACGGAATACTTTTCGGGATAGGCGCCCACCGGGTAGATCGTATCATCCAGCAAATAGCCTTCGCTCGGTGTGATCTCACGGATCGTCCAGCCGTCTCCGCAGGAGAAATAGTCGGTCAGGATATATCCGTCTTTATCGGTCGTGTAGGCCTTCACCAGCTCGCCGTTTTGATACACGCCGTAAACAGCGCCCTCAAGCGTAGCGTCTCCGCGGGTGTAACCGTAGGGATAGCCGAGATCTTCCGCGCTTTTGTATTCGTAATCATCGGCTGCCATCAGCTTCGGCATTGCTGATTGGTCGTTGCGGTCAGCGTGTTCGGCGTCCAGCTTGTAAATATCCGCACGCCATTTTTTCAAGGTGTTGTCTACGACGGCTTCGGCTGTTTCTTTCCATGTGACCGTTACAGTCTGATCCTCCGGAATAACATAGCGGGCAGCCGTGTTTTCTTCGGAAAGTGTGTAGGTACCTACGGGCACATCCTTGAAGGTTGCCTTTCCGCTGCTGTCGGAAACAGCGTACATATCCACCTGCTGTCCCGTAGTAGAAGTCCCGTACAAGCGGAACTCATGACCCTCGACCAAGCCATCCTCGGATGTTTTCGTCACAACAAGGTTTCCACGCTGCAGAAGATTACTGAAGGTCACAATAGATGTGCCGCCGGAAACAACGGTGACGGTCTGCGGCGGCAGCGGCACATAGCCCTCATATTCATATTCAGACACGGTATAGGTGCCGGGCTTCAGGTCCTTTACGGTAATGCTACCGTCAGAACCGGTGACAACATTCTCGTTCACGCCATTGCCGGAGATATTCAGCCGGATACCGCTGATCTTGCCGTCCTCGGATTCCTTGACGATCTTTACGTTTCCGGGAATTTCCTCATTTACAGCGGTAAATTTGACAACGCCGTTATTGGCGGCGCTGACAGTGACTGTCCACTCGGTCTGCCCGTAGGCACGGTAGTTTGCCGGGAATACCGTTTCCTTTACCGTGTACTGCCCATAAGGGATGCGCTCGATGCTGGAGCCGTGACCGCCGGCGTCGGTCGGGCCGATCAGATACTGTGTGCCGTCCTTCTGTGATGTGGCAACGAAGTAGGCGCCGGCAAGGCCTTTGCCGTTGGTATCGTTTTTCTGCACTTCAATGGACCCGTAGGCCTCTACAAATTCCGGCACAACGACCTGCACGACTGCCTCGGGGTAATCGCCTTTGCTCATACCGACGATGGTAGAAAATTCAGGGCCTCGGTCATTGCCGACATGGGTGACGAAGTGTTTGCCGTTATAATAGCCTGCATAGATCGCCACATGGGCAATGCTGCCCGTCGGGATATGCTTAAAGACAATCAGCGACCCGATGGGAATTTCCTCGGAAGGATTGAAGTTACTTCCGTCCGAGCTTTGAGTAAAGCTGATGCGTCTGGCCTTGCCGCTGTCTACCCAGCCGTTTGCCGCTGTGTTATAGGCGGTTGCCGATCTCGGATTGGACGGGCAAGGCACAGTGGCGGTATTGATATGCGCCACATTCGGCATATAGTTGTAATAAACATAGCTGACATAGGAGGCGCAGCAGAGTCCGTGTGAACGGAATCTGGCAATATCCGGTGCGCCGCCGGAATTGGTTTCAAGGCCGGACGGGCCTGTGCCGTAGCCGATACCCGAACGAATCGAGGCGGATACCGAACTGCCGGTCTTTATAAAGATTGTGCCGTCGTCCTTTTGGGCTTGGACATTGTAACCGGTATAGGCGAGGGCATCCAGGTAGACATTATCCAGCATATTCGCCGGGATTCCCGAAGCGGGCGCCGCAAATGCGCTGATAGGCAAAGCAGCTACCAGCATTACGGCGGTCAAAAGCATGGACAGCCATTTTTTGAAGCTAAGCTTTTTCTTTGTCATGATGGTTCTTTCCTTTCTTGAAAGAGAAAAGACTCCATCGCATAGGCAATGAAGTCTTTTGGCTTTGATTATTCTGTTTTATCCGTAGTTGTCCTTGGTGAGCGCCACATCGCAGTACCACATTCCGCTTTCATAGGTGATGCCGACGCCGATATACCGATATTCACCGCTTCCTATGTAAGACCAGTGATCGGGACTGTTTCGTATCAGGCGAGCCAAAGAGCTTGCCACATAATCGACAGTACCAACATATCCGGCCTTGGCGATTGCTTCGCCCGCACAAGCGGTGTAGTACGGTTCACCGTCCATTCCGTATACGGAAGGATCCACATACATTCCATAGGACAGTGCCGTTGCCGCCGCTCGTTCATCCATAGTGTTGTGTGAGAAGTCCGAGATGATTTGGCGGCTGCGGTATTCGGCATATCCCGTAAGACCGGACAGTCGTGTGACGGCAGCAGTGCCTTGCGCCGTGCGGTAGTCGTTCAGATACTGTGCGACCAACTCTGCAATTGCCCCGGCATCTGAAGCCGAAGCGTTTGGCATGGTCGGCGTCGTTTCCGCCGGCTCTGCTGCAGCCGGTGCGCTTTCAGCCGGATCCGTCTTTTCAGTAGGCTCAGTCGGTCCGTTGGAAGCTGTGTTTTGTTTCGGCTCCTTTACGGAACTGTCGGAAGTGCCGTTTTCCGCCGTGGATGCAGCGGTTTCTTCCGGCGCTTCGGTAGTTTGGGTAGGTTCAGAAGCAGGTGTGGTATTTTGTTCCGTTTTTTCCTCAGTGGGAGATGTGATATGAGTATCCTCCGAAGGCACAGAAGATGTTTCCGGCAAAGTCTCTTTGCTGCAGCCTGTAAGAGTCAGCAGCAAAGAGAGCAAGACGAAGATGGTTTTACGCATAAAGATGACCTCCTTGTTCGGAAATTTCCGCCTTGCTCTTTTTATACGACCTGCGCTCACCGTTTTTCAACAGACTACAGATGCTGCTTGATAATACGGGTGATGATTCCGACCGCCACGCCACGGTCTTCATCAATGTGCGTCACGGCAAAAGAAACATCGTCTTTCTTGCCGGGCGTGCGCCGGTCGAGGCAGGTGTGAGCAATGGCGTTGGCTCCGTTATTTAGTCGGACATACACCACGCCCTTATGCACATCTGTCACCTTGCCGGCATACTTGCTTTGCACCCGACACTGCTTCAGATAGGTGCGGTTGGTGTTCTCGGATACACTTTTTACATCGGCACGGATGGAAAGCTCCTCCAAGCTATCACGGTTGACCTCCAGAATACGGACGAGGATCTGATCCCCGACAGAAAAACGGTCGTTGGCATCCCCGATCCAATCCCAGGACAGGTCCCGTGCCATGATCGAGCACTCCACGCCGAAGGCTTCGATGCGTACTGCCTTTTCCGCCACGGCAATCACACGGGCCTGCACGGTGCGTCCCTCATAGATGCGGTATGCGCCGGAGGTATCCTGATTCATGTAAAAGACCTGCCGCTTTTTGAGCATCGCTTCCTTGCGGCTTGCCACAACGGTGCGTGTCTTCTGATCCACGCCCTTTACAATGAAGTCGATCTCGCAGCCCAACATATTGCTGAGCAGCTTGTTCTGGCGGCGGATCATTTCGGTATACTCTGTGCCTTTGAGGTTCTTTTCCAGCTTCACAAGCATTTCCTTTAGCGGGATGACTACACGAAAGCCCTTGTAATCTACAACGGCGAGCGTTTTCCCGGCTTCCGTTTCTTCCACGCCGCCGAGCATTCCGGTCAGGATGCGGTGCGAGCGGTTGGAAGTCAGGATCTCGTGCCATGCGGCGTCCATCTCATGTGTCTCGGTCGTAACTTCACCGCCGACTTCCAGCGTCAGAATAGGATCTGCCTTCGGCTTATTCTGCCGATCCGCTGCGGCGGTTTCTTTTTTCTTTGCGGCGGTCTCCTTGGGGGCAGCCGGTTGAGGCTCGGGTAAAGCTTCCTCATCCACGGCATCCGTTTTCTTTTTGCGGGTGCGTTTGGGCTTCGGTGGCTCTTCAGCTGCCGGCTCGATCGGCTCGGCAGATACTTCGGCGGCAGGTTCGACGGGAACGGGCTCAATATCGGTCACCTCCGCAGCGCTTTCGGTCGTTTCCACCGCAGCGGCAACTTCCGGCTCTTCTTTTTTCTTAGGCATAGGTTGTTCCTCCTTTAGTTTTTGGACATGATACTGTCTTTGTCGGTCGGCACCACATTGGATGCCGGCGTTTTTTTCTTTCTGCCCGGTTTTTTGATCGGCGCAGGCGATACTTCTTCCACCTCCTTCGGTTGCTGTTTTTGCCACTCAGGTATATGTGCAGAAGCCTTGCAGGAGATCATCTTTTTGCTTTCCGAGTGCTCTGTGTAATCGCATTTGTCTACCTGCAATAGCTTGCGGCCTCGAATAATGATGAGCGCCTTGCTGATCGGCAGCCGCAAGACCTCATCCATCGTCAGCAGCTTTCGCTTGCCGACGCCGCTGGTCTCTCTGTATTCCGGTGTGTAGTTGGAAATCCGCCAAGTGCCGAGCTGCTTTGCCTTGCTCTGCACATGCACGGAAACCTCGCCGGAGCGGTCGCTGATGTACTTTGCCGTCAGCTCATCCACGCAGCCGAGAAAAAGCTGCACATCACTGTTGCCGAGGATCTCCTGCCATTGGTTCAGCGGGTATCGGTTCTGAAGTCCGGCAAGGTTCTGGAACACGCAGCTCATGCTGATGTTTCGGGAGCGTATCACGCTGATTTTTCGGCTGAGGTCTGGAATAACGCCGCAGGCCGTCAATTCTTCACCGAGCACATGAACGGGGATAGGCAGCTTGCCGCCCTCGCAGTTTTTGTCTGCATAGCGCACCAGCTTGATAAAAACAAAGGACAGAAACAACGATGATAAAAAGTCGAAGGTACTGTCCTGGTCGCTGGTAATACAGAAATAAGCGCAGGGCTGCTGTCCCGGCAGCTCCATATCGATCTCGTCAAAGGCAGTCATATTGCAGATGGATTTGTTCTGGAACACCTGCAGTCTTGAGCCAAGGCCGATAATCACGCCGCTGCGCACGGTGTCGGACGCCTGCTGAAAAATGGCGTAAGGGGCTTTCGCCGGATGTGAGGACGGCAGCATATTGAACAGGCTGTTCAGCTCTTTTTCGTCACAGTGGGTCAGCAGCCGATAGACCTGCCCGATATTCTTCCGCTCGGGCAGATACCCTTGTTCCACATAAAGGACCAACGCTTTGAGCAGATTCATTTCGGCGCTGTCCCAGAAGTGGTCGCCCCGTTCCGAGCCGGTGTTTTTAATAATGACATCGCAAAAGCGCTGTGCCATCAGTTCATCGCCCTCGATCTCCGCAAGGCAATTCCACGAGTCTGAATTTTCAGGGCACACCAGATTGAACACCTTAACGGTATGCGTCTTGCGCAGCAGCTCGCTGGTCTTTTCGTACAGCTCGGATTTCGGGTCGCAAATGATCAGCGATTCCATTTTTCCGTCCTTGTTCGGAACGGTCGCCTGCAAAATGCGGTTGATACAGTAAGCCCTCGTTTTCATGCTGCCGCTGGCACCGTACACCGCCACATTTTTGTTGAGCATACTTTCCTCCGGCATACACACATACCGCCCGTTCAGCAGCCCGAAGATCGTGCCGTTATGGTTTTTAAGGCTCGTCCGTAAGTCAAATATCTCCTCGGCTTCCTTTTCGCTCATAAAGCCGGATGTGCCGTAGGTGCCCTTCTTGGAATAGATGAAGTTACGGTCCTTGTCGTATTCGCCGGTTTCACTGTAGCCCATACGCATGACCATAACGATGAGCAGCACCAGCGCTCCCACGCAAATGAGAATGCCGACTATGCCGTATGGCATAGTAAAAATGGCACGCAGGCACTCGCTGACAGCAAAGGACGGCACGGTGGGTGAAGTTCCGTTGCCGGGCGTTCCGCCGGCAGCCTCCCACTCATGATAATTGCGCATAAACTGGGCAATATATCCGCCGCCGTAGAGCAGTCCCAGCAGAAGCGGCGGAAGCGCCAGCAATATGCCAAACAGTCTTTTCTTCTTACTCAAAAAAGCTCCTTTCCCATTTCTCAAAGTCAATGGTCTGAAATTTTACCCGGTCGCTGCAATAGCGCTCCAGCGCCTCCCGTTGGGAGTCAAAGCAGATCAGCGTGCCGCACTTGTTTTGCAGCTGCAACGCCGTGTCAAATCGCTTGATACGGGGCAGATCGCAAAAGAAAGAGAGCAGCACCGGCTCGCCGTCTCGGTCGGCGGCGTCGCATTCCAAGTTGCCTGCAAAATCACATTCGTACAGGTCAGCATACAGAATATCCGTGAGCTGTTCTGTCAGCGCCCTGCTGCATAGCAGGCTCAACAGCCGTTCTCCCTTGCGGTCGTTTGTGAGAAAATAGAAATGCTCATAATTTCCGTCAAGGATAAAATACTGCCGTCCCTCGTTCTCTTTGAGAATGTCATAGGCTTGCTCCATACTGTCTGCCAGCAGAAGTCCCTGTACCGCTTCGGGCGGATACTGGTGCGGCAGGCGCTCCCGGCACAGCACCGTTTTCATCAGCGCCTTTGTCCTCATTTCGGATTTGTACTCCCATTTCATCAGAGAATTGCCGAGGTCATAGACCACGAACACATCGGCCGGGGTGAGTAGCACGCCAACCGAACGGGCGCCACGGATCTTAGCAAATACCGTTCCCATCTCCTTGATCTCCCGCGAGGTATAAAATGCCGGAGCCGTTATGGAGAGAGAATCGGTTTTCTCCCATTCGGGAGAAAAGACATCCGGCTTTTCGTCTCGAAAAATCAGCACACCGGCATTTTTCATTGTCAGTGTCGCTTCAGCCACACGGTGAAGGCGCAGGCGGCGTGTGATCTCGCTTTTCACCAGATTGGTCTCAGCCGAGCCGGACAGCGAAAAGGAAAAGCGTTCGGGAACATCACGGCAAAGGGCTTTCTTGGCCGAGGCCGTCAGCCTGTATCCACGCACACCGTCACGGTAATAAGTCCGCAGCAGCTTTTGCGATTTGAGAGCACGGACAACATTCAGCTTATAACTGTCGCCGCCCGGGAGTCGGCAGAGTTGATTGGCCGGAAGCTCGCCGGATATGGCAACAAGTTCAAGCAGCGAGTAGCCCACCGTCTGCTTATCCGGCAGACCGTTTGTGCAGCGCATAGCGCACCACCTCCTTTTGCTTTGAATATTACCGAGGTTGCTGATAACCCGGGTAGTTTTTCGGCTTTGGCACGGCTGAAAAAGCCTTGATTTACGGGCATTTTTGTCTTGCCGCACCGTATCGTGAAATTTTCGCCCACCAACCGCTAAAAATCCGATATGGTTTTCAGGCTCTTTTCCCGTTCATTCAGCCACTTCGGGAAGTCCTCTTTTGCCATTACGGAAATGCGGGTGCAATCTGCTTCACCGATCTCCGTTGTGTTATAGGCATCTACCAAAAGGCCGGTATCGTCTACCATAATGAAAGTAGACAACACATCCAAAAGCTGTTTGAGCTCCAGGTTGTCGTAGTCCCGTACCCGGCGGTTATGGAATTTCTCACTGTAAATATGCGAAAAACACACAACGCACTGCCGGAACTTCGGCAGCTCATTGTTGTCCGAATACTGGCTCAGGGTGAAATACAACGGGTCGATCAGAAATTCCGTGCTTTGCCGCTGCTTTCGTTTAGGCAGCAGGCACGGCAGCGTGATCTCCAGCATATTCTCCTGCGCCTTAATGCGGATACCTTGCACCACACCGGCAGAGGCGAGATAGGTTTCCTTCCGTGTGGCCGTTGAGCCGTATAACAAATGCCGCATACGGCAGGCGATAAGTTCGCTGCGTAATGCGGCATCGGTAGTCAGCATAGCGTAATTGTCTGGATAGTTTTCTATATCCGTCTTTTCGATGGCACAAAGGGTGTTTGACAGCTTTTCTATGTCGCCCTTGATGCTTCCGATTCGTCTTGAAATACTTGTTCTATCCAATGCGGTCCTCCTATTACTGCTTATAATACTGAACAGCGCCGGTGTTCATATCCACGGTGCAGTACGCCGTCACATCGGGGATGTTCAGCTTGCCGATCTGCTCGGCGCTTTCTACGATGACGATGCGTTTTTCTGCATCGTCCGGCTGCTTGGCAACGGCGTGCTCGATCAGGGCCTCGCCGCCTGTTTCTACATAGATGACCTCGTACAGTTCGCCGTCGGCAATAAAAATCAGCTTTACCGGAAAGTCCGTGGAAGAGTGGTAGTCCACCCGGTCGATAAAATCCGTCAGCACCCAAAGCGCCGCCAGCATTTCCTTGTCGGCGTGGGCTTCGGTGCCATCGTGATATAAACCGGAATGTTCATCCCGAAAGATTCGTCCCTGCCTTAGAAAGAAGGACAGAAGATTATCAATTTTTTCTTCCTTTCCCGGATAGAGCCGCAAAAGCTGATCGTGCCGCATATAGTGATAGGTCGTGATATTCCGCAGTATATCTGCAGCCTCTTTGCTGTATATCTCTGCTCGCGTTTTCATTTTGGTCTCCTTTCTATACGCATTAAAAGCGTATTAAATCCGCAATGACACCTTAATGCGTATAAATTCCGTATTCGGTCGGTATTACCGTTTTTTCTGTTCGACCAGTTCCTGCAGCTCACGGCGGTCGGTCGTGATCAGGCTTTTCTCCAAGTCACTGCACCGAAACTCGACCGTGATATTATTGTTGTTGGTGCTAATCAGCCCGTTGCCACGCTCAAAGTGCGTGATTTCCATGACCTCCGCCTCGGACAGATGTAAAATACTCTGTACCCGCTGCGCCTCCTCGTCTTCAAGATTGAGGACGATTTTGGTCTTGCAGTTGTTGATGATGCCTTTGCCGTATTTTCCGTCGTCGAGAGCAAAGAAATCGTTGAGGTCCTGCGTAGCAAAAACGGCGCTGCCGCCATAGCCACGGATGATCTTGGCGATTTCCAGAACAAAGTTTGCGGCAAGCCGGTTGGCAGAGCCGCCGATCAGCGCCCAGCATTCGTCGATGAAGATGGTCTTTTCTACGGTGCGGTTTTGCTTTGCCTTATCCCACACATAATCGAGTGCAACGAACATTCCCGCCGTCAGCAGATCACCGGACAGCTCGGAAATATCCAGCACCGTGTATTTATTATCCAGGTTGACATTGGTGCGCTGGTTAAAGGTGCTGGCCGAGCCGTGTACCAAGCGGTTGAGGATATTTGCCAGACGTTTGGTTTCGGGTGCGATCAAGAGAATATCATACAGGTCACCCAAAATCGGCATTTCTCTGTAACGGTCGGGATTGTCTGGGTCTTTGAGCGTGTCATTGTCATGGGTGATCCCCTTGGCATTGTAGGTCTTGATCAGGGCTTCATCCAAAAGCTGCCGTTCTTCGTGAGTGATGTCGGGGATCAGCAGGCTGAAAAAGATGTGCAGCTGCTGAATTTTGGCGGCAAGCTCCGATTTCTCAATCGGAGCGCCGTCCAGCAGTTCATCCACCGACCGATCGGTCTTGCGTATCTCCATGACATTGATGCAGTTTTTCGATGCCGGAGAGATCTGAATGAACTCGCCGCCCGTATTGCGGCAGGCACGCAGAAATTCGTGCCCTTTCAGCGGAGCAATGATGAATACCTGGGTGCCTTTTCGCCGCATCCGCAATGCCATCAGCTGCAAGGTGAAGGTTTTGCCTGCGCCGCTGGTCCCCATGATTGCAATGTTGGCGTTCTTATAGGCTGCGGAATTGAAAATATCCACGATCACAAGGGAATTGTTATATTTGTTGACGCCGAGCAAAATGCCATTGTCATCGCTCAACTCATAAGCGGTAAAGGGATAGCAGCTTGCAGCCCCGCTTGTCAGCACATTGCGCTTGGAGCGCTCATACAGATGCTTTTCCAGATTTGTCAGCGGCAGCGATGACAAAAAGCCTTGTTCTTCCCGAAATGAGCAGGACACGATATTGAGATCCTGCGAGATAAGCAGCTTCCGCATTTCACACTCACGCCATTCCAGATCCTCGGCGTTGTCGGCGGTCATCGTAATGAGGATGTTCATATAGTAAAAATCCTCGTTGTTGGAAAGCCCCTCCTTCAAAAAGTACCCGCTGCGGATAGCGCCGTCCAGATCGTCAAAGTCGCTGTTGGTATCACTGGCTTCTCGGATTTTGGAACGGTTGATACGAAGCTGCTGACCGAGCTTGTTCACCATACGCTCCTTCGGCTGACGGGTCAGAAACAGGTCGATGTCGATCCCGTCGCCGGCATTGACAAGCAGGCTCAGCCAACCGGCCGCCACTTGTGATTTGTAGCCGTAGGATGGGATCAAAAGATATGACCGATATTGCCCGTCCACGCAAATGTATTTGGCGTGGGTAAAGTCCAGCGTCTGCGGTGCAAAAAACTCCGTACACGGAATGGCGTCCGTATCCTTTCCTGCCGCAATATAGCTTGAAACGACATCCTGCACTCTTTGCGGAAGAGGAATGTCCGAGCTTTCCTGGCGGCAGAGGATGTTATACAGCACATCCACTGTGAATTCGTCTTCGTTTTCCGGCGTCAGCACCTCATTGCCGCATTGCTTCAAATAGTTTGCCGCCGTCCTTGCGGCGGTTTGCAGCGAGGCAATGGCATCGGCCTCTTCATTGCTGCTGCGCCGCCCGACCTGCTCATATTCAAAAGCGACAAAGAAGCGGCGGGTTGTCGCCTCACGGGATCCGATCTGATTGATGAGCTTTAGGTAATCCTCCTGTAAGACCCGACAGTTTGGATCGGTTTCAGCTTCCATTTCACGATGCACGATCTCGGTGTGTTTATTGAGGTCCGCACGCTTTGTCAGCACCTTAAACTGGATCTTGACCGGGCTGATCTTCAGATAGCTGATAAAGGAGTAGATAATGCTCCGCTGTTCTCTGGCACTTCGGAGCAGAAAATTGATCGGTACCACCTCGATCAGCTTGATATACCGGTGATCCTTGGTGTAGATAATGCCGTTTGCAATCTTTTCAATCGGCAGATACTCCGCTACGGGGTTGAGAAAGGGCGAGTCCGCTTTGCTTCTGCGGTGCGGCTTCTTCTGTTTCGGTGTTTCCGCCGCCCGGGGTTCCTCGGTATGCTTTTTCTTTGCCGACTGCTTGCGGATAACACCGGCGATCTCCGATAGCATCGACTCGTTTTCCGGCGCAGGCTGCTTTTCTTTTTTCGGTTTCGGCTTCTTCCTTTCCTCTTTCGGCTCCGTCTTACCGACCACACGGCGGTTCTTGAGCCACTTGAAAAAGGCAATGATATACGAAGAAAGCGGCTCGCCAGCAATGCCCATCAGCGCAAATAAGGCGAGCGGCAGTGCCGTCAGGCAAAGAATGATAATACGGACGGTGAGCGAAAGGTCAAGGGAGAATACCGGCACACCTACCGCTGCGGCAAGTACGCCGGCCTCGATCACATTCCGTATTTTGAACATCCCTCCGAATAAGGTGCTGCCCTCGATAAAATTCGGAGGGATGATGTAGGTATCGTGATGTTCACTGTTTTTGCTCATCAAAGCCTCCTTCTTGTTTTCCCGATTCTTTATCGGTGATACGGTATTCTTCCTGCGCCTCGTGCCAATTTATCTGAAACAGGCACATGAACACGCAGCCAACTGCACCTCCGATAAGAAACGCTATTGTTGTCCACATGATTTTCCTCTTTTCTATCCAATGATCCAAAAAGGTCCGCCGGCTCCGGCGTGGGTGCTTGCCTCATTCAGAATGATGGACAGATCCCACTCCATACTGCTTCGGTCGTAACTTGCCGGATCGGCTACAAGTATTTTCCCGTCCTTTACGCCACGCAGGACGATAAAGTGGCCGGAGCTTGTGAAATGTCCCTTCAGCATAATGGCAACCACTAATTTACCGTCAGCCAGAGCGTCTGCAATTTTCTGCCCGTCCGAAGCCGAGCAGCCTTCAACATTCAATCCCCATGCTTTTGCGGCAGCAGGGATCAGCGCATGATAAGAGCCGCTGCCCGAACACCAATAGCCGTTTTCATACGACCATCTTGCCATCTCGATGGGGTCAACGGTATCGTTTGCCAGCGAGGATACAACGATCGACATCGCCGTAGGCCCACAGCCGTAGCCGCCGATATTGTCAGTGCCATACGGTTGCCCCGCATAACGTTCGTCCAGCTGATTGAAATAGACGACTGCGGTTTGTCCGTCCGTAAAGCGGATATTGCCAAGCGAAGAAACTGTTGTATACCCGGCAGGAAGCCCCTGGAACATACTGTCTCCGAGGAATAGGCTGAGGTTATACGCATAATCGTCAGCAAGGTCTTTCTGCTCGGCGGTCAGATGGAATACCTCATCGGCAAAGTAGGCTTCGCCGTTGTAGGAAACCGTATAAATGATCCACTTTTCCGTGGTTGTCGTTACGGTCTCCGTTGTTGTTTCTTTGCCGGTCGAGGCATCCACCGTTACCGAGGTCGTGACCGTTTCAACTGTGCGTTCTTCTTCCTTTTTGGTATAGGAATAGAGCTTGTCCTTGCCGCTGCGCAGCATGGATTCCATATCCGACACAGACACAGCGGCATAATCCTCATTCTTTGCCGCACAGTATTGTCCGACAAACAGATTGGCGTTAAAATTCGGTGAGCTTTCATAAGGGTTTATGACCTCTTTGCCGTCAGCGGTGCAGGCAGCATAATCGTTTTCTATGGCGGTCAGCGTATCGGTAAGCGCCTCGGACAGCACGCAGCTCACGGCAGTAGAGATCTCGACCAGATTACTGTCGATTGCCGCACTGCTGTTCATGATCGGCGTATCGGGGTCGGCCGGAGAATGAGAATTGCCGAAGCCTCCGAATATGATTCCGGGGAGCATACACAGAATAAGGATCGGGATCATCAGCACGGCGGTCGCCGCAATGATGACCTTCCCGACAAACTTCCGATTTTCCCAAGCAAAGCCGGCAACGGCACCCCACACGCCTCCGGCAGCTGCACCTTTGGCGGCACCGGCAATGGCTTTTCCGGTTTTAACAGCACCTCGCACCGCTTGTGCGGCCTGTGCGCTTTTCTGCAACGGTTCAGCAACCGGACGACTGTTATCCGCCATCAGATCTTATCCTTTCGCCAGGGAGCCTTCGGCAGCCTTTTGACAAGGCTTTCCTCATAGACGATACTGCCGTCGTCTGCTTTGTGTGGCTTTCTCTCTACGGTATCCGTTGCATATTGCTTATACCAAGAGGTGCCGTCCGCAGCCGTGACGGTCGTGTATTCTCCTTCGGGCGGCATATACTGGTCGGTGTGATACATTCCCATAGCAATGCCCTCCGGGTGCTCGTCATTTGTTTCGGTTGCGAAGATATGTCCGCCGCCGATCTCTACATCTGAAAAGGATGGAACACTTTCCGCATCCGGCCCGAGCGCCGTATATCCCATATAGGACATAAGAGAGTCTGCAGCGCTTTCACCGGAAATAGAGCCGGTAGAAGAAATATTACCGGTTGCGATCTTGCCGATCACGCTGTTGGCAAAACCGCCGCCCTTACTGAGCGAGGAATTGAATGCCATACCGCCGAGACCGCCGCTTTTTGAGCCGTTTGCATTGTTGATAGCGGTGTTTGTGACCTTTCGGCTTACAACGCCGGAAAGCCCGCCTTTCATAAAGGTGTTGCCTCCGCCACTACCGGAGGAACTTCCGCCGGAACCGCCTCTACCGGCAAAAGTCCTCGCCGTTCCGATTCCACGCATAGCGATCATCGCCTCAGCCAGCATAGAGCCTCCGGTGTGTCCGACATTGATGCCGAGAGAGGACATAAAGCTATCGATCTTCTGTGACACCTTCAAAAAGGCGATTGCGCACAGAAACCATACGAACAGATTTCCGGTGACAGATTCTTTCCCGACGGCGTTTACCTGATCCTGTACTTCACTTTCGGTCAAAGCAAACACCGGAACGGTCGTCAGCGAAACGGTCACGGCAACGGCAAGCAGGATAATGAGTATTTTATGTTTTCTTTTCATCGTTCCTCCTTAAAGTGCCAAAGGGTTGGAGAGGAACTGACCCACCATACTGGTAAAGAGCCGCAGACACCAGGCATTCATCAGAAGCAGGAATACCTGTCCGCCGAACATACGGCACCAGCTCTTAAAGATGTTGGAAGTGGTCTGCGATGCGCCCATGGCAAAGGCGACCGGCGCGGTAAACACCAGCACGCCGAGCAGCACATAGCGCTCCGCCGCTTCAAACAGCAGCTTGATGTAATTCCAAGCCAGAATCAGTATGAGTATCAGTGCGATCAATGCCACGGTACCGCTTGCACATACGCCGAGTATCGTCAGGAAAACGGAATTGAAGCTGGCAAAGTCAAGCGGCGGCAATTCGGAATTGAGTATCCACTGATAGGGCGTCCCTCCGATTTTCAGTATAATATTTACGATTTCGTCCGCAAAGTAGGCCAGCAGAATAAAGAGTATGGAACGGATGGAAAGCTTCACGGGATCTTCCGCTTCAATGCCGGCGGAAAGCCCGTAATTCTTAAAGAGCTGCCACACCCAGTTAAGCAGGATGAGCCCAATCGCCAGAGCAACGAAAATTTTATACATCGTTTCTGCCGCAGGGAAATACCGCTTGAAGGTGTCCATATTACAGCCCAGTGCGCCCAAAACCGAGGTGTTGATAATGTCCAGTCCGTTCATGACCTGTTCTGCGATCCACTCTACGATTCCGTCAAGTATGCCCAAGACATCGACCTCCTTTCATTTCGGCGGGAACGGTTATCCGTTCCACTTGCCGCCGGAGAAGAAGGGAGTGATATAGGCCATAATAAAGCCGAGACCGTTAAGGATCGCCCAGGTGATGATGATGCGCTTCAGCCAGGCACGGGCTTCGTCCACCGTCCGCCCCGATTTGGAAAAATTCATCATCAGCAGTGCGATAGCGGCGGTCACAACGGCAGCAATGGTAGAGATCGTGAGAATCTGCGTATACACATCCTTCATGATCTCGTTGGCCTTTTCCCATACCGTTGTCGCCGCAAAGGCGGGCATCGTGTTTGCCGCCAGCATCGTGGCGCTGAGAAAACCGGCAAAAAGAAAACGCCCCCAGTTGATATGGCGGCGCTCCTTCCGGTCATTCGGCTTTGTGGTTTTCATTTGATTTTTCACTGTGTACCTCCTTGAAAAAATATTAAGCCGCCCCGAGAAATGGGGCGGCTTGTGCGGTCGTGCCAATCAGGGCAACAAAAAAACACCATCGAAAAAATGGTGTCTGTTTTGCCCTTGTCGGCACTTGATACAGTTTTGAGCATACACATTATAGCACATACGGATTTGCGCCACAATAGCAAAACACTGCCAATATACTGCCATTGACCGCCGATTTGCTGCCAACGCTATTTATCGGGAAAAAATTGCTCCATAAGACTCAAACTATCCCGGGAAGTATAGCCCCACAAGATTGAAGAAAGAGCCTCCACAGCATTCTTTCGCCTGCGGAAAAAGGTGCGTTCGCTGATGTCGGACACATGGGGTCGGATCATTTCAATAATCTCATCAACGCTCCGATATTGCTGGGGCGATAGGTAGCTGTAATAGAGCAGCCAATAGTACATCTCGCCGTGTTTATGCTTGTTTCGCATGATATTGACCGAGGTTTCCAGCAGCTTCAGCATTTGATAGCTTTTTTCAATGCTTCTGGCCTGTTCTTCAATGCCGTTATCCGAAAAATCCACGCCGGCAAGGTAGATGGAGTCCAAAAAGTCCTTGATGCTGCTGCCGACCTCCATCTGAAACCGCCGTTTGACCTGCTGCACCGACAGCTCCAAGCCCCACACCACATCCCGGTATTTTTTTAGAAGCAGGTAGGTATCGTGAAATCTCTGGTCTTCCGGCATCTGTTCCGGTTGCTTTTTCATGGATCACACCTCCTCCACGGTTATGGGCGACAGCCGCACCTCAAACTGGAATATCTCTGTGGAATCCTTGCAGGACAGCACAAGCAAATAGCGATAGTCTTTCAGTTTCCTGAGATCGCAGATATGAATAAATGCTTCCCTACAATCGTCGGATAAGGGTAATAACTTACACTGAAGCCTCGGGCATGAAAAGCAAGGAAAGCCTTGTGCAGCAAGGATTTTTGCCGCTTTTTGCAGAATGATCTCCGTGTGCGATTTTGAAACGCCGGAACTGTTTTCTGACACGCTGCCGTCCTCCGTTTCTTCGTTCATCTGAATATGGATATTAAGCGACATTGCCACCTCATCCTTGTCGATCATCACATCGGAGATCTGGAACATTGTCGAGAGATATTGCTTGAGGTAGATGGCAGTGCCGTGCGTCCCGGGGAATGCGACCATAGACAGATAGCCGAGCTCCTGCATTTTACGGAGATAGCGTCCTGCCGTCGCCTTGGACACGCCCCAGCGCTGTGCAAGCTCCGCATACCCGATGAGCGGGCTTCCGGTGCCGTTTCTCATATACACGACGGGACCGACCTCTGAGCCTTGCACCTGCGTATCGTTGTATACGGTGTTGATCCACAGATCCAGCATAGCGTCCATTTCAGAACAGCGGCCGGCGCTGACCAATTCATTGGCAACCGAGATCGGCAGAAAGAAGAAGCCGGTATCCTTCTGGCACGGGGCGTTGTACTCTAAAACTCTGTTGTATTTGCACCATCCTTTAATTTTGAATTTTACCAGCTTGCCTCGGCCGAGCAGCGTATAGGTGATCAGGTGTCTGTCCTGCAGCTCTCTGAGAATGGCAAGGGCCTGGTGCTGAAAGCGAGTGCGAAACCACTCGGTCAGCTCACTCACACGGCAAAGCCATTCACCGGGATAGATCGTGTAGCTGATCCCGTCGATCCGTTTATAGGAAGTGCGGAAGTTTGCGAAGCAGGACAGCACCGTGAAATGGTAAAGCCTTGATGTGCCGCCGACACGGATGTTTTTATCCTTCATCAGCAGCCCGATAAATTGCCGGTAGATCCGGCAGCGTGGATAGTCCACGATTTGCTTTAATTCTAATTGATACTCTGACATAGTTGTTTCCTCCAAAAATAAAAAGCACAGTACAGACATCATGATGAGATCTGTACCGTGCTATGTATCTTGATTTTTCTGGCATTTTGTGTTACACTAAACTCCAGAAAGCATATCAGTTCTATCCGCCAGCAAAGACGGATGTTGCCGATTTGGTGTGACTGGCTGTAAGGTGTCCTTGCTAATTTCTTGCTAATTGGAGTTCGAATCATCACGCAAAATTAGCAGGAACAGGAGAGACGAAAAAACATTGTGTTCGCTAAAAAAGTCAGTGTTTATGCGGGTTTGGAGCGTCGTGAGAGACCAAACTGCATTAGCGAAAAATGTATAAAATGTGCTCCTAAGCGAAAGGCCGTGGGTTCGAATCCCGCCAGGGACGCCAGCAAACACGCCGAAAACCTTTGATTTCAAGGGTTTTCGGCTTTTTTATTGAGCAGTAAAAGAAAAAATAATCAAGCTTCGCTTGGAGAGGTTTTTCTCTTTTATTGCTGCAAGGGAATCATGGTTCGTGTATTTCGTATTGCTTTTATTATACAGTAAAATCAGCGGTTTTGTACAGTAGCCGAATTTTTGGGTGATTAGCGGTATTCCGTACGGTTTGTGTAGAATGACCGCTGTTAGTCTGAATTATTTTTTTCGTACATAGCAATAGCAAACTCAAGCATCTGTTTTCCGGCTGAATCAGAAGCCACTTCCTCAAGCTTTTTTGCAAAATCTTCATCTTCCAGTGAGATTGTCACTTGGGATTCAGAATCCGATTCATCAGAGCGGATAAGAAGTTTTCCAATCGCTTTTGCCGTATCAATTCTTACGCTGTCCTCCGGCGTTTCGTAATAGTCCTGTATCGTCCCCAACTGGCGGTGGGCGGTATCCTTTGCCAGGCTTACATAGTCATGCCCGTTAATCGCCAGTTTCTTTGTGATAGAGAAATGTCTTAGGCTGCGCAAGCCGCTTCCCGGGGTCAGATGTACGAATTCTCCACCGTCACCACGGCGAAGTAGCGACCGTCGTCCATGGTGCGGACCAGAGCGCGGATTTTCTCCGCCGCCTGGGCGGCGGTGAGCTTTTCGTCAAAGGGCACCACCGCGTCAAACACCAGATTGGTGTGGGTAGGACCAGCCACCACCCGGAAGTCGTGGATGGTGATGGCGGGGTCCACCTGCTTCACCAGCTCCGCCACCCGGCTCCGCAGGGGGCCGGTCAGGCCGTCGTCGGTGACCACCGGGTCCATATGGATCACCGCCTGGCAGTTCAGCTGGCGGGACAGGTCCATTTCGATGTTGTCCACCACGTCGTGGAGCTCCAGCAGGTCCCCGTGGGCCGGGACCTCCGCATGGAGGGACACCATCACCCGGCCGGGGCCGTAGTCGTGGACCACCAGGTCGTGCAGGCCCAGAATCTCCGGATGGGACAGGACAATGGCCTGAATCCGGTCCACAAATTCCTTTTCCGGCGGCTGGCCCAGCAGAGGGCTGATGGTCTCCCGGGCGGATTTAACCCCGGAGAACAGGATGAAGCCCGCCACCACCAGGCCCACCCAGCCGTCGATGTCCAGTCCGGTCCACTTGGCGATGAGCATGGCCAGCAGCACGGCGGCGGTGGCCGCCGTGTCGGACAGGCTGTCGGCGGCGGTGGCCTCCATGGCGGCGGAACGGATTTTTTTGCCGATCCGCCGGTTATACAGGCACATATACAGCTTCACGCAGATGGACACCGCCAGGATCACCAGGGCGATGACGCTGAAATCCACCGCCGCCGGGTGGAGGATTTTCTCCACCGAGGACTTGGCCAGCTCCACGCCCATCAGCAGAATCAGCCCCGCCACGATCAGGCCCGAGACATATTCCAGCCGCCCGTGGCCGAAGGGGTGCTGGGGGTCCGGCTTTTTCCCGGCCAGGCGGAAGCCCAGCAGGGTCACCACCGAGGACCCGGCGTCGGACAGGTTGTTGAAGGCGTCGGCGGTGATGGCCACGGAGCCGCTGAAGGTACCGGCGAAGAACTTCCCGGCAAACAGCAGGATGTTCAGCCCGATGCCCACAAAGCCGCACAGCTGGCCATAGGCCCGGCGGACCCGGGGGTCCGTGACGTTATCCCGGTCCCGGATGAACCAGCGGGAGAGAAGCTCCATCATGTCACGCCCTCCCCGGAATGGTCAGGGTCATCTGGCAGCACAGGCGGTCCAGATCCTCGTCGGTGGCGGCGGGCAGACGCAGCTTGCCGCCGCAGTCCTGGCAGCACAGGTCCACGGAGTCCCGGTGGACCTGGATGCCGTAGCGGGTGCTGCCGCAGCGGCAGCGGATGCCGCCCCGGGCGGCGATGTCCTTCAGCTCCGACAGCACCTCATACATAATAATGTTGTCGGTGAAGGCCTCCGGGTCCTCCGCCTTCTCCTTGGCGGCCCGGACGGCCAGCTGCTCCATCTGGGCGGACACCTGGTCCTCCTGGCCCACATAGCAGCAGATCTGCCTGGTTTTGGGGCAGGCCAGGCCGATGCCCCGGCCATGGAGCACCGCCTCGGCGCTGCACTCGGCCTGGTGCGTTTCGCCGCACAGGCCGCAGGGCACCCACATGCGGAATTTGGAGCCGTCGGTCTCGATGAGCATGTCGGACTCGCCGCAGGGACACTCAATGTGGGCGGCGGCCGCCGCCAGGGAAAAGGCGCTGCGCCGGGCCATGACCGCCCGTCCGCATTTGGGGCAGATATAGCCGAAGCTCCTGGTTTCTTCCATGATGATCCCTCGCTTTATAGTAGTCTCCTCAGTGTACCACACCCCCGGTTTTCCGTCAACCAACTGCGCCGCCGGATAGCCCGTGCAGGCTGGGTTCATAATAAATGCTGGGGCCAGGCATCAGCCTGGCCCCAGCATTTATTTTATTACAGAAGCTGAAATCATGACGCAAGCCGGTTCCGGAAATAGGGAATTTTCGGCAGCTGCTTCACCAGCAGCACCCCCAGCACCAGGCAGGCGATGGCCTCCCCCAGGCCCACGGTCAGGGCGTTGAGCCCATAGGCCGGCCAGAAGGCGGCGGAAGTGCCTGCCGTCTCATAGGCCAGCACGGCCCCCACCAGCACCATGTTGCACACCACCGGCGGCAGGGCCGCGGTCCAGGGACTGCGGCACCGGGCGGTCAGCAGGGCGGCGATCAGGGTGGACAGTGATCCCACCACGATGTCCAGGGCCCCATAGGGGCTGAACAGGTTGGCGATCAGGCACCCCACCCCCAGGCCCCAGGCGGTTTCCGGGAACAGGAACGGCAGCAGGCACAGCGCCTCGGAGAATCGCACCTGGATGGGGCCGAAGGTCAGGCCGAACACCGCCCCCAGCAGGGACAGCGCGGCGTAGGCGGCCGCCGTCATGGCGGCCAGGGTCAGCTTTTGCGTGTTTTTGTGTTTCATGTGGTACCTCCCGTGTTTTGTTTAGAGAACGGCCCCGCCGGGCCGAACGAACGCCTTGCGGCGCTTGGACAGGTCGGGTCCCTGTCGCCAGAGAGTATACCACATATCGTTGAAAATGGGAAGAGGGAAATGCCCCGGGACCCATAACAGGCCCCGGGGCATTTTTCAGCAGTAGGTCACCCGCAGACGGGGACAGCGGGTCCGCAGGTCCTCCAGCACCTGGCGCAGGGGTTCGGCATATGCCCGCAGGTCCGGCGGCAAGGCATCCAGGCCCCGAACCACGATGTGACGGTCATCCGTCACCCAGAACAGGTCCGTCAGACAGTCCCACATGGCATCCCAGTTTTCCCCGTAGTGGGCCGGGAAACCGAAGGCCCGCCGGATGGCGTCCTGCACCATCCCCCAGTCCCGGCAGGACGTCAGGTCCAGAAGAATGCCGCCCTCCGGCATCGGTGTATAGGCGTGAGGATCCATATTTACGCCGCCGGGACGATGACCCGCAGGGCACCGGTGGTCAGGCCCTGGCTGTCGGTAAGGGCGATGTTGGCATCGCCCCGGTCATAGCACTGGGCCAGCACCAGCAGGCTCCCCTGGGGCAGCTGGGCCGCTGAGCCGTCGGGGTTCAGGCAGGGTACGCCTCCGTCTGCCGCCACGGCGGCCTCATACTCCGAGGCGTGATAGGTCAGCTGATAGTACAGGGGCTGGCCGGTTTTCTGGCTGGTCCACAGGTCCGCGCTGTCCACGGCCTTCACGGTCTCGACAAACCGCTGCACCGACAGCATGGCCGCCACGGTTTCCGAATCCATAGGCAGGGGCCGGTGCTGGTCCTGGGCGGCGACGGTGAAGCCGCTGCCGCTGCGCTGGACGGATACATGTACATCGGCCCAACTGTTCAGAGAATACGTCTCCTCCTGGAGGGACCAGACCGTCATCTCCAGGGAGGTCAGGCTGCCGGTCTCGGAGTACCGGGCCCGGAGGGTCCGCAGGGCCATGCGGTTGTCGATGGCCCCCACGGCGGCATAGATCTGGTCCAGCAGGGCGTCATAGTCCGTGGGCCGCTGCTCCCGGGGGATGGCCACCCGGGTGCACTCGGACAGGTCCAGGGCCACCCGATAGCACTTCTCCGTGTCGGTGGCCAGGGGGCAGTACACCGCCCCGTCGTCGATAAACCCGATGGAAAGCCCCGACAGCCCCGGCTCCGTGAGGGTCTGGCGCTGGGTGGGGTCCTTCAGGTCCACGGCCACCATGCTGCCGCCATGGACATAGTACAGCTTCCCGGCGATGATGGTCAGGGGCTGGGGATAGCTGCCCATCTCCGCCACCACCTCCTCCGTGCCGTCGTCGTGGCGATAGCTGACGGAATAGGTGGTTCCGTCGTCGGACAGGAAGAAGTTATCCACATTCCACTGCTCCTTCTTCCCGCAGCCGGGCAGCAGGGTCGCCAGCAGCATCAGGGCCAGAAGCCCCGCAGTCAGTCGTTTCATGTCAGTCCACCTTTCCCCGGGCCCGGAGGACGTCGGCGGCGGTGATGGTCATCAGGTCCTCCCGGGTGATCTTTTCCATGGTGGCCAGGCGGTTGTTCTGGGCCACCAGAACGTGCTCAAACAGGTTGCGGACGCCCCGGGCGTTGCCGAAGCTGTCGTCCGCCGATTCCTCGGCGATATAGTCCCGGATCAGGGGCTGGGCCTCCTCCGTCAGCTGATAGCAGCCCTTTTTGCACTGCATCCGGAAGATCTCCACCATCTCGTCGGTGGTATAGTCGTCAAACAGCAGGAAGCGGTTGAACCGGGATTCCAGGCCGGGGTTGGAGTGGATGAACCGGTCCATCAGGTCCGTGTACCCCGCCACGATCACCACCAGGTCGTCCCGGTGGTCCTCCATGGCCTTGAGGATGGTGTCGATGGCCTCCTGGCCGAAGTCGTTTTCCGACCGGCCGTTCAGGGCGTAGGCCTCGTCGATGAACAGCACGCCGCCCATGGCCTTTTCGATGACCTTCTGGGTCTTGATAGCCGTCTGGCCCACATAGCCCGCCACCAGGCCGCTGCGGTCCACCTCCACCAGCTGGCCCCGGGACAGAATGTCCAGACTGCGGTAGATCCGGGCCATCATCCGGGCCATCATGGTCTTGCCGGTGCCGGGGTTGCCGGTGAACACCAGGTGCAGGGACATATCCGTGGTGGGCAGGTCGTGCTGCCGCCGCAGCTGGTATACGGAGGCCATGTTGATCAGGTTATGGACCTCCTCCTTGACGGTTTGCAGACCGATGTAGCTGTCCAGCTCCGCCTGCAGGTCCTTCATGTCCTCCTTGGGCAGAGGCTCCGGGGTCTCCGACGGCTGCTCCGGGCCGCCGGACTTCTTCTCCGGGGCCTTGCCGGGGGTCTTGGGGCCCGCCTTCTCCCCGGGCTTTTCCGCCGGGGACAGGGGCGTGCCCCAGAAATCGCTGTTGACGCTGCGCAGGTTCCGCTCCGTCATGGAGCGGATCACGTCCAGCTGCTGGAGGATGATCTCGTCTTTCTTATCCATTTATCCGCTCTCCTTCAGTCTTATAACTTCACATGGCTTATGGCCCGCAGCAGCAGGGCCGACACGAAGCCCGTCAGGGCCCCGGTGAACAGGGACACCGCCAGCAGAAACGGCAGATATCCCAGCACGGCGGTGTTGCCCAGGGTGATCAGGGCCGCCGCCATCTGGCCGATGTTGTGGCCCGCCGCGCCGCCGATGGACACGCCGTATACCGACAAACCCGGCAGCCGGGACAGCGCCAGCATCACCAGCATGGCCAGCGTTCCCCCCAGCAGGGAAAACAGCAGGGCCGAGGCGTTTCCGGCAAAGAGACTGCCCAGCAGGCACCGGGCCGCCAGGATGCACAGGGCCGGAAGGGGCCCCAGCTGATACAGGGCGAACACCGTGACGATGTTGGCCAGACCCAGCTTCACCCCCGGCAGGGGGATCACCAGCGTCACGGGAAACAGGTTTTCCAGGGTGCTCAGGCCCAGGGCCAGGGCCGTCAGCACCGCGCACAGCGCCAATTGGCGGGTGGTTATCTTCATGGCGTCCCTCCTATCCCAGCACCGCGTCGGGGCCGCTGCCGCCGCCGGACAGCTGCACCACCACCTGCTCCGGCAGGCAGACAATGCTCTGTCCCGCCCGGGTGATGGTTCCGGTGTGGACGCAGTCCCGGCCCGGGCAGTCGCTTTCGGACACCCGGACCCCGGTTTTGTCCAGGGTGACGGTCAGGTGATAGGTCCCCTCCACGGTGACGGTCATCTCCTCTGTAAGGCGGTCCAGCTCCACGGTCTGTACCACCTGCCCCCGGTGGACAATGGCGGCAGTCAGCGGACCGGACCGGGCCAGGCCGCCGTAATACCACGCCGCCGTGAAAATGGCCAGGGCCGCCACAATGGCCGCCGCCAGTCCGTCCCACCAGGTGGGCCGGAGCTTAGGGCTCGATGCACGCATACGCATAGCCGCTTCCCTCGGTTTCCGTCAGTTTATCCGCCAGGCCGGGGGTATACAGCACCTGCCCGTCCTTTGTGATGAGCACCATATCAAAGCCGCCGTTCTGCCGCCAGAAATCCTGGGCGGCCTCCCGGCCCATCACATAAAGAGCCGTGGAATAGGCGTCGGCCATGGTGCCGTTATCCGCCACAATGGTGACGGACAGCAGGTCCCCCTGCACCGGCCAGCCGGTCTTGGGGTCCAGAATGTGCTGATACACCGTTCCGTCCGGGCCGGTGAAATACCGCTGATAGCCGCCGGAGGTGACGGCGAAGGCGTCGGTCAGGGCGAGCATTGCGGCATAGCCGTCCTGCTCCGGGTGCTGCACCGCCACGCTCCAGGCAGCGCCCCCGGGCTTTGTTCCTCGGGCGTACACGTTGCCCCCCAGGCTCACCAGGGCACTGTCTACCCCGTATTGGGCGAAGATGTCCGCCAGCCGGTCGGAGGCGTAGCCCTTGGCGATGCCGCCCAGGTCCATGGCGCAGCCCGGATCCAGGGTGATATGGGTGCCGTCCGCCGTCACATGATCCACCCCCACCAGGGGAAGCAGAGCGTCGATCTGCTCCTGCCGGGGCACCTGGGGGCTGTCGGTGGTGATGCCCCACAGGGTCACCAGTGGGGCCACGGTGGGGTCAAAGGCCCCGCCGGTGGCCTGACTGAGAGTCAGGGCGGCGGAGATTAGGTCCGCCGTCTCCTGGGACACATCGGCACGGCCCTGGGCGTTCAGGGTATAGATTTCGCTTCCCTCCCGGGTCCGGGACAAGGCCCCGTCCAGGCGGTTCAGCTCCTGACCGCAGGCGGCCAGGGCCTCCGAAGCCTTGTCTCCGTAGGCGGCCAGGGTCATATAGGTGTCCATGGCGAACAGGCTCAGCTGTTCCGGCTCCGATTGGACGCCGCAGCCGGAAAGGCACAGCAGAAGCGCCGCCAGCACGGCGCAGCATACACGCTTCATAGCTCCCGCCTGCCTTCCAGGGCACGCATCAGCGTGGCGTCGTCGGCAAATTCCAGGTGGCCGCCCACGGGGATGCCGTAGGCCAGGCGGGTGACCTTTACCCCGAAGGGCTTTAAGAGCCTTGCCAAGTACATGGCGGTGGTCTCCCCCTCGGTGTCGGGATTGGTGGCCATGATGACCTCCTGAATGCCGCCCTGGGCCACCCGGTCCACCAGGGACTTGATCTGCAGATCGTCAGGGCCCACGTGGTTCATGGGGGACAGCACCCCGTGGAGCACATGGTACCGGCCGTTATACTCCCGGCTGCGCTCGATGGCCACCACGTCCCGGGGGTCCGCCACCACGCAGATGGTACTCTCGTCCCGCTTGGGCGAGGCGCAGATGGGGCACAGGCCCCCGCTGGTGAGGTTCTGGCACACGGGACACAGGGTCACGCTGCGCTTGGCCTCCAGAATGGCGTCGGCAAAGGCCCGGGCCTGGTCCTGGGGCAGGTTCAGCACATGAAAGGCCAGCCGCTGAGCGGACTTGGAGCCGATGCCCGGCAGCCGGGCAAACTGCTCCACCAGATTTTCAAGAGGGGCGGGGAAAAATTCCATAGTATCTTCCTTTTCAAGTGAAATCGGGCCGCATCAGCCCCGAAGCTCCCGGATGCGGGCGGGAATGTCCGCCGCCTTGTACACGGCGGACCCGGCCACCAGGACGTTTGCGCCGCTGGCCACGCAGATCTTGCAGGTGGCGGGGTCCACGCCGCCGTCCACCTCCAGCTCGCAGCCGGGGTTCATGGCGTCGATGTACCGGCGGATCTCCTGCACCTT